>Ga0265327_10002767_pt1 | contig 17760 bp, 17 predicted proteins | sample 41621metaG_FD_202089 | JGI IMG/M metagenome (GOLD analysis project Ga0265327, IMG submission 202089) | Rhizosphere microbial communities from Carex aquatilis grown in University of Washington, Seatle, WA, United States - 4-16-21 metaG | ecosystem: Host-associated > Plants > Roots > Rhizosphere... | reverse complement strand
CCCGATGCGGTGATGGGCGGCGGCGGATACGTCGCGGGCCCTGTGGGGCTCGCAGCGCTGACGCTGCGAATCCCGATCGTCCTGACCGAGGCTGACAGCCACCTCGGTCTGACCAACCGGATGCTGGCGCGCTTTGCCCGCCGGGTCTGCCTGGCCTTCCCTATTCCCGGGCGCAATGGGTCGCGCTACCTCGTCACGGGGCGCCCGATACCGCCGCTGGTCGGCGACCGTGCCGCCGCGCGGGAGCGCTTTGGAATACCGGCGGAGGTGCGTTGCCTGCTCGTGTTCGGGGGCTCGCTGGGGGCTCGCTCTGTGAACCTGGCCGCCGTCGAAGCCTTCGCCGGGTCGCCGTTCCGGGTGCTCCACGTCTCCGGTCGCCGTGACTACGAGATGATCGCGGCCCGGGCTCCGGGGGACGCGCTGGGCGCCGAGGGGCGGCTGCAGGGCCAGCCGGGCGGATATGACCTGCGCGCCTACCTTGATCTCGAGGAGTTTGCGCAGGCTCTGGCGGCGGCGGACCTCGTCGTGGCGCGCGCCGGCGGCTCCGTCTTCGAGCTGGCCGCCTACGGGCTTCCGGCGGTCCTGGTCCCCTATCCGCACGCGGCCGCCGATCATCAGAGCTCGAATGCTGCCTGGATGGCCGATGCGGGCGCGGCCGTCGTGATCCCCGATGGCGAGCTGACCGGCCCCAGGCTGGGCGGCGAGGTGGGTGCCCTCCTGGCCGACCCGCGCAGGTTGCAGATGATGAGCGAGGCGGCACTGGAGCTGGCCCGGCCCGACGCTGCCGGCGCGATCGCCGCCGAGGTCCTGCGGGCGGCAGGCGCATGAGCGCCGCCGAGCGCCCCTGGGCGGGACGGCGGATCCACGTCGTCGGTGTCGGCGGCGCCGGGATGAGCGCCTATGCGCGCGCCGCGCACGCCCTGGGCGCCGATGTGACCGGCTCCGATGGAGCTGACGGTCCCTATCTGAGGAGGCTGGCCGAGGACGGGGTGCTCGTGGCGCAGATCGGGCACCGGGCCGAGAATCTTCCGGTGGGCGAGGGGATCGAGCTGGTCCACTCCTCGGCTGTCCCCGCCGAGAGCCCCGAGCGCGTGGCCGCCCGAGATCGCGGGATCCCCGAGTTGACGCGGGCCGATCTGCTGGGGCAGCTCTCGGCCCTTCGCCGCACGATCGCGGTCGCCGGAACCCACGGCAAGACCACAACCGCCTCGATGATCGCCCACGCCCTGCTGGGCGCCGGGGAGTCGCCCGGGTGGCTGATCGGGGCGCCGATCGGCGGGGGTCTTCCGAACGCCGAGTGGGGGGAGGGGGAATGGCTGGTCGTCGAGGCCGACGAGTCGGATCGCTCCCTTCTGAGTCTCGAGGTGGAGATCGCAGTGCTCACCAACGTCGAGCTCGATCACCATGCGAGCTTCTCCTCGCTCGAGGAGCTGAGAGAGCTGTTCCGGGTATTCCTGGCGGGATCTCCCCAGGCGGTCATCTGGGACCGCCCTGAGCTGCTGGAGCTCCGTTCGGGTCCGAGCGTCGCCTATCACGCCGGCGATCTGACGCTGACGGCGGGAGGCTCGCGCTTCGCCTGGCAGGGCCTCGAGGTCGTGCTGCACGTCCCCGGCGCGCACAACGCGACCAATGCGGCCGGCGCGCTCGAGGCGGCACTGCTCGCCGGGGCGGACCCGGCGGCATCCGTTGCGGCGCTCGCGGGTTTCGGGGGTGCCGGCAGGCGCTTCCAGCCGCTCGGCAGGAGTGCCGGGGGAGCGGAGCTCTACGAGGACTACGCCCATCACCCGACCGAGGTGACGGCGACGCTCAGGGCCGCGAGGACGCTCGAGCACCACCGGCTGGTCGCGGTGTTCCAGCCGCACCTGTTCTCGCGCACCAGCCTGCTCGCGAGGGAGTTCGGCGAGGCTCTCGCCATCGCAGACGTGGCGGTTCTGCTGGACGTCTATCCGGCCCGGGAGCGCGCCGAGGACTTCCCGGGCGTCAGCGGGCTGCTGCTGGCCGAGTCGACCGCCGACGCGGCGCCGGGGATGCCCGTCTACTGGCTGCCGGGCTTCGAGGACGCCGAACGGGTGCTCGCCGAGGTCCTGGCCGAGGGGGATGTCTGCGTGGTGATGGGCGCCGGGGATGTGGATCGGCTGGGGCGGAACCTCGCGTCCCCTTCCGGGAAGGCGCTCGGATGAGCCCGGCCGACCCGCCCGCCGGGGTCCAGCGCAACCAGCCGCTCCAGCGCCTGACGACGATCAGGACCGGCGGCACCGGCGACTTCTTCGCGAGGGCCGGAACAGTCGAGCTCCTCAAAGAGCTCCTGGGATGGGCGGCGAGGGCGGGGCAGCAGGTCAACGTGGTCGGCTCGGGCTCCAACCTGCTGATCTCCGACGACGGCGTTCGCGGACTGGTGATCAAGCTCGACGGGCAGCTCGCCTCGATCGAGGCCGACCCGCCGAGGCTGATCTGCGGCGGCGGCGCCCGGCTCCCGTCCGTGGCGGCCCGCGCGGCGAAAGAGGGGCTGTCGGGGATCGAGTTCGGCGTGAACATCCCCGGAACCCTGGGCGGCGCCGTGAGGATGAACGCGAACGCCTACGGCGGCGAGCTGGGCCGCGCGCTCGAGTGGGTCGAGGTCGTCAGGGGCTCCGATCTGCGCCGGATCGGCCCGGATGAGCTGGGGTTCGGCTATCGGAGCTCGAATCTGCAGCCGGGAGAAGTCGTCGCGCGCGCCGGCCTCATCCTCGAGCCGGCCGACCCCCAGGTCGTCGGAGAGGCGCTGGCGGAGCTGCGCCGGCGGCGCCACGAGGCCCAGCCGCAGGGGATCAAGACGTTCGGCTCGACCTTCAAGAACCCCGAGGACCCGCGGGCCGGCGGGGACAGCGCCGGGATGCTCCTCGCGAAGGCCGGCTGCAACGGCGTGGGCGTCGGTGGGGCCCGCTTCTCCCCGAAGCACGCGAACTTCATCGAGAACACCGGGGAGGCGAGCACCGCCGATGTCCTGGCCGTGATCGCCGAGGGGCGCAGACGGGTCATGGAGATGACCGGAGTCGAGCTCGAGCCGGAGGTTCAGACGCTGGGTGACGTTCGCTTCCCATGGCGGTGAGGAGGTAGGGGAAGTGCCGTTCACCTCGAAGACGACATCATGGATCGCAGCTTCGCCGCCCGTTCGCCGATCGGCCGTCTCGGCCGCTCGCCTCAGACCGGGCGCCGGACCCGGGGATCCAGCCGCTTCGCTCCGGCCGAGCGGCTTCGCTCCGGCTTCTCGGGAGCCCTGCGGTTCCTGGCCGAACGGCCGCGCCTTCGCATCACGCTGATCTGTCTCGTCGTCGCATTGCCGCTCCTGGGAGGGGGCTGGATGTGGTTTCGCCACTCCTCGTTCGTGAGCGTCGAGAAGGTCAGGGTCAGCGGCGCGAGCGGCCCTCAGGGGGCCGCGATCGAAGCCGCCCTCACCGAAGCCGCCCATGGCATGAGCACGCTCGCGCCGAACACGGCGGCCCTGCGGGCAGCGGTGGCACGTTTCCCGCAGGTGAGTCAGGTGCGGGCCGTCCCGAGCTTCCCGCACGGGATGCGAATCGTCGTGGATGAGCAGCCGCCCGCGGCAGCGCTCGTCGTATCGGGAGTGCGGACGGCCGTGGGGGGCGACGGCGTGGTTCTCGGCCCGACACTCGCCAGCGCCTCGCTGCCCGTCGTGGCTGGAGCCTCTCTGCCGCCGGTCGGAGCGCATCTCGACAACCCGCTTCTACTCGAGGCCGTAGCGGTCCTCGGTGCCGCGCCGCACGCCATGCAGGGACTTATCTCGCGCGCCTTCGTCGGGCCGCGCGGCCTGACGGTCGCCATGAAGAACGGGCTGCTGGTCTATTTCGGCGATGCCGGCAGGCCCCACGCAAAGTGGCTCTCGCTCGCTGCCGTCCTGTCCGATCCGAGCTCGGCCGGAGCCAGCTACATCGACGTCCGGCTGCCGGGCCGTCCTGCTGCCGGCTTCGGATCTGCGGCCGAAGAAGAAACCCGGACGACCCTCCAGGCGAGCACCAAGCCGCAGACCGAATCGACCGTTGCGGCGCTCGCCAACAAGCTGAAGTCGGCCACGCCTCCGCCGCCGGCCGCGACCGGCGAAAGTGAATCCTCGACTTCGGGCGAAGCGTCCACGGGCGCATCGGAAAGCGAAGAATCGACATCGTCCGGCTCCACAGGCGAAGCGTCCGAAACCGGCTCGGAAGCCACAGGAGGGTGACTTAAGGCTCTACTTGAGATTGATGCCTGATGAGGGCTGACCTCAGGGTCCGCTGGAGACTCGGCGGATCTGCAACGAACGTTGCGAGACTCGTCCCCGTCGTTGACAGGGCGAGATTCCCTGCATAACGTGAGCATCCCGGCGGTTCCGCGACCAGTTATGCTGCGAACCCTAAATTCCTACTGAAGGCTTCGGATAGAACCATCATGGAGAGCAGCGGAAGCTACCTGGCGGTAATCAAGGTCGTCGGCGTCGGTGGAGGCGGAACCAACGCCGTCAGCCGAATGGTCGACGCGGGACTGCGCGGTGTCGAGTTCATCGCCGCCAACACAGACGCTCAGGCGCTCGCGATGTGCGACGCCGACATCAAGCTGAACATCGGCCACGACTCGACAAAGGGTCTGGGCGCCGGCGCGAACCCCGACGTCGGCCTCGCGGCCGCCTCGGAGTCCAGGGATGACATCAAGGAGTCTCTGAAGGGCGCCGACATGGTCTTCGTCACCGCCGGCGAGGGCGGCGGCACCGGCACGGGCGCAGCCCCGGTCATCGCCGAGATCGCCAAGAACGAGATCGGAGCGCTGACAGTCGGCGTCGTGACCCGCCCATTCGACTTCGAGGGCTCACAGCGCGGCCGCCAGGCCACCGAGGGCATCGAGCGCCTGCGCGAGGTCGTCGACACGCTGATCGTGATCCCCAACGAGAAGCTGCTGGCGGTCGTGGAGCGGCGCACCTCGATGCTGGACGCGTTCCGCGAGGCCGACAACGTCCTTCGCCAGGGCGTCCAGGGCATCACCGACCTGATCACCATCCCCGGCCTCATCAACCTGGACTTCGCCGACGTCCGCACGATCATGCAGGACGCGGGCTCAGCCCTGATGGGCATCGGCACGGCCGCCGGCGAGAGCCGCTGCGGCGACGCAGCCCGCGCGGCAATCTCCTCCCCGCTTCTCGAGGAGGCCGTCGATGGCGCCACGGGCATCCTGCTCAACATCACAGGCGGCAAGGACCTGGGCCTGTTCGAGGTCAACGACGCAGCCGAGATCATCCAGAACGCAGCCGACCCGAACGCCAACATCATCTTTGGCGCCGTGATCGACGAGTCGATGTCCGATGATGTGCGGGTCACCGTCATCGGCACCGGCTTCGACCACCGGCCCGGCCGAGGCGCCAGGCGCGAGAGCAGCAAACCCGGCCGGCCCGACCGCAATCCCCGCATCTCCGATCGCCAGCGCTCGAACCTCGAGATCTCTGACGACGACATAGACGTCCCGCCCTTCCTGAGGTAGCCCAGCGACGCGATGGCCGGCGCGTTTCTGCGTCCTCGATCGCTCATGTGCTGGTGCACATTTCGCTCACTGCGTCCTTGATCCGCTTGGCCCTCGCGCCGCTGGGGGCGCGCTGAACTCCGCTGGGGGCTCGCTGAGCAGGCGCCCTGACTCCGGCGCGCTAGCCTGCGTGCCGTGAACGCCGCCCTCCGCCGGACCGCCCTGTTCGACCGACACGTCGAGGCGGGGGCCAAGATGGTCGATTTCGCGGGCTGGGAGATGCCGGTTCAGTACGAGGGGGTCCGCCCCGAGCACATGGCCGTGCGTGAGGCGGCGGGGGTCTTCGACGTCTCGCACATGGGCGAGATCGAAACCTCGGGCCCCCAGGCGCTCGAGCTGCTGCAGCGCCTTCTCTCGAACGACGTCTCGGCAATCTCCGTGGGTGGAGCGCAGTACAGCGTCCTCTGCCGCGAGGACGGAGGGATCATCGACGATCTCTTCACCTACCGGCTGGGATCCGAGCGCTACCTGACCGTGACCAACGCCTCGAATCACGAGACCGACCTGGCCTGGTTCACCACGCACGCAGAAGAGTTCCCCGGCGCTGAGGTGTCCGACCGGATCGAGGACTGGGCGATGCTCGCCGTGCAGGGGCCGATCGGGCGGGAGATCGTCCAGGCCGGCGCCGAGTCGCCTCTGCCAGATCGGATGACCATCGGCACCCGCCGGATCGGCGGCGCCGAGATGTTCGTCTGCGGCACCGGCTACACCGGCGAGGACGGAGTGGAGATCCTCTGCAGGACGGAGCTCGCCCCCGAGCTGTGGGACCAGCTGGTTCGCCGCGGCGCCCGCCCGGCCGGGCTCGGAGCTCGCGACACCCTGCGCCTGGAGGTCTGCTTCCACCTCTATGGGAACGACCTCAGCCTCGAGCGCGGCCCGATCGAAGCCGGCCTCGGCTGGTGCTGCAAGGAGGACACGGGGTTCATCGGCTCCGAGGCGGTTCGCGCCGTCCGCGAACGCGGCCCTGAGGAGAAGCTCATCGCCTTCAAGATCGACGGACCCGGAATCGCCCGTCAGGGAAATCCCGTCGTCGGTGGAGGCGAGGTCACCAGCGGGACCCTCTCGCCCTGCCTGGATGTCGGGATCGGGATGGCCTACGTCCCGGCCGGGCGGGCGGCCGTGGGCACGGCGATCGAGATCGATGTGCGGGGTCGCACCCGCCCTGCGACCGTGGCTCAGAAGCCGCTCGTCCCGAAGCGCGGCTGAGCGGCTCTGCCTCCTGCCCGCCGCGTATTGTGCCCCGCACAAGTGCCGGGATCGCGATCGACTATTTTGGTCCGAGACTGCCCCACCACTAGCTGAGGAGCGAAAGCCGATGGCCCAGGAGACCTACCCTGAGGATCTGCTCTACCACCAGGAGCACGACTGGGCCCGGATCGACGCGGCCGACCCAGGGACCGCCACCATGGGGATCACCTGGTACGCCCAGGACTCGCTCGGCGAGGTCGTCTTCTTCGAGCCGCCGTCGGTCGGGACGCAGCTGAGCAAGGACTCTCCCTACACGGAGGTCGAGTCCGTCAAGGCCGTCTCGGACGTCATCGCTCCGCTGTCCGGCGAGATCGTCGAGGTCAACGAGGCGCTCTCGGAGAACCCCGCAATGATCAACGAGGACCCCTATGGCGAGGGCTGGCTTGTGAAGGTGCGCCTCTCCGACGCCTCCGAGTCGGAGGCCCTGATGGACGCCGCCTCCTACAAGGCCACCCTCGGTGGCTAGGCTGGGAGCGAGTTGAGCCGTTACACAGCCATAACGCCTGAGGACCTCGATGCGATGCTCGAGGCGATCGGGGTCGCGAGCGTCGGAGAGATCTTCGAGCGCCAGATCCCCGAGGCGGTCCGGCTCGCACGGCCCCTCGCCCTTGCCGCCGGCAAGCCCGAGCAGGAGGTCTTCGAGCATCTCCGCGGCCTGGCCGCCCGGAACACCAGCACCGAAGACGAGCTGAGCTTCCTGGGCGCCGGGATGTACGACCACTACGTCCCCGCCCTGATCGACATGCTGATGGAGCGCTCCGAGTTCCTGACGCCCTACACGCCCTACCAGCCCGAGATCTCCCAGGGCGGGCTGCAGGTGATGTTCGAGTACCAGACCGCCATCTCCGAGCTGACGGGGCTGCCCGTCTCGAACGCCTCGACCTATGAGGGACCCTCGGCCGTCGCGGCGGCGGGGTATCTGGCGAAGCTCCACAACGGCCGCCGCCGGTTCGTCGTGAGCGCCGGGCTGCACCCGCACACGATCGAGACGCTCAGGACCTACGCCCACGGCTACGGGATGGAGGTCGTCGAGGTGCCCCTGCGCGACGGCGTCACCGACGCCGGCGCATGGGCCGAGGCGATCGACGGCGAGACCAGCGCCGCGATCTTCGCGCAGCCGAACTTCTACGGTGCCGTCGAGGACGCGGCCGCCCTGAGCGCCGCCGCCGGCGCGGCATCGGGCCACCCCGAGGGCGAGGGCCCCGTGGTTATCGCGCAGGTGGACCCGCTGACGCTCGGGATTCTGCGCCCGCCGGGCGAGTGCGGCGTGGATGTGGCCGTCGGCGAGGGCCAGTCGCTGGGCAACAGGCTCGACTTCGGAGGACCGTCCTTCGGGCTGTTTGCGGCGCGAGAGGCATACCTGCGCCGGATGCCCGGCCGGATCGCCGGAGAAACGAAGGACGTCGATGGCCGCCGTGGATTCGTCCTGACCCTGCAGACCCGCGAGCAGCACATCCGCCGCGAGAAGGCGACCTCGAACATCTGCACCGCCCAGGCTCTAAACGCCCTGGGCGGGGTTGTCTACCTGTCCTGGCTTGGCCGGCGCGGCATCGTCGAGTTGGGCGAGCTGATGCTCGCCCGTACCCACTACGCCCGTGAGCGGCTCACCTCCCTGCACGGCGTCGAGGCTCTCCACTCCCAGCCGGTCGTCCGCGAGTTCGCCCTGCGCCTCGACGCAGACGTGGCCGAGGTGCGCAGCCGCTGCGCCGAACACGGGGTCAACGCGGGAGCCGACCTGCAGGCCCTGACGGGACGCCCCGAGGACCGCGGCGGACTGCTCGTCGCGATCACCGAGCGCCGTACCCGGGCAGACATCGACAGGCTTGCCGAGGTTCTCGGCGCGGCCGTTGCCGCGAGCGAGCCGGTCCCCGCTGAAGAGGCGGTCGCCGTATGAGCCCGATCGACGAGAACCACCTGCACTCGGACCCCTCGATCGAGGTCCACCCGGACTCCTCGTCCCCGGGGGCTGTGGCTGTCGCGGGTCCGAGCCCCCAGCAGCGCGACGCGGCCCGCACGATCTTCCAGAAGGGCGCCCCGGGCCGCCGGGCCTTCATGTGCCCCGAGCTCGACGTCCCTGAGGTCGATGTCGGCGAGCTGCTTCCCGAGCGCTTCCGGCGCAGCTCCCCGCCGCGCCTGCCCGAGGTCTCCGAGCCGGAGATCGTTCGCCACTACGTGGGCATCTCCAAGCGCAACTTCGACCTGGACTCCGGCTTCTACCCGCTCGGCTCGTGCACCATGAAGCACAACCCCAGGCTGCACGAGCGCGCCGCCGCGCTCCCCGGGCACGCCAGGCTCCACCCGCTGCAGGACGCCGAGCGCTCGCAGGGCGCTCTGGAGCTGATGTGGAACCTCCAGGAGGCCCTCGCCGAGGTCTCAGGCCTGCCGCACGTCAGCCTCCAGCCCTCGGCCGGCTCCCACGGCGAGCTCGCCGGAGTCCTGCTGACCCGGGCCTACCACGAGGACCGCGGCGAGACGAGGCTGAAGGTCCTCACGCCGGACACCGCCCACGGGACGAACCCGGCGACCGTAACCATGGCCGGTCTGCAGGTCGTCAAGCTCGCCACGAACGCCGACGGGGGCATCGACCTGAACGACCTCCGCGCCAAGGCCGACAGGGATGTGGCCTGTCTGATGCTGACCAATCCGAACACCCTCGGCCTGTTCGACCCGAACATCAAGGAGATCGCCGACATCGTCCACGACGTTGGCGCGACGCTCTACTACGACGGAGCCAACCTCAACGCGGTGATGGGCCTCTCGCGCCCCGGGGACATGGGCTTCGACATCGTCCATTTCAACCTGCACAAGTCCTTCACCCAGCCCCACGGCGGAGGCGGGCCCGGGTCGGGTCCGATCGCAGTCTCCGACCGCGTCGCCCCGTACCTGCCGGTTCCGGTGGTCGCTCGCGACGAGGACGGTGCCTTTCGCCTCGATCACGACCGCCCCAAGACGATCGGCCGCCTGCGCGGCTTCCAGGGCAACTACGGCTGCTTCGTTCGCTCCTACGCCTACATCTGCTCGCTCGGCGGCGACGGCCTCAAGGATGCCTCGGAGGTCGCGGTGCTGAACGCGAACTACCTGCTGGCCCGCCTTCGCCGGCTCGGCGTCGAGGAGCACCTGCCGCTGGCCTATGGAGAGCTGTGCATGCACGAGTTCGTCCTCTCGGGAGGGCCGATGAAGAAGGCCCTGAAGATCAAGACGCTCGACCTCGCAAAGCGCCTGTTGGACTACGGCTTCCACCCGCCGACCGTCTACTTCCCGCTGTTGGTCGACGAGGCCCTGATGGTCGAGCCGACCGAGACGGAGACCCGGGAGACGCTTGACGGCTTCGCCGAGGCGATCGCGGCGATCCTCACCGAGGCGGCGGATGACCCCGAGATCGCACTGCACGCGCCATATTCCACCCCCGTCCGACGACTCGACGAGGTCGGCGCGGCGAAGCACCCGGTTATCCGACAGGTCATGGAGGCCTAGGCCGATGGCGGTCGAGCGACGGAAACTGGGCAGCACCGGCGTCAGCGTCAGCCCGCTGTGCCTGGGCGCGATGATGTTCGGAGCCTGGGGCAACACCGATCACGACGACTCGATCGGGATCATTCACCGCGCGCTCGACGCAGGGATCAACTTCATCGACACGGCCGACGTCTACTCGCGCGGAGAGTCCGAGGAGATCGTCGGCAAGGCCCTCGCCGGCGGCAGGCGCGACTCGGTCGTCCTCGCGACGAAGGTCCACGGCACGATGGGGGACGACTCCAACGAATTCGGCAACTCGCGCCGCTGGATCGTCAAAGAGGTCGAGAACAGCCTGCGGCGGTTGAAAACGGACTGGATCGACCTCTACCAGATCCACCGTCCCGAGCTGGACACCGACATCGACGAGACGCTGGGGGTCCTGAGCGACCTCGTCCGGGCCGGCAAGGTCCGCTACATCGGCAGCTCGACCTTCCCGGCCCATCAGATCGTCGAGGCGCAGTGGGTTGCCGAGCGCCGCGGTCGCGAGCGGTTCGTCTGCGAGCAGCCGCCCTACTCGATGCTGATCCGCAGGATCGAGGGCGACGTTCTGCCGGTGTGCGAGAAGTACTCGATCGGCGTGATCCCCTGGAGCCCCCTCGCGGGCGGCTGGCTCTCGGGCCGCTACCGCAAGGACGGCGATTCGCCCGGGGACAGCCGCCGCGCCCAGATGCTGCCGCAGCGCTACGACATGTCACTGCCGGGCAACCAGGCGAAGCTGGACGCCGCCGACGCACTCGGCGCGCTTGCCGACGAGGTCGGAATGACCCTGATTGAGATGGCGCTGGCCTTCGTCACCTCCCACCGTGCCGTGACCGCTGCGATCATCGGCCCGCGGACGACGGAGCAGCTCGACAGCCAGCTCGGGGCGCTCGAGCGGACGCTCAGCCCGGAGCTGCTGGACCGGATCGATGAGATCGTCCCGCCCGGCACAACCGTCAACCCGGCCGACACGGGCTGGGACGCTCCCTGGCTCACCGACAGCTCGCTGCGCCGGCGCTGATCGCCCGTCTCTGAGCAACCCTGATGCGAATCTTCTCCGGCATCCAGCCCACGGGGCGCAAGCATCTGGGCAACTACATCGGCGCAATCTCGCAGTACATCTCGAGCCAGGAGCGCGGCGAGGGCATCTTCTGCATCGTCGACCTTCACGCGCTGACCGTCGCCTACGACCCTGCGGAGCTGCGCGAGCGCCTCTACGACACGACCGCGATCCTGCTGGCGGCCGGACTGGACCCGGCCCGCTGCATCCTCTTTCGCCAGAGCGACGTGCGCGAGCACACCGAGCTTACGTGGCTGCTCTCGAGCGTCACCGAACTCGGCCGGCTCGACCGGATGCACCAGTTCCGCGAGAAGTCCGAGGCACAGCGCCAGATGGTGCGGGCCGGTCTGCTCTTCTATCCCGTCCTGATGGCGGCGGACGTGCTGGCCTACCGTGCCCACGAGGTCCCCGTCGGGGAGGATCAGCGCGAGCACGTCGAGCTGATGCGCGATCTGGCCGGCAACTTCAACCGCCGCTTCGGCGACGGCAAGGAGGTGCTGGTGGTGCCCAAGCTCGTCATCCCGGCGGTCGGCGCCCGGATCATGGATCTGCAGGAGCCGACGCGCAAGATGTCCACGACCAGCGGCTCCGAGCAGGGCACCGTCTATGTGCTCGACGAGCCGAAGGCGATCGAGAAGAAGTTCAAGAGCGCCGTGACGGATTCCGGCAGCGAGGTCCGCATGGACCCCTCCAAGCCCGGGATCAGCAACCTGATCGAAATCCTCGCCGCCGTCAGGGGCACCGACCCGGACTCGGTGCAGGCCGAGTTCGCCGACGCCCGCTACGGGGAATTCAAGGTTGCCGTGGCCGAGGCCGTGACGGGATATCTGGCTCCCGTCCACGAGCGCTACGCGGAGCTGCGCTCCGACGAGGCCGCCCTCGAGCGCATCCTGGGCGACGGCGCCGAGCGGGCCAGGGAGATCGCCGCGGCCACGCTCGCGGACGTGAGAGCTCTGATGGGGGTCGGCCCCGCGTGATTGTCGTCTCGCCGTCGGGGGGAGCCGGTACGGTGCGCCCGTGAGCCTCGCCACCCTCGACCTTGACCTGGAGGTCTTCAGCGGCCCGTTCGACCTGCTGTTGACCCTGATCCTCCGCGAAGAGGTCGACCTGCTGGAGCTCTCGCTCGCAGACGTGGTGCTTGCCTATCTCGATCATCTCGAAGCCCGCGGCGAGCTCGACCTCGAGACGGCCACCGAGTTCATCGTCCTGATCGCCGCGCTGCTGGAGCTGAAGTCCCGGCTGATGCTCTCGGCCGAAGACGAGGAACTGCTCGAGATCGAGCCCGAACAGGCAGCCGAGGAGCTGCTCGCCCGGATGCTCGACGCGCGCCGCTACCGCTCAGCGGCGGGTCACCTGCGCGAGCTGCTCGACAGCGAGCACGGCGTGCGCTTCCGGGCCGCGCCGCTGCCCCCGGCGCTGCGCCGGCGGATCCTCCCTGCGCCCGAGGGCTCGGCGAACCCCGAGGTGCTCGGCGCGGCGATGGGCCGTCTGCTGCTCATGCCTCCGGCGATCAACCTTCGCCATATCGCCGTCCAGCGTGTCAGCGTGGCCGAGCGGCTGGCTCACCTTCGGGGACTGCTCCGCAAGGGTGCCTTCAGCTTCGACGACGCGGTCCGCGGCGCCGATCGAATGACCGTTGCCGTCACCCTCTTCGCCCTGCTCGAGCTCTACAAACTCGGCGAGGCCGGCTGGGATCAGCCCGAGAGCTTCGGTGACATCGCCGTCCGGGCGGCTGCGCCGCGACGGTCCGACGGACACCTGATGGCCTCATCGCCGGCCAGGGGTCTCGCCGGGTGAGCTCGCCCGAGCCCACGGAGGCCACCGAGGCCACCGAGGCCACCGAGGCCGGCGTGGAGGAGACACCGGAGCTGGCCAGGACCGTCGAGGCGCTGCTGTTCCTCTCAGCTGACCCGCTCAGCCCCGCCGACCTGGCCGAGGCGATCGGCGTGGGGGAGGGGGCAGTCAAGACGGCCCTGTCGCTGCTCTCCGAGCAGTACGCCCCCGGCAGGCGCGGCATCGCCCTGCGCGAGCTCGGAGGAGGCTGGACGTTCGCCAGCGTGCCCGAGGCCGAGGATGCGGCCCGCCGTCTCTTCTCGAGGCCCCGGATCGCGACGCTCACACCGGCACAGGCCGAGACGCTCGCGATCGTCGCCTACCTGCAGCCGATCTCCAGGCCCGAGATCTCGAGGATCCGCGGCGTCAGCGCCGACTCGGCGACCGCGACTCTGCTCGAGCGGGCTCTGATCGAGGAGTCCGGCCACTCCCAGTTCGGGGCGATTCTCTACCGAACCACCACCCAGTTCCTGAAGCTGTTCGGCCTGCGCGACCTCGACGAGCTCCCCGACGTGGCTCGCTGGGATCCCAGCCCCGAGGAGCAGGCCGAGCTGCGCGAACGGTTGTTGCGCGCAGGCGAGGCAAGAGCCGGGTAGTCAAAGGGCATGTTCGAGAAAACGAAGGCTTTCAGCGGCTTCGCGGTCGATGACATCGACGCGGCCAGGCGGTTCTACGGGGACACCCTCGGCCTGAAGGTGACCCAGGAGGACAACGGGATCCTGACGCTCCACATCGAGGGCGGCGCGGAGACGATCATCTATCCGAAGCCGGACCACGTCCCGGCCGGCTTCACGATTCTCAACTTCCCCGTCGCCGACATCGAGTCGGCGGTCCAGGAGCTCTCCTCGCGCGGCGTCGAGCTGATCCGCTACGACGGGATGGGCCAGGACGAGCGGGGGATCATGCGGGCCGGAGGGCCGCTGATCGGCTGGTTCAACGACCCGGCCGGCAACATCCTGGCGGTCCTTCAGACCTGACCGGCATCCCGCCCGGTCAGGCCGCGGTCGTCGCCGCGAGCTGGCCGCAGGCGGCCGCGATGTCGCGGCCGCGGGTGAGGCGCACCGTCGCGGGGATGCCACGGGACTCCAGGGCGGCACGGAAGGCGTCGATCGACTCGCGGCCCGAACCCCTGAACTCGGTCCCCGAGGGGTTGAAGGGGATCAGGTTGACCTTGAAGATCGACACCTCTGACTCGTGCCCCCTGCGCAGCACTCGCGCCAGGGCCAGCGCCTGCTCGTAGCGGTCGTTGACGCCGCCCAGCATCACGTACTCGATGAAGATCCGGCGGCGGCGGCGCTCGTAGAAGGCATGGCAGGCGTCGATCACCTCGTGCAGGGGAAAGCGCTCGTTGACCGGCATCAGCTCCGAGCGGAGCGCTTCATCCGCCGCGTGCAGCGACAGGGCCAGGCGCACCGGCATGTCGCTCTCGGCCAGCTTTTCGATCCCGGGAATCCACCCGACGGTCGAGATCGTCGTGCGGCGGTGGGTGATGCCGATCTCCGGCAGGCGCCGGCAGGCCTCGAGGACCGCGTCGAGGTTGAGCATCGGCTCGCCCATGCCCATGAAGACACAGTGATCGATCTCTTCGATCCGCCTGAAGTGCAGGGCCTGGTCGAGGATCTCCGAGGCCCTAAGGTTGCGCCCGAAGCGCATCGTGCCCGTCGCACAGAACCGGCAGGTGAGCGGGCAGCCCGACTGTGAGGAGACGCAGATCGAGCGTCTGCCCCTGCGCGCGCCCCCCGGGCTGTCCCGGTAGCGCATCAGAACCGCCTCGAGCGGCCTCCCGTCCGCTGTCTCGAAGAGGGTCTTGACGGTGCCGTCGCGCGAATGCGCCTCGTCGCGGGCAGTGAGGGTCGAGAACGGCAGCTCCTGCGCCAGGCTCTCGCGCAGCGCCGCCGGCAGATCGGTCATCTCGTCGTATCCCTGGGCACCGCGCGCGGCCCAGGCCCAGATCTGCCGGGAGCGGAACGCCGGCTGACCATGATCGGCCAGCAGCTTGTCGAGGAGCTCGAGGTCCATGGACCCTATGGTTGCAGCCGATGAGCAACCTCCACGAGGCGGGCCGGTGCGCCTAGCCAAGTTCCTGGCCCATGCCGGCGTCGCCTCGCGCCGCGGAGCAGAGGGCGTGATCGCCGAAGGTCGGGTCACCGTCGCCGGGCGCCAGGTCACCGATCCTGCCTTCGATGTCGGCGAGGGAGCTCAGGTGGCCGTGGACGGGCGGCTGCTCGAGGGGCCCGAGAAGCGTGTCCTATACGCGCTCAACAAGCCACTGGGGGTCGTCTCGACGGCCAAGGACACCCATGGGCGAAGGACGGTCCTCGACCTGATCCCCGACGGGGGGCTGCGCCTCTACCCGGTGGGACGGCTCGACATCGACTCGACCGGCCTGATCCTGCTGACCAACGATGGAGAGCTGGCCAACCGGCTGACCCATCCCCGCTTCGAAATCCCCAAGGCCTATGTGGCGGTCCTCGAGCGGGGTCCCGTCGGCGAACGGGCGATCCGCCGGCTCCGGTCGGGGCTGACGCTCGATGACGGCCCGACCGCGCCGGCCCGGGTGCGGCGGCTCGGGCCGAACACCCTCGAGCTGACGATCCACGAGGGCCGCAACAGGCAGGTGCGCAGGATGTGCGAGGCGGTCGGGCACCCGGTCCGCTCGCTGCAGCGAACATCGTTCGGGCCGTTGGAGATCGGCAATCTGGCGCCCGGCAGATGGCGGCTCCTCAGCGCGGCCGACCTCGAGCGCCTCCGCGCCGCGGTGCTCTGACAGAATCGCTCGGATGCGACTCTTCGCCCTTCGCGGGGCAAACAGCGTCGAGCGCGACGAGCCCTCCCAGATCCTCGACGCGACGACCCAGTTGATGCTCGAGATCACCAGGAGAAACGGCCTCGAGCCCGACCGGACGGTCAGCTGCATCTTCACGGCGACAGGCGACCTCAGCTCGGAGTTCCCGGCCGTTGCGGCGCGGGCGATCGGCTTCGACCGGGTCCCGCTGCTCTGCGCACAGGAGATCCCCGTCCCCGGCTCGATGCCCCGGGTCATCAGGGTCCTGATCCACTACTACGCCGAGGATGACCACGAGCCTGTCCACGTATACCTCGGCGAGACCAAGGCTCTCCGGGCCGACCTCCACGCGGCACAATAGGCCGATGTCGATCGAGTTCTCAGAGCGCATCAGGCGCATCCCCGTCTACCCCGCCGCGGGCGGCTACGGCGAGCATGAGAGGCTCGCCCTGCTGGCCAGCAACGAGTCCCCCTTCGAGCCCCTGCCGGCGGTGCGGGAAGCGATCGAGCGGGCATTGAGCACCCTCAACCGCTATCCCGACCCTTCCAACTCGCAGCTGCGGGCGAAGCTCAGCGAGCGCTACGAAGTGCCCGCCTCGCGAATCGCCATCGGAAACGGCTCCTGCGACATCCTGCTCGCCGCCGGCGAGGCGCTGCTCGAGCCGGGCGCCGAGCTGATCTACGCCTGGCCGTCCTTCTCGATCTACCCGCACCTCGCGGCGGCCTCGGGCGCCAGGGCGGTGACGGTGGGACTCGACGAGCACGAGTGCCACGACCTCGGAGCGATGCTGCGTGAGATCACGGTCGCGACACGCCTGTTGATCGTCTGCAACCCGAACAACCCGACGAGCACGGCCGTTCCGCTGGCGGAGATAGCCGCCTTCATCGACCAGGTCCCGCCACACGTCTGCGTCATCCTCGACGAGGCCTACTGCGAGTTCAACCTGCTCGACGACCCTGACTCCTCGCTGGACCTGCTGGACCGCCACCCGAATCTCGTCCTGCTCCGCACCTTCTCGAAGGTCCACGGGCTCTGCGGCCTGCGGGTGGGCTTCGCGCTGTGCGGCTCGGAGGCACTTCCCCGGGCGCTCAACCAGGTTCGCCAGCCCTTCTTCTGCAACGCCCTTGCCCAGGCAGCGGCGGTCGAGGCGCTGGCTCACCAGGACTCAGTGCTCGACCGGGTCACCCGCACCGTCGCCGAGCGGATCTCCGTCGATGAGCGCCTGCGGGCGATGGGCCTGAGCGCGGCCGAGTCGCAGGCGAACTTCTGCTGGGTGCACCTCGGCGAGGACCGCGACGAGGAGGCCGTGATGAACGGACTGGCCGAGCAGGGCATCCTGGTAAGGGGTGGCAGCGCGCTCGGAAGCCCGACGCCGGCGCTTCGCGTCACCTACGGCCTGCCGGAGGAGAACCGCCGCTTCCTCGACACGCTCGAGGCGCTGCTCTAGGCGCCGCGGCGCACTGCACGGCTTTACCGGACGCTCGCCGTCTGCTACAAACATCGGAGAACGACCGATGCACTCCCAGGCGATCACATCCCGCTGCAGCACCCTCGCCTATTCATGGTCGTTCGCCTTCGCCTGGCGATTTAGCTAGGCGCCAGGATCTGCGTCCGTCGTGAGCGGGCGCATCCTCGAGTCCCGATCAGGGACCAGGCGCCGCCCTCAGGGGCGCTTTCCGCGCCCGCCCTCACGGCTCCGTCACATGACGGAGTGAAGCCCGGCTCTACCATCTCCAGGCGATGTTGAAAGGATGAATTGATGATGATCGTGATGAAGGAGACGGCCACCGAGGAGGACAT
>Ga0265327_10002766_pt1 | contig 17786 bp, 6 predicted proteins | sample 41621metaG_FD_202089 | JGI IMG/M metagenome (GOLD analysis project Ga0265327, IMG submission 202089) | Rhizosphere microbial communities from Carex aquatilis grown in University of Washington, Seatle, WA, United States - 4-16-21 metaG | ecosystem: Host-associated > Plants > Roots > Rhizosphere >... | reverse complement strand
ATCAATGAATAAAAATGCCGCTAACATAAAATTTGCGACCATGCCAACCCGCTTTTTGCCAACGCACGGGCTGACGCACGAAAAAAGCGGGTTGGCACGGCAGCAAATTTTTTTTCGTTATAAGCAACTAAAACCAACAATAACACAACATGAAAAAAATTATACTACAACGATAAAACTTTTGGCAAAGCCATTTTTGGCGAAGCCATTTGCAAACGCACATAGCAAGAGCAAGGCAGCCCACACAGGCAAACGCACGACCAAAGGCTTCCTTGCACTTGCTTTTTGCCGACGCGCTTTGCTCCAGCCTGTTTTACGATAACAATTTAAATCAGCATATTTTATTTGAAATTTTCAGGTAAATAAATTTTATAATTTACGCAATATTTTATTAAAAATTTTAATTTTGTATTCAATAATTAAAAAAACAATATGCTTATGGTATAGATAAATTTTAAAAATACATAATATTAATTTATTGCGTTTTACTGCATTTCTCTTTTCGAAAAACGACCAATTTTAAAGTGGAGAGAAATTGCAAAGTGAACGCACCCGATAGGGTGTGTTCCTTTGTATATTTCAATTCCACTGGGTGCTTGGTCGTACCTTCGAAAAGTTGAAATTAAGCAAAGGTTCGCACCTTTTTTTTATTTTCAATTTTTTCGTTTTAAATTCTCACTTATTACCGGTACATAATTAAAACAAAAACCTGAAAACAAAGAAAGCAAAACCTTATAGCACATCGCTTTATTTCACATTTTATTTTCAATAATTTATCAGTTTATCAATTTTCAATATCAACTAAAATTTCAAAAAATATGAAAAAAATTACTTTTTATTTCATTGCAATGTTTTGTTTGCTATTCGGAGCAAATGAAATTGCTTTGTCTCAGATTTTGACTGAGAGTTTTGAAACTTCTGTTCCACCAACAGGCTGGTCGAAAACAGTAGTCGTAACTACAGCTACTAATCCTGATTGGACAAAAGTAAATGCGGGAGTTTATCCAACTTGTTCACCGCAATCAGGTTCGTTTATGACAATGTTCAATTCTTATAATTGTCAAAATGGAGCTGAGTCGCGATTAGCTACAAATGCTTTAAATTTCACCGGTAAATCAAATATTCGATTATCGTTTTGGATGTATCATGATATTGGACTATCGAATTCTAATGATTATGTTCAAATTCAGGCTTCTACTGATGGTGTTAATTGGACAAGTGTTGGAAATTCCGCAATCCGATATTCCAATTTAGGTGATTGGAAGATACATATAATTGATTTATCTGCGTATGATGGACAACCAAACGTTTATATTGGTTTTTTAGGACATAGCTATTTCGGTAACAATATATTTATTGATAATATCAATATTTATGAAGTTTGTATAAGTAAACCAACAGGTACATTGGTAAGGTGCTCAGGTGCTGGTACTGATACATATACAACTTCAGCTAATGGCACAACAACTTTTCAGTGGGCAATTTCTCCTGTTGCTGCCGGAACGATTTCAGGTACTGGCTCAACTGGTACGATTACATGGTCGGCATCGTTTTCAGGAACAGCTACAATTACAGCAAAAGCTATGAACGGAACATGCAGTTCAATTTCAGAACCCTTATATGTAACTGTTGGTGCTACTACAAGTGCTTTTAATTTATTTACACCAGCAAACGGTTCATTTACATCTAATACTCCTCATTTTTATTATAACACTTCATCTGGTGCTTCAAGTTATGTTTTATATATTGATGGCGCTATTAAAAAAACAGGTATAACCGGTACTGATTATCAAATTCAAAATAGCGAAGCACTTTCGTCCGGAATGCATACTTGGTATATAAAGGCTGATGGATGTACACAATCAGACCAAACTTGGAGTTTTAGAGTTGATGCTACACCTCCAACAGTTTTTGATTTGGTTAGTCCTGCCAATAACAGTTGGACAACAAATTTGCTTCCAACATTCCAGTGGAGTGCCAGCGCTGATAATTTAAGCGGATTGGCAAAATATCAATTATGGATAGATGGAACATTAGATGTTGACAATATTTCGACAACTTTAACATCTATCACACCATATAATAATTTATCAAACGGCAGTCATACATGGCAAATTGTGGCAGTAGATAATGTAGGAAATACTAGAAATTCAAACCAAACATTTACGATTAAGATTGACAACATGCCTCCGGGTAACGGTTTACCAACTTGTTTGTATTTTAATGGTACAAGTAATTATGTTTCAATACCTCATAATAGCACTTTAAATTTTACTGGTTCAATTACAATAGAAGCTTGGATAAAAATAACCGAATATAAATCTTGGGCAGCTATTGTCTCAAAAGGTGATTATAATTATTCCGATTATGGATATGCTCTAACACAAGATAATAGTGGTCACATTAGATTTTATGGCAACAATGCCGCGATAAGTAGCTATAGCATTATTCCGCTTAATACATGGACACATGTTGCAATTACATACAGCAATAGTTATTTATATTTTTATATTAACGGTATGCTTGATAAAAGTAATTACCAGACAATTAATATTGTAAATAATACAACTCCATTAAAAATTGGTATAGATCCACCTGAAATTGCGGAGTATTGGAAAGGAAATATAGATGAAGTACGAATTTGGAATACTGTAAGGACTCAATCCCAAGTGGTTTCAGATATGAATACTATTACATCAAGAACTGAGTCTAATCTTATGGGTTATTGGCGTTTTAATGAAGGTTCAGGTTATACTACTATTGATAACAGTAATAATCACAATAACGGAACAATAAATGGGGCAACATATCAAAATAGTCCATTAACAGCGTCTTCAGCATTATGTAGTTTAAAATCGCCATCTGATAATCAATTTATAATTACAACCACACCAAATTTTATTTGGACTTCTGTAACTGATGGCGGTATTGGTTTAAAAAAATACCAACTATGGCTTGATGGCGCTTTGGCAAAGGATAATCTAAGTGATACAACTTGTACTTTAATTACTCCACTTGCTTATGGTCAACATTCTTGGTATGTAAAAGGTTCTGATTCACTTGATAATAACCAATCAAGTTATCAGAGTACTTTTTTTATTGACAATCAGCCGCCTAATACTTTTAATCTTACATCGCCAACTGATAATCAAATAGTGAATTTACCAACCCCAAATTTAAGTTGGGAAGCCGCAACTGATTACACTGGTGGCTGTGGTATTCGAAAATATCAGCTTTGGATTAACGGAGTAAAAGACAAGGATAGCGTTGCTACAAATGGAACAAATCCAAGCAATGTACTTGCTCAAGGTGCTTATACTTGGTTTGTTAAAGTTTTTGATAATTTAGGAAATGTACGGCAATCTAATCAAACATGGACTTTTTATGTAGATTGGGATCCACCCACTGATTTTACTTTGATTTCGCCCAGCAACAGTCAAACAGTTAACAATAGCCGACCAACTTTTACTTGGCATAAATCAAGTGATATTGGAAGTGGTTTGGTTAGATATGAATTAACTATTTCCGGACAAACTCCAATTAATATTTTAGCAACAGATTCAACTTATACATTAGCATTTGATTTATCTAATGGCAATTACACTTGGTTTGTAAAGGCTTACGATAGAGCTGGTTCTTTTACCAGTTCAAATATCAATACATTTACAGTTGCAAAATTAAATCAAACAATCACTTTCGATGCATTACCAGTAAAATTAGTAAATGACCCGCCTTTTACATTAACTGCTTCAACCACTTCTGGTTTACCAATTACATATACCAGTTCAAATTTATCTGTTGCTACTGTTTCAGGCAGCACAGTTACAATTGTTGGAGTTGGTTCAACAAATATTACAGCATCGCAAGCAGGTAATAATATTTATAATGCTGCAACCTCAGTTACTCAAGCATTAACAATTAATAAATCAACACAGGTTATTACTTTTAATCCATTGCCTACCAAAACGTATGGTGATGCAACTTTTAATTTAACTGCAACCGGCGGTAATTCTGGTAATCCGGTAGCCTATACGAGTTCAAATACAAGTATAGCAACAATTAGTGGTACAACTGTTACCATCATAGGTGCAGGGACTACCGATATAACAGCATCGCAGAATGGAAATAATAATTACTATGCTGCAACACCGGTTACTCAAACATTAACTGTTAATAAAGCTAATCAATTAATCACATTTGGAACGGTACCGGTAAAAACTTATGGAAATTCGTCTTTTAGCTTATCTTCAACATCAAATTCAGGATTAATTGTTACGTATTCAAGTTCAAATACAAGCGTTGCAAGTATTTCGGGTAATATCGTAACTATTGTTGGAGCAGGTTCTGCCGATATTATTGCATCACAAAATGGCAATGTTAATTACAATCCTGCAACACCTGTAACACAACCTTTGACAGTGAATAAAGCAAACCAAACTATAACTTTTAATTCATTACCAATTAAAACTTATGGCAATGCACCATTTAATTTAACAGCCGCTACTACTTCTGGTTTGTTGATAAGTTACGTTAGTTCAAATACAAATGTTGCAACTATTTCAGGAAATACAGTTACCATTGTTGGCGGTGGAACAACTGATATAACCGCATCACAAAGCGGAAACAACAATTATAATCCTGCAACTCCAGTAATGCAGACATTAACTGTTAATCCAGCAAACCAAACAATTACATTTAATTCATTACCAACAAAAACTTATGGTGATGCTCCATTTAATTTGACAGCTTCGGCAAGTTCAGGATTACCGATTTCTTATATAAGTTGGAATACAAATGTTGCTACAATTAGCGGAAACACTGTAACAATTGTTGGTGCAGGCACAGCCGATATTATGGCTGAACAAAATGGAAATAACAATTATAATTCTGCAATTACAGTAACATGGACGTTAACAGTAAACAAAGCAAACCAAGTAATTTCTTTCACTTCTTTGCCAGCCAAAATTTATGGTGATGCACCTTTCGACTTAACTGCAAGTGGTGGAAATTCTGGAAATCCAGTAACTTTTGTTAGTTCAAATTTAAATGTTGCAACAATTAGCGGAAATACCGTAACAATTATTGGTGCAGGAGCAACGCAAATTACAGCATCGCAAGGTGGAAATAATAATTATAATTCAGCAACATCTGTAATTCAAACATTAACGGTTAGCAAAGCTGCACAAACAATAACATTCAATTCGTTACCGGCTAAAACATTTAACGATATGCCTTTCAGTTTAAATGCATCATCGAATTCTGGATTAACTGTTACTTACAATAGTTCAAACACTGGTGTAGCAACAATTTCAGGCAATATTGTTACCATCGTTAGTGCCGGCACAACCGATATAACAGCATATCAAGCAGGTAATAACAATTACAATCCGGCATCTTCGGTAATGCAAACATTAACTGTTAATAAAGCCAACCAAACAATTACTTTTGATGCTTTGCCAAGTAAAACGTATGGCGATGCACCGTTCAATCTAAATGGTAGTTCAACATCTGGTTTAACAATAACTTATTCCAGTTCAAATTTGAATGTTGCAACAATTTTGGGAAATATCGTAACAATTGTAGGTACTGGAACAACGGAAATCACAGCAATCCAAAGCGGTAATAATAATTACAATCCTGCATCACCTGTAACACAATCTTTATCAGTTATCAAATCAGACCAAACTATTACTTTTGCAGCTTTGCTGCCAAAAAATTATGATGATATACCTTTCAGTTTATCAGCAACAACAAATTCGGGATTAACAATTGCCTATAATAGTTCAAATACCGATGTTGCAACTATTTCAGGAAATATTGTTACAATTGTTGGAGTGGGTACTGTAGAAATCACAGCATCGCAAGCCGGAAATAACAATTACAATCCAGCAACGCCAATAATTCAGCCTTTGACAGTAAACAAAGCAAATCAAATAATTAATTTCAATGCTTTGCCAACAAAAACCTTTGGTGATGTTTCATTTGATATAATCGCAAGCGGTGGGAACTCTGGAAATCCAATAACTTTTGTTAGTTCAAATTTGAATGTAGCAACAATTTCTGGAAATACTGTTACAATTGTTGGGGCAGGTACAACGGTAATTACAGCATCGCAAACCGGAAATAATAATTACAATCCAGCAACGCCAGTAATACAAATTTTGACAGTAAACAAAGCAAACCAAGTTATTACTTTCAATATTTTGCCAACAAAAACGTTTGGTGATATTCCTTTTGATTTGGTCGCAAGTGGTGGAAATTCAGGAAATCAAATAATTTTTGTAAGTTCAAATTTGAACGTTGCAACAATTTCTGGTATTACTGTTACAATTGTTGGTGCAGGAACAACTGAAATTACAGCATCGCAAGCAAGTAGTAACAATTACAACGCTGCAAACGCTGTAATGCAAACTTTGACAGTAAGCAAAGCAAACCAAGTAATTACTTTCAATACCTTGCCAACAAAAACGTTTGGTGATATTCCGTTTGATTTGGTTGCAAGTGGTGGAAATTCTGGAAATTCGATAACTTTTATTAGTTCAAATTTGAATGTAGCAACAATATCTGGAAATACCGTAACAATTGTAGGTGCGGGTACATCGGTAATTACCTCATCACAAACCGGTAATACAAATTACAATGCTGCAAACGCTGTAATGCAAACTTTAAAGGTAAACAAAGCAAACCAAGTTATTACTTTCAATACTTTGCCAGGTAAAACGTTTGGTGATGTTCCTTTTGATTTGACCACAAACGGCGTTAACTCTGGAAATCCAATAACTTTTGTTAGTTCAAATTTGAATGTAGCAACAATTTCTGGAAATACCGTTACAATTGTTGGTGCAGGAACAACTGAAATTACCGCATCGCAAAGCGGAAATAGTAATTACAATTCAGCAAATCAGGTAATGCAAACTTTGACAGTAAACAAAGCAAACCAAATAATTACTTTCAATGCTTTGCCATCAAAAACGTTTGGTGATATTCCTTATGTATTAACCGGTTCAATAAATTCAGGTTTTGTTATTACATACACAAGTTCAAATACAAACGTTGCAACAATTTCTGGTAATACTGTTACAATTGTTGGTGCAGGAACAACTGAAATTACCGCATCGCAAAGCGGAAATAGTAATTACAATTCAGCAAATCAGGTAATGCAAACCTTGACAGTAAATAAAGCAAATCAAGTAATTACTTTCAATGCACTACCAAACAAAATTTATGGTGATGTACCTTATGTTTTAACTGGTTCAATAAATACTGGTTTAGCAATTACTTTCACAAGTTCAAACACAAACGTTGCAACTATTTCAAGCAATACTGTAACTATTGTAGGTACAGGTACAACCGATATTACCGCATCGCAAGCCGGCAATGGTAATTACAATCCAGCAACTTCGGTAATGCAAACGTTGTCAATTTCAAAAACTCTCTTAACCGTAACCGCCGATAATAAAACTCGAAATTTTGGACAAACAAATCCAACATTTACATTAAGTTTCGCAGGTTTTGTTTATGGTGAAACACAAAGTGTTTTAGATGTTTTACCTACAACAACTTGTGGCGCAAGCGCCTCAAGTAATGCAGGTGTTTATGATATTTTGGTTGCAAATGGTTCTGATAATAATTACAATTTTGCATATCAGAAAGGTACATTAACAGTTTTTGCAATTTTACCTGTTTTGACCACTTCGCAAATTACAAGTATTACAAATACAACAGCCCAAAGTGGCGGTGATATTACTTCTAATGGTGGTGCTGATATTTCAGTTCGTGGTATTTGTTGGAATACTTCTGGTTCACCATCAATTACAGATAGCCATACATCTGATGGAATTGGCGTTGGTACTTTTACAAGTAATTTAATTAATTTGATTCATAATACGAAATACTATGTAAGAGCCTATGCTACAAGTACAGCCGGTATAAATTATGGTAATGAAATTAATTTTACAACTACAAATGTTGGTATTTCTCAAATTGATAATACAATAATTTCAATTTATCCTAATCCAACAACCGAAAAATTATTCATTTCGTATGATAAACCAATTTCCAAAAATTCTGAACTGATTTTTAGAAATATTGCAGGTCAAACTATTTCGATACTAAAATTGACTAATCAAACGAATGAATTAAATGTTTCAAATTTGCCTAAAGGTTTATATTTTATCGAATTAAAATTAAATAATCAAAAAATAATTCGTAAAATTGTAATCGAATAGCAAAATGCCAACGCACAAATTTGCCGGCACTTATGCAGCCCGCACGAGCCATCGCACGACCAAAGGCTGCAAAAGAGCCGGCAAATTTTGCCGTCGCACCACGCCGCACAGTCGCGGTGTACCATGCAATAATATGATATGATGTTAAAAAAACATGCTTATAACATAAAATTGCTGACAATTTGCAAAAAAGCGCCGTCTTTCGCTCGGCGGCAGACGGCGCTTTTTTGCAAACTGCAGCAATTTTTTTTCGTTAGCCACAATCAAAAATACGATACTGAATATAAATTGTAAAATATGAATGAAACAATAGTATATTTTTTAGCATACTTATCAATTTGTGATGAATATATTGATAATAGAGAAGTTAATTTTATTGAAAATTACATCAAAAGAAATAAATTATCAGATAAATTATTGGATAATGTTTTCAAAATTTATGGAAATGAAACTGATAAAATTACACTTGATGATATTTACAAAAAAATAAATAATTTTTCTTACGATGAATTATTGATTTTAAATAAAATTGCTTATGAATTAATGTATTGTGATGGTTATCTTGACGGTAGAGAAGAAAGTTTGTTATTAGAATTAAAAATGAATGAAAAAATTGACAAACAAACAATTGAACAAATAAAAACAAAAGCATCGAAAAATCAATATAAATATAATAATGCAAAAAATTTATTATCTGATGAAATAAATCTAATAGAGTTTAACCAATTAATAGACAAAACAAAAAGGATTTCGAGAGAAGATATTAAATTTGTAAAAACTTTTTTTAATCAAAATAATGAAGTTTTAAATATTTTGATTAAAGATATTGAAAACCTTATAATATCTGTGAAAAAAGCAGAAACTACAAATGAAAACAGCATCGTTGAAAGTTTAGAATCAATAAAACAAAAAATTGATGTAATTGCAAATGATCGACTTAAAAATAATTACGAAGCAGTAGTAAACAAAGAACGCTCAATTAAAAATTTCACGATCTCGTTTTTAGGAAGAACGCAAGCAGGAAAATCTACATTACATTCCATTTTATCAAATGAAGGTCTTAGTTTTATAGGTAAAGGTAAAGAAAGAACTACTCGATACAAACGTGCATATTTGTGGAATAATCTAAAAATAATTGATACACCCGGAATAAGTGCGGCAGACGCAAAAGGTGTTTTAGATAAAGATATTGCTACATCATCAATTGATGAATCAGACATTATTTGTTTTGTTTTCATTACTCCACCGCAATTATCTGAATTTGAATATTTGTTTAATCAGATTAAAGAAAAAAATAAACCAATAATTATTTTACTGAATTACAATTTTAATTCATTCATAATAAATTACGATTGGGAAAATTTTATTAAAAATCCATATTCATGGACTACTGAAAGAGATAAGAATAACGAAAAAAGCAGATTAGACGAAACAATCGATGTAATAAAGGAATATTTTTCAAAAAAATATTTTAAATTTTGGGATAATGAATTAATTTCTAAGATTATTTATCCAGTTCATTTGTTAATTGCAAAAAAAAGTTTAGATTTAAAAGACGAAAATTCACAAAATGAATTATTAAATGCATCTAAAATAAGGAAATTTACAAATGCAATTTCAAAATCAATCATAGACGAAGGAATTATAAGACGTTCGCAAAATTTTTTAGACGGCACTATACAAAACATAAGACAAACAAGAGAAGAAATTGAAAATTTTAAAAATCCATTTGCTCTTATGAAATCTAAATTACATCAAAAAAATTCAAATTTAGAAAATGAATTGAAAAAAATTAACAGCGAATATAAAAAGAAATTGACTCAAACGATTGAACATTTTTTTTATAGCATAAATACTGTAAAATTTGCATCTGATTACTACGCTGCAAGCGAAGAAACAATAAATTATCAGTGGCAAATATTTTTTAAAAATGAAATATCTAAATTACAAAAACAACTTGAAGTAGTTTTTGAAGAATATAAAACGAGCATAGAACAATATTTTAAAGAAATGTCAGAAAATTTAAATGTATATTTTGATCTAATGTTTGAAGTTGGGAATATAAATATTGAAAATTCAATCAATTGGCGTGGTATATTTAAAATTTTCGGGAAAATAATTGATTGGATTGGAACGATAGCAATTTTTATTCCTGGAATTGGTTGGCTTGTTGGGCTTGCTATTTCACTTGTAGGTAAATTAATTAACTGGATCGGGAATTGGTTTAAATCCAAAGAAAAAATTAAAAGTGAAAAAATTGAAAATTTAAACGAAAACCTATTAAGAAGTAAAAATAAACAAAAAGAAAGATTTTTAGAAGAAATTATACCTAATTTTGAAAGTAAAAGTTCTGAAATAATTGCACAAGCAAAAGCAGTATTTTCGAAATTAGAAGACACTTTTACAAAAGTTGAAAACTCATTAGTAAATCTAATTTTAAAAATAACAACACAAGAAAATACATTAAATCATGTATTTGCTTGGCGAATTTATAATTTCGCAAATTATATTAATTCGGTAAATTATAAAATTCCAATTCAAATTATTCCTTATAAAGTTAAAAGAGATATTATAAAATTTAAAAGAGACGAAAAAGAATTTGAAATGAAGACGAAAAATATTGAAAATACTGATTTGGTAGAATTAAGCAACAAACTTTCTTATATTTTACAAGAAAAAATAACATTAAATATTTAAAATTATGCAAGAAAATAAATTCAAACTTGCCGAAATATCAAAGCAATTTCTTGCGAAGACAGAAAATATATATAATTTGCTTTTAAATAAGAGCGAGTTCTATAAAGACTTAGTTACCAAAACAGAAGAAGAACTAAAAAAACTCAAACAAAATACTAAAATTGTAATTTCTTTTGTTGGTCAATATAGCGTTGGTAAATCCTCAATTATTTCAATACTTACAAACCAAGAAATAGCAGTGGGTGCTGGACAAGTAACAAGTTTTGCAACAGAATATGATTGGAATGGAATTACAATAATTGACACACCGGGTATCAACACAGGTATTAAACCCGAACATGATAAAGAAACGGAACAAGCAATAAATAAATCTGATTTAACTGTTTATGTAATTACAAATTTGTTATTTGATGATATTAGTATAGCGCATTTTTTGCATTTTGCTTATGATAGAGATTGTAAGCAAAAGATTTTTTTATTAATAAATAAATCATTAACAACTGATGTGGAATACAATACTTTAATAAATAATTACAAAAATTCCTTGTATCAAATATTTAGTTCTCGTAACAGAAATATTAATGATTTTAAGTATGTATTTATTGATACTACTGCTTTTAGCATTGGTAAAGCAAATGGTTCGCAAATATTAGTTGAATTTAGTATGTTTAATTTATTTATTGAAGAATTAAATAAATTTTCATTTGAAAAAGGTTTATATGGTAAATTAGATACCCAACTTTTATTTGCAATAGACAAAATTAACGAAATAATTGCAGGAATTGGAGATAAGGCAGATAAAGAATTTTTTATTATTCTCAAAAGATGCTCAAATGAATTGGAAAAAGGAAAAAGAAAAATAATTTTAGGAATAAGTCTTTTGTTGAGTGAATTAAAAACTGAAATTGTAAATCAAAGTTTGCTATTATCCTCGCATATAGGTGAAGACGATTTTGAAAAAAGAGTTGATGATATTCAGAAATCAATTGGAGATAAAATAAATGAAACAGTTGATAAAATTCAAAAAATATTTGATACTTATTTTAAAGAAATTCAAAACAATTTTGAAACACTTTTTAATAATGAAATGTCTGATTTCTTTTTTAACAAAGAGATTTCGTTCGAAAAAATAAATAATAAATACAATATAAATAATAGTTCAGATTTTGCTAACAAATTTAATAGATATAAAGACATTTTATCAACAATTGCTTTTGAAATTTCAAAATCAACATTAAAAGATGCCACAAAAACAACTAAATTATTTTTCCCAAGTTTTAAAGAAATTTCTGGGTCTACAATGCATACAATAGTAAAAGAAGTAGGACAATTTTTTGGTAAGAGTTTTAAACCTTATGAAGCATTAAAATTTGCTGATAAAATAGGTAAATTTGCAACTGGAATTGGTGTTGCGGGCATTTTAATTTCAATAGGTTTAGAAATAAAAGGAGAAATTGACGAAAATAAAAGAAATACATTACTCGAAAGTGCAAAAAAGGAATTTATTAATGTATTTTCTAAACAAGCAGATAAAATCGTAAATTCTATAAATCAACAAACAAATGAGTTAATAAAAAATTCAATTGACAATTTTATAATAGAAATTGAAAACAGGCGGATAGAAGAAGAAAAAAATATATCTGATAATACAAGTTTTAAATCAGATATTATAAAATACAGAAATGATTTGCAAAATTTGAGAAAAAAATTAGATGTTTAATGCATTGTGCTATTAAAAATATAATTATAAAACTGCGGCTTCGCCGCAGTAATATTGTTGATAATTAAAGTAATAATAATTTGTCAGTTGATAACAACTAAACAATTAAATTTTATAATTAACAGATTAATAATAAAATGAGAAATAGAAATGTGGCTAACATAAAATATGCAACAATTGGCTGGTTTTTGCCGTCGCACTTGTTGCCAACGCACAAAAAACCAGCCAACTGTGCATATTTTTTTTCGTTAGCAACAATTTTGCCTGAATGAAGTAAAAGTAAAAAAATATAAATATGGATTTACCAGATATAGTTAAATTAGGAAATGAAATGAAAAAAAATTTTGGATTGCCAGATTGGCATAAACAAATTTCAGAAATTGCATTTCAGTACAAGCCCTTTTTTAATACACCAATATTTGATTTAATAAAACAACAAAATGAAATACACAGCAAATTAAAGATTAAACAATTTGATTATTTTGATAGTTTAGCTAAATCAATATCAACGCAAAATAGATTTTTAGAGCCGTATAAAATTCTTCAAAATTCAGCATTTCTGTCAATTTCATCTTTATTAGCAAACGATTTTGGGAAATTGCTTGGTGTATCAGCAAATTTCAATTATGCCTTTGATAGTAAGCTAAAAAAATTGTTTGAATCTTACAATAATTTATGTATAGATAACGATAAAAAAATTAAAAATTCTGACTTTCACCTTCTTGAAGAATTGCCTACTGTAAGTGTTTATAATGCTGCGTCTTTCGTAAAATCAATAAAAAATATTGAACCAGATGAAATAATTAACGAAGAAAAAGAATTATCAGAACATTATTCAAAAAACGCTGTATCAAATATTGATTTAATTTTCAAAGAATTAGATAATGATTTGCAAAAATTATGGTTAGAAACTAAATCTGCGTATTTTGGTAATTATCTTGGCAATGAACGTCATTGTATGTTTTGTATGCGTGAATTATTTACTCAATTGATTCACAGATTTGCTCCAGATGAACAAATATTGACATGGACTTCTGAAAGTAAATATTTTGATAAAGGTAAGCCTACAAGGCGAGCTCGTATTGACTTTATATATCGTAATTTAAATAATAATTTTATGCTCGAATTTATAAAAAGTGATATTGATTTCACATTAAAAATTAATGATTTTCTACAAAAAGCTCATTCAACAGAAATACCGTTGAATAAAATCCATAAAAAAAATATATTTATTAAATTTGTTTCCTCAATAAGCATGATTATTGAAATTTATATCGCTGATATAAATTTATCATAACATATTAAATATCTAAATATAATCACAAAAATTTATTTGAAATTGTAATAATTGTTATTTTGTATAAATTAAAATTTTAAAAAAATGAGAAAAATTTTAAACACCTTTTTAGTATTCGTTTTATTGGGCTTTTTATTTGCTTGCAGCAATCCAATGAATAATTTATATAGCGAAAAAACACTTGAAAATGACATTAAGTCAATAAAAGAGAGTGGAAAGCTTGATACTTCTGATTTAGTCTTAATTGGCTTGTATATTATTAAATCAAAATTTGTCAGTGAAAAAATTGAAGGACTCACCTATAATCAAATTTTGGAAAAAGCAAGGGAATTTAAAAAGAAAAAAGACCAAGAAGAATTAGAACAAAAATTGCTTGCTGAAAAAGCTCAAAAGGCAGAAGCTGAACGTATTGAAAGATTAACAAAAGCACTTAATGTCACTGTATTTCAAAAAGGATTTTCAAGTGGCGATTTTCAAAGTCATATAACTCTTAAATTTGCATTTGATAATAAGAGTGATAAAATAATAAGAGCATTCACAGGTATAGTAGTTTTTACCGATTTATTTGATAAAGAAATTCAAAAAATAGACTTAACATACGATGAAAAAATTCCGGCAAATAAAACAGTAAATTGGAGTGCTTCTATTGAATTTAATCGGTTTCAAGATGGAGATATTACATTAAGAGATAAGCCATTGGAAAATTTAAAAGTAATTTGGAAACCGGCGAAAATTATGTTCATTGATGGAACTACCTTTGAATAAATATGTTGCTAACATAAAATATGCAACAATTGGCTGGTTTTTGCCGACGCACTTATTGCCATCGCACAAAAAACCAGCCAACTGTGCATATTTTTTTTCGTTACCCACAATTGCAAGCCGATGTAATTTGCGATTTTGAAAATCGGAAATGATTTTTTAATTTTGAATAATAAAGTTCTTTGTAAAGGTTGATAAATAAACGAATTAAATTCAATGATAAATTATTTTTCGGAAATTTGAAAAAGATAAATCTTGCGATTCACGAAAATGATTTTTGAAAATTGCGGATAAAAAAAATCCTACGATTCGCGAAAAAAGATTTCAAAAATTGCAGATTAAAAATCCTGTGATTCGCGAAAAAGATTTTCGAAAATTGATGATAAACAAATCCTACGATTGGCGAAAAAAGATTTTGGAAAAATCCTGCGATTCGCGAAAAATGATTTCGGAAAATTGCGGATAAAAAATCCTGTGATTCGCGAAAAAGATTTTCGAAAATTGATGATAAACAAATCCTACGATTGGCGCAAAAAGATTTTGGAAAAATCCTGCGATGCACGAAAAATAATTTCGGAAAATTGCAGATTAAAAATCTTGCGATTCGCGAAAATGGATTTCGAAAATTGCGGATAAAAAAATCCTGCGATTCGTGAAAAATGATTTCTGAAAATTGCGGGTAAAAAATCTTGCGATTCGCGAAAATGGATTTCAAAAATTGCGAATAAAAAAAAACTACGATTCGCGAAAATAATTTTCGAAAAATCCAGCGATTCGCGAAAAATGATTTTAGAAAATTGCGGATAGAAAAATCCAGCGATTCGTGGAAAAAGATTTTGAAAAAATCCAGCGATTTGAAAAAAATGAAAATTGCGGATAAAAAATTTTGCGATTCGCGAAAAATGATTTCGGAAAATTGCGGATAAAAAATCTTGCGATTCGCGAAAATAATTTTCGAAAATTGGAATGTAAAATATTAAAAATAAAATGAATGAATAAAATTAAGTGCGTCAATAAAAAGCGCAATGAGGTAGCAAACTGATGATAACCACATATTTTTTCGTGAGATTATTTTGCAGCCGGTTCGATACAAAGCAAAGAAACTGTGATACAAAAAAATCAAAAAACGATTTTTCTGTATCACAGTTTCTTCAAAGGACAGAATTGTCGCGAAACTGATTTAACGAATGAAAAAAATGTGGGTAACATCAGTTTGCCAACAATTTGCCCAAAAAGCGCCGTCTTTTTTTCGGCGGCAGACGGCGCTTTTTAGGCAAACTGTGGCAAGCTGGTTTCGTTATAAACAATTCAAAAACTAAAAAAACACAAATGATTAATAAACCGAGTTACGAAGAATTAGAAAATCAAATTGCAGAATTTAAAAAGCAAAATGAAATACTTCGATTAAATGCTATTTTTCAAAACAAAGAAAATGAAAAGCAGACAACCGAATTAATTATAGCCAAAGAAAAAGCACAAGAAAATGAGAAAAAATTTCGTACGTATGTTGAAGAATCTGGCGACGGTTTTGAATTATTAAATGATGAAGGAAAATTTATTGATGTTAATCTTGCAACCTGCAAGCAACTTGGATATACAAAAGAAGAATTGCTTGAAAAATATGTTTGGCAAATCGACTCAAATATTACCAAAGAAAAATATATTGAAATATTTAACACTTTAATTGACAAACCACCATTTACTTTTGAAGTATATCATAATCATAAAAACGGGAAGATTTTTCCAGTAGAAATAACTCTTTCAATCATTAAAATAAATAATTCGTATCATTCAATAAATATTGTAAGAGATATTACGGAACGAAAAAAAATGGAAATAGAACTTCAACAATATACAAAAGAATTAAATCAATTAATTGCAGATAAAGACAGATTTATGTCAATTCTATCGCATGATTTAAAAAATCCAATTAGTTCAATTTTAGGTTTTTCGCAATTGATAATTAAAAATATTCATAAATACAATTTAGATAAAATTGAGCAACAAATTAATATAATTAACAATTCTGCACAACACACAATTAATTTATTAGAAGAAATATTATTATGGTCAAAATCGCAATCAGGGAAATTGCCATTTGAGCCACAAAATACTGATTTTAGGGATATTTGCAACGAAATAATTAATAATTTGTCAAATTATGCAATAGCCAAAGAAATAACCGTAAAATATTTTGAATCAGAAAAAACAATATTATTTGCAGATAAAAATATGATTAAAACAGTTTTACGTAATCTGATTTCAAATGCAATAAAATTCACAAATAAAAAAGGACAAATAAATATTTACGCTGAGAATAATCATACGAAAGCAACAATCACGGTATCTGATAATGGTATCGGAATTGATAAAATTAACCAACAAAAACTATGGGATTTTTCGCAACCAATTACAACAACCGGAACAGCAGATGAAAAAGGAACAGGTTTTGGATTAATTTTATGTAAAGAATTTGTCGAAAAACACGGCGGAAAAATTTGGGTAAAAAGCGAATTAGGAAAAGGTAGTGATTTTAAATTTACAATACCACTGCACGATGAAAGAAAAGTTTAGCATTTTAAAGGGCAAAAGGTATTTGCACTTTGCTTTTTTTCCTTACGCACGATTGCCAGCCCACGAAAAAAAGCAAAGAGCAAATGAATTTAATTATTTTGTTGCCCTTTAAAACACTAAACTTTTCGCTACCGCATACAGCCGTTTTGTCGAAAAGTTTAGTAAACAGTTAAATAAATGTTAGTCGGCTTCGCCGACCAACTATTTTGGATAATAATGTTGATAAAATTTTGGTTTTCAAAACTAATTCGATAATTTTGGATAATAAAAAAAACAGAAAGTCAAATACGATGATAGATGAAAAATTTGTTTATAACATAAAATTGCAGTCCAGTTGCGCATTTTTCCCTGACACACAGCCCGACGCACATGAAAAAATGCGCAACCGTCTGCAATTTTTTTTCGTTGTGTGCAATTCAGCATCCGTAAAATGATTGATTTTGTATTAGTCAGAATTTAAATTAGAAATAATGAAACATATTTTGATAGTTTTTATACTTTTGTTTTT
>Ga0265327_10002765_pt1 | contig 17798 bp, 16 predicted proteins | sample 41621metaG_FD_202089 | JGI IMG/M metagenome (GOLD analysis project Ga0265327, IMG submission 202089) | Rhizosphere microbial communities from Carex aquatilis grown in University of Washington, Seatle, WA, United States - 4-16-21 metaG | ecosystem: Host-associated > Plants > Roots > Rhizosphere... | reverse complement strand
TCGGTGAACTCACCGTTGGTCACCGGTGCCGGGCCCGTCAAGTTCAGCGGCCCGGACAGGTCGTCGTGATTCAGCGCGAACAACAGGGCCCGCACCTCGTCCTCGAGCGTGATCCACGGCATGTACTGGCGCCCGCTGCCCAGCCGCGCACCCAGGCCGAGCCCAAAGACGGGACGCAGCCGGGCCAGCATGCCGCCCGCCGGCGCCAGCACCAGGCCGGTGCGCGCGAGCACGACGCGGACACCCGCGTCGGCCGCCGGCCGGGTGGCGGCCTCCCAGTCCAGACAGAGCCGGGCCAGGAAACCGGCGCCGGCAGGGGACTGCTCGTCGGCGATCCGGTCCCGCGTATCGCCGTAGAAGCCAACGGCACTGGCGTTGATGAGCACCGGGACCCCGGCGTCGACGACGGCGTCGGTCAGCACCTCGGTGGGGCCGATGCGACTGTCGCGCAGGCTCTGCTTGAACGCCCCTGACCACCGGCGGGATCCGATGCTCACCCCGCACAGGTTGACGACGGCGTCGACGTCATGCAGTGCGCGCCAGTCGAAGTCGCCGGCGTCGGGGTTCCAGTAGACCTCGTCGGCGTTGGCTGGTTGACGGCGCACGATGCGCACCACCCGATGATCGGTGGCACGGAGCGCCGACACCAGTGCGGAGCCGATGAGTCCCGACGAGCCCGCGATGGCTATGACCGCGTGCGCCATGCGATTACCGCCCGGCCTAGAGACCGAGGTCGGCCTCGAACGCACCCTCTTCGAGACGACGTTTGATGGTGGTCACGAACCGTCCGGCGTCGGCGCCGTCGATCAGGCGGTGGTCGTAGGTCAGCGGCAGGTAGCAGACCGACCGGACGCCGATCGACTCGTTGCCGCCTTCGTCCACGACGACCCGCGGCCGCTTGACGATGGCACCGGTGCCGAGCATCGCCGCCTGCGGCGGAACCAGGATCGGGGTGTCGAACAGGGCCCCCTGGCTACCGATGTTGGTGATGGTGAAGGTGCCACCGGCCAGCTCGTCGGGCCGCAGGTTGCCCGAGCGGGCGCGGTCGGCGATGTCCACGATCGCGCGGGCGAGGCCACCGAGGGACAGGTCACCGGCGTTGTGCACGACCGGCGACAGCAGGCCCTGCTCGGTGTCCACCGCGAAGCCGAGGTGCTCGGCGTCGTAGTAGGTGATCTCCTTGGTTTCCTCGTTGTAGCTGGCGTTGACGTTCGGGTGGACCTTCAACGCGTCGATCACCGCGCGGGCGATGAACGGCAGGTAGGTCAGGTTCACACCCTCGCGCTCGGCGAACGAGTTCTTGGCGCGCGCCCGCAGCGAGACGATGCGGGTCATGTCGACCTCGTGGGTCTGGGTCAGCTGCGCCGTGGTCTGCAGCGACTCCCGCGTCTTCTTGGCCGTGATCTGGCGAATGCGAGTGGCCTTCTGCGTGGTGCCACGCAGGTGGGCCAGCGCCGGAGCGGGCGCCGCCGCCGGGGCCTTGGCGGCCGGAGCGGTGGGGGCAGATGCAGCGGGGGCCGGAGCGGCCGGCGCCTTGGCGGCTTCGGCCGCGGCGAGCACGTCCTGCTTGCGGATGCGGCCACCGACGCCGGTGCCCTGCACCGAAGAGAGATCAACGTTGTTCTCGGCAGCCAACTTTCGCACCAGCGGCGTGACGTATGGGCTGGCATCGTCAGACGGCGCGGCCTGCGCGGACGGAGCTGCGGCCGCGGGTGCCGGCGGCGGGGTCGGCGCGGCAGGGGCCGGCGGAGCCGGCGGGGGCGTCGGCGCGGCGGGTGCCTTCGGGGCGGGGGGAGGCGTCGGCGCGGCCTTGGCTTCGGGCTCGGGCTGCGGCTCGGGGGCCGGAGCCTTCGGGGCGGGCGCCTCGGCCGGGGCGGAACCGGCGGCACCGATCTTGGCGAGCTCGCCGCCGATGGACACGACGTCGTCCTCGTCGGCGGTGATGGACAGCAGCACGCCGGCGATCGGCGACGGGATTTCGGTGTCGACCTTGTCGGTGGAAACCTCGACCAGGGGCTCGTCGACCTCGACGGAGTCGCCGACCTTCTTGAGCCAGCGGGTGACGGTGCCTTCGGTGACCGACTCGCCGAGCGTCGGCATCACGATCGAGGTGGCGTCGGCGGCATCGGAAGCCGCCGGCGCGGGGGCCGAAGCGGGTGCCGGGGCCGGAGTCTCGGGGGCCGGAGCCGCCTCCGCGGCGGCCGGCTCGGCCGCCGGGGTGGGCTCGGGTGCGGGAGCAGCCGCGGGCTCGGGGGTCGAAGCGGGGGCTGCGGCCGGTTCCGAGCCGGCCTCACCGATGACGGCGAGCTCGCCGCCGATCTCGACGGTGTCGTCTTCCTGCGCAACGATCTTGGTCAGGACGCCTGCTGCCGGCGACGGGATTTCGGTGTCGACCTTGTCGGTGGAGACCTCGAGCAGGGGTTCGTCGACCTCGACGGTGTCGCCCTCCTGCTTGAGCCATCGAGTGACGGTTCCCTCGGTAACGCTCTCACCGAGTGCGGGCATCTGGACGGAGATGGCCATTACGTTGACTCCTCGAAAAGTCGCTCGTCACTTCGAATGTCTACAGGGCCCATCCTGTCATGCTCGCGCAGTCGGGGAGTGGCGGGCCTGGACTTTGTCCCGCTCTGTTGACACCCTCGCTGAGCAGGCTACTGTCGCATCACAACCGGTACCGGCGGTACGGGATACTTTGAGGTCAGGCAGGGTTTGACGATGCGGTTTGTGGACAGCGCGGACGGGACTCGGATCGCGACCTACGAGGAGGGCAACCCAGGCGGTCCGGTGGTGGTCCTGGTGCACGGTTGGCCGGACTCGCACGACATGTGGGACGCCACGGTGCCCTACCTGGCCGACACCTACCGGGTGATCCGCTACGACAACCGCGGCTCGCGCAATTCTGGTGTGCCCAAGAAGGTTTCGTCGTACACCATGGCGCACTACGCCGACGACTTCGCGGCCGTCGTCGCCGCTTTGGCGCCGGGCGAGAAGGTCCACGTGCTGGCCCACGACTGGGGCTCGGTCGGCATCTGGGAGTACCTGTCGCGGCCGGAGTCGGTGGACCGCGTCGCGTCCTTCACCTCGACCTCGGGGCCGAGCGCCGACCACACCCGTCGCTACATCATGGACGGCCTCAAGCGGCCCGACCGGCCAGTGCGGTTCCTGCGCTCGGTATCGCAGTTCCTGCGACTGACCTATCAGGGTTTCTTCTCGATCCCGCTGGTAGCGCGAGTGCTGGTCCGGGCCACCGTTCCCACCATCATTCCGCAGCTGCTGAAGCGGCTGGATGGCATGTCCGACAACCAGATTCGGCATTCGGACACCTTCGCGACAGATGCCGCCAACAGTCTCAAGGTGTATCCGGCCAACTACTGGCGCACCCTGTTCAAGGGGCGGCGTGACCACTACGTGAACGTGCCGGTGCAGGTGATCGTCAACCGTGGCGACCAGTTCGTCCGGCCGCACCTGTATGACGAGACGCCGCAATGGGTTCCGCAACTGTGGCGCCGGGACATCGAGTCGGGCCACTGGTCGCCGATGTCGCATCCCGAGCTGCTCGCCACCGCGGCCCGCGAGCTCGCCGAGCACGTGGCCGGCGCTGAGCAGACCCGTGCCCTGCAGCAGGCCCAGGTGAGCTGAGCCGCCGACCGACGCTCTGCGGCGTCATCCCATCGGCTTGCCGTCGACGGTGATGTTCTTGGGATCGACCTGCTGACCGTTGATGGTTATCTGGTGATTCCCATTGCCGTCATGGTTGACGTTCACGTTGAGCGTCGGGGGTGGGCACAGCTCGTTGTTTCCGACCCACCCGCCGCCGGGCGCGCACTCGTTCGGCGCGCCCGCGCCGATGTTCTGGTTGTCGTCGTTCCCGCCGGGATCGCACTGATCGTTCCCGCCCATGCGGTCGATCACATTGCGGAACGGACACAGCTGATCAGGGACGGGTTCCTGGTCGGGGTCGGCGAGTGCCATGCCGGTGCCGCTCAATCCGGCTAACCCCAAGCCGATAGCAGTGACTGCCACAGCAGTAACACGAACGAACTTGTTCATGCAGGAAAAATACGCCGCCGTGGGGATTGGCACCCCGAAAATGCGGTAACTGACGTCGATTCAGCTACCGCATCGGGCGGATGACTAGCCGTTCTTCGCGATGTCTTCCAGCACGGCGAACATGGTCAGCGTCGGGACGCCGGTACCGCCTTTACCGGTGTAGCCCCAGGGGCCGCCGGTGTTGTAGGCCGGGCCTGCGACGTCGAGGTGCGCCCACTGGACACCGTCGGCGACGAACTCGCGCAGGTAGACCCCGGCCACCGACATGCCGGCGTTGCGCGCGCCGCTGACGTTGGCCAAGTCGGCGACCGTCGACTTGAGGTCATCCTTGAGTTCCTCGGGCAGCGGCATCGGCCAGGCGTTCTCGCCGACCTCCTGGGAGAGCTTGGCGACCCGGTCACGGAATTCGTCGGTGCCCATCACGCCGGGGGTACGCACGCCGAGTGCCACGAGCTGCGCCCCGGTCAGCGTCGCGGTGTCGATCAGGTAATCGGGGTTGTCCTCGCAGGCGCGGACGATGGCGTCGGCCAGGATCAGCCGGCCCTCGGCATCGGTGTTGAGTACCTCGATGGTGGTGCCGCCGTACTGGGTCAGCACGTCGCCGGGGCGCTGCGCCGTCGACGACGGCATGTTCTCGGCCATGGGCACGGTCGCGATGACGTCGACCGGCAGCTGCTGGCGCGCCGCCAGCACGATGGTGGCGATGACGGCCGCGGCACCGCCCATGTCGGAGGTCATGTGGTGCATGTTGGCGGCCGGCTTGATCGAGATGCCGCCGGTGTCGAAGGTGATGCCCTTGCCCACGAGCGCCACCTTCTTGGCGTTCTTCTTGCCGCAGCGGTAGGTCAGCCGTACCAGTCGCGGCCCGCGCGACGAGCCCTTGCCGACGCCCACTATGCCGCCGTATCCGGCGTCCTCCAGCTCCTTCTTGCCCAGCACCTCGACCTCGAGGCCCGCCGACTTACCCAAAGCCTTTGCGCGCTTGGCGAATTCACCCGGGTACAGGTGGCTCGGCGGGGTGTTGACGAGGTCGCGGGCGGTTGCCACGGCGGTCGCCACATCGACACCGCGCGCTGCCGCGGTCTCGGCGTCGTCGGCGGTGGACAGCACGGTCAGTGCCGTCAGGCCGCGCTCTTTCGGAGCGGTCTTCGCGCTGCGGAAGTCGTTGAACCGGTAGGCGCCGAGGATCAGGCCCTCGACGGCTGCCGCCACATCCAATTCGGACAGGGTGGTCACGACGGTCTCGGTGCCGTTGAGTGAGCGTGCCGCCACGCCGGCGGCGCGGCGGATCACGTCGGCCGGCCACTCGTCACGGTCCTTGCCGAGGCCGACCGCCAGCACGCTGGCCACCGGCAGGGATGGCACGAGTACGCGGGTCAGTTGCTCGGTCGAGCCCTTCGCGCCCAGGGTCTTCAGCGCCACCTCGATCTCACCGGTGGCTTCGGCGTCCAGGAACGGGTTGGCCAGGACCGTGGCCTCGTCGTTCTCGCTGGTGATGACCGGAACGATCAGTACCGCAGAATCCAAGTCCGACGGCAGGACGGATGCGACAGTGACGGCAGGGGACTGGTAACCGGGTGTGCTCACGCCGTTCACCCTAGCCGCGCGACGATCGAGCGGCGAGGGACGAGCCGCGATGAGGAGTGCGGCCAATCGAACCTGGCCACCGGCGTATCGTCCGGCAGCCGTCAGAGTCGGTCACACAACTGGTAGGCCGTGACGGGCTCGTCAAAACCTTTGAGCGCCAACGGTTCCTGTACTTGGATCGGCCAATCCTCGGGAATGTTGCACCAGGGCGCGGCGACCAGGATCTGCCCGGGCTGGGCCGCCGCCACCAATCGCGCCGCGAGGTTGACCGGACTGCCGAAGTAGTCGCCGCCGATGGCCAGCACCTCGCCGTAACTGAGCCCGGCGCGCACCTGGATCTCAGAGGCCGCGACCCGCGGATGGTGCACCAGGTCCAGCGCGGCCTTGGCCAGCAGCTCGGGCGTGGCGCTCACCCACATCACCGCGTCGCCGATGAACTTGACCACGCGGCCACCGTCGGCGTTCACCACGTCCGCGGCCATTCCGCTGAATTCGTTGAGCAGCTTCGACAATTCGTCGGCGGTGCTCATGCGGGTGAGCCTGGTGAAGTCGGACAGGTCGGCAAAGCCGATGCCGACGTCGACCGTCGACGATTCGTGGTGGACCACGCCGTCGAAATACGTTCGGGCAGCGGCCAAATGGTGGCGGTGAAAGGCATCGATCATGCCGCCGATGCGCGGGATGAACTGAGCCGCAGACCGGTACGCGCGGGCGGTCAGCAGTTCGTCATGGGTGTTGGCCAGGTCCAGATTCGGCAGTCCGGTGCGCGTCATCGTCGACTCGGCCTCCGCCAGCCGCGCCATGCTCGCCCCGAGCACCCGCAGGAAACCCAGCGCGGCATCCTCGCCGATCGCGGCGCGCATCTCGGCCCACGTGCGCAACGCCTCGATGTCGCAGTCGGTGAGCGCCGGCACATTCGGGTCGGCGACCGTGAGGCCGAGCACCGCCCAGGCCTGCTCGACGTCGGCCAGCGGCAGCTCGATCTCGTGGGCAACCTCGGCCAGGCTGTGGCTCGGCTGCCCCGACCACTGCACGGAGTCACCGGCCAACGCGAACAACCGGCCGCGGCGCTCGGCCCCGACCATCTGATCGGGGGTGAAGCCGAGGCCGTCCAAGTATTCGATGAGTTCCGCGCGACCGCGGGCATCAGCGATTCCGGCGGCTTCGAGCGCGTCGTAATCGATCACGAAAACGAGTCTGCCAGCAATGGGGCGACGCCGGGAGCCGTCAGGCGACTACGCTGTCTGGCCGTGAGCGAACTGTTGCAGGGCCCGCTGGAAGACCGTCACCGCGAACTCGGTGCGAGTTTCGCCGAATTCGGGGGCTGGTTGATGCCGGTGTCCTACGCCGGCACCGTGGCCGAGCACAACGCCACCCGCGAGACCGTCGGACTGTTCGACGTGAGCCACCTCGGCAAGGCCCTGGTGCGTGGCCCCGGCGCCGCCGAGTTCGTCAACGCCGCCTTCACCAACGACCTGCGCCGGATCGGGCCGGGCAAGGCGCAATACACGTTGTGCTGCAAGGAAATCGACGGCGTGGCCGGTGTCATTGATGACCTGATCGCCTACTACGTCTCCGACGAAGAAATCTTCCTGGTGCCCAACGCGGCCAACACCGCCGCGGTGGTCGCCGAGCTGCAGCGCCTCGCTCCGCCCGAGCTGACCATCACCGACGAGCACCGCTCCTATGCCGTACTGGCGGTGCAGGGGCCGAAGTCCACCGAGGTGCTCACCGCGCTCGGGCTGCCGACCGACATGGACTACATGGGATACGCCGACGCCGAGTACGACGGCGTGCCGGTCCGGGTGTGCCGCACCGGCTACACCGGTGAGCACGGCTACGAACTGTTGCCCGAGTGGGACCGCGCGAGGATCGTGTTCGACGCGCTCGTCGCCGCGGTGAAGGCTGCCGGCGGTGAACTCGCCGGGCTGGGCTCGCGCGACACCCTGCGCACCGAGATGGGTTACCCGCTGCACGGACATGAACTGTCGCTGGACATTTCGCCGCTGCAGGCCCGCTGCGGCTGGGCCATCGGCTGGAAGAAGGACGCGTTCTGGGGCCGCGATGCCCTGCTCGCGGAGAAGGAAGCCGGCCCCAAGCGGACGCTGCGTGGCCTCAAGGCCGTCGGCCGCGGGGTGCTGCGTGCTGACCTGACGGTGCTGGACGGCGAGACCCCGGTCGGCATCACCACGTCGGGCACCTTCTCGCCGAGCCTGAAGGTCGGTATCGCGCTGGCGTTGCTCGACACCGCGGCCGACATCGCCGACGGTGCGCGGGTGACCGTCGACGTCCGCGGCCGGGCACTCGAGTGCGAGGTCGTCGCGCCGCCGTTCGTGGCGGCCAAGACGCGTTAGCCGCGGCGAAAACGCGCTAGCCGCGGGCGATACAATCGGCATATGACCGATGGCCCCCTCGAATTCACCGTGTCGCGCGCGAGCAATCCTGCGAGCGACGAGGTAAGGGCCCAGGTTCTGGCCGACCCCGGATTCGGGCGGTTCCACACCGACCACATGGTGTCCATCGACTACAGCGTCGACCGCGGCTGGCACGACGCCCGGGTGACCGAGTACGGGCCCATCGAACTGGACCCGTCGGCCATCGTCCTGCACTACGCGCAGGAAGTCTTCGAAGGTCTGAAGGCGTACCGCTGGAACGACAACTCGATCGTGTCGTTTCGCCCCGATTCCAATGCGGCCCGGCTGCAATCGTCGTGCCGGCGCCTGGCCATCCCGGAGCTGCCCGAGGACGTCTTCGTCGAGTCGCTGCGGCAGCTGATCGCCGTCGACAACGAGTGGGTGCCGGCTGCCGGCGGTGAGGCGTCGCTGTACCTGCGGCCGTTCATCATCGCCACCGAGCCGGGCCTCGGCGTGCGACCCGCCAACGAGTACCGCTACCTGGTGATCGGCTCGCCGGCCGGCGCGTATTTCAAGGGCGGCATCAAGCCGGTGTCGGTGTACCTGTCCACCGAGTACGTGCGGGCCAGCCCGGGCGGCACCGGTGCGGCCAAGTTCGGCGGCAATTACGCCGCCTCGCTGCTGGCCCAGGCGCAGGCCGCCGAGATGGGTTGCGACCAGGTGGTCTGGCTCGACGCCATCGAGCGCCGGTACGTCGAAGAAATGGGTGGCATGAACCTGTTCTTCGTCTTCGGCAGCGGTGGCTCGGCGCGGCTGGTCACCCCGGAACTGTCCGGCTCGCTGTTGCCCGGCATCACGCGGGATTCGTTGCTGCAGTTGGCGGTTGACGCGGGGTTCGCCGTCGAGGAACGCAAGATCGACATCGACGAGTGGCAGAAGAAGGCCGCCGCTGGGGAGATCACCGAGGTGTTCGCCTGCGGCACCGCGGCCGTCATCACCCCCGTCGCGCATGTGAAGTACGGCCAGGGTGAATTGGCCGGTGAATCGGCGGGCGAGTTCACCATCGGTGACGGCCAGCCCGGTGAGGTCACCATGGCACTGCGCGACACCTTGACCGGCATTCAGCGCGGCACGTTCGCCGACACCCACAACTGGATGACGCGCCTGGGTTAACCCCCCGCCGAACGTGAAGAAGATCGCGAGATTTCCAGCTGGAAATCTCGCGATCTCCTTCATGTTGGAGGCTAGAGGTGGGCGGCCAGCCCCAGCGCGGTCAGCGTGGTCGTGACTTCGGCGGCCGCACCCAGTACGTCGCCGGTGATCCCGCCGAACCTGCGGACGCAGTGCGTCACCAGTAGCGCGGTGATCCCCAGTGCGACGAGCACGACCACCGGGCCCTGCCACAACCGCGGCGTCGCCCATGCGGCCGCGGCCGCCACCGCAGCCGTCCACGCCGCGACCACCCACACCGGTTGGCTGCCGGCGACCATCGCGCCCAACGTGCTGCCCGGTGCGGCCGGTACCGACGTCCGGCAGGCGGCGAGCGCCGCGATGCGGCCCGCGGTGACGGCAACGACGACCGCCGCCGGGTCGAGCGCGGCGAACGTCATGCTCTGCGCGCCGATCGCCACGACGATAGCGGCCACCCCGAACGGGCCCGCGGTGCCGCCGCGCATGACGGCCAGCGCCCGCTCGGGCGGTCCGTAACAGCCGAGGCCGTCGACCGTGTCGGACAGCCCGTCGATGTGCAGGCCGCGGGTCAGCAGAAGCAGCACCGCCACCGCGAGCAGCCCGGCGAGCGGGCCGGTCACGTACACCTGGCCGGCACCCCACGCCACCGCCGCGGCGATCCCGCCGAGAACGATGCCCACCACCGGAAGCGCGGTCAGTGTGCCCCGGCCGAACGGCCGGTCGCCACGCACCGGGAGGACGGTGCTGAACGCGAAAGCCGAAGCGAGGGCAGAGATCACAATGGTTTGTCGGCCGGCTTGTCGGTGACGTTCGCCTCGCCGAACGTGGCCATGGACGCCAGCGTCGCCACCGCGGCACGCAGCACCGGCAGCGCCACCGCGGCACCGCTGCCTTCGCCCAGGCGCATGCCCAGGTCCAGGATCGGGGTCAGCTGCAGGCGCTGCAGCGCCACCGAGTGCGCGGGTTCGGTCGACAGGTGGGCGGCTTGCCACCAGGCTTTCGCGCCGGGGGCCAACCGGTCGGCGACCAGCGCCGCGGCCGTCACCACCACGCCGTCGAGCAGGACCGGGGTTCGCCGTACCGCGGCCTGGGCCAGGAAGCCGGCCATGGCGGCCAGATCCGCGCCGCCGCAAACGGCCAGCAGCGCAACCGGATCGGCCTTGACCTGGCGGGCGCGGAACAGCGCGTCACGGATGGCCGCGGTCTTGCGGGCCCAGCCCTCGTCGTCGACGCCGGTGCCGCGTCCCACCACCCCGACGGGTTCGGACGCCGTCAGGGCGGCAACCAGAGTCGTTGCCGGCGTGGTGTTTCCGATGCCCATGTCGCCGGCGATGAGCAGGTCGGCGCCCCCGTCGACCTCCTGGTCGGCAATGGTGCGACCGGCCGCGATCGCCGCGACGGCCTCCTCGGTCGACAACGCGTCCTCGATGGCGATGTTGCCGCTGCCGCGGCGGACCTTGTGGGCGCCGATCGCGGGGGAGTGGGCCTCGCCGTCGACGGCGATGTCAGCCACGCGCACGGTGGCGCCCGCCACCTCGGCCAGCACGTTGATGGCGGCGCCGCCGGCGTCGAAGTTCGCCACCATCTGTGCGGTGACCTCGGACGGGAACGCGGAGACCCCGGCTGCCGTCACGCCGTGGTCGCCGGCGAACACCACGACCCGGGCCCGCTCGAATTGCTTTGGCGGACAGACACCTTGGCAGGCCGACACCCAGACCGACAAGTCCTCCAGGCGGCCCAGGGAGCCCGGTGGTTTCGTCAGGGTGTGCTGGCGCGCGAGGGCGGCCTCCCGCACATCGGCATCGGGTTTGGTGAGATCGGGAAACTGGGCGCGGGGATCGCTCATCGAGACTCCTTGACGGTGAGAGGCTGGCCGGCCACCACCAGCACCACGCGGTCACAGACCGCGGCCAATCGCTGGTTGAGCGAGCCCAATTCGTCGGCGAAACGGCGGCCCGACTCAGTGGCCGGGACGACGGTCAGGCCCACCTCCGGGCTGACCAGCGCCAGTGGCGCGGTGAATGCGCTGACCGCCGAGGTCAATTCGTCGATCTCGGCCTGGATCGAGCCGCCGGTCCAGGCGGCGCGCCGATCCATCGCGGCAACCAGCCAGCCGCCGATGTCGTCAACCATGGTGGCGGCCGCCGATTCACGCAAAGTGCTTGCCACGTCGGCCGATTCGACGGTCGACCAGTAGGCCGGCCGCCGGTTCTGATGGGCCGAAACCCGGGCCGCGAAGTCGTCGTCGCCGTTGACGGAGCCGGTCGCGATGTAGCGCACCGGCTCGCTCGGACCCGCCGCATGGCCGATCCAGTCCTCGGCCCACTGCGACTTTCCCGACCGGATGCCGCCGAGCACCAGGGTGCGCACCGGGCTCAGTCGACCTTGGCTCCGCGGTTGACCTGCGGCTTCGGCACGCGCATCCGGCGCAGCTGCGAAGCCCGGCTGGAGGCGTAAAAGCCCAGTTTCCAACCACTTTCGGTGTTGTCCGGGAACTTCGCGTCCACGCGCTTGTTGATGCGCCGGCTCAGCAGGACGCCGTCGATTGCCATGATCACCATCAGGCCCAACATCGCGACCGACAGCAGACCCTGGGTCTGGACCGGCGGCAGCGCCATCATGAAGAACACCAGCACCAGGGCCGACGGCATGAACAGACCCAGCACGTTGCGCCGGGAATCGACGAGGTCGCGGACGTAGCGCTTGACCGGCCCCTTGTCGCGGGGCAGCAGGTAGGCCTCGTCACCGGACATCATCTTGGCGCGGCGCGCATCCATGTCGGCCCGACGCGCCTGGCGCTCGGACTTGCGCTCTTCCTTGGACTGGGAGCTGCGCAGTTCCTTGCGTCGCTTGCGTGCCTCGGCGGTCGTCATCGGCGCCGGAGCGACCGGGCCGCGCTTGCGCTCCGCGGCGCTGCGCTTGGGCGTCGGGCGACCCTTGGGCGCGGTGGTGCCCCCAGCGGCGTCGACGTCCGAGTTGCCGGTCACGGCGACGTCGTCAGCGTTGCCGCTCTCGTCTCCGGAGTCGGCGTTGTCCTTCTTGCGGCCCAGCAGATTCACGCTGTCAGGTTACTTCGGTGGCCGCGGTCGGCCGTCATGCACCCGAGCCGTGGGCGGCTTAACCTGCTCCGATGAGAGTCCTCGTCGCCCCCGACTGTTACGGCGACAGCCTCACCGCGGTGCAGGCCGCGGCGGCGATCGCCGCGGGCTGGGCCACCGCGCGGCCGGACGACACCCTGGTGCTCGCCCCGCAGTCCGACGGCGGCCCCGGTTTCGTCGACGTGCTGGCCGAACGATTGGGCGGTCTGCGGACGGCCACGGTGCGTGGCCCGCTGGATCGCGACGTCACCGCGCACTGGGTTCTGCATCAGGACACCGCGTACATCGAATGCGCGCAGGCCTGCGGATTGGCGCTGCTGGGCGGGCCGCCCACGGTCCAGACCGCGCTGGACGCCGGCAGCTTCGGAGTCGGGCAGCTGGTCGACGCCGCGCTGGTGGCCGGCGCACAAAGAGTGGTCGTCGGCCTCGGCGGTAGTGCCTGCACCGACGGCGGCCAGGGTCTTGTCGCGGCGCTGGGCGGGTTGACGTCGGCTCATCGGAGGCTGGCCGACGTCGAGGTCATCGTCGCCTCCGACGTCGAACACCCGCTGCTGGGGCCGATGGGTGCGGCGACGGTCTTCGGTCCACAGAAGGGCGCCGATCCCGCGACAGTGGAGTTGTTGGAGCAGCGGCTCACGGCGTGGGCCGGCGACCTCGAATCCGTGGCCGGCCGTGATGTCGCCGGCGAACCGGGAGCCGGCGCCGCCGGCGGCCTGGGGGCAGCGCTGCTGGCGCTCGGCGGGCGGCGGGAATCCGGCGCGACGGTGATCGCGGCGCACACCGCGCTGGCCGACGACCTGGCCGCCGCAGATCTGATCGTCACGGGCGAGGGCCGGTTCGACGACCAGTCGCTGCACGGCAAGGTGATCAGCGCCCTCGCCGCGGGGGCCCGCGCGCACGGTTCGCCGGTCCTGGTGCTGGCCGGGCAGGTGACGCTGGACCCCGCCGGTCTGGCCAACGCCGGGGTCGCGGCCGCGTATTCGATCGCCGACCACGCCGGTTCGGTGGAGCTGGCCATCAACGACGCGGCCCATCAGCTGACCGGATTAGCTACCGGCGTAGCCGCTGAACTCGGGAATAACGGCCGGACAAGGTACCGTTGATGGTGCCTGGATAGTGCCAGGCAATCGAGTGTGCACCAGGGAGAAGCAATGACTGTTGAGGACACGACCACCACCGGTACCTCGACCGAGACCCACGGCGTGATCTTGTCGGACGCTGCGGCCAGCAAGGCCAAGGCTCTGCTGGACCAGGAAGGCCGTGACGACCTCGCGCTGCGTATCGCCGTGCAACCGGGCGGCTGCGCCGGCCTGCGTTACAACCTGTTCTTCGATGACCGCACCCTCGACGGTGACCTCACCACCAACGTCGGCGGCGTCAACCTCACCGTCGACCGGATGAGTGCCCCCTACGTACAGGGCGCCACCATCGACTTCGTGGACACCATCGAGAAGCAGGGTTTCACCATCGACAACCCGAACGCCACCGGCTCCTGCGCCTGCGGCGATTCGTTCAACTGATTCAACCGGTACCGTGCTGGTCCGGCGGCCTCCTACAGGGAGTCCGCCGGACGTGGCAGGTACGAGCAGACCAGGGTCTCTCGCGGCTGCACCAAGAGCTGAGCGACGGCCTGGAATTCGTTGCTCTTCACCGAACCGCGCGGCAGCCGGCCTGACGGCGCCACCTTCATGGTGAACAGCACCTGCGCCTGATTCGGCGACAGCATCACGATCTTGTCGATCGACGTCACATCCGCCTGCCCGAACTGCTTGCGAAACGCATCACTGGCCAGATTCGCCACGGTGTAATCCGTGGCGTGGTCCTTGACGCCGTCATACAAACCACACAGCGCGTGCCGGGCCACGGCTTGCTTGTCCTGCTGCAGCAGCGCGTTCAGATAGCCCTGGATCGCGGACTTGGCGGTGGCGTCGGTCAGACCGCGGTCGCTGGTGCTGCGGACAGCGAAGATGATGCCGCCGACGACCGCGACGACCGCCAGAACGGCGCCGACGACCAGCAGGATGCGCTTGGTGTTGTTACCGCCGCCCGACGGGTACTCCACGGCGGGTGGCAGCGTCGTCGGGTAAGAGGGAGGCGGCCCGGCGGCGGGTGCGCCGTAGGCACCGTAGGTGGAGTTCCCCGGACCCGGCTGCGGGGGGATCGATTCCGGGTACGGATATGCGCCGTCCATGTTGTCCACAGGCTAGCGCACCGGCACGGGTGGACCGGTCCGGCTACTTCCGCTGCGCTGGGTAAGCTCGCCGGATGACCATTGCCGTGACCGGATCGATCGCGACCGACCATTTGATGCGCTTCCCGGGCCGATTCGCCGAGCAGTTGCTGGCCGAACACCTGCAGAAGGTGTCTCTGAGCTTCCTGGTCGACGACCTGGTGGTGCACCGCGGCGGCGTCGCCGGCAACATCGCCTACGCCATCGGCATCCTGGGTGGCAGCCCGACGCTGGTCGGTGCCGTGGGCACGGACTTCGATGACTACCGCGGCTGGCTGACGGCGCACGGCGTCGACTGCTCGCAGGTGCTGGTGTCCGAATCCGCCTACACCGCTCGATTCGTTTGCACCACGGACGAGGACATGGCGCAGCTGGCGTCGTTCTACCCCGGTGCCATGTCCGAGGCGCGCAACATCAAGCTCGCCGACCTCGTCGCCGCCCAGGGCGCGCCCGAGCTCGTGATCATCGGCGCCAACGATCCCGAGGCCATGTTCCTGCACACGGAGGAATGCCGGAACTTGGGTCTGGCCTTCGCCGCGGACCCCAGCCAGCAGCTGGCCCGGTTGTCCGGCGACGAAATCCGCCGCCTCATCGACGGTGCCTCGTACCTGTTCACCAATGACTACGAGTGGGACCTGCTGCTGCAGAAGTCGGGCTGGTCGGAGGCTCAGGTGATGAGCCAGATCGAGCTCCGCGTCACCACACTGGGGGAGAAGGGCGTCGACATCGTCGGCCGCGACGGCACGTTCGTGCACGTCGACGTGGTGCCCGAGAACGAGAAGGTCGACCCGACCGGTATCGGTGACGCGTTCCGTGCCGGCTTCCTCACCGGCCGTGGCGCCGGCCTGAGTCTGGAGCGGGCCGCTCAGCTGGCCTCGCTCGTCGCCACCCTGGTGCTCGAAGCGCCGGGTCCGCAGGAGTGGACCTGGGACAAGGCCACCGCGCTGCCGCGCCTGTCGGCCGCGTTCGGGGCCGATGCCGCCGACGAGATTGCCGCTGCGCTGGCGTAGCCCAGCGCCTTCGGCACAGCCCTGGGCTGATCACCGCCGAGAGTGCGGGAAACGACCGAATTCACGTCGAATTCGCGGTCGTTTCCCGCACTTTCGTCGTAGTGGTCAGAGTTCGACGGGGTAGACGGGCTCGCTGATCTGCGGTGTGACGCTGCCCTCGATGAAGATGGCGTGCCACAGCATGAAGATGAGGACCGTCCACAGCCGGCGGCTGTGGTCGCTGACGCCATTGCGATGTTCCTCGAGCATCTGGCGGACGGCGTCGAGGTCGATCAGATGCCCGGCCTGCGACGCGTTGACCGTCGCGTAGGCCCACTCCAGCAGCTCGCCGGAGCGCAGCCAGTGCCGGATCGGCACCGGGAAACCCAGCTTCGCGCGGTGCAGCACATGCGCGGGGACGATGGGCTCCAGCGCCCGGCGCAGCGCGTATTTCGTTGTGGTCCGGGTGATCTTCTGTTCGTACGGCAGCTTCGACGCCACCGCGAATACCTCGGGATCCAGGAACGGCACGCGCAATTCCAGCGAGTTGGCCATGGTCATCTTGTCGGCCTTGACCAGGATGTCGCCGCGCAGCCAGGTGAACAGGTCCAGGTGTTGCATGCGCGCCACCGGGTCCCAGCCGGCGGACTCGGCGTAGATCGGCGCCGTCACATCGGTGTGGGTCCACTCCGGATCGAACTGCGCGAGAGTCGACTGCAGCTGCTCGTCGGAGAAGCTGCGGGCGTTGCCGTAGTAGCGCTCCTCGAGCGTCAACGACCCGCGGTGCAGCAGGCTCTTGCCGCGCATACCGTCCGGCAGCGATTTCGAAGCCTTGCCGAGCCCGCGCCGCAATCCCCGCGGGACGCGATCAAAGGCCTTGAGCGACAACGGTTCCCGGTAGATGGTGTAACCGCCGAACAATTCGTCGGCGCCCTCGCCGGAGAGCACCACCTTGACGTGCTTGCGGGCTTCGCGGGCGATGAAGAACAGGGGCACCAGCGCCGGGTCGGCCACCGGCTCGTCGAGGTACCAGACGATCTCGGGCAGCGCCTCGACGAACTCGGCCTGGCTCACCACCTTGGTCACATGCCGCGCCCCGATGGCCTCGGCGGAGGCGACGGCCACGTCGACCTCCGAAAAGCCTTCGCGCTCAAAGCCCGTGGTGAACGTGATGAGTTTGGGGTTGTGGCGCATCGCCAGGGCGGCGATCGCGGTGGAGTCGATACCGCCGGACAGGAACGCGCCGACGGTGACGTCGGCCCGCATGTGCTTGGCGACCGAATCCTCCAGAACTGCGGTGATCTCGTCGTACCGGGCCTGCTCCTGCCCTGTGACAAACGGCACAGCCGCGAATTTCGGCTTGAAGTAGCGCGTCACCTCGGGCTGCTGGCCCGGGCGGATGCGGGCGTAACTGCCCGACTCCAGCCGCCGGATGCCGCGCTGCAGCGTCTCGGGCTCGGGCACATACTGCAGCACTGTGTAGTGCTGGACGGCGCGCTCATCGATGCTCAGGTCGACGCCGGCCCGGGCCGCCAGGTCGAGGATGCACTTCTTCTCACTGCCCACGATGGTGCCGCCGGGGCCCGTCGCCAGGTACAGCGGCTTGATGCCGAACGGGTCACGCGCGCAGAACAACTCCCGGGTCTGGGTGTCCCACAGGGCGAAGGCGAACATTCCCCGCAAGCGGCCGAGGGCCGCGGTGCCCCAGTAGTGGTAGGCGGCGACGATCGTCTCGCTGTCGCCCTCGGTGGTGAATTCGGCCCCGAACTCGCTCCGCAGTTCCTCGCGCAGCTCCAGGTAGTTGTAGATCTCGCCGTTGAACACCAGTGCGTACCGGTTCGGCGACTCGGGCGGGCCCCAGCGCAGCGGCTGATGGCTGTGCGCGATGTCGATGATCGAGAGCCGGTTGAAACCGAATACGACAGCGGCCGAGCCGCTGAGATCGGCATCGGCGTGGTGTCCGCTTGCGTCGTCAGCCCACGCGCCCGACTCGTCCGGACCCCGGTGGCGCATCGGATGCGTGGCATCCGAAACCGCGCTCACCAGGTCAGTCGAAGGGTCGGCAAGAGGGTCGGCCAAGTAGGCCAGCAGTCCGCACACGGCGCCAGTATGCCTGTTCAGGCAGGTGAACTCAGAACTGGCGCTGCCGATTGGCCGGTCGCTTCGCTGGGCGTCGCGGGCGTGGTCTACGCTGCGTAGTATTCGACCGGCTTGACCGACCTCTAGGAGGGCCTCAACGTGACCGCTCGCGGGCTCCGTTTGGTGGCGTTGTCCGCCATTCTCGGCGCGTCGACGCTGC
>Ga0265327_10002764_pt1 | contig 17816 bp, 12 predicted proteins | sample 41621metaG_FD_202089 | JGI IMG/M metagenome (GOLD analysis project Ga0265327, IMG submission 202089) | Rhizosphere microbial communities from Carex aquatilis grown in University of Washington, Seatle, WA, United States - 4-16-21 metaG | ecosystem: Host-associated > Plants > Roots > Rhizosphere... | reverse complement strand
CCGCTCATGTCCGCCGCTGCGTTTTTTCATTACCGACACTGCCTGTCTCACCTCTCCAATGGCTTCAAAAAAGCGCAGCAACACTACGGTGTCGGCCAGATAAGTTAAATCAACAACGCTTTGCATTGTCCCGACGAGACCCTGTTGGGCCAGCAGCAGTAACGATATTACCCCTTGCTGATTGAGGTATGCCAACAACTCATGCAACTGCATGCTGAGGTATCGGTCGTCCGGCATAGTGTTGAGGTAGCCGTTGATGCTGTCGATCACCACCATGCGTGCCTTCTCGTTGTTGACTGCATGGCGGATGCGGAACATCAGCTCACCTGGAAGAATTTCCGCCGGGTCGATCTGCTCGATTTTGACCAGCCCCTTTTCCTGGAACTCTGCGAGATTCATGCCTAAAGCATCCGCCCTCGCCAGAAATGTGCCCACCGTTTCGTCAAACAAATAAAAGTTCACCTGCTCTCCACGTTGGCCCGCAACAAACGCGTGCTGGATGGCTAAAGTGGATTTGCCAGTCCCCGGTGGTCCCATCACAATCGTGCTCGTCCCCCGGTCCAGCCCGCCGCCAAGGAGCGAATCAAATTCTTTAATGCCACTCGACACCGACTGACGCTTGAAGGGAGTGTGATGCTCCGCCGCGACGAGCCTCGGATAAATGTTAATGCCACCTCGTTGAATTGAATATTCGTGAAACCCTTCCCGAAATTTGACCCCACGAATTTTTTCGACAATCAGGTTGCGCCGATTGATCCCGTAAACGGGCGAAGATTTTTCCAGGCTCAAGACACCGTGCGCGAGGCTTCGGACTTGTTGATCCTTATGGTCAGTCGAGCGGTCGTCGAGCAATAGAACGGTGCATTTGCGGCCCGCAAGGAATTGCTTCAAGCTGAGAATCTGCCGTCGGTAACGCAGCGCCGTTTCTGCCATCAACCTCATTTCGGAAAGTGAATCGAAGACAATCCGCGCCGGCTTCACTCTGTCCACGGCGTCGGTAAGTATCTTTGTTGTTTTATTCAGCTCGACTTCGGAAGGATGAAAAAAAGTATGTTCCGTTTCGTCTTTGAGCAATTGTTCAATCGCCGAAAGTTCGAGAATTTCAAACTCATCCAAAGACCATCCGTGCGAGCGGGCAACAGAGGATAATTCGTCTGTGGTTTCGGATAAAGTGATGTAGAGCCCACGCTCCTTATGTCGCGCGCCTTCGAGCAGGAACTGTAACGCGAGCGTTGTTTTACCTACTCCGGGGTCTCCTTCGATCAGGTAAAGGCGGTTACGAGGGAAGCCGCCACAAAGTACAGTATCAAGCCCAGGAACTCCGGAAGAACAGACATCGGGGCGAAAATCAGTAGCGCAGGCCATGTATTTCCAAGCTGCTCTTCCGCTAATTTATTTGCAAGTCACCTCGATTGCGCGGAACGCTGACGCAATCTTACAGGAAAACCCGAACCGGCTCTGCATGATTCTCTGGCACTATTGCGGTAGCCGTAGCCGAACCGCGGTGCCGTAGGTGAGCACTTCGGTGATGCCGGGAGAGAACTCCGTTGCGTCGTAGCGAACAGCAATAATGGCGTTGGCGTTGAGCTCGCGAGCATGTCGCACCATTCGTTCAAACGCTTGTCGTCGGGTTTCTTCGCAGACCTGCGCGTAAGTCTCGATGTTCCCACCGACAATCGATTTCAAACCGCCGAGAACTCCCTGGAGAATATCAGGAGAACGAACGACGATTCCACGGACGACACCCAGATACGCTTCGATGGAATAGCCCGAAACGTCATTGCTGGTGGTGGTGATGATTTCATGCGGAGAGATCAACGGAGGAACAGCGTTTGCGGAAAATTGGGATTGTGACGCGGGAATATAAAGAACCGTGTTCTTCAGGCAATGTGGGCATTGGATGAGTGTGCCCGCTTGCGCCCTCTGGAACTCAAGTGGCCTCGAGCAGGCGGTGCACTGGCAAGACGCCCAGTCAGGATTCGTTCCGGCGTTGGTCATGGGTCGGATTCGAACAGAACACTCTGCGATGGGCAAGCGACAAAAGAAAACAGCCGACGCGAGAGATTCACGTCGGCTGTTTGAATTGTCTCTAACCGCGCAAGGCGGTCGTCTGAAAGAACTAGCCCGCTTTGACGATTTGGACGCCGGCGTCTTTTTTCAGTTTCTCGAAGTAAGTCGGCAGCTTCTTTTGGAATTCCTGACTGGTCAGGTATTCCTTAATGCGAGGCTCCACTTTGGCAAAGTCCACTTTAGACGCGGGCATTTTTTCGAGCGTCTTGATGATGTGATAGCCGAAGCGGGTTTCGACGAGGTCGCTCACCTGGCCGGCCTTCATAGAGAACGCGGCCGCTTCGAACTCAGGAACCATCTGGCCGCGCGGGAAGGTGTATTCGCCGCCTTTGTCCTTGGAGCCGGGGTCTTCGGAGAATTCCTTGGCGAGCTTGCCGAAATCGTCACCCTTATCGGCGCGGGCTTTAACTTTCCTGGCGAGCTTTTCTTTCTCAGCTTTTTTTGAGGGCGGCAACGGTTGTTGCGTGTCCTTGTCCAACGTGGAAATCAGGACGTGCGCGGCGCGGACTTGTTCCGGCTTCTCGAATTCCGCCGGATTATCGTCGTAGAATTTTTTGACATCGGCATCGGAAATCTTGATGGTCGGCTTCACTTCGCGGTCGAGGACGATTTCGCAAAGATTTTGTTCGAAAGCGCGCTTCTTGAATTGGTCCATGCTCATGCCCGTGGACTTCACTTGCGCTTCGAATACGGTGTCGCTTCCGATTTGTTTCTTAACATCGACTATATATTTTTCGGTGTCTTCCTGAGCCTTTTTCTTGTCGGCGTCAGTGCCTTTTGCCAACAGCAATTCAGTGAAGATCAAACGGTCGAGCAGGTTGGATTTGACGGTCGAACGCTGATCATCGGTGATCGGCGGGGCCTTCGGATTCATGTTCGCCTTGTAAACGACGAAGGCATCTTCGAGTTTGCTCTTTTTGATCTCGAAGTTCTTGCCCTTGGCGACGACTGGATCGTCGAAACCGTCGGCGGATTTTGTGGCGGTGGCGGCTGCTGGCTTGGTGGTGTCCACGGGTTTGTCAGCGGTAACAGCGTAGGTAGCGAGCGTCATGCCCGCGACACACGCGAGGGTCGAGGTGATGTATTTCATTAGTTCTTTGTAATGGCTCCTTGTATGGCCCGCTCAGAGTTTTACCACGCGGACGTTGCTTATATCGGGGTCTTTTTGGATTTCGTCAAGGAGCCCGGTGGGCGGAACGCTATCCAAATTCAAAACGGTCAGAGCTTTGCCACCCTCAGCATCGCGGCTGAGGCTCATGTTGGCGATGTTCACGCTGTGCTTGCCCATCAACGTTCCGATGTAACCAACGATGCCCGGCCGGTCTTTGTTGTTCATCAGGAACAAGATGCCGTCTGGCACAATTTCAACCGGCAGACTGAAGAGACGCACAATACGCGGGTTATTAGGCGAACCAAAGAATGTGCCGCCCGCCGAAACCACTTTTTGGTCACCGGAAAAGACGCCGACATGCAACCACTCATTGAACGTGACCGGCTCGTCCGATTTCTTTTCTTCGACGGTAATGCCAGCTGCTGCTGCTGCTGCTCGGACATTGACATTATTGACGTCCTGCAAAGCACCTGCCTGCAAAAAACCGAGCAGGATGGCGCGCGTGATCGGATCGACATTCGGCAGTTCGCGCGCATTGCCACCGTAAGTGATATAAACGCGATCGGCATTCGTCGGCGCGAGTTGGCGGAGCAACTTGCCCATCTTCTCGCCCAAAATCATGTATGGCTTAACTTGCTCGTAGGTCTTGGCGTCGAGGAACGGCAGGTTGACCGCGTTACGGACTTCGCCTGTGAGCAGATACGCCGCAATAATTTCCGCGACTTCAATGCCGCACTTTTCCTGCGCTTCATTCGTGCTCGCACCAAGGTGCGGCGTCAGCAAAACATTCGGCAACTTCCGATACGGATGATCTGCCGGCAACGGTTCCGTCGCGAACACATCGAGCGCTGCGCCGGCAACCTTGCCGGATTCCAACGCCGCGAGCAGATCCTTCTCCTCAATGATCTCGCCGCGCGCACAATTCACGATACGCACGCCCGGTTTCATCCGGGCAAAAGCTTCGGCGTTGAGCATCCCGCGCGTCTGCTCCGTCACCGGCATGTGGACGGTGATGAAATCAGCACTGCGATAAATCGCATCCGGATCGGGGGCAAGTTCCACGCCGAGTTGGCGCGCGCGGGCTTCGGTTAGATATGGATCGTATGCAAGCACACGCATTCCAAACGCCAGAGCGCGCTTGGCCACTTCGCCGCCGATACGGCCCATGCCGAGAACCCCTAATGTTTTTCCGGCGACTTCAGCGCCTTGATACAGTTTACGATCCCACTTGCCCGCCGTCATCGATGCATGAGCTGGCGCAATGTGCCGCGCCAACGCGCCGAGCATGAAAAAGGAAAGTTCAGCGGTGGTGACGGTGTTGCCGCCGGGTGTGTTCATCACAACGACACCGCGCTGCGTCGCCGCTTCGACGTCGACGTTGTCGACGCCGACACCGGCGCGACCGACGACCTTCAGATTTGGCGCCGCTTCGAGGACTTTTTTCGTCACTTTCGTCTCGGACCGCACGATCATCGCGTGAACATCTTTAACGATGTTGAGGAGTTCGGCTTCCGGCGTTTTGGCCTTGAGCACGGTGACTTTGAACTCTGGGCGTTGTTGCAACAGAGCAATGCCTTTGGGCGAAATTGGATCGCAAACAAGGACGTTCATAAAAAATTGAACGGGCAGTCTAGGGCAATGGGCAGAGAACGAAAGGGGAAAGTGGACGGAACCTGCGCCGGCCCGGACAAGCCCCCCGAGAGGCTCGCAAAAAAAGCGGAAAAAAGTTACTGCGACTGGGTGTTACTGGGTGCGACTGAGTGCGACCAGGCGCGACAAATTGGGGGCCAGTCGCACCGTAGTCGCGCCCCAGTCGCAGTGATAGTTGCTGAATTTTAACCACAGATGGACACGGATGGACACAGATAGAGCCCTGCGTCTCTTCAATTTTGGTGCGAATAACCGCGAATAGCCGCGAATAGCTGCGAATGGATGGAGCTTGTATTCGGCCAGGCGGAAGCGGAAACCCCCGGCCTCGACGTGCATCAGTCGCAACGGCAACGCCGGCAATGCGGGGTTCGCCAGGGTACGAAGGCGCAAGCTTCGCCGTGTTCACCTTTTTGATGGCGGACAGATCCTCCTTTGCCACGGCCAGGGAGGGCAGTGCGAAGTTGGTCTTCGTTCGCGTTTTTGTTGCGGTTTGCATAACCCGTTATTTCTTTTGTTAATGCAGGCTCTTTCACGGGAGACCTCGCATTACTACCATATAGGTAGTGAAGCCATTAAACTTTAGGGTGTGACTATTGTCAACAATTAAGCGGATAACGAACAGGTGGCATTCCTGCTGTTAAAGTGGCTATCAACCGGTCTTAACCCGGGCACGTCGAAAAGCGCCAGCATGCGCTTGCGCCAACGGCTCCAACCTCATCCGGCAGCGCTTCAGAAAATCTTTCGCACCATCATTTCAAAGGGTGCTCTTTGAAAAACTTCACAATTAACGCCGGCGCATCGCTCGGAACACTATGTCCGCCCGGATGGAAGAAAGCGATGACCGGCGCGCCTATTTTCGACGGATAGAGAGTGCAGTTCTCCGCCCAGGGTTCGCCTTCACCACATTGATTGAGTTCGCGGATGCGCTTCACCGCTTCTTCCTGCCATTCGAATTTTACGAGTGGATCTTTTCGTCCCGAGATGTGCATGACCGGTTTCGGTTTCAATAAAGGAAACGTTTTGGCTGGCACTTCCGCAGAGGGCGCAACCGCCGCGAACAGATCTCCGCGTGCCGCCCAAACCACAATCGTGAACGCGCCGCCGTTGGAATGGCCCGTAGCGTAAACTCGCTTTTTGTCTACGCGGTAGTCCTTTTGCAAAGTTGTCCAGACGGCGTCAAAAAACTTCAGATCGCGATCGGCTTGATCCCCCACCGCATGTTGCCATCCGGGACGTTTACCTTCGGGATCGGTCAACCGCCCGGGGGTCTTCAGACCTTGCATGTAAACGGCGATCGCCTCCGGCCAGACTTCATGGATCCGAAACATCTTCGCCGAATTGGTAGCCGAACCGCCATGACCGTGAAACGCGAACACGACGGGTGTATCTTTGGCTTTCGCTTGTGGTGGGACGTACACCAGCGCTGTCCGGTCGAGGCCGTCCACCTTCCATTCGCGCAGTTGCAATACACTCTGGCCGGGAGCCGTTGAAGGGAGGACAAACGCGACGAGCGCGGCAAAAATCCAGAGGTAAGCGCGGCGAGGAATTAAAAGCCGTGCGCATTTCGCCGTCTTGTTAGACATCACGGAGCCGGATACTAAACCTCCCATTCCCTTTTTGCCAGAGTAGAGAACCAATGGAGGTGCTGGGCCCAACTATTTTATGCTCACTTCGAAGCCAGTTCCCCGTACCAATAAGCTGCAGTCACCCCGCCATCCATCAGGAAATCGCTACCCGTGATAAACGCGCCATCTGGCCCCATCAACAGGGCGCCGACGGCTCCGACTTCATCCGGCGTGCCCGCGCGTCCGGCTGCAGAAATCTCAATCATCCGCCGGTAACCTGCGCCGCGCGGACCGCCTAACTCGTCCTTTGCCAGTGGCGTCATAATGATGCCGGGGCTGATCGTGTTTACTCTCGCGCCGCGTTTGCCCCAACGCACCGCCTCGGCCATCACCCGCAACGAATTTCCGCGCTTGGAAATCTGGTAGGCCCGCAGCGGGTCGGTTACTTGATCCGGCTGAAGCATCGGGAGAGCAAGCAACTCGTCGACGGGCGTCGTCGCCAGTGCCTTATTTTGCTCGGGTGTCAACGCAGGCAGACGATGGCCCGATTGCGAGGCGATCACTACCGCCGAACCGCCAGGTGCGATGACGTTCCCAAACTCCTCCAAGACCAACGCCGTTCCATACAGATCAACTCGCAGAATCGTTGCAGGCGACGCCTGCGTCGGAGAAACACCCGCCGCCTGAATCACGCCCGTAACCATGCCGATAGAAGTCGCTTTCTCGACCAATGCATGAACAGATTCGCGTGACGAAACATCCACCTTTGCCGTAGTCACCTCGAATCCCGCCTCGCTGAGGGCCTTCGCAGCCGCAGCGGCATTCTCTTCCCGAAGATCTGCCAGGAGCACATGCTTACCGGCACTCACCCTCCGCGCGATCGCCAGGCCGATTGATCCCGCGCCGATGACAGCAATCACATTCATAAAAAGTTCTTTTAATAAGGAGCCGGCCTAAAGACCAATAACCACCACCATCGCATATGATTGACACCTAAACAACCAGAGACAGTCAGGCAAACCAGAGCGAAGGCTTGTTGCGCTGAAACTTTACGAAGGCGGACGCAAAACTGGTGTGCCTATCTGGAAATTCACTCTGTGTTCGAGTTGTTCGGGACCTAAAGAAAAACTCCCCCGACTTTGAATCGGGGGAGTTTTGCGAATTTGAGATTTTTGAAGGACGACGCACCGCGATCGTCCCGGTCTCGGTTAGCTGCGGGCAGCGGGCTTTTTGCCGGCGGCGTCGAGGATTACGGTCAAGACGCTCTGCGGGACTTGCTCGAAGCTCAGCGGCTCCATGGAGTAGGAGGCGCGGCCTTTGGACAAGCTGCGGATCGCGGTGGCGTAACCGAACATTTCGGCCAGGGGCACATGTGCGTTGAGGATGGTTTGGCCACCTTTGGCGTCGATGCCGATGATGGTTCCGCGGCGGCGGTTGACGTCGCCGAGGAGGTCGCCCTGATATTCATCAGGCGTGGTGACTTCGACCTTCATCATCGGTTCGAGAATAATCGGACCGGCTTTCTTAAAGGCTTCTTTGACGGCGAAAATGCCGGCCATTTTGAAGGCCAATTCGTTCGAGTCAACTTCGTGGAAGCTACCATCGGTGATGGAAACTTTCATGTCGATGACCTGATAGCCTGCGTAGACACCGTTCTTACAGGCATCTTCAATACCGTCGATGACGGCAGGGACGTATTCCTTCGGAATGGCGCCGCCGACGATACTGTTGACGATTTCGATGCCTTTGCCTTTTTCGTTCGGCTCGACTGTGACGCAAGCATGGCCGTATTGACCACGACCGCCGGATTGACGGATGAATTTACCTTCGCCTTCGGCGCTCTTGGTGATGGTTTCGCGATACGCGATCTGCGGCGCGCCAGTGCTGGCGTCGACTTTGAATTCGCGTTTCAAACGGTCGATGATGATTTCCAGGTGAAGTTCACCCATTCCAGCGATGATGAGCTGGCTGGTTTCTTCGTTGGTAAAGCAACGGAACGTCGGATCTTCTTCAGCGAGGCGTTGGAGACCTTCGCCGAGCTTATCGCGGTCGGCTTTGGTCTTGGGTTCAACGGCCATGCTGATAACCGGTTCTGGGAACGTCGGCGGTTCGAGGGAGACGTCGTAGTCTTCGTTACAAAGCGTGTCACCGGTGGTGATGTTACGGACGCCGACGAGCGCGGCAATGTCGCCCGCGTAAACGTGGTCGATGTCTTTACGTTCGCTGCCTTGAATAACCATGAGGCGGCTGATGCGCTCGCGTTTGCGCGTGCGCGGATTGTAAATAGTGTCGCCCTTCTTGAGCTGACCGGAATAGACGCGGAAGAACACGAGTTTTCCAGCGTAAGGATCGGTCCAAAGCTTGAAGGCCAGAGAGCAGAATTTGTTGTTGTCGTCGGATTCAACGACAATAGTGCCTTCGCTTCCGGGGGTTCCGGGTTCCATACCGGTAGCCGGAGGAACATCCAGCGGGCAGGGCAGATAATCGACAACGGAATCGACCAATGGTTGAACGCCTTTCTTTTTGAAGGCGGAACCGCAGAGAACCGGAATAAATTCGATTTTGCAGGTCAAACGGCGAATCGCGGCTTTGAGCACGAGTGGTTCAATCGGCTTTTCGTTGATGACCAGGTCGGCGAGTTCGTCATCCTTGTTGGAGACGGCGTCGATCAGTTCGGCCAAAGCGGCTTTGGCCTTTTCCTTCATGTTGTCCGGAATGTCGGTGATCTGATAGGCCAAACCTTCGTTCTTCACTTCGTCTTCGCCCCAGGTGATGGCCTTTTGATTCACGACGTCGATGACGCCGGCAAATTTGTCTTCCGCACCGATGGGCAGGAAAATCGGGAACGCATAAGCATTGAGCTTTTTGCGCATGTCGTTGAGGGCGTTGTCAAAGTTCGCGCCGGTACGGTCCATCTTGTTGATGAATGCGATGCGCGGGACTTTGTACTTGGTGGCCTGGCGCCAGACGGTTTCAGATTGTGGTTGCACGCCGGCAACGCCGCAGAACACGGCGACTGCGCCGTCGAGAACGCGCATGGAACGTTCGACTTCAGCGGTGAAGTCCACGTGTCCGGGAGTGTCGATGATGTTAACGCGCTGGCCGATGCCGGTGAAAAGCTTGGCGAGGCCTTCTTCTTTCTTTTGCGTCCAGAAGCAGGTCACGGCGGCAGACGTAATCGTGATGCCACGTTCGCGTTCCTGCTCCATCCAGTCGGTAACGGTGTTGCCGTCATCGACGTCACCGATCTTATGAATGAGACCGGTGTAGAAGAGAATACGCTCAGTGGTCGTTGTCTTGCCGGCGTCAATGTGCGCGGCAATACCGATGTTGCGGGTGCGCTCCATCGTGTATTGACGATTGGGCGAATTAACGGGCTTCTTCTCTGTTGTATCCTGCATGGCGTTATTAAGAAAAACGCCCCGAATGGCTCAAACCGTCGGGGCGGGTTTAAACTCTGATTAAATTACCAACGGAAATGTGCGAAAGCTTTATTAGCCTGCGCCATCTTGTGCACTTCGTCGCGTTTACGAATTGCGTTACCCTGTCCCTGGAACGCTTCCATGATTTCCGCTGCCAAAGCTTCTTTCATCGCTTGTCCTTTGCGGGCGTCGGCGAAATCAACCAACCAGCGCATCGCCAATGACAACTGGCGATCGACGGGCACTTCCATCGGCACCTGGTAGGTGGCACCACCGACACGACGCGGCTTAACCTCGAGGCGAGGCTTGGCGTTGTCAACTGCGCGTTGGAGGATTTCCAGCGGGTTGGTGTTCGGGTTCTTGGTAGCGATTTCGTCGAAGGCACCGTAGACGATGCGTTGAGCGGTCGTCTTCTTTCCACCGATCATGACCGTGTTCACCAAACGGGTGACCAACGGGCTGTGGAACTTGGCATCTTCAACTAACGGTCTTTTAACTGCGCGACGGCGACGTGACATAAATTGTATTTTTAATTTTCCAGGTGCAGTTAACTGCAGATAGGTGCAGTTAGCTGCAGATTCCTTATGCTGCTGCAGGTTTCGCGGCCTTCGGGCGCTTCACTCCGTACTTGGAACGGCTGACGCGTCGCTTTTCAACGCCGGCGGCGTCGAGCGTGCCACGCACGATGTGATAACGCACACCGGGCAAATCTTTAACACGACCGCCGCGCACGAGCACGATGGAGTGTTCCTGCAAATTGTGACCTTCATCAGGAATGTAGGCGATAATTTCAAAGCCGTTGGTCAAACGAACCTTCGCCACTTTGCGCATGGCCGAGTTCGGCTTCTTCGGCGTACGGGTCATCACCTGGATGCACACACCACGGCGAAAAGGCGAATTTTGCAAGGCTGGTGCCTTGGACTTGCTGCGCAATTTATTGCGTCCAAAACGGACGAGTTGATTTATAGTTGGCATCGGTACGTAAATTTATCCCCGTAATCCCAGCAAACGGGAGAAACGGAGCGGGGAATATAGCAGGGCGAAAATCACATGCAACAAGTATTTGCGTTGGGATTTCGAATCTAACTCATGGCGAGATGATCGCTGATCGACAGGGCCGTGCAGCCCGATGAGAAGATTAATGCATAAGTAACTTAACATTAGTGATTTATAATATAACACGCCTCCGGCAAGAATGCTTTTAGGCCTTCAATTCTTGACTCAAGGATGCGTCTCCGTTGAGCTATTGTCCAAGCAGCTATGACGCATCTCGACAACCCCATTTTGTTCCTGGCGACTGCGAATGCCGAACGGTCACGCACGTTTTTTGAGCAAGTGCTTGGTCTGACCTTTGTCGCGGATGAACCGCCTGCTTTGGTTTTTCGAGCGGGCGACTCGATGTTGCGCATTCAAAAAGTTGAACAGGTCCATGCTGCTCCATACACGGCGCTTGGGTGGGCGGTTTTAGACATTCGCCAGACTGTTCATGACTTGCGTGCAGCGGGAGTTGTGTTTCAGCGTTTCGAAGGTTTGAATCAAGACAGTGACGGTATCTGGCCAGCACCCAGCGGCGCGTTGGTGGCTTGGTTCCGCGATCCAGACGGTCATGTGCTCTCACTGACGCAATTCAAATAACAATTTGGCCTGACACATCGATTGCATGGGAATGTCGTGTCGGGCGATCATTAGGGCAGATAGTCCGCCAAAATACGTCGACCGAGTCCAGCCAACTCGACGTGCCACTCATTACAAAGAATGACGACGGTGAGTTTGTCTTCGTAACAGCGCATTATATAGGTGGAGAAACCGGGGCGGCTGCCGTTATGGGACATCGCTTTGTGGCCGCGCACGGTGGTTCCGACGCCCCAGCCAAGGCCGTAGCTCCAGCCAGTTTTAGTTTTGACTGGTTTGCCATCGGAGAGCGTTGCGGGGGTGATGAGGTCGTCGAAGCTTGAGCGCTTTAGAATTTGTTCGCCGTAGAGGGCGGCGTCCCACTTGGCCATGTCGAGGACGGTGGAGGCGATGCCGCCGGAAGCAAAGGTGCGTTCGGTTTTGGGAGCGCGCCGCCATTGGGTAAAGGAATTCGTCATGTAGCCGATCGCGAAATTCGTGCTCGTCGGTTGAGCGGGAATGTGGACGGTGTTTTCCATGTGAAGCGGTTTGAAAATTTTTTCAGCGAGATATTTGTCCCAGCTTTCGTTGACCTGTTCGGCGAGCGCGAAAGACCAGACGTTGTAGCCGGCGTTGCTGTAGGACCACTCTTTGCCGGGATCGGATTGCAATGGCATTTTTGCGATGGCCTCGAACATTTCGGCGTCGGTTGGGTTTGAACGAAGGCCGAGCGGGTCGTCGCGTTTCAAGCCAGCGGTGTGCGATAAGAGGCGGCGAACGGTGACGTTGCTCCAGGCGACTGGTGTGTTGTGCAGGTATTTTGCGACCGGGTCGTCGAGTTTTACTTTGCCTTGTTCGACGAGGAGCATGGTTCCGGCGGCGACGAATTGTTTGGTGACAGATGCGAGTTCGTAAATGGTTTCGGGCGTTGCCGGGATTTTCTTTTCGACGTTCGCGAAACCGTATCCGGCGGCTTTGATGATTTTGCCGTCTTTGATGATCGCGATCGACAGGCCGGGGATGTGTTGCCGGTTCATCGCGATGCGGACTTTGTCGTCGACCGAATCGGCGCGCGCGGCGCTGCATACGAAAATAAGGAGGATCGCGATGTAAAAGCGTTTCATGGAATGGCCTCAGTTTTACCGCGACAGCGTAGAAAAAGCGACTCGCTGCTGCAGGGACGCGAGCAGGCCGAAGTATGGTGTCGCAAACTCGCCGCGATGAAACGTGCGAATGTTCATGGTGTGTCAAACAGCCCAACAATTGCGCCAACAGTTCGCATATTTTTAATCCGCGAACAAGGGTTTTAAAGGGGGCGCGCAGGTTGGGCGGCTTTTTGGGCGGTTTCCAATCGCGTTAGCGATTGTTGAAGGTAGCCGTGGGATTCATCCCACGGATAGCGGCGTTGAAGAACAAAGGTGTCGCGTCAGCGACACTTCAACCGGACACAACCGCCGACGGTTGCAGACAGGTTGATCGGTGGACGCGACTGGGTGCCGATTGGGTAGGGTTCAAGTGTCACTACGCGACACGTTACCTCGCGGGTTGTTCATCCCGTGGGTTGAAACCCCCGGCTACCTTCAAATATGGCTAACGCCATATTTATAGAGCTCCTACGGAGCCTGGTGGTTTTTTGCTATAAACATGTCGCTCCTAGCGGAGCCAGGGAGCAAAAACCGCCGCGGATGTCCGGGCGTGAACAACTTCACACCTCAAATGAAACACTAGTTAGTGTGCGCGCTTGAGTATAGCGTCTTGGTATCTACCTATGACGATTAAATCAGCGCTGGTGACGGGAGCTTCGACGGGGATTGGATATGAGTTGGCGCATATTCTGGCGGCGGACGGATTTGCCGTCGCGTTGGTGGCGCGGGATGAGGTGCGATTGCAAAAGCTCGCGGCAGAGTTGAAACAAAAATATGCCGTCGAGACCAAGGTCATCGCGGCGGATTTGGCGAAACCGGAAACGCCTCAACAAGTTTTCGACCAGCTTCAGCGTGAGAATTTTCCTGTTTCTGTGCTGATCAATAATGCGGGCTCGGGAGTTTACGGTGCTTTTGCAGAGACGGAGCTGGATAGGGATGTCGCGGTGTTGCGGTTGAACATGGAATCGCTCGTGGTGCTGACGAAATTGTTTCTCAAACCGATGCTGGCGCGGCGTGAAGGCAAAATCTTGAACGTCGCTTCCGTCGCGGCCTATCAGCCGGATCCGTTGCTCGGAATTTATGGCGCGACCAAAGCATTCGTTCTCTCTTTTTCGGCCGCGCTCAACATCGAGTTGAAAGAAACCGGCGTCACCGTCACCGCGCTTTGCCCGGGAACAACGACGACGGAATTCCATAAACGGGCCGGCCTGGACCGGAGCGGATTGCTGCGCCACGGCATGATGAAGCCGATGTCGGCGCCGGAGGTGGCGGAAATCGGATATTGCGCGCTGATGCGAGGCAAACCCATTGTGATCTCAGGAATGATGAACCGCATCCTCGCCGCTCTGGCGAAATGTTCGCCGACGATGTTGAGCGGGAAAGTCGCCGGGAAGCTGAATGCGAAATCGCAAGCCCCCTAGAAACGGGCTTTCCCAATTCAATCAAGTGTTTTAGTTTGATTTGACATGGTCGATACCCAACCGGTTTTGACGGAGTTTTTGCCGAAGTTAAGTTCGGCCGAATGGGTCGCGCTGGATACTGAAGCGGATAGTTTGCACGCGTATCCGGAGAAGCTTTGCCTCCTGCAGATCAGCGTGCCGGGCGCTGATCGCCTCGTCGACCCGCTCAGTGGTATCGACCTCACGCCGATCTGGCCGGTTTTGCAGCAGCATGAACTCATCATGCATGGGTCCGATTACGATTTGCGTTTGTTGCGCAAAAATCACGGATTTGTGCCCGGTCGCATTTTCGACACAATGCTCGCCAGCCGTTTGTTGGGGGATCGTGAATTCGGACTGACAAACCTCGTCGCGAAATATCTTAACGTCACGCTCGACAAAGGGTCGCAAAAGGCCGACTGGGCGCGACGACCTTTGACCCCGCGCATGGAAGAATACGCGCGCAACGACACGCATTATTTAAAACCGTTGCGCGATCTGCTGGCCAATCAACTCAAGGAAAAGCATCGGTTGAAGTGGCTGGAAGAATGTTGCCAGCGTTTGATCCAGGATTGCGCGGTGCCGTCGACGCCCGATCCCGAAACGGTTTGGCGCGTGAAAGGCAGTCATACTTTGACCCGCCCCGGTTTGGCTGTGCTGCGGGAAATCTGGCAATGGCGCGAGACCGAGGCCGTGCGCGCCAACAAGCCGCCTTACTTTGTTTTATCGCACGAGTCGCTGGTGGACATTGCCCACGCCGTATCTGAAGAACGTTCGTTCGCTTTGCCGCGGCATTTTTCGTCTCGCCGCGCCGACGCATTGCATCACGCGATTACCATCGCTCAGACGTTGCCGCCACAACAGCACCCGCATCCGCTGCGCTCAATGCCGCGCCGGCAGACGGAAGAGGAACGCAGGCGATTCGAGCAATTGCAAAAGCGTCGAGACAAACACGCGGTTGAACTGGCGATTGACCCGACATTGATCGCGAGCCGCGCGACGATGTTGCAGTTGGCGCAGGATTTCGAGGGCCACCGCAAAGAACTGATGCATTGGCAACGCGATTTGTTGGAAGGTTAGTTTGGAGTCGCCGGTATTGTCGCCTTAAAGAACTGCAGTTTGTTGGTAAAGGGCACATCGAGCTGTGACATATTCGTTCCAATCGGCAGCCAGTCGATCAGGTTAGTTGAGCTGTAGATCGTGCAGTTGTTGTCGAGTGACAGATGCAAGGACGTTCCGCTGTTCGAGAAACTGAACGTGGGTGGGTAGGGGACGATCGTCAAAAGCGCACTGCCACTTTGCGCGGGGCCGACGCCATTCATCACAATTACGGAGTAATAGCCGGCATTGTTGGTTTGCGAGTTGACGACATTGTAGCTGCTGTTCGTCGCGTTCGCGATTGGGCTGCCGTTGAATTGCCATTGATAACCAGTGACGTTGCCGTGCGCGCTCACGCTGAAGAACGCGCCCTGGCCGGGATTGACCGACACGTCTGCCGGGTCGCTCAAAACGACCGGTGGATCGAGGTATTCCACTTTGACGTCGTCGAACCAGGCCTTGCCATTTGTGCTGCCACTTCCGGCCGAACCGATGAAAACCGAGTCCCAATTCGCCGGCGTGGTGTCGTAAATGACGGCGAGTTCATTGCTGTCGACGGAGAAACTGATTGTAGTTTCGTCAGCGTCCCGTTCCATCACGAACTGGTGCCAACCATTGGTTCGAAACGGAATGGCCGGATCGCCAAAGTTAAAATAACCACTGTCACTGCCGCTCAAGACATAGCCCTGATAATTATTCGGGTCGGTCGTCAGGCCGATGAATTGTCCTGTGGCCGTAGCCGGAAAAGGATATGTGAACACACCCGATCCGAGAATTTGCACTGGTTTTCCGTTGGTGCTCCCAACGTAACTGCGTACTTCGCCAAACCAATTCGAGAGCGCCCCGTTGTTGTCATAAATCCAGAACGTCGCGCGCGCGTGGCCCTCGACGGCAAATGGAAGGTTGTGGAACATTTTACCTGCCGAGCTGTTGCACAGTGCGCTGTTGGTGCCGGAATGCTTTTGTGTTGTGGAATTCGACAGTGGGCTCGCGCCGGAAAGGGTTGTCCAATTGCCCAGGCCGGATTCGAAATTGTCGAAGAACACCGAGAACGAGTCGAGTGACAGAACTGCGCTGGCGCTGGTTAGGGATCCATAAGAGTTAGCTACTGTTACAGCATACAGCCCGACATCGACGGACTGCACATTTGTCCGCACGTAGACGCTGTTCGTGGCGAGTGCGATATTTGCGCCGTTGCGCGTCCATTGATAGATCAATGGCGCCGGACCAACCGCGTTGACGGAGAAGACAGCGTTCGATCCCGCCGATACCGTGATGTCTTGCGGGTCGTCGATGATAACGGGAGGTCCATTCACGACCAGTGTTGCATTCGAGCTCATCACGTGACCGGCCATGTTGTAAACGAGCACCGAATACGTTCCTGCACTCGATGAGTCCGGATTAAAGATCGTCAATGTCTCAGTCGTTTCGCCATCGAGCGCGACTGGAACCGTTGGAGTCACCCCGACGAGTTGGGCGTACCATTGATAACCAAGCGGCTCAGTGCCCGTTGCCGCAACTGTAAACACGACGTTCGTCCCTGCCGCGACGGTTTGGCTCAAAGGCTGCGTCGTGATCGCTGGCGGGAAGTTCAGGGTGAGCACAGCGACTGCGCTCGTCACACTGCCGAATGAATTCGTAATGATAACTGAATAGGACCCTGCATTTGTCGTTTGAACGCTGCTGCGGCGATAAAAGCTGGAAGTTGCGCCTGCGATGTTCGCGCCGTTGAGCCGCCATTGATACGAGCGCGGTTGCGAACCGGCAGCGGTGACAAGAAATGTCGCGTTCGCGCCGACATTTACATTTTGGTCGATTGGTTGGGTGGTGATAACCGGCAGCGAGTTGGTGATGGTGACCACGGCAACTGAACTCGTCACCGAGCCAGCGACATTTGTAATGACGACGGTGTAGCTACCGGCGCTTGTATTGGTGCAATCGAGAAACACAAAGTCACTTCCCGTTGCGTTATTGATTGCAGTGCCGTTGCGCCGCCATTGATAGGCGAGATTTGACGGCGAGCCCGTAGCGATGACGGTCAAGCCGAAACTCGAACCTGCAGGAACTGTGACGCTTTGCGGCTGGGTGAGAATGGCGGGTTTGTCATTGAGCGTCAGTTGCGCTTCTTCGCTCTGCGTCACACCAATGCCATTGGCAACGAGAACCGAATAGAGCGCCTCCTGCTGGGCATTCGTGACGGTGTAAGTCGAGCTGGTAGCTCCGGCAATTAATGTGTCGTTCTTCAACCATTGATAACTGCGCACATTCCCGGTTGCCGCAACTTTAAAGGTGACGTTCACGCCGGGACTGACGGTATGATCGACCGGATTCGTCAAAATGTCCGGTGGATCGAAGTATTCAACCCGAACATCATCGAACCAAACGTTGCCAGGAACAGCGTTAGACCCTGCTGATCCGATCGTAATGGAGTCCCAAGTTGTCCCCGATGCGTCAGAGATTTCGCGATAAATATCGTCGTCGATCCAATAATCGATAGTGGTCGGGTCGTCCTGACGTTCGATCTGGAATTTGTGCCAGCCGTTGGTGCGTTGGAAGGGCGAGTCGTCCAAGTTGAAATATCCTGTGCTACCGCCAGCGAGGATCTGTCCCTGGTAACTGTTTGTGTCCAGAACTTCGCCTTGCAGATCGCCGGTGTCGGTACCGAAGTTCGTCGCGTACAAACCGATGGCCATTTGCTGCTTGAG
>Ga0265327_10002763_pt1 | contig 17816 bp, 14 predicted proteins | sample 41621metaG_FD_202089 | JGI IMG/M metagenome (GOLD analysis project Ga0265327, IMG submission 202089) | Rhizosphere microbial communities from Carex aquatilis grown in University of Washington, Seatle, WA, United States - 4-16-21 metaG | ecosystem: Host-associated > Plants > Roots > Rhizosphere... | reverse complement strand
CCGGCCTTGGCATACAGGCCGGTGGCCTGGGCCTGGTAGAAGCCGCCATGTTCGGCCTCGGCATACCAGTTGGTGATGTAGGTGAATTTGTCAGCCGCTTGCGCCGCCTGGTGCGCGCACAGGGCGGCCGCGGCGCAGATCGTCAGGGTGGCCAGACGGGAGAGCGGGGAGAGCGGTTGGGCAAAAGAAGCGGGAATCATGGGCGAGGGCTCCATTCAATGACGGCTATCCAGCCCCGCTTTGTACCTGAGCTTGGTCTGGCTCGCCTCGATTGTGTCCGGATTGTGGGTTTGCGTGAGGTCCGGTGAGCTTGACTGAGGCCCGCCAGCCACAACGATAAAATGCGCGGCTTCGTTCAAATCCCCGGGGGCCCTTGTGTCGGATCGTCTCTTCGTGTCATTGCAGTATGTCCTGCCCAAGAAAGCCCTGACCCAACTGGCGGGCTCGCTGGCCTCGCTGCGTGGCGGTGCGGCCACCACCCGCTTCATCCAGTGGTTCGTGGGGCGCTATGGCGTGAACATGAGCGAAGCGGCCAACCCCGACATCGCCAGCTACCCGACCTTCAACGAGTTCTTCTCGCGCCCCTTGAAGCCCGGCGCCCGCCCGCTGGCCAATGCGGACCTGATCAGCCCGGTGGACGGGGCCATCAGCCAGTTCGGCCCCATTCGCAAGGACCAGATCTTCCAGGCCAAGGGCCACGATTATTCAACCACCACCCTGGTGGGCGGCGATGCGCAACTGGCGGCCCGCTTTGAGGATGGCCACTTCGCCACCTTGTACCTGAGCCCCAAGGACTACCACCGCATCCACATGCCTTGTGAGGGCAAGCTCACGCGCATGATCTACGTGCCCGGTGACCTGTTCTCGGTCAACCCGGCCACGGCGCGCGGCGTGCCCGGCCTGTTTGCGCGCAACGAGCGCGTGGTGTGCGTGTTTGAGTCAGCACGTGGCCCCTTTGTGCTGACCCTGGTGGGCGCCACCATCGTGGGCAGCATGGCCACCGTGTGGCATGGCGTGGTCAACCCGCCGCGCAGCGGCCAGGTGCGCGAGTGGCGCTATGACGATCAGGACATCCGCTTCAAGCAGGGGGATGAAATGGGGCGCTTCCTGCTGGGCTCGACCGTGGTCATGCTCTTCCCCAAGGGGCCTTTGAGCTTCAACCCGACCTGGGGGGCAACCAAGCCCATCCGCATGGGCGAGATCATGGCCAAGCTCTGATGCCGGGCTGAAGGCGCCTGCAAATGGGCGCATCATGGCGGTGTGAAGGAGGCCTTCATGAGCGCTGTTGAGACCCTGTATGCCATGCAGATGGATGGCCCGGGCCGCCCGCTGCAAAAGGTGCTGCGCGATGCCGTACCGGTGCCCGAGGCGGGCCAGGTGACGATCAAGGTACACGCTTGTGGCGTGTGCCGCACCGACCTGCACATCGTCGATGGGGACTTGCCCTTCCCCGGCCAGGCTGTCGTGCCGGGGCACGAGGTGGTCGGCACGGTGGTGGCCCTGGGGGCTGGTGTGAGCAGCGAGAGTGGCCTGCAGTTGGGGGCCCGCGTGGGCGTGCCCTGGCTGGGCTGGACCTGCGGCCGTTGCGACATGTGCACCAGCGGCCACGAGAACCTGTGCGAGCAGGCGCGCTTCACGGGCTACCAGATCCATGGCGGCTACGCGACCCATCTGGTGGCCGACGCGCGCTATGTGTTCCCCATTCCTGCCTTGTATACCGATGCGGAGGCGGCGCCCTTGTTGTGCGCGGGCCTGATCGGCTACAGGGCCTTGCGCATGGCGGGGGAGGCTTTGCGTGGCACGCAGCCCCGCCTGGGGCTTTATGGCTTTGGCGCCGCCGCCCACCTGGTGGCGCAGATGGCCAGGTTTGAAGGCTGCGAGGTGTATGCCTTCACGCGCGAGGGCGATGCGGTCGCGCAGGCGCTGGCCCTGCAGCTGGGTGCTGTGTGGGCGGGGGCCTCCGAGCAGGCACCGCCCGTGGCCCTGGATGCAGCGCTGATCTTTGCGCCGGTGGGGGCGCTGGTGCCACTGGCGCTGCAAGCCATCCGGCCCGCCGGCATCGTGGTCTGCGCGGGCATCCACATGAGCGACATCCCGTCCTTTCCCTATGCCTGGTTGTGGCGCGAGCGGCGCATCGTGTCCGTGGCCAACCTCACGCGCGCCGATGGCGAGGGCTTCATGGCGCTGGCGGCGCGTTGCCCCTTGCAGGTCAGCACGCACATCTACCCTATGGAACAGGCCAACGAGGCCCTGGATGACCTGCGGGCTGGCCGCTTCAGCGGGGCTGCGGTGCTGATGCCCTGATGGCCGCCTGCAGATCCAGGCTGCGGCCACAGTGAAATTGCCGTGGCACACCCGTGACCGGGTCGACAAAGGACAGCGCTTGAGCCAGCAGTTGCAAGGGCTGCGAGAAATCCGGCGCGACCTCCGGCGGCAAGGCCGGTAGCAGTTCAGGGTAGATTTGGTCGCCCAGGATGGGCATGCCCAAGGCCGACATGTGGGCGCGCAACTGGTGCTTCTGGCCGGTGATGGGGCTCAATCTGAAGCGCCCGAAGCCCGATGCGGACTCGATCAGCTCGATGTGCGTGTCGGCGTTGGCGGGGCCTTCGACCTCGTGCATGGCCATGAAACGTTCGCTCTCTTCCAGCCTGGATTGGTAGCGCAAGGGCAAGCTCACCGCAGGGTTCAATGGCGCAATGGCCTCGTAGGTCTTGGTGATGGCCTTGTCCCGGAACAGGCTCTGGTAGGCATTGCGCGTGTGCGGCTGGATGGTGAAGGCCACCAGGCCCGCCGTTTCGCGGTCAATGCGGTGCATCGGCACCAGGGTGTCGATGCCCAGCTTGCGCTTGAGGCGCACCAGCAGCGTCTCCTGCAGGTAGCGGCCCTTGGGCGTAACGGGCAGGAAGTGCGGTTTGTACGCCACCACCAGGTAATCGTCCTGGAAGACCACGGCCTCATCGAACGGCACCTTATGCTCGAAAGGCAGGCTGCGCCAGTAGTACAGCTTGGTGTGCGCGCGAAACGGCGCTTGCGGGGCGATGGGCTGGCCTTGTGCATCGACCACCTCGCCCTGGCTCATGCGCCGGGCCCAGTCCTCGCGGGGCACCGCAGGGATGCGCTCAGCCAGGAAGTCCAGCATGGTCATCCAGGGGCCGTGGGGCAGGGCGACGCAGCTGGGGCTGACACCATCGATCGTCGGCAGCATGGCTGCTGGCTCAGTCCGGCTTGTCATCCTCGGCGGGCGGCGCATCAGGGCGCGCGCTGGGCACTTTGGGGGTGAAGGCCGACAGGCGGTGCGCCCGCTCCAGGCGCCACAACTCGTCGGGCACGTCGGTGCGGTAGACGTCGTCGGACGTGGTGTCGGTTTCCTGCAGGTGGGTGTCGACCGCCACGCGGTTGTCGAACACAAAGCACTCGCCTTGCCAGTCCTTGTCGGCGTCGGGCATGGCCTGGAAGTAGTTCATGATGCCGCCGTCGAGCTGGTAGACGTCCAGGCCGAACTGCTGCATCCAGGCGCTGGTTTTTTCGCAGCGCACGCCACCGGTGCAGTACATGGCCACACGCTTGCCCTGCGCCTTCCACTCGTCGGCATGGGCTTGCACATAGCCAGGGAAGTCGCGGAAGTTGCCCACGCTGGGGTCGATGGCGTTCTTGAAGCGGCCCAGGCGGTATTCGAAGCTGTTGCGGTTGTCGATGAGGACGACGTCTTCTTGCGCAATCAGCTCGCGCCATTGCTGGGGGCTCAGGTGCTGGCCTTCGTTGCGGTCAGGCACGACGCCGGTGACGCCGTCCAGGCCCAGGGCCACGATCTCTTCCTTGCGGTGCACGCGCACCTTCCAGAAAGGCGGGGTGCGGCAGGCACTGCGTTTGAAGGGCATGTCCGCGAAGGCGCCTTGCAGGCGGGGGTCTTCATGCACGGCGCGCTCGAAGGTGTCGAGTTGCTCGGTACTGCCCGCCAGCGCACCGCTGATGCCCTCGTGCGCTACCAGCACACTGCCTTTCAAAGGCTGGACCAGTTCGCGCAGGATGTCGGCCACCTGGTCCGGGTCACTCAAGGGTACAAAGCGGTAGAACGAGGTGTGCTGCAGCGCGGCCTGCTGAGTGGCAGGCTCAGGGGCCGTTGGCGCGGTGGGCGGGAGCTGGGGCGGGGACGACTTGGAGGCGGGCATGCCGCTATTGTCTCAAACGCCGCCAGCGCGTGCGCCATGGGGGGAATCAGCTCAGCAAGTCCAGCAAGGTGCGGGCCACCACCTTGGTGGCGCGGTGCAGGTCTTGCAGCACCAGGTGCTCGTCGGCACGCTTGGCGTTGGACTCGAACACCGTGCGGGGCCCGGCGCCATAAATGACGGCCGGGATGCCTTGCGCGCAGTACAGGCGCACGTCGGTGTAAAGCGGCGTGCCGCTGGTTGGGATGGGCTCACCAAAGATGGCTTCGCCGTGTTTTTGCAAGGCCTGGACCAGGGGCTCCGTGCCAGGCAGGGGGCGCAGCGAGTGGGCCAGCAGCAGGCGCTTGATGTCGACACGGATGCCGGGGAAGGTGGCCGCAGCCTCGTTGATGACGCGGCGGATGTCGGCCTCGACCACCACCGGGTCTTCTTCCGGGATCATGCGGCGGTCCAGTTTGAGCGTGACCTTGCCGGGCACGACATTGGTGTTCGTGCCGCCCTCGATGCGGCCCACATTCAGGTAGGGGTGCTGGATGCCCGGCACGCCCGAGGTGATGCCCTGGTAGACCTTGTTCTGGGCATACAGGGCATTGAGGATGGTGACGGCGCCCTGCAGCGCGTCAATCCCGGTGTGGGGAATGGCTGCATGGGCCATCTGGCCATGTACGGTCACCTCCATCTGCAGGCAGCCGTTATGAGCCGTGACCACCTCGTAGCTGAAGCCGGCGGCAATCAACAGATCGGGCTTGGTCAGCTTCTGCTTGAGCAGCCAGCCGGGGCCCAGTTCGCCGCCGAACTCTTCGTCATAAGTGAAGTGCAGCTCGACCGTGCCGTTCACGGTGGTGGGCGGCAGTTGGGCCGCGACGGCTTCCAGCGCACGCAGCGCGAAGCTGTAGGTGGCGAAGTCGCTTTTGCTGACGGCAGCGGCCCGGCCATAGAGCTTGCCGTCGGCCACCTCGCCACCATAAGGGGCATGCGTCCAGCCTTCGCCTGGTGGCACGACGTCGCCATGCGCATTGAGTGCGATCACCCGGCCACCGTCCCCAAATCGGCGGCGCACGATGAGGTTGGTCAGGCTTTGCAGGCCATAGGCTTGGACTTCGTGTTCTGGCACGCCATAGGCTTCGGCCTGCCAGCCGAACTCATTGAGCAGGGCGGCCGTGCGTTCGGCATGCGGTGCGTTGTTGCCGGGCGGGGTATCGGTGGGGACCTGTACCAGGGCCTGCAGGAAGCGCACCTCTTCCTCGAAGTGGGCATCGATCCATTGATCCAGTCGGGTGTAGTGCTCGGCTCGTGCGCTCATAGCTGCTCCAGCAGGTGCATGAAGGCGTCCACGCAAAGCTGCGCGTCGTCATTGGTGATGGTTTCCAGCGGGTTGTGGCTGATGCCGGCATTGCCGCCGCGCACGAACAACATGGCCTGAGGCATGCGCTCATGCAGCTTCATGGCGTCATGCCCCGCGCCACTGGGGAGCCTGAACACGGGCAGCCCCACTTTGGCCACGGCGGCTTCCCATCGGGCTTGCCAGCCTGGGTCGGAAGGTGCTGCGCTGGCTTGCATGGTGCGCTCCAGCTGGAAGCGCAGGCCACGACGCTGGCAGATGTCAGCGAGCTGTTTTTGCACGTCGGCCACCATGGCGTCGCGCTGGGCGTTGTCGGGGGCCCGCAGGTCCAGCGTGAACTGGCAGCGGCCGGGTACGACGTTGACCGAGCCGGCCGGCACCTGCAGCACACCGACCGTCCCCACCGAAGGGCCTTGGGGCAGGGCAGCATCTTGCGCCGCGCGTTGCTCGACATACAGCAGCAACTCGGCCACCGCCGCGGCAGCATCCTTGCGGCGGCCCATGGGCGTGGTGCCGGCGTGGCTGGCCTGGCCGACCACCTCGCCGGCAAAACGTGCGCTGCCGTTGATGGCGGTGACCACGCCCAGGGGCTGGTCGATCTCGTCCAGCCAGGGGCCTTGTTCAATGTGCACTTCGACAAAACCCAGATAGCGGGCGGGATCGCGTTGCAGCTGGTCGATGTCGTCCAGGCTGGCCGAGAGGCCCGCCGATTGCATGGCCTGGCGCAGGTTGATGCCGTCTGCATCGGTCTGGTCCAGCCAGCTCGGGTCAAAACCGCCCACCAGCGCGCCCGAGCCCAGAAAGGTGGCCTTGAAGCGCTGGCCTTCTTCTTCTGCAAAGCCAATGAGCTCGATGCCGTGCTGCAGGCGGCGGCCTTGAGCATGCAGCTCGCGCACACAGGCCATGGGCACGAAGATGCCCAGCCGGCCGTCGTACTTGCCGCCGTTGCGCACGGTGTCGTAGTGCGAGCCGGTCAGCAGGCGCGGTGCACTGGGATCACTGCCATGGTAGATGCCGACCACATTGCCCACGGCATCCAGCGAGACCTCGTCAAAGCCGCATTCGCGCATCCAGGCTTGCAGTTGGGCCGCGCAGGTCTGGTGGGCTGGCGTCATGTAGGTCACGGTCAGCTGGCCTTGCTCGGCGTAGGCCGGCTCGCTGTGGGTGGCCAGGGCCTCGGCCCAGTCCCACACCAGATTGCCCAGCACGGGCTCGGTGCCGAATTTGTCATGCAGGCGGATCTCGGCGATGCGGTGGATGTGGCGCAGGCACTCGGCGAGTTCGAAGTCTGCCGGGTTGTCGAGCCGGCGCGCAAAGGTGTCGATGATCTGCTGGCGCGTCAGGCCCTGGCCACGCGGGCCGCGCACAGCCAGGATGAAGGGCCAGCCAAAGCGCGCCTTGTAGTCGGCATTGAGTTGCTGCAGCCGGGCGAACTCTTCGGGCGTGCAATGGGTGAGGCCGGCGCGGCTTTGCTCGTTCGTGGACTCGGCCGTGAGCTGGCCTGCCACGGCGGCTTTACCGGCCAGCTCCGGGTGGGCGCAGATCAGGGCCTTCTGGCGCGGGGCGCCGGCTTGCCGCACCACCTGCGCCAGCGCGAACTTCAAATGGGCGATGGTGGTGAAGGGGCGCAAGCCCCAGGCGGTTTCGGCGATCCAGGGCGAGTGCTCGTACACCCCGTCCAGCAGGGCGACGAAACGGGGCTGGTCGGCGGCGTTGAGTTGGTCCAGCGTCAGGCTCATGCTGTGTTTCCTCAAGCTGGCGCCTGCACCGAAGGCGTGCCAGGTTGGAAGGGGTGAACCTGCTGCCAGTGCCGCGCAATGTCGATGCGGCGGCACACCCACACCTTGTCATGCTGGGCGATGTGGTCGAGAAAGCGCTGGAAGGCCTTGAAGCGGCCAGGGCGCCCCAGCAGCCGGCAGTGCATGCCCACGCTCATCATCTTGGGGGCGTTGTCGCCAGCCGGGTCGCCCTCTGCATAAAGCAGGTCAAAGGTGTCACGCAGGTAGGTGAAGAAGTCTTCGCCTTGCGCGTAGCCCTGCGGCAGCGAGAAGCGCATGTCGTTGACATCCAGCGTGTAGGGCACGATCAGGTGGGGCACCGTCTGGCCATCGCTGCGCTGCACTTCGGTCCAGAAGGGCAGGTCGTCGCCGTAGTAGTCGCTGTCGTAGGCAAAGCCACCGTAGTCGGCCACCAGTCGGCGCGTGTTGGGGCTGTCGCGGCCGGTGTACCAACCCAGGGCACGTTGGCCCGTCAGTTCTTCGATGATCTGCATGCCGATGCGCATGTGTTCGCGCTCCAGGGCTTCGTCCATGGCCTGGTAGTGGATCCAGCGCCAGCCGTGGCAGGCGATCTCGTGGCCCAGCTCGACAAAGGCCTGTGTCAACGCGGGGTGGCGCTGCAAGGCCATGCTCACGCCAAACACCGTCAACGGCCAGCCGCGCTTTTCAAACTCGCGCAGGATGCGCCACACACCTGCGCGCGAGCCGTATTCGTAGATGGACTCCATGCTCAGGTGGCGGTCCGGGTAAGACGCCGGGTTGGCCATCTCGCTGAGAAACTGCTCGCTGCCCGCATCGCCATGCAGCACGCTGTTTTCGCCGCCTTCTTCGTAGTTCAGCACGAACTGCACGGCAATGCGCGCACCATCGGGCCATTGCGCATGCGGGGGCGTGCGGCCGTAACCGATGAGGTCGCGTGGGTAGGGGTGGGGCGCGGCTTGGGTCATGGCTGGGGGATGGATCAGGTGGGCGCGGATGTGCGAGGTTCAGTGCGGGGTGCTTCAATCAACTGGCGCTCCACCGATTCCAGATGGTCATGGAGCAATTGCAGGGCCAGGTCGGCGTCCCTGGCCTCGATGGCCTTGAGCAATTGCGCATGCTCGGCATTCGAGTTCTGTGCGTTGTCGGCAGACTGGTACATGAGCGTGATCAGCGAGCAGCGCGAGACCAGCTCCTGCATCAGGCCCACCAGCACCTGGTTGCCCAGGACCTCGGCCAGCCGTACGTGGAAGTCGAACAGCAATTTGGTGCGCGTGGGCACGTCGATGCGGGCCACGGCGTCTCGCTCGGCTTTGAGGTGGGCTTTGAGCCTGCGGATGTCAGCCGGCTTGATGTGGGCGATCAACTCGCGCAGCATTTGCGACTCCACCATGCGCCGCACGGCGAACACCTCTCGGGCCTCTTTGATGGAGGGGGCGGCCACGAATGCACCGCGCGCGGGCTCCAGGTGCACCAGTTTCAACTCGGACAGGCGGTACAGGGCCTGACGCACCACAGTACGCGACACACCAAAGCGGTCCCCGAGTTTTTGCTCGACCAGCTTGGCACCGGGCAGCAAGCGGTGCTCCACGATGGCCCGCGTGACCGCCGCCACGATGTGCTCGGTGCTGGACACCTCGGGTGACGAATCTGGTGCATCTGGTGCGGCAATGAGGTCGGCATCCGCACGGGGCAACCGGGCACGCCGGCTGCTTGTGTGTGGTGAAGAAGGAGATGCCTTGCGCACGACGCTCATCATGATTAAAGTGTATACACTTTGAGATTGCACATGCAAGTCAATCTGCAGCCAGTCCGCAAGCCCATCGCCGCGGGAGCCACCTCATGAGCAACCAAGCCGACCCATCCGGTACATCGCCAGCCGCTTCGCCCAATGCGGGCTACCTCACCACCCATGTGCTGGACACCGTCCACGGTACGCCAGCAGAAGGCATGAAGCTGGAGCTGTATGTGCGTGAGACGTCGCCTGACGGTTGTGGCGATGGCCGCTGGTTGTCCTTGCGCAGTGTGGTCACCGATGCCGATGGCCGGCTCGATCGCCCCTTGTTGTCTGGCGACGATTTCAAGACGGGCTGCTACCGCCTGATCTTTGATGTCGAGGGCTACTTCAGGGCCAAAGGCTTGCCGCTGCCCAAGCCCGCATTTCTGGGCAAGGTGTCGCTGGATTTTGGTATTGCCGATGCGCAGGCGCACTACCACGTGCCCTTGCTGGTGAGCCCCTGGTCGTATTCAACCTACCGCGGAAGCTAAGGGCCTGCTGATGATGGAGATGTCCCCCTTGTTGGTCTATGCCCTGGACTGGGCCAACCTGCTGCTGCGCTGGGCGCATGTGATCGTGGCCATTGCCTGGGTGGGGTCATCTTTCTACTTTGTCTGGCTGGACAACTCGCTGACGCCCCCGACCGATGTGCAATTGAAGGACAAGGGCGTCGGCGGCGAGCTCTGGGCGGTGCACGGTGGGGGCTTTTACAACCCCCAGAAGTACATGGGGGTGCCCAAAAGCCTGCCAGATCATCTGCACTGGTTTTTCTGGGAGAGCTACTCCACCTGGTTGACCGGCTTTGCCTTGTTCACGGTGCTCTACCTGTTCAACGCGGGCACCTTTTTGATCGACAAATCCGTGCATGCCTGGACACCGGGTGTGGCCGTGCTGGCCGCCCTGGGTTTTCTGGCAGGTTTCTGGCTGCTGTATGACCTGGTCTGCCGCACCCTGGGACAGGGCAAGAAGGGCGATCAGGTCGTCGGGGCGTGCGTGTTCGTGATCGTGGTGGGGGCGGCCTGGGCCGCTTGCCAGTTGTTTGCGGGGCGTGCCGCCTTCCTGCTGGTGGGGGCCATGATTGCCACGGCCATGAGCGCCAACGTGTTCTTCTGGATCATCCCGGGGCAGCGCAAGGTGGTGGCGGCCATGAAGGCGGGCGAGCCGGTTGACCCCATTCATGGCAAACGGGGCAAGCAGCGCAGCGTGCACAACACCTATTTCGTGCTGCCCGTGCTGTTCGCCATGCTCAGCAACCACTACGGCTGGGCTTTCGGGCACGCGCACAACTGGTTGGTGCTGGTGCTGATCATGCTGGCCGGTGCCTTGATCCGTCAGTTCTTCGTGGCCCGCCACAAGACGCAACTGGCTGAGGCACGCTCGCCCTGGGGCTGGGCGCTGGCGGGTGTGGCCATCCTGATGGGTGTGGCGATCTGGCTGGCGCCCGCGCCAACGGCGAATGGGGCGTCCTCTGCGTCAGCGCCGGCCCCGACGCTGGCCCAGGTGCAACTTGTGGTGGCCCAGCGGTGTGTGCTTTGCCACAACGCCCAGTTGGCCAACAAAGGCGTCAGGCTGGACACGCCGGAGCAGATCAGCGCGCATGCGCAGCAGATCTACCAGCAGGTGGTTGTGCTCAAGGCCATGCCCATGAACAACGCCACCGGCATCACCGATGGCGAGCGGGCCTTGCTGGCGCACTGGTTCAATGTGGGCGCCCCCGCACCTTGATGGGCCAGAGTTTCCACGAGGTGGGATCTGGCCCGCTTTTTCAGGGGGGACTCCCCCGGCTTCGGGGGGCAAGAAAGCAACATAAGCCGACAGCCGCTCGTTATAGTTAGCACATACCGTTACAAATCAAGGTCTGGCCGTGAAGAAGTTTGCAATCGCCGTACTGTCATTGGGTCTCCTGGGCGCCTTGCCCGTTGCACAAGCTGCCTCCGTCACCGTGGACGCAGGCAACTACCTGTTGAGCTACGAAGACACCTTCCTGCCGGGCGCTTCGGTGAGCGTGGCTGGCGGTGTGGTCACCTTCGGTGGCCTGGCCTACAGCACCTTCGCCATTGGCGGTTCCATCGAAACGAACGGCGTGCTTGGTTCGTTCGACAGCTACGGTGGCAATCCTTTCCCCATCGTGATCACCGCCAAGGCCGGTTACACGCTGTCCGGTCTGGTTGAGTCGGTCGCCGGTGACCACCGTGCCGTGGCTGGTGAAGCGCAAGACGCGCAAGCTGGTGTGGTGGCTGGTCTGGTTTCCCGCTGGGTGACGGTCAACGGCACCGATCCACTGGGTCAGAACACACCTTACCAACTGGTGTCGCTGACTCCTGGCCAGGCTTCGGCTGGTGCCTTCAACGCAACGGGCGCGCTGGCTTTCTCGTCGTCTGGCCCCATCGGCCTGTCGGCACTGGACCTGCTGGCTGGTGCTGGCGCAACCGGCCAAGGCAGCGCTGCCTACGTGTCGCTGAGCCAGTACAAGATTGGCGTGCAGACCACGGCCGTGCCTGAGCCTGAAATGCTGGCTCTGGTGCTGGCTGGCCTGGGTGTGGTGGGCTTGCGTGCCCGTCGCGGCCAACAAGCCTGATGGCTGGCGGGGCCGCGAGGCCCCGGCAAAAATTGCAAAGCGCGCTGCTGAAAGGCAGGGCGCTTTTTTCATTCACGCCACATTCATGCCAGTTGCAAGGCCAGCTTGTTGTGCCGCTCAATGAGCGAGGGCAGCAGCACGGTCGTGATGTGCCCGTGGTCGGACACGATGCGGCCATGCACGATGGTCCAGGCGGTTTGCGCAGGCTGGGTCATCAACAAGGACGCAACCGGGTCATGGATGGCGCTGCCTGCCATCGCCAGCGTCTGCAGGTCGTAGATGGCCAGGTCGGCGGCCATGCCTGGCGCGATCTGGCCGATGTCATCGCGGCCCAGCACCTGGGCACCGCCACGGGTGGCCAGCCTCAAGGCCTCTCGGGCAGCCATGTCGGCCGGGCCATGGTCGCATCCAAAGGGTTGCAGGCTGCGCCCGACGCGGGCCAGCAGCATGGCCTGCCGTGCTTCACCCAGCATGTGGGCGGCATCGTTGCTGGCCGAGCCATCCACGCCCAGTCCGACGGGCACGCCCGCGTCCAGCATGCGGCGCACCGGCGCAATGCCTGAGGCCAGGCGCATGTTGCTGCAGGGGCAGTGAGCCACACCGGTGTGCGTGGCGGCAAAGCGGCCAATGCCATGCTCGTCCAGCCTGACGCAGTGCGCGTGCCACACGTCGTCCCCCAGCCATTCCTGCATCTCGGCGTACTCAGTGGGGGTGCAGTTGAACTTCTCGCGCGTGTAGGCCACATCGTGGTCGTTCTCGGCCAGATGGGTGTGTAGGCGCACGCCACCTTGCCCGCTGCTGCGGGCCAGTCGGGCCGAGTCGCGCATCAGCTCGGGGCTGACCGAGAACGGCGAGCACGGGGCCAGGGCCACACGCAACATGGCGAAGCGCCGGGCATCGTGAAAGGTGTCGATCAGGCGCTGGCTGTCCTTGAGGATGTCGGCCTCGCGCTCGACCAGGCTGTCGGGCGGCAGGCCACCTGCGCTTTCGCCTACGCTCATGCTGCCGCGGCAGGCATGAAAACGCATGCCGATCTCGCTGGCGGCGGCGATGCTGTCATCCAGGCTGATGCCATTGGGATACAGGTAGAGGTGATCGCTGCTGGTGGTGCAGCCGCTGAGCAGCAACTCGGCCATGGCCACTTGCGTGGACACGTGGATCATCTCGGGTGTCAGCCTGGCCCACATGGGGTAGAGCGTGCGCAACCAGCCAAACAGTTCGGCGTTCTGCGCGGCGGGCACGGCGCGCGTCAGGCTCTGGAACATGTGGTGGTGCGTGTTGACCAGGCCGGGGATGACGATGTGGCCGCGCGCGTCGATGGTCTGCGTGGCTTGCGCCAGCAAATCGGACGGCAGGGCGCTTGTGGGGCCAATGGCCACGATTTCATGGTCTCTGATCAGGATGCTGGCATGGCGCCATTCCTGGCCTTGATCATCCATGGTGGCAATGCAGTCGGCATCCTTGATCAGCAGCGTGGTCGGGCTCACTTCAGGCTCACTTGATGTGCTGTTCGAGCATGGCGGCTGGCGCTGGTGCCACGGCATGCTGCTGCCTCAACATCAGCAACTGCGCCACGACGGCCACGGCAATCACGGCAGGCTCCTTGCCTTGAAGGCCGCCCAAGCCGATGGGGCAGGTCATGTGCGCCAGCTGGGCGGGGCTCAAGCCCTTGTCTTCAAGGCGATGCAGGAACTTCGCGCGTTTGGTTTGCGAGCCGATCAGGCCTGCGAACAGGCTGTCGCCGCGCCGCAGCACGGCCTCGATGATGCGCAAGTCCAGGTCATGCCGGTGTGTCAGCACCAGGTGGATGGCACCAGTTGGGGCGTCGGCCACCTCGGCTTCGGGGCAGTCTGATGGCAACCAGTTGATGTGGGCAGGCAAGCGCTGCAAGGTGGCTTCGTCGGGCAGGCCGCAACCAGCATCGTCGCTGTCGCGCGTGTCGATCCAGCGCACCGAGAAATCCAGGTCGGCCAGCAGCTTGACGATGGCCTGGCCCACATGGCCCGCGCCATGCAGTTCGATGTGCAGGCCCTGGCTGATGGGCCACTGCTGCATGGCCAACTCGTTCAGCGGCGCAAACTGCAGGGTCACCACACCACCGCAGCATTGGCCCAGCGTGGGGCCCAGCGCAAAGGTTTGTAGCCAGGTGCCTGGCGGTTGGTGCTGGCACTCCTGCAGGGCCTGCCGGGCCAGCGCAATGGCCTGCCACTCCAGGTGCCCTCCGCCGATGGTGCCGTGCCGCTCGGCGGTGGTGACCAGCATGCGGGCTCCCGCGTCGCGCGGCGTGGAGCCCTTGCTGTCGGTCACGGCGACCAGCATCGCGCGTTGGCCGCTGCGAACCCAGTCGCATGCCAGTTGGCGAAGCGCGGGGGCACTCAGGCTGGACATGACGCGCCGGCCTTGACGGCGTCAATGGCGTCCAGGATCGCCTCGGGCGTGGCGGGGGCGCGCAGGGGTGGGTCAACCTCGTGGGCAGCGACCGAGGAGATCGCATCGCGGATGGCCAGAAAGACCGAGAAGGGCAGCAGCAGCGGCGGCTCGCCCACGGCTTTGGATCGGTACACCGTGTCTTCGACGTTCTGGTTGTCAAACAGCTTGACGCGGAAGTCGGCGGGACAATCGCTGGCCGTGGGGATCTTGTAGGTGGACGGCGCGTGCGTCATGAGCTTGCCCGTCTGCGGATGCCACCACAGCTCTTCGCTGGTCAGCCAGCCCATGCCCTGGATGAAGGCGCCTTCGACCTGGCCGATGTCCACCGCGGGGTTGATGGACTGACCCACATCGTGCAGCACGTCGGCACGCAGCAGTTTCCACTCGCCGGTGAGGGTGTCCACCAGCACCTCGCTGACAGCCGCGCCATACGCGAAGTAAAAGAAGGGGCGCCCCTGCATGGTCTGGCGATCCCAGTGCAGCTTGGGGGTGGCGTAAAAGCCGTCGGACCATAACTGCACGCGCGCCATGTAGGCGGCCATCACCACGTCCTCAAAGCGCAAGGCTTCGGGGCCCACGTGTACCATGTCATCCCCAAAGCGGATGGCTTCGGCCGGCACCTGGTGTTTGCTTGCCAGCATCTGGACCAGCCGGTCGAGGATCTGTTGGGCTGCGTTGGCGGCGGCCTTGCCATTGAGGTCGGAGCCCGTGGATGCGGCGGTGGCCGAGGTGTTGGCCACCTTGCTGGTGTCCGTGGCGGTGACACGCACGCGCTCGGGTTTGACACCCAGGGTGTGCGCCACCATCTGCGCCACCTTGGTGTTCAGGCCTTGCCCCATCTCGGTGCCGCCGTGGTTGACCAGGATGCTGCCGTCGCTGTAGATGTGCACCAGGGCGCCCGCCTGGTTGAGGTGCACCACATTGAAGGAGATGCCGAACTTGACGGGCGTCAGGGCCAGGCCCTTCTTGAGCACCGGGCTGTTGGCGTTGAAGGTGGACAAGGCAGCGCGGCGCGCGCGGTAGTCGCTGCTGCTGGCCAGCTCGTCCATCAACGCGCGCATCACATTGTCTTCAACCGTCTGCCCGTAGGGCGTGACGTTGCGCTCGGTGGTGCCGTACAGATTGGCCAGGCGCACGTCCAGCGGGTCCTTGCCCAGCTGGCGCGCGATCGAATCCAGGATGACCTCGATGGCCAGCGCACCTTGCGGCCCGCCAAAGCCACGGAAGGCCGTGTTGCTTTGCGTGTTGGTGCGGGCACAGTAGCCATGCAGGTCCACCGCAGGCAGGTAGTAGGCATTGTCGAAATGGCACAGGGCGCGGGTCATGACCGGTGCAGACAGGTCGGCAGAAAACCCCGCGCGCGCCAGCATCTCGACCTTGGCACCCAGCACGCGCCCCTCGGTGTCATAGCCCACGTCGTAGTCGTGCACGAAGCAATGGCGCCGGCCCGTGATCATGAAGTCGTCATCACGATCAGGGCGCAGCTTCACAGGCTTCTTGAGCTTCCACGCGGCGATGGCCGCGATGCAGGCGAACACGGCCGATTGCGACTCCTTGCCGCCAAAACCACCGCCCATGCGGCGGCATTCCACCAGCACATCATGGGCATGCAGGTTCAAGGCGTGCGCCACGGCATGCTGCATCTCGCTGGGGTGCTGGGTGGAGCAGTGCAGCAGCAGGCCATTGCCTTCTTTCGGGATGGCGTAAGAGATCTGGCCTTCCAGGTAGAACTGCTCCTGCCCGCCAAGCTGGAAGTGGCCTTGCAGCCTCGCGGGTGCATCAGCCAGTGCCTGGGCCGCGTCCCCGCGATGCAGGTGCATGGGCGGCACCACGTACTGGCCTGCTGCGTGAGCCGCCTCGGGCGTGAGCAGGGCGGGCAAGGGCTCGATCTTCAGAAAGTCCGGTGCGCGGGCGGCCACGCGCCGCGCGGTGTCCCGGTTGCGAGACAGGACCACGAACACGGGTTGACCCAGATAGCGCACGTCACCGTCAGCAAGGATGGGGTCGTCGTGGACCAGGGCGCCGCAGTCATTGAGGCCGGGGATGTCTGCCGCTGTCAGGATGGCCACCACGCCAGCCTGGGCCTTGAGGCCTTCGACGTCGATGGACAGCAGCTTGCCGTGCGCCACGGGCGACAGGCCCAAGGCCGCGTGCAGGGTGCCAGCCAGCTCCGGCAGATCGTCGATGTAGGCGGCTTGCCCAGCCACATGCAGGTGCGCGGACTCGTGCGGCAAGGCGCGTCCGGCTGCCGTGCTGGGGCGAAAGGCGTCAACGGTCTTGTTCATGTGAGCTCGTTCGATACGTCATGCCGGGTGTTCATGTCGCGTGTTCGTGTTCATGCGGCAGCCGCGGGCCACACCTGCACGTCCTGGGGACGCAAGGGATGGGTCGGCCTGGTTTCAAGCCAGAAGCGTTCCAGCAGGTTGGCCGCCACCTTGATGCGGTAGTCACGGGTGGCGCGCAGGTCGGTCATGGGCTGGAAGTCCCGGGCCAGTGCGGCCTGGGCCTGGCGCAAGGTGGCCTCGCTCCAGTCTTGACCAACCAAGGCGGCTTCAGCCTGGCTGGCCCGGCGTGCGGTGGCCGCCATGCCACCCCAGGCCAGGCGCGCTGCGGTGATGCGGTCGCCATCGAGTTCGATGTACAAGCCTGCGCACACAGCCGAGATGTCGCTGTCACGGCGTTTGGAGATCTTGTAGGCGCGCAGCACGCCGGCATCCTGGACGCCGATCAAGGGGACTTGCACGGACTGGATGAACTCGCCGGCCAGCAAGGTGTTCTTCATGTAGTCCAGGTAGAAGGAGGACAAAGGCAGCTGGCGCGTGGCCTGGCCTTGGCGCAGGATCAGGGTGGCATCCAGCGCAAGCAGGATGGGCGCGCTGTCGCCGATGGGTGAGCCGTTGGCGAGGTTGCCTACCAGCGTGCCGGCGTTGCGCACAGGTGGCGAGGCAAAGCGCAGCCAGATCTCGCGCAGCGCCGGCATGTGCGTGGCCAGCGTCTGCCAGGCCTGCTCCAGCGTGACCGCGGCACCGATGTCCAGCGTGGCGGGCTGATCACTTTGTGCCGCTGTTGCCGTGATGGCCTGCAACTCAGCCACATTGCCCAGATAGATGATGTCGCCCAGCGCCTTGAACTGCTTGTTGACCCACAGACCGATGTCGGTGCTGCCGGCCAGCAGGCGGGCCTCGGGCATGGCCTGGCGCAGTGCAGCCAGCTCGGCCAAGCTGCGGGGCGCAAAGAACCGGCTGCGTTGGGCGCTGTCGGTGCAAGACGGGCCTTCGTACACAAGGCCTGACGGTGAGGCTGCGTTCAGGCTGTTCAACTGCGACAGCAATGCGCTGGTCGAAAACACTTCGCGCGGTGCCTCGTACATCTTCTGCCCCGCATCCAGGATGGGCCGGTAGCCCGTGCAGCGGCACAGATTGCCTGACAGCGCGTCGGCCAGGTCTGTGCGGCTCGGGGCCTGCTCGTGTTGCTGGTAGACGTCCCACAAGGACATCACGAAGCCCGGTGTGCAAAAGCCGCACTGCGAACCATGGCAGTCCACCATGGCTTGCTGGCAGGGGTGCAGTTGGTCGCTGCCGGCTGGCTGCAGATCCTCCACTGTAACCAGGGCCTTGCCGTCCAGCGTGGGCAGGAACTGGATGCAGGCATTGACGGTCTTTTGACGCCATGCACCCGTATCGGGGTCAGATTCACCCACCACGACGGTGCAGGCACCACAGTCGCCCTCGGCGCAGCCCTCTTTGGTGCCTGTGCAATGCGCCTG
>Ga0265327_10002762_pt1 | contig 17817 bp, 17 predicted proteins | sample 41621metaG_FD_202089 | JGI IMG/M metagenome (GOLD analysis project Ga0265327, IMG submission 202089) | Rhizosphere microbial communities from Carex aquatilis grown in University of Washington, Seatle, WA, United States - 4-16-21 metaG | ecosystem: Host-associated > Plants > Roots > Rhizosphere... | reverse complement strand
ATGGTGACATTGTCAGCCGAAGATGACGACTTCAAATCGCAAGTGCCGCAGGAGAGACGACGCGCCGGAGCCAGAAGCGCACGACACGCCGGACCTGCGAATGCCTAGTCGCTCAGCTTGTCCGCAACCGAGACCACCCGGCGCGCCAGGTGGTCCAGCGCGGCGTAGGTGTTGTCGTCGAACTGGCGGATGTTGTCGTGGTTGGCCAGCAGGCTCACGCCGTAGGGATTGCCGTCGGCGAACTTGAGCGGGTCGGTGTAGCCGGGCGGGACGATGATGCCGCCCCAGTGCATCAGCGTGATGTACAGCGACAGCAGCGTCGTCTCCTGCCCGCCGTGCGCGGTGTTGGTCGAGGTGAACCCGGCGTACACCTTGTCTGCCAGCTCGCCCTTCGACCACAGCCCGCCGAGGGAGTCCAGGAATCCCCGCAGCTGCGATGCGACCGAGCCGAACCGGGTCGGCGAGCCGAAGATCACCGCGTCGGCCCAGACGATGTCGTCTCCGGTAGCGGCCGGAAGGTCTTTGGTCGCTTCGTAATTCGCGGTCCACGCCGAGTTGTGGGCGAACGACTCGGGAGCGGCGGTCTCGGCGACGGGCCGCAGCCGCACCTCGGCGCCCAACGATTCGGCGGTGCTCGCGACCCGCTGCGCCATGGAAGTGCCGTGCCCCGTTGCGGAGTAATAGATCACAGAAAGCTTGGCCATGAGCCAAGCCAACACTATGGCGCCAGCGACGGCAGCGTCTTCACCCCGAATTCACGACGCAGCACGGTGCGCGCGGCATAGAGACCCGCCATGTCGTGGACTCCGGTACCCGGCGGGGTGGCCGACGAACATAGATAGGCCTTGGGGATCGGGGTGGTCCACGGATCGGCCCGCAGCGTCGGTCCGATCATCGCCGCCTTGAGCGTCGCGCCGCCGACGATGATGTCGCCGCCGACATAGTTGGCGTTGTGCTGCGACATCGCGGCCGCCGGCACCGCGCGGGCCGCCAGCACGAGATCGCGGAAACCCGGTGCGGCGTCTTCGAATAACCCGATGACCGTCTCGGTCTGGTCGACGGTCGAGCCCGCGGGGACGTGGCAGTACGTCCACAGTGGCCGGCGCCCCTGGGCATCGATGCGCGACGGGTCGGCGAGGTGGGGCAGGGAGGCCAAGGTCATGGGGTGGTCGGCATGACGGCCTCGCCAGATCTCGCGTTCGGCGTGCGCCATCTGAGCCCGGGTGCCGCCGAGGTGGACGGTGGGTGACGACGCCATCCGCGGGTCACGCCAGGGGATTTCGCCCGACAGCACGAAGTCGATCTTGCACACGCCGGGGCCGAACTTGTAGTGGCGCAGCGCTTTTGCGTAGCGGCCCGGAACGGCCGGTCCGTAGATGTCGAGCAGTGCGGTCGGTGAGGTGTCGTAGATGACCACGCCGTCGGGCGGGCTCGTCACGGGGGAGCCGGTGATCAGCTCGCCGCCGTGCGCCCGCAGGTCGGCGATCAGCGCATCGGTGATGGTCTGCGTGCCGCCGATGGGGACGGGCCAGCCCGCCGTGTGCGCGACGGTGCTGAGCATGATGCCCGCGCCGCTGTTGACGGGCGACGGAATCGGGTGGATGGCGTGCGTGCCCACGCCGGTAAACAGAGCCTGGGCGTCCTCGCCGCGCAGGAGGCCCCACGCCGGGCTGCCCTGGGTGAGCACCCGCAGTCCCGCGCGAACGGTGCTCGGCAGGTCCGGCGGCAGCGAACGCTTGTCACCGAGGAAGAAACCGAGGACGCCGTCGACGTGCTCGACCAACGGGCCCAGCAGCCGGCGCCACGACGAGCCGTGCGTCAGCTCCGCGCAGGTGCGCTCGAGCGAGCGGTATCCGATCGCGGCACGCCCGGAGACCTTTCCCGTCGCTTCGCTCGCCCCGGCGGGCAGGGGATTGGCGTACGAGATCTCCGGCGTCACCATCTGCACACCGCGCGCGGCCAGGTCGAACTCCGCGAAGAACGGCGACGCCACACCCAGCGGATGCACCGCCGAACAAATGTCGTGCAGAACGCCTGGATATTCCGGGTCGGGGGCGCTGCGCGCACCGCCGCCGGGCGTCGGCTGGCCTTCGATGACCCGGACCGACAGCCCCGCACGCGCGCAGATGACGGCCGCGGCCAGTCCGTTGGGCCCACTACCGACCACGGTGACGTCCACCACTCGATGTTAGTGACGGCCGACGAGAACCCAGATCAAGGCAACCGCGATTGGTAGCGCGGCCATGCCGCCCACTAGTCTGTGCGCGTGAGCCTTCCTGTCGTACTCATCGCTGACAAACTCGCCGAATCGACCGTCGCCGCCCTCGGCGACCAGGTAGAGGTCCGTTGGGTCGACGGACCCGACCGCGAAAAGCTGCTGGCCGCCGTGCCGGACGCCGACGCCCTGCTGGTGCGCTCGGCCACCACCGTGGACGCCGAGGTGCTGGCCGCGGCGCCCAAGCTCAAGATCGTCGCCCGCGCCGGCGTCGGCCTGGACAACGTCGACGTCGACGCCGCCACCGCGCGTGGCGTGCTGGTCGTGAACGCCCCGACCTCGAACATCCACAGCGCCGCCGAGCACGCGCTGGCATTGCTGCTCTCGACGGCCCGCCAGATTCCGGCCGCTGACGCCACGCTGCGCGAGCACACCTGGAAGCGCTCCAAGTTCTCGGGTACCGAGATCTTCGGCAAGACCGTCGGCGTCGTGGGCATGGGCCGCATCGGCCAGCTCGTCGCGCAGCGTCTGGCCGCGTTCGGCGCGCACATCGTCGCCTACGACCCCTACGTGTCGCAGGCCCGTGCCGCCCAGCTCGGCATCGAGCTGCTGACGCTCGATGAGCTTTTGGGTCGCGCTGATTTCATCTCGGTGCACCTGCCCAAGACCAAGGAAACCGCCGGCCTGATCAACAAGGACGCGCTGGCCAAGACCAAGCCGGGCGTCATCATCGTCAACGCGGCCCGCGGTGGCCTGATCGACGAGCAGGCCCTGGCCGACGCGATCACCAGCGGCCACGTCCGTGGCGCCGGCCTCGACGTGTTCGCCACCGAGCCCTGCACCGACAGCCCGCTGTTCGAGCTGCCGCAGGTCGTCGTCACCCCGCACCTGGGCGCCTCCACCGAAGAGGCCCAGGACCGCGCGGGCACCGACGTCGCCGCGAGCGTGAAGCTGGCGCTGGCCGGCGAGTTCGTGCCGGACGCCGTCAACGTCGGCGGCGGTGTCGTCGGCGAAGAGGTCGCGCCGTGGCTCGACCTGGTGCGCAAGCTCGGTCTGCTGGTCGGTGCCCTGGCACCGGCGCTGCCGGCTTCGCTGAACGTGGAGGTGCTCGGCGAGCTGGCGTCGGAAGACGTTGAGATTCTGAAGCTTTCGGCGATGCGCGGCCTGTTCTCGGCCGTCATCGAGGACCAGGTGACGTTCGTCAACGCGCCGGCGCTGGCCGCCGAGCGCGGCGTCGAGGCCGCCCTCACCACGGAGTCCGAGAGCCCCAACCACCGCAGCGTCGTCGACGTGCGCGCCGTGGCCGCGGACGGTTCGGTCTTCAACGTGTCGGGCACCCTGAGCGGCCCGCAGCTGGTCGAGAAGGTCGTGCAGATCAACGGCCGCAACCTGGACCTGCGTGCCGAGGGCGTCAACCTGATCCTCAACTACGGTGACCAGCCGGGCGCGCTCGGCAAGATCGGCACCCTCCTCGGTGGGGCCGACGTCAACATCCTGGCCGCCCAGATGTCGCAGGATTCCGACGGTTCGGGCGCGACGGTCATGCTGCGGCTGGACCGCGAGGTGCCCGCCGACGTGCTCGGCGCGATCGGCGACGCCGTCGGCGCGACCACGCTGGAACTGGTGGACCTGTCGTGAAGCTCGCCGTCATCGCCGGTGACGGCATCGGCCCCGAGGTCATCGGCGAGGCACTGAAGGTCCTCGACGTCGTGCTGCCGGGTGTCGAGCGCACCGAGTACAACGTGGGTGCCAAGCGCTATCACGAGACCGGCGAGACGCTGCCCGACGGCATGGTCGACGAGCTCAAGACGCACGACGCAATCCTGTTGGGCGCCATCGGTGATCCGTCGGTGCCCAGCGGCGTGCTCGAGCGCGGCCTACTGCTGACCATGCGGTTCGCCCTGGATCACCACGTGAACCTGCGGCCGTCGCGGCTGTTCGCGGGCGTCGACAGCCCGCTGGCCGGCAACCCGGACATCGACTTCGTCGTCGTGCGCGAGGGCACCGAGGGGCCGTACACCGGCACCGGCGGCGCCATCCGTGTCGGCACCCCGCACGAGGTGGCCACCGAGGTGTCCACCAACACGCGGTTCGGCGTCGAGCGCGTGGTGCGCTACGCCTTTGAAAAAGCACGGACCCGGCGCAAGCACCTGACCTTGGTGCACAAGAACAACGTGCTGGCCTTCGCCGGCTCGCTGTGGACGCGCACGGTCGACGAGATCGCCACCGAGTACCCGGATGTCGAGACCGCGTACATGCACGTGGATGCGGCAACCATCTATATGGTGACCGACCCGGGCCGGTTCGACGTGATCGTCACCGACAACCTGTTCGGCGACATCATCACGGACCTGGCCGCGGCCGTCTCCGGCGGCATCGGCCTGGCGGCATCGGGCAACATCGACGCGACGGGCACCAACCCGTCGATGTTCGAGCCGGTGCACGGTAGCGCGCCCGATATCGCCGGTAAGGGTCTTGCCGACCCGACTGCCGCCATCGTGAGCGTGGCGCTGCTGCTGACTCACCTCGGCGAGACCGACGCCGCGGCCCGCGTCGACAAGGCTGTGGCCGAGCATCTTTCGACGCGCGGCGACGCCAAACTCTCGACGTCGGAGACCGGCGAGCGGATCCGCAGCTTCCTCTAGTGCCGTGATCGGCATGACCGGCCTCGCCACCCTCACCAGGCAGTGCTGGCTGTTCGCCATCGGCTCGACGTTCTTCGCGCTGGCCACGGTTCCGGGGTTCCCCTCGGCGGCCGGGGCCGGTGCGGCGAACGTGTTGTGCTTCGTCGGATCGTGGTTCTTCACCACGGCGGCACTGATGCAATACGTGCTGGCGCCCCCGGGGATCCAATGGTGGTCGGCGGCAATCCAATTCATGGGCACCGTCTTGTTCAACGTCAGCACCGGCGCGTCCGTGTGGGCGCACGCCGTGCTCGCCGAGCGTCGCTACGTCTGGGCGCCCGACGCAGCCGGCTCGCTGGCGTTTCTCCTCAGTGGCCTGCTGGCCGTCCTCGTCGTCGGCCTGTGGTCACCGAAATCCGTTGACTGGCAGGCATCCTGGATCAACCTGATGGGCTGTGTCGCATTCGAGGTCTCGGCGCTGGCGGCGTTCGTCCGCACGACCGGTGTGACGGTCGACGAGTGGCTGGCCAACTTCGGGACCTTCGTCGGAGCCTTGTGCTTCCTGGTCGCCGCGCTGTTGGTGCGGCCCAAGGGCGATCCCGATAAATGTCGTTTGGCGTAGCGCGCCGATGCATGGTTGGCTGGGATGCGTGGGGGTATCGCTGAGCCGACGGGATTTCATCGTCGGGTTGGCCGCGACGGGAGTGCTGGCCGGGTGCCGGCCCGCCCAGGCGGACGAGCCGACCAGCTTCGCGGATTTGGAAGATCGCTATCAGGCGATAATCGGCGTCTACGCAGTTGATCTGGAGTCTTCGGCGACGGTCGAGCACCGTCCCGACGAGCGGTTCGCGATCTGCTCGACCTTCAAAGCGTATGCGGCGGCACGCATCTTGCAGATGGCCAAGGCAGGCCAGGTGAATCTCGATGCCATGGTGCCCATTACCGCTGCGGACATCGTGGTCAACTCGCCGGTGCTGGGCCAGGCGGTGGGGGCGCGGATGGAGTTGCGGGAGATTTGTGCCGCGGCCCTGACCCAGAGCGACAACGCCGCAGGCAACATCATGTTGCGGACCATCGGCGGGCCGCCCGCGTTGACGAATTTCGCCCGTTCGATCGGTGATTCGCAGACGCGACTGGATCGCTGGGAACCGGACCTCAACGACGCGGCTCCCGGCGACCTCCGCGACACCACCACACCACGGGCCCTGTGCGGCGGATACCGTGCGATTCTCGTCGGCGACGCGTTGTCCGGCGCGAGCCAGTTTCAGCTGCAACGGTGGATGAGCGACACCACCACGTCGACCAGGCGTTTTCGCGCGGGGCTGCCCGCGGGATGGACCAGCGCGGACAAGACCGGCAGCGGTGACTACGGGTCGACCAACGACGCCGGCATGCTCATCGGACCCAAACGCGAGCGGGTCATGCTCACGGTGTTGATCCGTACGCGCACGCTGCGGCGCGACGCCGGGCCGTTCAACGAGGCGGTAGCGGAGTCCGTGCGATCAGTGCTGGCGCGCCTCGGCCACGGTTAGTGTTGGATCGTGGGGATCCGGAAGCTGGCACTCGCCGTGGCGACGTGTGCGTGCGTGGTGGCGGGCTGCTCGACGACCATCACGGGCACCTCGCGGTTCGGGGGCTCGCTGAGCGACCCCGAACCGGACGTCAGCCAGCTGAGGACCGGTAACTACCAGATCAAGCCGAGCACGCCGTTCTTCAGCGCCGGGCCCAATCCGCTCACGCAGTCGATCGTCGAATCGACCCGCATGGCCGAATACGTCGTCGGGCCTTGGGAAATCGACGCGTCGGTGACCAAGCCCGGCGCGATCGGGACCGGCACCATGACGTCGGAGTTCGGCGTCGACAACATCCTCGGGGTGTCCAAGGACAATGTGATGCAGGGCATTGCCAGGGCGCACAACCTGGCCGCCGGGTTCGGGTCGTACCGGTCATCTGGGACACGGGACTCTGACCTGGAAATCCAGAACGCGGTCCTGATGTTCCCCGATGATGCCCAGGCCGCGGCGGCCGCGGGCGAGTTCACCGCGCAGTTCGGCCCCGTCGTGGCCACTCCGTTCCAGCCATATCCGGTCCAGATCTCGGTCGGCACGGGCACGGTGCCGGCGGTCGGCGTGGATTACGGCACCGGGGCCAGTGGCGTCGCGGCGTACACGGCGCAGGGACGTTTCGTGCTGTATCAATTCGTGAGCGCGAAAGCCACCAAGTTGACCAAGGCGCCGCTGCGGGCTCAGCTGCTGACATCCGACCTGCTCGGCAGGCAGCAATCGCTGATCAAGAGTTTCGTGCCGACCGAACAGGCGAAACTCGCTGACCTGCCCAAAGATCCGAGCGACGACCAGTTGCTGTCGAAGACCATCACCACTCCAGATCGGCAGCAGGGAGTACTGATCGGGACTTGGCGACCGCGGGCGTGGCTGCATTTCGAATCCGATCCGGTGAGCATGACGACCCAGTTCGAGCGCGCCGGCGTCCAATGGGTGACGCAGCGGTGGGGCCGGGTCTACCAGGCACCCAATGCGGATTCGGCTGCGCAGCTGCTGGACTCCACCAGCGCCTTGATCATGAAGAATCCGGACGTGCAGCTGGCCGGTCCGGTGCCGGGGTTCCCCGGCGCGCAGTGTTTCGAGCATCTTCACGACTATGCGCAACCGGCCGCGACCGTGACATGGCGCATCCTGGGGTGGCACTACAGCTGCCTCGCACGCACCGACCGTTTTGTGTTCCAGGTCTTCGCCGATGACGAAACCGCTGTGGACCAACAGATTTCGGCACAGTACCGGGTGCTGTCCGGGAAGTAGCCGGTAGCTCCGATGAGTTTCGCGGAGTCCGATGGTCTACCTCACCAACAGACACCATCGACTTGTCAGGAGCTAGAAATGGGCCAGATCCACCTCGCGTTGTTCGCCACCCTCGACCTCGTCGGGCAGGCGCCCGGCGGGCCAGGAGAGGACTCCGACGGCGGGTTTCCATTCGAAGGATGGCAGGCGCCGCTGATCGACGAGGTGTCGGGGGAGCAGGTCGGCGCTGCGTACGAAGGCACCGACGCGTTACTGCTCGGCCGGCGGACGTACGACATCTTCGCGGGCTACTGGCCGCACCAGGACGACGAATTCGCCGACATGTTCAATCGCATCCCCAAGTACGTCGCCTCCCGCGGCGAGCCCGACCTGTCGTGGTCCGGATCGACGCAGATCGGCGCGGATTTGGTGGCCGAAGTGCGTGCGATCCGCGAGCGGCACGAGCACGTCAAAGTGGTCGGAAGTTTGAATTTCGTACAGACCTTGTTGCGCGAAAAACTATTTGATCGCATCGACCTTTGGGTGCATCCTGTGGTCTTGGGGGTCGGCAAGAAGGTGTTCGACGGCGGCGCGGTGCCGTCGAATCTGACGCTGCTCGCGCCTGCGGTGTCGAGTCCGGCGGGAATTGTGTACCTGCAGTACGGGTTGGCCGGGGGCGTGCCGGCGACGGGGGATATGAGTGCACCGGATCGAGGGAACGTTTGACTGGTAGGAACTGGACCCGCGGCGTGCTCGCCGGTGCGGTCGTCGGGGGCATCGGTTGGGGGCTGCTGGCCGTCGACGCGGTGAGCGTGTCGAGCGATGACGCGTATATGGGCGGCGGTGGTGGAATGAAATTGCCTGTTGCGGTTGTTATTTCATTGCTATGCCTGGTGGCTGCCGTGGTGCTGCCTCCTGCGCGGGTATCGCGCACGGTGGCCGTCGCGCTGGTGGTGGCACCCGTGAGCGGTTGGTTCGTGGTCGGACTGCTGTACCTGCAGGCCGTCGCGATAGTGGCGATAGGGCGGTGAGCGGCGGCTCGCCGGCGTCTGGAGGGGGTACGCATGTCCTTCGAGCATGAGAGCTTGCTCGACCCACTCACCGAGCGGAAGGTCGATCCGCGGTATCTCCTCGGTGGTTATCTCCTCGGGCTGTTCGCGATGTCGCTCGCACCCTTGATGTTCTACTGGCTCTTCGCGCCCGTCGGCGCGCTGTTCGTCGCCGCAGTGGCGGTGCTGGCCGCGACGGTGCGGCCACGGTTTGACGATGCGGCATGCGGTGCATTCTTCGCGGCGGTGTTCGGTGCGGTGGCGATACTCGTATTGTCGTTTGTCGTCGCTCAGCGCTGACGGGTTCCCGCGGGCTCGCCGCTGAAAATGCGTTGCGGGACAACTGCATTCCGCTTGTCATGGTTCGGGCCGAGGCTACGGGTGCGGGGTATGCACTCGCGATGTTGGGCCTACGCCGAGCATGGGGGATGTTGCGGCGCCTATCGGCGTGTCGCCTCGTCAGCGCCCACGCTCGGCACCGAACCCGCTGTGGCGCGCAACGGGTCTGCGGCGACCGGCACCAGGGGTACGGCCAGCATCGGGAACAGTGCGCACACCGCGAACGCGGCCGGGAATCCGAAGACTCCGATCAAGGCGCCGAACGCCGGCGGCACGATGCCTGCCGTCAACAGCTGCGTCGTGTTCTGCATACCCAACGCCCGACCGCTCCAGAACGGGCCGGCGATTTCGGCAATCGCGGTGAAGGACAACCCGTTATCGGTCACGGTCACCACCGATGCCACCACCATCACGAAAACGGCCACCGGCCAGTGCAGGTAGTCGCACAGTGCCAGCAGCCCCATCGTGACGCCGGCCAAGACGGCGATCACCCGCACCGGATGCAGTCGCGAGCCGGTCAGATCCGACCACCGTCCGGCGCCGATTCGCCCTGCGGCACCGCATAATTGGGCCACTGTCACCATGGTGCCTGCCGCGCCGGCCGACCAGCCGTGCGATGTCATCAGCCACACCAGCGAGAAGGTCCACACCAGACACTGCGGCACGACCAGCAGCACCGACACGGCATGGATACGCGCCAGCACCGACGATCCGCGGTACGGATTGGCCAGATCGGTTGCGGGGGCGGAGGATCGGGGCGGCCGGGGCGGATCGATGACGCCCACGACGGTCACGACGGCAGCCACCAGACAGGCGATGGCGGGGAACAACAGCGCCGCGGACACACCTGACGACTCGGCCAGTCGCGGAATCACCAAGGCGCCCAGTCCAACCCCCAGTGGCTGTGCCGTCTGGCGGATGCCCATCACCAAACCGCGTTGCTCCGGCGGGAACCAGCCGACCACCAACCGACCGCTGGCGGAGTTGGAACTGGCGGCTGCCATGCCGCCCAGCAGCAGGAAGGCTCCCACGGCCACCAACGAGTCGGCCCAGGCCGCCGCGAACGCCGCAATCGACGTCAGGAGCGCGCCGGCTGTGAGTACGAATCGTTCACCGACCCGGTCGACCACCCAGCCCCACGCGATCAGCGTCAGGACCATGCCGAAGCTCGGCATGGCGGAGACGAGGCCGGCGCGCGACAGGTCGAGTCCGCGTTCGCCGTGCAGCGTCGGGATCAGGAAGGCGGCCCCGTTGATGAACACGTTGGCGCACATCGTCGAGCCGAGGGCGATCACCAGCATCGACCAGCGGCGGGCGACTGAGACGTTGGTGACCATGGCTTCATGGTGCCACCGCACTTCTCAAGATATGAATCCAATTCTCATGATATGAGACAGCTACAGTCCTGGGTATGGCTCTGCGGGCGAATCTCTCTCGGCTCACGGCGGCCTTCGCCGTCGGCTTGGCGCTGGTGACGGCACCGATGCCCACAGCGTGGGCAGCCGCGCCCAATTGGTCAGGGCTGGACGCCCGGGCATTCTGGAACCCGGTACCGCCGCCGGGCGCGCTCATCCGGACCGTCCCGCTCGATCCGGCTTTGTCGGTCGCCGGTGCGGCACGCGCCTACCGAATCCTGTATTCGACCACCGACCAACACAATTCGCCCGCGGTGAGCACCGGAGTGGTCTTCGTGCCCAAAGGTCAAGCGCCCCAGGGCGGGTGGCCCGTCATCGCCTGGGCGCACGGCACCGTCGGCCTCGGCGACGACTGCACGCCCTCGGCGCAGCCGCGTAGCGCACGTGACAACGAGTACCTGAGCCACTGGCTGAGTGAGGGTTACGTCGTCGTCGGTTCCGACTACACCGGACTCGGTACCCCTGGCCTGATGAGCTACCTCAACAGCGTCGCGACCGCGCACGCCATCATCGACTCGGTGATCGCCGCGCATCGCATGGACCTGCCGCTGTCACCGAAATGGGCACTGGTCGGTCAGTCCCAGGGCGGCGCGGCGGCGGTCGCGAGCGCGCGGTGGGCCACCGACTTCAGCAAGGGGACGGGCCTGGACTACCGCGGCGTCGTCGCGACCGGCACGCCGGCCAACATCGACGACGTCGTCATCACAGCAGGTCCCGACATGGTGCTGCCGCCGGGGCTGGGGCCCATTGCATCGGCCTATACCGCTTACATCCTCGCTGGGTTCCGAGAGCTTCGTCCGGACGTCAACAGTGTGCTCACGCCGGCCGGCCTGACCGGTGCCGGCCAGGCCGAGACATTGTGCACCGCACCTCTGAGTGCCGCACTGGCAGGAATCACGCCGCCGGAGTTCTTCTCCGCCGCGCTTGCGTCGCTACCGGATATGCGCCGCGCGCTGGCCGACTTCATGGGCACGCCGATCACCGGCTACGACCGGCCGATCTTCCTGGGCGTGGGCCTCAAGGACCGTGACGTGCCGCCGTCGTCGACGCTGAAGTTCGCCGATCAGCTGAAAGCCAACGGCCAGGATGTGGCGCTGTACGTCTATCCCGAGGATGACCACTCCAGCACCGTGCTGACCTCGATGGCGGACTCCACTCCGTTCCTTCAAGCCCAGTTCGCGGGCTGACCAGGGGCCCTCATTAGGCTGGACGGATGCGTCTAGGTCGAATTGCCAGTCCAGACGGTGTCGCTTTTGTCGTGATCGAGGGCGACCCGAACTCCGATGCGGTCTGCAAAGAAATCGCCGAGCAGTACCTGTCCCGCAACCCCACCTTCACCGGACGCTCGTGGCCGCTGGCCGACGTCCGGCTGCTGGCGCCGATCCTGGCCAGCAAGGTGGTGTGCATGGGCAAGAACTATGCGGCGCACGCCCGTGAGATGGGTAGCGAGCCGCCCGAGGATCCGGTGATCTTCCTCAAGCCCAACACCGCGATCATCGGGCCGAACATCCCGATCCAGCTGCCCGCCGACGCCAACCCGGTCCATCATGAGGGCGAACTGGCAGTGGTCATCGAACGGCCGGGCAAGGACATCCCGGCCGCCAAGGCCAAGGACTACATCCTCGGCTACACCATCGCCAACGATGTTTCGGCACGTGATCAGCAGAAGAAGGACGGCCAGTGGATGCGGGCCAAGGGACACGACACGTTCTGCCCGGTCGGGCCCTGGATCGAGACCGCCGTCGACCCCGCAGACCTTGACATCCGGACCGAGGTGAACGGTGAGAAGCGTCAGGACAGCAACACCGCGCTGCTGCTGCACGACGTCGGCGCCATCGTCGAATGGGTCTCGGCCGTCATGACACTGCTGCCCGGCGACATCATCCTCACCGGAACGCCTGAGGGAGTCGGCCCGATCGAGGACGGCGACACCGTCAGCGTCACCGTCGAGGGCATCGGTACCCTCTCCAATCCCGTTGTACGTAAAGGAAAATAACGTGACGACACCTGTCCGCGTTCGCTTCTGTCCGTCACCGACCGGCACCCCGCACGTCGGTCTGGTCCGCACCGCGCTCTTCAACTGGGCCTACGCGCGACACACGGGCGGCGACTTCGTCTTCCGGATCGAGGACACCGACGCCGCACGCGACAGCGAGGAGAGCTACAACGCGATCCTCGACGCGCTGCGCTGGCTCGGGCTGAACTGGGATGAAGGCCCCGAGGTCGGCGGCCCCTACGAGCCGTACCGGCAGTCGCAGCGCAGTGACCTCTACCGGGACGTGATCGCGAAACTGCTTGCCGCAGGCGAGGTTTACGAGGCCTATTCGACGCCCGAAGAGGTCGAGGCCCGGCATCTCGCGGCCGGTCGCAACCCCAAGCTGGGTTACGACAACTACGACCGCAACCTCACCGCCGAGCAGAAGGCCGCCTTCGAGGCCGAAGGCCGAAAGCCGGTGCTGCGCCTCAAGATGCCCGACGCGGACATCACGTGGGTTGACCTGGTGCGTGGCGAGACGACGTTCGCCGCCGGTGTGGTCCCGGACTTCGCGATCACCCGCGCGAGCGGAGATCCGTTGTACACGTTGGTCAATCCGGTCGACGACGCGCTGATGAAGATCACCCACGTGCTGCGCGGCGAGGATTTGCTGCCGTCGACGCCGCGGCAGATAGCGCTGTACCAGGCGCTGATCCGCATCGGTGTCGCTGACGCGGTGCCCCAGTTCGCCCACCTGCCAAGCGTTCTCGGCGACGGCAACAAGAAGCTGTCCAAGCGCGACCCGCAGTCCAACCTGTTCCTGCACCGCGATCGCGGATTCATCCCAGAGGGCCTGCTGAACTATCTGGCATTGCTGGGCTGGGGCATCGCCGACGACAACGACATCTTCAGCCTCGACGAGATGGTGGTCGCCTTCGATGTGGCCAACGTCAACTCGAACCCGGCGCGCTTCGACCAGAAGAAGGCCGACGCCATCAACGCCGAGCACATCCGCCGACTCGCGCCTGCGGATTTCGCGCAACGACTCGACGCGTTCCTGAAGCAGCACGGTCACGACACCACGTTGGACGACAAGGGTTTCGCCGCGGCGGCCGAGTTGATCCAGACCCGCATCGTCGTCCTCGGCGACGCGTGGGACCTCGTGAAGTTCTTCAACGACGACGCGTACGTGATCGACGAGAAGTCGGCGGCCAAGGAGCTCAAGCCCGAGGCTGCCGAGGTCCTGGACGCCACGCTGAGTGCCTTGGCGGATGTACGTGAATGGAACACCGCCAACATCGAGGCCGCGCTCAAGGCGGCGTTGCTCGACGGGCTGGAACTCAAGCCGCGCAAAGCGTTCGGTCCCATCCGCGTGGCGGTCACCGGCGCGGCCGTCAGTCCGCCGCTGTTCGAGTCGATGGAACTCCTGGGTGCCGACCGCAGTCTGGCCCGGATTCGCGCGGCGCGAGAGGCGCTTGGGGCGGGGGTGTAAAAAGCACCCCCAAATGTTTGGTAATGTGCTCGTCGGCCCGAAAAGTGAAAACGAGGTCCCGGAGACGGAACCAAGGTGACACGGATTGGGTCGAGAAGGCCTCTGACCTGCGGTTATTGGCTTTCAATGGGGTATGGTGTAATTGGCAACACTAGGGATTCTGATTCCCTCATTCTAGGTTCGAGTCCTGGTACCCCAGCTGCCGGAGCGATTAGGTCAGCAAGCTCACTTGAGCTAAGCTGACGCTCCGGAAGTTCTGGCCCCCGTCGTCTAGCGGCCTAGGACGCCGCCCTCTCACGGCGGTAGCGTGGGTTCGAATCCCATCGGGGGTACGTACGAACGCCGGACCTGACAACAGGTCCGGCGTTTTGTCTTTCTCGGGGTAACTAACTGCGGCCGGCCAGGAATCCGATATCCCGCCGTCCGCGGCCGACCGACGGCTCCGGATCCGCGCCGAGGGTGCGAGACAGCAGTTCGTGATAAACGTCACGGAAATCGACGGTGGTCTTCAGATCGCCGTCGGCAAGGTCGGTCAGGCTCGGCTCGTCGCCGTAGAAGCCGCCCTTGACGGGAGTGCCGGCGATGAACACCGGACCCGACGTGCCGTGGTCGGTGCCCTGTGAGGCGTTGGCCGCGACCCGCCGCCCGAATTCGGAGTACATCAGCACCACGACATTGCGGCCGTACGGCGTGCCTTGGAGCTTGTGGAAGAAGGGCGTCAGGGCGTCGTCGAGAGTCTTGAGCAACGCCTGCTGAGGAGCGCGCTCGTCGGCGTGCGTATCGAAGCCCAGCAGCTGCGTCATGTACACCTGCGTCGGCACCCCGGCTCGGATGCAGCGGGCCACCAGCTCGAGGTCGCTGGCCAACTGGTTGTCGGCCTGGCCGATGGTCTGCAAGCGGCCGTTGATCACCGGCGCGAAGCGGCTGTTGGTGGAGTGGTTGGCCCGGTAGGACTCGCACACCTGGCTCATGGCGGTGGTGTCGTTCGGGTCGTCGGTGCTGAGCGCGGCCAAGGTCCGGGCGACATCGGGCGGGATGGCCGGCACAAAGTCGGAAAGCGATGCCGCGACGTGCTTTTGGCCGACAGCCAGAGGCGGGAGCACGGTGCCGATGTTGACGGCCCGGATCGGATCGTCGCCGGTGGTGTCCAGCCAGCGGCCGATCCAGCCGCTGGTGACCGCGTCGACGGGATTGGCGGTCTGCCAGATGTCCATGGAGCGGAAGTGGCTGCGATCGGGCTTCGGGTAGCCGACGCCGCGCACGATCGCGAGCTTGTTGGACTGCCACAGCTTCGACATCCCGGTGAGCGCGGGGTTGAGCCCGAACGCCGGGTCCAGGTGGAGCACTTCCTCGGGCTTGTAGGCGAGCTCGGGCCGGGCGTCGTGATAGGCGTTGTCCGCGTAGGGGATAACGGTGTTGAGGCCGTCATTGCCGCCGTAGAGCGTGACGATCACCACGATGCCCTGGTTGGTTTGCAGCGGACGGTCCTGACCCTCGCGGAGTAGGTCGGGCAGGGTCACCGCGGCGACGCCGCCGAGCAGACCGGCGGCGCCGGCCCCGGCGCTGGCGATCAAGAATTTGCGGCGATTGAACTCGGGCATCGGGATCTCTTCAGGACGTCACGTATTCGGGGGTGATGACGGCCGCTGCCACCAGCCGGTGTGGATCGGAGACCAACGGTTTGAGCGCGGCCGCCGAGCGATCCGACCAGGCGCCGATCCCGAACAGGTAACCCACGCCGTCGATCCGCTCACTGGACGACATCTTCTCGACCGCGCTGATATCGCTGAGGGCCAGTAGCCGATTCGCGGCCCAGACCCGGGCCGCGGCGCTGTTCGTCGACAACCAGAGCTGCCCGCGGGGCCAGCCGCCGACGTCCGGCGGATAGAACGGACGCTGGCCCATGACCCGCAGTACCTGGTCGAGGTCGGCGAGGACGTGCTCGTCGTCGAGCGGAACCGCCAGCGACCGGACGATGCCCATCAACCATTCCACTGGCGTGCTGACGAGGGTGCCGGAGGCCTTGGTGAATTCGGGATCGAGCACGACGGCCTTGGTCAGCGCCTTGAGATCTCGGTTCGCGCCGTAAGCGGCGACCAGGCGGGTCACGGTGTCGGGGGAGGCCGGCTGGTCCGAAGCCAGCAGGCGCCAGAGGGTTCCGGCGACGAACGCGGCGGACGCGGGCTGACGCAGCACGATGTTGCAGAAGTCGGTGTCGGTGAGATTGCCGGTGACACCGAGCACGGTCTTGACGGACTCGTCGTGATGTTCGGCGTAGACGGCGGTGCTGCCGTCAGGTCGCAGGTGCCGCCCGGTGAGGGTCTTGGCGCCCTCTTTCACGTCGATCTCGGTGTAGCCGTTGGCATGTCCCATGGTGAAAAGCTCCATGAACTCCCGGGACAGGTTCTCGTTGGGGGCGGCGGCGGTGTTGACGTCACCGTCCAGCCAGTGCAGCATCGCCCCGTCCGTGAGCATGGCCCACGCGAGGCTGCCGAAGTCGCCGAGCTTGAGCGTGCGCAGCTTCTCGTTCTGCTCACCCATCAGCTGCGCGGCGTTGACCTTCTCGGCCGAGGTGGCAAAGTGGTTGTGCCACAACAAGGTCAGCTTCTCGTGGATCGGCTGTTGCACCGCCGCCATGCGGCGCAACCACCAGCCCGACAGCTCCTGCATGCGGGCCACGAGTTCCTGGCCGAAATTGGCGATCTCGGTGGCCGACGCACCCGACGGCGGGTATTGCGGGATCGCGGATTTCGGCATCGGGGTCGCGACGGCGCCCGGGTCGGCGTTCGGATCGAGGCTCAGCACCCAGTCGAGGTAGGCCGACCAGTCCTGCTTTACGACGGCGTCCACCTGGGCTCCGGTGGTTCCGAAGCCCGTGCGGCGCAGCATCCGTGCGGTTGCCAGCCACTGCGGTGGCTGCGACACGATGAAACCTACTTTCCTACAGCGGTACGTACCGGCGCGGCCGGGGCCACTTAGGAACTTAGGTGATCGGCGCCGCCGTCGTCACCGTATGCAGCGGATTCAAAGGTTTGCTGGTTTGTGTCACAGGCGGCGGGTGAGTGCTTCGGCGGCGGCCAGCAGATCGCTCGCCCAGCGCACGCCGGGGCGGCGGCCCATCCGGTCGATCGGCCCGGATACCGAAACCGCGGCGATCACCGCGCCGCGGTTGTCCCGCACGGGTGCCGAGACGCTGGCCACACCGGGTTCGCGTTCGGCCGCGCTCTGCGCCCAACCCCGCCGGCGGACCTCGGCCAGCACCCGGTCGGTGAACTTCGCCGTCGGCAGCACCGCCTGCTGGGTCGCGGGATCGCTGTACGCCAGCAGGACTTTGGCGCCAGAGCCGGCGGTCATGGGCAGCCGGCTGCCGACCGGCACGGTGTCACGCAAGCCGGACGGTGGTTCGAGGGCCATGACGCAGACACGCGCCATGCCTTCGCGGCGATAGAGCTGCACGCTCTCGCCGGTGATCTCCCGCAGCCGGGGGAGCACCGCGCCCGCCGCGCTCAGCAGTGGATCGTTGACCTGGCCCGCGAGTTCGGTCAATGCCGGGCCGAGCCGCCACCGTCCTTCGTTGTCGCGGGCCAGAAGTCGGTGGACCTCGAGGCCTGCGGCCAGTCGGTGGGCGGTCGCCCGGGGCAGCCCGGTGCGGGCGCACAGTTCGGCCAGTCCGCACGGTGACTCGGCCACTGAATGCAGCACACCCACCGCTTTGTCGAGGACGCCGATGCCGCTATCCTGTCTCACAGGGAGATACTACCGTCTCGCATTGTGAGACGGTAGGCCAGCCTCCCTGGGTATCGCGGAAGGAACTGCACAGTCATGACGAACAAGCCACGCACCATGGCGGAGAAGGTCTGGGCGGACCATGTGGTGGTCGAGGGCGCCGGCGAAGGCGCTGCCCGCGAACCCG
>Ga0265327_10002761_pt1 | contig 17824 bp, 17 predicted proteins | sample 41621metaG_FD_202089 | JGI IMG/M metagenome (GOLD analysis project Ga0265327, IMG submission 202089) | Rhizosphere microbial communities from Carex aquatilis grown in University of Washington, Seatle, WA, United States - 4-16-21 metaG | ecosystem: Host-associated > Plants > Roots > Rhizosphere... | reverse complement strand
ACTCCGAACTTCTCGGGGCCGCGGCTAAATTTTGCCCATCCATGAAGGACGAAACCGCCACCTATTACAAGACGCAGGCAAAGTAATGCCCATTGATTCCCGGGTCCGCGGTCACTGCTTGAAGAATGCATTGTTCGCACGTGTCATTGGTCTCTAGTCCGTGATGAACCTTACAAATTGTTCTCGCAAATCAGCTGACGTCCGAGGATTTCAACGTCGCGCGTTCACAAATTCCAGCAAACCCATCATGTTTGGGCACACCGCGTCTGGCGCTGCAGCCAGTTCCTCGAATGGCGCATTCGATCGATTGACCCAGACCGTTGGAAATCCAAACCACTTTGCGCCTGAAGCGTCCCAGCCCGCAAAAGCCGCAAAAACGATTTGTTCTTTGGGTCGTCCGAAGGCATTGACGGCCATCTGATAAGCCGATGCGGCTGGCTTGAATTGTTTGACTTGGTCGGTGCTGAGAATGTACTCGAACGCATCCGCGACACCTGAGTTTTTCAAGCCGGCGTCCAACATCCCACGTGTGAAATTCGAAAGCAGGGCGAGTCGAAGGCCAGATGCCTTGAGTTTCCTCATTGCATCGGGAACATCGGGCCACGGCTTCAACTTCAAGTAAGCATTCATTAGTCGCTCGCGTTTCTCTGTGGCGAGATCGAGCTTCAAACTTCTAGCGGCAAAGTTTAAAGCGTCCCCAGTAACTTGCCAAAAGTTTGCATATTGATTTGCCGCAGTGCGGAGCCATGTGTATTCGAACTGCTGCGTGCGCCACGCTTTCCCCAACTCCGCGCCTTTTCCCGGAAACAGCTCGTCCGCCAATTCGAAGATCGGGCGGGGATCAAATATTGGAAACGCATCGAAGGCAACTGCACGCACCTCTCCCCTGGTTTCGACAGCATGCAACGGCGTTGGGCGAATAAAAGTTCCAACAGTTATTCCGGCCGCTAGTCTTATGAATGTCCGTCGATGAAGAATTGCACTCATTTCAATTGAGTAGGACTTATCACTTTGTTCCGATGACCAGTGCGACGCGGAAACCGATGTCCGTATCATCCGCGGCACTGAAAGATCGACGAGCGGACCGGCAGTCTGGGACGTCGAAATCGTAGCTTCCCCCACGCACGACCTTCGAGCCAATGGGGCTGAAAGCAGGGCCTTGCGGATCGGTCACCGCCCCGCCAGGCAATTCACCCAGCCAATCCTGCGTCCATTCCCAAACGTTGCCCTCCATATCGTACAATCCCCACGGATTGGGCAACTTCTGCCCAACTGGGTGAACAGTTAGCGATCCAGGGAAGCCGCTGTTCAGGATAAACCATGCATGATTCGCCAGGTCGGAATAGTCCAGGTCATCTCCATAGCTGAACCGCGTCGTCGTTCCAGCACGCGCCGCGCACTCCCATTCCGCTTCGGTCGGAAGCCGAAATCGACTGCCGAGAGGGATGCGGCCAGCGGCAAGTTCCCGCTGAGTGAGCTTCGCACAGTAATTGGTGGAGTCGAACCAGCTTACGCTGGACACAGGACGACTGAGATCGCCCGGAAAGTAGCTCGGGTTCGTGTTCATCACCGAAAGGTATTCACCTTGCGTCACCTCGAATTTCCCGATCCAGAAACCGTGGGTCAGCCTCACGACCGTCTGCGGCCCTTCGTTGGTCTGGCGGTGTAGTTCGGTGGCCGGACTGCCCATAATGAACGTGTTCGGCGGGATGAACACCATGTTCGCCGGCGGAGTCTGCCGCAGTGCTTGATAGTATCTCCTTGGAAAATCGTTGGCAGTGACATCGACGAAAGAAACGCTGCCAACGGCGTTGCTTGCTATTCCGACCTCGCTCCAATCTGCGAGATCGCCAGAGGCAAACACGCCGTATTCTCCCGGCGGTCCAGTGATTCCGAACTGAAACGCTCCCGTAAGCGGTCGTGGCCGGAGAAGCCCGATCGTCAGCGGATAAGCGAAGACCTGCACGCCATCATTTCGCAGCGTAGCGACAGTTGAAGCTAAATTTGTCACAGCGAGCGGTTCAGACAACACCAAAGCAGTGAGCGGATTGCCGTTGACGAATAGCGCCGTCAGATTGCTCGCTTCAGGAGGAAGGGTAAGTTCGGTTAATTGATTTGTTGAAAGGTCGAGCTGGGTTAATTTCATCAACTCCGCGGGAAGGTTGAAATTGGTGATGGAGTTGCCGTCCAGATCCAAGATTCTCAAGTTGCGGGCGTTTTCCAAACCTTCCACGCTGCTAATGTTTCGGTGGCCGGCCAACAGGTTCGTCAAACTCAACAGATCTGATTGAGTCAATGGCCCTGTCGGCTTTTGCAACGCCTCGCGAATCGCAGAGTTCAGTCCCGGGTCAGGAATTGTAACTTCCTGTGCACTAGCCGAAAACACTAAGCAGGCCAATGCCATCATTGTGCACAATGCAAAAACGAATTTCAAATTCATCACCAATTTGATGAGTCGGGTCTGCGTTTAGTTCCTTACATTCAATCGAATTAAGGTCCCGATTACAAAACACCAAACAACGGTTCGCAAAAGTTGACCAACGCGGTCGGCTCGGGAACCTTATTTACTCGTATGCACCTCTACGAAACTCACATCCCCGTCACGGATACGAAGGTCTCGGAGGCCTTCTACAGGGAGGTGGTGGGACTGCCGTTCGCCTATCGTGACCCAACGCGCGACATCGTTTTTCTGTGGGTTGATGAAAAGCAGAAGGGAATGCTTGGCTTGTGGGGCGCCAGCACGGGTTATGGCCGGCAAAACGGAACCTTCAGTCAAGCTCACTTGGCATTCGCGGTTGAATTCGAAAATTTGCAGCATGCCATAATCGCGTTGAACAAACACGGCGTCAAAACGCAAGCGTTCAGTGGGAATACCACGAGCGAGCCGAGCGTGATCGGTTGGATGCCCTCGGCGCAAATCTACTTTCGGGATCCCGACGGACATTCACTGGAATTCATCGCGATCCTGCCTGGGCCACCGCAAGCTGATTTCATCGGATCGTATTCTGATTGGAGGAAGCTCAAGAAGATCAGCCATGCACCGGAGTAAACGAGGATTGTCCAGCGCCCACGTAGCTGGCTCGTGACGATTCCTGGATAGTTAGACGATGCATCGCAGAAACCGAAGAATGCAGTGTCATTGCAAGCGCTTTCCGGTCGACCGGACGCCGTTCACCCTGCTCCACCAAAATAGACGCGACGATACCATTCTTGCTCAATAGATTTATCAAGTGCGGAACAAATGTCATATCCTTCCAGTAGCAAACCTCTTCAGCAACGTCTCCATCAAGCAGGACGTAATGCAGGCATGCAGTCGTGACGGGTTGATCAAGATTTACGGCAGGTTCGAGAAGGGAGGATTTGAACGGCAGCACTGTCGATCCATCTGAACTCGTTCCTTCGGGGAAGATGACAACAACCTGATTAGCATTTAAGACCTCCGCGATTTCGTGATTGGTCTGAATAACAGCGGAACAGCGGTTGCGATCAACGAAAAGCGTTCCGGCCAAAATCGCAAGCCAACCGAACACCGGCCAAGATTTGACTTCGCGCTTCGCCACAAATACCGACGGGCAAATGGCGCCGAATACCAGAATGTCTACATAGCTCAGGTGGTTGGATACGAGAAGCCCGGATGCGGGCAGTTTTCCGGCGACGCCGCAGCGAATTCCAACGACCGGCAACAAACGTCGGCAACAAATTTGCAGCCATCGTGTGCGTGCGTGATTCGGAGATCGGTAGAACGCAGCGCAAAGGAATCCAACAGCGGCGATGATGAGTTCGGCGCATAGCCAAATAAGCCGGCCAGCCACGCGCACCGGATGTTTGATAAATCCTTTCACGTCACGCAAAGAGCCGCTGTTTGGCTAATGCCGGCAAGCTTTCCAAATCGAGCATGGTCAGGAAATCAATTGTTCTGAAGTTCCGATCCAACGCGGGTGGCCCACAAATCTTTGCGCCGAGGCTCAGATATGCGCGAAGGAGTTTCGGGATCACGACCGGCTCGTCAACCAATTGGTCCAAGGGACAATCGAATTTCGCAGTTGGTGTGGTTCGATACGAAACTTCGGCGAGGTGCTTGCGGTAAAGTTGGGCGTAAGCCGACGCGCCAACACAGGGATCTTGCGAAGTTATCGAACTGCAGCCAAAAAGGTATCGCGCATTGTTGTCTCTTGCATACAAAGCGATGCCTTTCCACAACAACCCCAAGACAATCATGTTGCGGTGAGCGCGATGGACGCAGGCGCGGCCAAGTTCGAGAACTTGCGGACGGATGGTCTCGTAAGGTGTGAAATTGAATTCCTGTTCGGAGTAGTAACCGAGCAGTTGCTCTGCCCGGAGGCCGGTTTGCAGGCGATAGGTGCCGACGATTTGCTGCGAAGTTGTGTCCTGAACTAGAAGATGGTCGCAAACGTCATCGAATGGATCCTGGTCGAGTCCGGTAGTGAACGATTCGGCTAAACCTTCATTGAGCTCGAGATTGAATACCTGGAAACGGAGAGCCTGAGCAGCGCAAACGTCTTCAGCGTTTTGCGCGACGCGGATCGAATATCGGCCTGCCGATGTCAGCAGCAGCCGCACGCTATCAATAGTTGTTCTCATGATCGTGATTGCATTGGAGTTTTTGTTTCATTCGTTCGCGCGCCTCACGCGGAAGAACGCGCGGCATCGATTCTGGTGGCGGATTTTTGCCAAGTACGTTTCGCAGGAAGTTCACCTGCGTCTTGTATCGGCGACACCACGCGCATAGGAATAAATGGATTTTCAGCCCGACGCGTTCCGTAACACTTAGGGTGCCTAGGGTTGCGCGCGCCTGCCATTGGACAGATTCTTTGCAGGAAGGTGACAGATTGCGTGCACCTTTGATGAAAATTTGAAACGGGTTCATGGCTGGCTTATTTGGCTCACAGTTCTTTTGCACTAAAGAGGTGTCGTGCAGGCGGATAATTCCTGACAAACAAAGTTTGTGTAAGGAACCGCCTCACTTGCCGACCAACGTCCATGAATTCAATCGCCGAAGTGAAACTCCCTCCGAGTCGCATGATGCCGACCGAGCACGAAGAGCTGATGCGCCAACATTTGCGGGAGGAAAACCTGCCTCAAGCCGTCATGCCAAAATGCGCCGCGCACAAAGTTCTTGCTGGGCAAAAAGCACTGGTCACAGGCGCGAATTCCGGAATCGGCCAGGCCGTCGCCTTAGCGCTCGCGGATGCGGGAGCAGATGTCGTTGTAAATTATGTTTCTCGTCCTGAAGCTGCCGAGGAAGTCGTCAAGCAAGCCAGCCGATCCGGGGTGAATGTTTACGCCCATCGAGCCGATGTTCGCAAAGAAGTTGAAGTCCAGGGAATGTTCAAAAAAATGATCCAGGAATTCGGCACAATCGACATCCTCGTCAACAACGCCGGCCTGCAGAAGGACTCTCCTATCGACGAGATGAGCATGGCTGATTGGCAATTTGTTTTGGATGTGAATTTGACTGGCCAGTTTCTGTGCGCTCGCGAAGCGATCCGTGAATTCAAACGGCGCGGCATTCGCAAAGATATTTCATGCGCTGCTGGCAAGGTCATCTGCATGAGCAGCGTGCACGAAGTGATTCCATGGGCTGGCCACGTTAATTATGCGGCGAGCAAAGGAGGCGTAATGCTGATGATGAAAAGCATCGCCCAGGAGGTGGCGCCGCATCGCATTCGCGTCAACAGCGTTGCCCCGGGCGCAGTCCGTACGCCCATCAATATGGAGGCCTGGGGCACGCCTGACGCGTATCGCGAGTTAATGAAACTTATCCCATACAAACGCATAGGCGAACCGGACGATATCGGCCGTGCCTGCGTTTGGTTGGCGAGTGACAACTCCGATTACATCCATGGGGCAACGATTTTTGTCGATGGCGGCATGACGCTGTATCCCGGCTTCGAAACCGGTGGTTAATCAACAATATCAGCCGACGTGAGGAGGTTCTATCTCCTCAAAACCTAAGCACCTGTTGCACATACTGGGAGCTTCAGAGCTTCCTCACGTCGGCTTCAAATTAAAAACATGAACGCTTCAAACACACGCGAATGGCTTGAAACCGACGGCCTCGGCGGCTTTTCCTCCGGAACTGCAAGCGGCATCCGCACTCGCCGATACCACGGCCTGTTGCTCACTGCAACGACGCCACCGACCGGACGAATCATGCTGGTCAACGGTTTCGATGCATGGGTTAAAACGCGGGAAGGCGAGTTCATGTTGTCATCCCAAAACTACGCTCCAGATATGATCGGCGGAGATGGCGCAAATCGCATCGAAGCTTTCGCCTGGGAGCCTTGGCCACATTGGATTTTTAAGATCACGGACGACCTGCGGATCGAGTTTGAATTGTTCGCAGTTAAAGACCGTCCGATGGTCTGCTTGCGTTGGAATCTCCTCGGATCCAAACGCGATGTGACGTTGTTCGTGCGTCCGTTCCTTTCGGGTCGCGATTATCACTCGCTGCACAAACGGAATGACGGGTTTTGTTTTGACGCAGAAGTGAAATCAGATCGTGTCGTGTGGGCTCCTTACGACGGCGTCCCGGGAATTTCCGCCATCATCAACGGCAGCTACTCGCACGAACCGCATTGGTATCACAACTTCACCTATGCAGAAGAACAAGCTCGTGGCCTCGACCATACTGAAGATCTTGCAGCGCCGGGCGTGATTTCATGGAATTTAGCGAACGGTCCGGCATCCCTGATTCTCACGACGCTCAAATACGCGGCCGCGGAATTGCCGGCTGTTATAAAACCGCTGGAGCTTTACAATCGCTTCCGAAACGAGGAACGCACTCGCCGTGAAAATTTTCTATCGCGTCTCCTTAAATCAGCCGACGACTACATCGTTCGCCGCGGAAACGGCAAAACGATCATCGCTGGTTATCCCTGGTTCACCGATTGGGGACGCGACACGTTTATCGCGCTACGCGGTCTTTGCGTAAGCACCGGACGGCTGCGCGAAGCTGGCGACATCCTGCTCGCATGGGCCTCGACCGTTAGCGAAGGCATGCTGCCGAATCGTTTTCCAGACGGCGGTGAAACGCCGGAATACAATTCTGTCGATGCATCGTTGTGGTACATCATCGCCGTCCACGACTATCTTCGCGCGGCGAAACCGAACCGCGCCGAAACAAAAACGTTGGTTGACGCTGTCGAATCGATCCTCGAAGGTTACGCTCGCGGCACCCGCTACGGAATCTGCGCTGATGCGGATGGCCTTTTAGCGTGCGGCGTTCCTGGAGTTCAACTCACCTGGATGGATGCTAAGGTTGGCGACTGGGTCGTCACTCCCCGCATAGGCAAGCCAGTTGAGATTCAGGCGCTTTGGTTAAACGCGCTCAAAATCGCAAGCACCTTTTCGCCACGTTGGGCGGAAGCGTTCGAGCGCGGCCTCAAATCGTTCCGGCAAAGATTCTGGAATGAAACAACGGGGTGCCTTTACGATGTTGTAGATTGCAATCATCACGCAGGAATATCCGATGCGACTTTTCGCCCTAACCAAATACTTGCTGTAGGCGGTCTGCCTTTTTCCTTGTTAGAGCCCGATCCAGCGGCGCGTGTCGTGGCTGCTGTTGAAGCGAAACTTTGGAGTCCTCTCGGCTTGCGCTCTCTTGCTCCCGAAGAACAGGGATACAACGCGCATTACGAAGGTGGGGTGCGCGAACGTGATGGCGCATATCATCAAGGCACAGTTTGGCCGTGGTTGATTGGCCCATTTGTCGAAGCATGGGTACGTGTTCGAGGCGGAACCAGCGAGGTGAAGAATGACGCTTACCGAAAATTCCTCGCGCCACTTATGCAACATATTGAGGAGGCCGGAATGGGGCACGTCTCGGAAATTGCGGACGCAGCAGAACCCCACCTTCCGCGTGGGTGTCCGTTTCAAGCATGGTCACTTGGTGAAGTGTTAAGATTGCATCATATCGTTCTCGCCGAGTTTCCCGTACAAAGACGTACCAAAAAATCGCGCCAGAGCGCGGCGGTCCCAGCAATTGTTTGAAACCACTACTATGAAACAAAACGGCTCCGTTACTGCCGAAAAACAGCGCCTCGCCGAATGTAAAACCGGTCGAACCGACTGGAGGAAGTGGGGCCCGTATCTCTCCGAGCGCCAATGGGGAACAGTGCGCGAAGATTACAGCCCGCATGGCAACGCATGGGAATATCTTCCTCACGACCACGCCCGCAGCCGTGCCTATCGTTGGGGCGAAGACGGATTGGCCGGAATCAGCGACGACTCTCAACGGCTCTGCCTCTCGCTAGCGCTTTGGAACGGGAAAGATCCAATTTTAAAGGAACGTATTTTTGGCCTCACTAATAGCGAAGGCAATCACGGCGAAGACGCCAAGGAGCTCTACTATTATCTCGATGCTACTCCGACACATTCGTATCTGAAGATGCTCTACAAGTATCCGCAGCAGGAATTTCCTTACTCTCGAATTGTGGAAGAGAATCGGCGTCGAGGCAAAGACCAGCCGGAGTTCGAATTGCTCGACACGGGAATTTTTAACGAAGATCGCTATTTTGACGTATTCGTCGAATACGCGAAAGCGGGTCAGGACGACATACTCATGAAGGTCACAGTCCATAATCGTGGTCCTGAGAAGGCCACGCTCCATTTGTTGCCCCAACTGTGGTTTCGTAACACTTGGTCATGGAAAAGCGATACTGTGAAACCACGCCTCGCCTATGCAGATCAAAGCACCATTACTACCCAACACGACGAGATGGGTTCATATCAGTTGTATTGCGACGGTAACCCTGAATTTTTGTTCTGCGACAACGAAACAAATACGCGCCGCCTTTACGGTCAAGTCGGCACGGCATTTCCCAAAGACGCTTTTCACGATTATGTCGTGAATGGCAATAAGTCAGCGGTAAATCCGGACCAGGCTGGCACAAAAGCCGCCGCGCGCTACGAATTACCTGTTGGAGCTCAAGGCTCGGCCACCATTCGTTTACGTTTGAAATTTGAAGCGACAACCAAGCCATTTGCGGATTTCGACAAAGTGTTTACCCAACGCCGTAGCGAAGCAGACGGGTTTTACGCCGATTTGCAAAGCGATATTGCGGATGCCGATGCGCGCAACGTTCAACGTCAAGCGTTCGCGGGGATGCTTTGGAGTAAACAATTTTTCTATTACGACGTTCCGGAATGGATCAAAGGCGATCCCGCCCAGCCTGATCCACCACGCGAACGCAAGCATGGACGCAACGCCGAGTGGTTGCATCTTAACAATGCCGATATTATTTCGATGCCCGACAAGTGGGAGTATCCTTGGTACGCCGCGTGGGACCTCGCGTTCCACACCATTCCCCTGGCCATCGTAGATGCCGAATTCGCCAAGCAGCAACTCGTGCTGCTCACGCGCGAATGGTATATGCATCCCAACGGCCAACTCCCCGCTTACGAGTGGGCATTCGGTGACGTAAACCCACCTGTTCACGCATGGGCGACATGGCGTGTTTTTCAGATGGATCGTAAACAGCGCGGCGACAAAGGAGACATTGCATTTCTCGAACGCGTGTTTCACAAGCTCATGTTGAATTTCAACTGGTGGGTGAACCGTAAAGACGCGCAGGGCCGAAACATTTTCCAGGGTGGTTTCCTCGGTCTTGATAACATCGGCGTTTTCGACCGCAGCGCGCCACTGCCGACTGGTGGTTTTATCAATCAAGCCGACGGCACCGCCTGGATGGCGATGTATTCGCTCAATCTCATGCGTATCGCGCTCGAACTGGCCAGACACAACAAAGTTTACGAGGACATTGCCACAAAATTCTTCGAGCATTTCCTTCACATTGTTGAAGCAATGAACAACATGGGCAACGAAGGCATCGGGCTTTGGTGTGACAAAGACGAATTTTATTACGACGTCTTAAATTTACCTAACGGCGAGAGCGTTCCACTCAAAGTGCGTTCGATGGTCGGATTGATTCCACTGTTTGCTGTCGAAACGCTGGAGCACGAACTGTTGCAACAATTGCCAGATTTCCGCGCACGTCTGGAGTGGTTCCTGAACTATCGCCCCGACCTGGCAAAGTTGGTTTCGCGTTGGAATGAGCGTGGCATGGGACAACGCCATCTCCTGTCCCTTCTGCGCGGCCACCGCATGAAAGCCCTGCTGAAGCGAATGCTCAATGAGACGGAATTTCTGTCGGATTACGGCGTCCGCGCCATTTCGAGCCATCATCTGGAGAATCCCTATCGCTTTCCCGTCAACGGCCAGGCCTTGGAGGTGAACTATCAGCCTGCTGAATCCAATTCGGGGTTGTTCGGTGGCAACTCCAACTGGCGAGGGCCAATTTGGATGCCGGTAAACTTCCTGCTGATCGAATCACTCCAAAAATTCCATCACTACTACGGCGACGATTTCAAAATCGAATGCCCGACCGGCTCAGGTCAGTTCATGACGATCGATAACGTCGCTGACGAACTCTCACGCCGTCTCTCTAGCCTGTTCTTGATAGGCCCGGACGGCGAACGCCCCGTGCTCAAGTATCACCCGAAGCTGTCGTCCGATCCTCACTTCAAGGATTACGTGTTATTCCACGAATATTTTCATGGCGACAACGGTCGAGGCGTTGGCGCATCGCATCAAACTGGCTGGACTGGTCTCGTCGCTAAACTGCTTCAGCCTCGCAAGAGGACGCAGAAACCTTCGCCAAATCCACGGTCCAAAATGCCGGCTACTGAACTCGCCAACACGCTTGACCTTACTGAGGTATGAACCCCGCTGAAGCTGATCACCAATTTTTCCGGGCATTGATTGCGGCAGATACTAGGGCGTTAGACGATCTTCTCGCAGACGACTTCGTTTTGATTGACGTTATGAGTGGGGCGGAGATTGGAAAAAACGCATTCCTCGGAGCTCTTGGCGCAGAGCAGGTAAAATTCAATAGCATCGAGCCATCCGAAAATCGGACCCGTCTCTATGGAAATATGGCGATCGTTACTGGCCGCACCGAAATGGCAGGCCAGTTTCTGAATTCACCGTTCACTCTGCGAAGTCGTTACACTCATGTTTACGTTGCCCCCGAGGGAAAATGGCACCTGGCCACAGCTCAAGGCACTCAAATAAAAACGCCATCGATTTAGTCGCACGATGTAAGGTTCACGCTCTTCTAACGACCCATCCTCACGCACCGTTGCGGAACGCATCCCGCGGTCGAGAACAAACAAAAAACAAAACATCTACGAAAGGTTAACTAACTATGAAGAACATCATCAGCGCTACAGTCGCCGCATTCGCTCTGCTCATTGGCACGAGTGTTTTCGCAGACCACGACATGCACCACAGCAGCAAATTCGAAGGTGCCAAGGCAAACAAAGGCTCGGTCACTCACTCCGTCGAAAACGGCAAAAACGTCCTGACGTTGTCCGACGATTTCGAAGTGCCGAACACGCCCGCGCCGCATTGGCAGGTCGTCGATTCGAAGGGCAACACGTATTTGCTCCAACGCCTGAAGATCAAAGGCGACAAATACAACAAGACAATCACGCTGCCCGATTATATCCAGGACGTCGCCAAAGTGCAGGTCTGGTGCGCTTACGCTGAAGTCCTGCTCGGTGAAGCAAAATTCGAGAATCCCGTCCAGGTCACCAGCACCAACTAACATCCCGCCACATGCCCCAACCCGGCTCTGCGCAACGGAGCCGGGTTTTTCATTTTCAAAACCTGTAAGGAACTGCTCGCGACCTCGACCAATTCTCCGTATGCCCGAACACTTCGACGTCATCATCATTGGCACCGGCGCAGGCGGAGGCACTTTGCTGCATCAGTTGGCGCCCAGTGGGAAGCGCATCCTCGTGCTCGAACGCGGGTCCTTTTTGCCACGCGAGAAGGACAATTGGAACTATCACGGCTCCTTCAAGTACTACTCCTCCGAAGTGATGTACAACCGCGATGGCGGCGAAATCCGTCCCGGTTTTTCCTACCACGTCGGCGGCAATACGAAGGTTTACGGGGCGGCGCTTTTCCGTTTGCGCGAGCGTGACTTGGAACAGTTTCAACACCGCGACGGAATCTCGCCGGAATGGCCGATCAAATACAACGATTGGGAACCTTACTACACCCGTGCCGAAGAACTCTATCAGGTTCACGGTAAAGCCGGCGAAGACCCAACGGACCCATGGCGGTCGCAAGAATATCCGCACCCCCCCATCAGCCACGAACCGCGCATCAAAGAAGTTTTCGAAACACTGAAAGCGTGCGGGATAAAGCCCTATCCCGCGCCGATGGGGGTGCGCATCAACGAAGCCAGCCCGCTCTATAGCGCATGTATCCGTTGCGACACCTGCGACGGCTACCCATGCATGGTGCATGCGAAATCCGATTCCGAAGTCAGCGCCGTCCGCCCTGCATTGCGCGAGCCACGCGTCACGCTTCTCACCGAAGCTAAAGTCATTCGTTTATATACGAACGCTTCGGGTCGCGAAATTACTGGCGTCATCGCCGATGTCAAAGGCGAGCGCCGCATCTTCAAAGCGGACGTTGTCGTTGTCTCATGCGGCGCCGTGAATTCTTCTGCGCTCCTTCTGCGCTCCGCCAATGACAAACACCCTCACGGGCTCGCCAATAGTTCCGGTCTAGTTGGCCGCAATTTGATGAAGCACGTCCTTGGTTCGTTGGTCGCGGTCACGACGCAAAAACCCAATCCATCAAAGTTCCAAAAAACGATGGCGATAAACGATTTTTACTGGGGCGAACCTGGTTACGACTTCCCGATGGGCAACATTCAATTGATGGGCAAAACGGTCATCGACGGACTGATCGGCAACGAAGCCAAATACACGCCGCTCACAATCCAGGAAGTCGCAAAGAACTCGATCGACTGGTGGCTTACCACCGAAGATTTGCCGGATCCGAAGAATCAGGTCCGTGTCGACGGCGATCGCATCGTCATCGATTACACTGAAAATAACTCCGAACCATTCGCCCGCTTAACAGAGCGTTGGGCCTGCATCCTCAAGCAAATCGACCATGAGAAAGCGCCGGAGGCGAAGACCGGATATTTCACAACGAAAATGCCGATGCACAGCCTCGGCCACCAGGTCGGCACGTGCAAATTTGGAGAAGATCCGAAAACCTCGGTGCTCAATCTCAATTGCGGCGCTCACGACATCGACAACCTTTACGTCGTCGACGGAAGCTTTTTCGTCTCGAGCGGCGCGGTCAATCCGACCCTGACCATCGTTGCAAATGCCATTCGAGTCGGTGATCACCTCCTTGACCGTCTCGATGCTAGATTCTCAACAACACCCGAACTCGCCATCGCCGTTTAACTATGCAAAACAAAGTCGCAATGATCACTGGCGCGTCCGGCAATCTCGGCAGCGCGACCGCAAAACTTTTCCAGAAGGCTGGGATGAGCACTGTGCTCATTGATCGTTCCGCAGAACGACTGTCCCAGGTTTTCTCCAGCGTTGCCAATTCAAACGACCATCTGCTCGCCGGTGGAGTCGATTTATCCGCGCCGAATTCATTGAGCCAACTCATCGACAAAACGATAGAGCAATTCGGGCGAATCGATGTGCTCGTAAACACCGTCGGCGGCTATCGCGGCGGCAAACCCGTGCATGAAGCCGAACTCGTCGACTGGGAGTTTCTTTTCGACATTAACGTCCGTACCACGTTGAACTGCTGCCGCGCCGTCATCCCGCAAATGCTCAAACAAAAGCGCGGCAAGATCATCAACATCGCCAGCCGCGACGGCTTGCAGGCCGCTGCCGGCTACGCGGCCTATAGCGCTTCCAAGAGCGCCGTCATCCGCCTCACCGAAGCGCTCGCAGCCGAACTGAAAACATCCGACGTCAACGTGAACTGCATCATGCCGTCGACAATCGACACGCTGCAAAATCGCGCAGCCATTCCAGATGCCGACTACAGCAAATGGGTCACGCCTGAGGCCATTGCAGATGTCATCGCGTTTTTGGCGTCTGACGCATCGCGCGCCATCAATGGCGTTGCCTTACCTGTCTTCGGAAAAAGTTAGCCATGCAATATCTCCTCCATGCCAGCTACAGCATCAGCGTCCTCGGAGTCTTGGTGATTGTCTTTGGCGTCATTGGAGGATTGATTCGATTCCTCCGGACCGAACTGAGACAGGTCCGAGGCATAAATGTTACCGACGACCGCAAGCAACTCCGCCAACATCTCGGCTACTATCTCCTGCTTGGTCTGGAATTTTTGATCGCTGCCGACATAATTGACACGCTAATGAAACCGAGCGTGCAGGACATCGTTGTCCTTGGCGCAATCGTTCTCATCCGCACCGTTATCAGCTATTCGCTCAACTCCGAGTTAAACCACGCTAAACCCGAACCCGCATGATCGTTGCCGCCATATTCTTGATCCTGCTTGCGCTCTATTGCGTCGCCGGAATTTGTTTTGCGATTCCTTTCGTAGTTTTTGGTGTCGGCAAGATTGATCCCCATGCTGCGCACGGTTCGTGGGGATTTCGGATAATGATCATTCCCGGCGCGATGGCGTTATGGCCGCTAATGTTGAAGCGAGTTATTGCTGGTGTGGCAACGCCACCCGAAGAACGCAACGCGCACCGGATCTCCACGAAGAGGCTGCCCAAATGACACGCCAACTTCGACAACGCCATCGCCGCTGGATAAGGATCATCGCTCTGCTCCTGCCGATCGCGTTTGTTATCGGCATCGCTGCGCGAAAAACCGTTCCAATCGCCAACTCTCTTCCGCCGGCGATCACTGCAAACAGGTAAGCATTTATGGGAGTCGAATACGTTTCAGTTCAGTGGAATCGCCAGAAGAAGATCTATGATACAGTCCTTGCGGCGAGTCTTTTTGGCTACCTTGTTATCTTTGTTTTGCTGACCAAAGCGTTGTTCCCGCTCATCACCGATGAGATTCTCATGATGCGCGCGTTTGGGTCTGCGTCTTTCATTTTGCTCCACATCATCCTTTGCATCGGCCCGCTCTGCCGGTTGAACAAATCATTTCTTCCGCTGATCTATAACCGGCGTCATCTCGGAGTCACAATGTTCATGCTGGCTCTGATTCACGCAGCAATGGTCGTTGCGACGTATCATGCTGCGAGCAATACAAATCCGATCCTGAGTATCTTTGTTTCAAGTCCGCTGAGCCACTCCATTGCAGGCGTTCCATTCCAGGTCTTTGGCTTCTTCGCGCTGGTCATTTTGTTTCTGATGGCGGCAACGAGCCATGATTTCTGGCTCGCTAACTTGAGCGCGCCTGTTTGGAAATCTCTCCACATGCTCGTGTACGTCGCGTACGGATTGCTCGTGCTGCACGTCACTTTCGGAATTCTCCAAGGTGAAACAAATCCGATCTATGCCATCGCTACTGCCATCGGTTTCTGCATTGTTCTATCGCTTCATCTGGTCGCGGCTAATCGCGAACGGGCTCTCGACGAAACCGACAGTTTGGAATCGGACGAATACGTCGACGCATGCGCCATTTCCGATATCCCAGAAAACCGTGCGCGTATCGCTTGTGTTTCCGGTGAACGCGTCGCGATTTTCAAATACGACGGTAAAATCTCGGCCGTAAGCAACGTTTGCCAACATCAGAACGGCCCGCTCGGCGAAGGCAAAATCGTTTACGGGTGCATCACCTGTCCCTGGCATGGTTACCAATATCAGCCGGACACTGGCGCCAGCCCGCCGCCATTTGTTGAAAAAGTTCCAACGTTTAACGTCCGCATCAAAAACGGACGCGTGCTCGTCCATCCGCGGCCAAATCCCACAGGCGTGCGCGCCGAACCGGCCGTCATCGAAGCGGAAAAGGTAACTTCATGAACAACGACGAATTTTATATCGGGTGGGAAGTGAAGTCGGCGCCGGGCATCCGCTCGGTCGTCCGCAAGACCGTCGTGGCGTTCGTTATTATCGCAATTACGTGCGCATCTGTTCTCGCAATCTCTCAACAAATGATTGGCCGCAGCGTCTTCGGATGGGGAAAAATAAAGCCATTCAGCGGTACGCTCGAAGCTCAACCCTACCCTCGTCTGGTCCGTTCAAACAAAACTTACTACCTCGTCGCACCTGGGAAATTTGGCCTCGACCAAAAAACCATCGCTCCACTCGACCACCAACAAGTCACCTTGGATGGAACACTCATCTACCGCGACGACCAATCGATGGTTGAGGTACAGCCAAATTCAATAAAGGCGCTTGCCGCCGATCCGAAACCGGCGTCGCCGGAGATCGCTCTCGGTCGACAAACCCTTCGCGGCGAAATCGTCGACAGCAAGTGTTACCTTGGCGTCATGAACCCCGGACAATGGACACCGCATCGCGCCTGCGCAATACGTTGCATCAGTGGCGGCGTGCCGCCGATTCTCGTTATCCGTCAAACCAATGGCTCTTCTGCTTATTTGCTCCTTGTTTCTGCCGATGGAAAACCTGTGAACCAACAGATACTGGACCTCGTCGCCGAGCCCGTGGAGATTACCGGCGAAGTTGTGCGCCAGGGAGATTTGTTGCTTCTGCGCGCTGATCCGGCAACGTATCGCCGTACCCAATGAAATGCGCCAAACATGCCACCGAAGCGATTGGTGTCTGCGCCTATTGCGGACGGGGGCTCTGTGTGGAATGCGCGCCTGTGAACGGAGGGTCACGCCTCGTTTGTTCGACGGGCTGCGCCGAAACGCTTGCGCGAAATGACAAAGCAATCCAGTCGATTTTAAGCAAGAGTGTCCAAACGGCAAAAGCCAGCGCCCTTTATTGTTACCTCTGTTCCGCGCTTTCTTTCGGCGGTGCCATCGCCGCTTATTACACTGCTCCCGTCCCGTTCCTGATTTGGTTCGCGGCCGGTTGCGGCGCCGTTTTGCTGACGGCTGGAATCTGGTACAGCCGCGTGGCACGACAACAAAAGTAAGTTGGCGTAAGGATTCTCTTCCACGCACGACTAACCCGTGCATGGAAAAAAATAGCTCGCTGGTCAGAGTTCTCGTTAATCGGTTCAAACGACCGAACAGGCTTGCTCCTGTTCATCTGCGCGCGTGTTTCATTTCACGCCCGCCACTGCCGCGTGCGAAGAATGGTCGAGCATTCTGCCGAGCGTTAAATTTCGCGAAACGCCTGGAATCCGCCGGCTTGCTCGCTTTTTGCTTGTGCGTCGCATCCTTCGCGCAAGCGCGCGTGACTGAAATCGGCCCAATCGATCTCAGTGTCGGTAATCTCGACCGTGAACTCGCATTTTTCACCAACACACTGCCTTTCCAGCTCAATGCGATTTCACGAACAACGGGTGCGAGGACGGCGACCCTTCACCTCGGTGCTGAACGCATCCAATTAGTTGAGCACGCTCAAAAAGGTCGCCCGATTCCCGCGGATTCCCGCAGCTACGACCGTTGGTTCCAACACATCGCAATTGTCGTTCGTGACATGGACCAGGCCTATACACGATTGCGCGCGCACAAGGTCCAACACGTTTCCACTGCGCCGCAAACTTTGTCCATCTGGAACAAAAAAGCCGCTGGCATCAAAGCGTTTTATTTCCGCGACCCGGAAGACCATGTGTTGGAAATCATCTACTTTCCGAAAGGCAAAGGCGATCCACGGTGGCATTTGCCGAAAACGAATCTCTTTCTCGGTATCGACCACACCGCTATTGTTGTCGGTGACACCGACACGAGTCTCGCATTTTATCGCGACAAACTCGGGCTGCACGTTGCGGGCGCGAGTGAGAACTATGGGGTCGAACAGGAACACCTGAACCAGGTTTTTGGCGCGCGTTTGCAAATCACCGCCTTACGCACCGAACGTGGGCCGGGCATTGAATTTTTACAGTACATCGCTCCGCCCGGAGGCCGCGC
>Ga0265327_10002760_pt1 | contig 17831 bp, 10 predicted proteins | sample 41621metaG_FD_202089 | JGI IMG/M metagenome (GOLD analysis project Ga0265327, IMG submission 202089) | Rhizosphere microbial communities from Carex aquatilis grown in University of Washington, Seatle, WA, United States - 4-16-21 metaG | ecosystem: Host-associated > Plants > Roots > Rhizosphere... | reverse complement strand
CTTGGCGGAGCCCGTTGAACTGCGCCGAGTGACCGTGGTCTCGGCCTTTCATGGCCATGCATCAGCCACACTCGTCTGGTTGCTGCTGGGCGCGGCGGCGGTGGTGGGGTTCGGCGCCCGCCTGGCGGCCGCATTGGTGCACCGCGCCTGGATCGAGCCGGTGCTGGCGTTTGGCCTGATCGCGCTGAAGCTGGCGCTGACCTCCGACCTCCATTTATCGGTGCTGCCCCTGGCGCGTCACGACGACCTGCTGTTCCTCCACCTGGCGCAGTCGCTCATGCAGGGCGGGTGGCTCGGGACCTACGACGAGATCATCCTGACGAAAGGACCGGCCTATCCGCTTTTCCTCGCCTTGGTGGGCAAGAGCGGGATGCCGCTGCTCCTGGTCGAGACCCTGATGCAAGCCCTCGCCGCCGTCCTGCTGGTGCGGGCCCTGCGCCCGCTGATGCCCTCGCCGACCGCGCGGCTCCTGTTGCTGGGGCTGTTGCTGCTGGATCCCCATACTTTCTCCGGCGCAGCGGTCGGGCGCGTGCTGCGCAGCGGGATCCAGCCGGCGCTCACGATGTTCGTGCTGGCCGGCTGCATCGGCCTGTCCACCCGGATCAGCCGCGCGGGGCGCGGCCCCCTGGCGTGGAGTCTCCTCGCCGGGGCAGCACTGGCCGGATTCTGGCACTGCCGCGAGGAAGGCATCTGGCTGCTGCCCTCGGTGGCCTTGCTCCTGGCCGCGACCGTCGTGCCCGCCTGGCGGGCGGGTCCCGGCCTGCGTTCGCGAGGGCTGGCGCTGGTCGCACTGCCGATCATGATCGTATTCGTCAGCAGTGAGGCGATCCGGGCCCTGAACAACCACTGGTATGCCGCACCCATCACGGTGGACGTGCGCGACGGTTCGTTTCCCGACGCCTATGGCGCGCTGCTGCGCCTGAAGCCGGACCGGTTTTCCCGCCGCGTGCCGGTGAGCCGCGCGGTCCGACAGCGCGCCTATGCCGCCAGCCCGGCCTTCGCCGAGCTGCAGCCCTTCCTCGAAGGCGACATCGGCGGGCGCTGGATTGCCGTCAGCCAGGGAGCGGAGCCCGACCCGGACTCGGTCGGGGAAATCCAGGGCGGATGGTTCCAATGGGCGCTGCGCGAAGCCGCGGCCGCGGCCGGCCATGGCGCGACCGCGGGCACCGCCGATGCCTACTGGCATCGTGTCGCCGGGGAAGTGAACGCCGCGGCGGACCAAGGGCGCATCCCAGCCGGTTCCGCGCGCACCGGGTTCCTGCCGCCCTGGCATCGCTCACGCTGGCGGCCTCTGGTCGCCGCGTTCCGGGACTCCTGGGATGTGATGGGGGCATGGTCGGATTTCTCGGTGCAATTTCCCCCCCGGCCGGCGCCGGAGACGGTGCGGGTGCTGGTTGCCGCCGTCACGCACGAGTCCCTCACGCCCGACTACGCGCCGACCACAGGGAGAACCGCCGCGCGGCTGGCGCTGGCCGACATTTACCGCTGGGCGGGGTACATCGTAAGCGGACCGGCCCTGCTGGCGGCGCTGCTCGCGGCCGGCTGGATGCTGCGCCGGGGGCCGGCGCTGCCGGCCCTGATCCTGCTGGCGCTGGCGGGAGGCGCGGTCGCACTGGTGCTGATCGCGGCGCTGGTGGAGGCCACGTCGTTCCACGCCGCCGCCTCGATGTATCTCGCCCCCGCCACGCCGCTCCTCCTGACGCTCTGGGTGCTCGGCCCCCTGTGGCTGCTGCGGAGACCAGGGGAGGATGCAGCGCGGTTCGCGGCCCATGCGCCGTGAGTTGTGGGCGTGAAGCGCCCACGTCCCATCGGGTCATGTCGCGGGCAAACATTTTCATTTTGCCCATCACCGCCAACCGTCCACTGATGAATGCCCCGCGCCGCCAACTTCCTTCAGCCACTGTCCACCTCCCACCGTAAATGGATCTCCTCCGCCTGATCACCTGCGGCAATGTTGATGACGGCAAGAGCACGCTCATCGGGCGGCTGCTGTACGACACCAAGTCCATTTTCGAGGACCAGTGGGACGCGGTCGAGCGCGCCAGCGCCCAGCGGGGTGACGCCGCCGCCAACCTCGCGCTGCTCACCGACGGACTGCGCGCCGAGCGCGAGCAGGGCATCACCATCGATGTCGCCTACCGCTACTTCGCCACGCCGCGCCGAAAGTTCATCATGGCCGACTGCCCGGGCCACTTCGAGTTCACGCGCAACATGGTCACCGGCGCCTCCTCCGCCCAGCTGGCCCTGCTGCTGATCGACGTGCGCCACGGGATGACGCCCCAGACCTGCCGCCATGCCTTCCTCACCACCCTGCTGCGGATCAAGCACCTGGTCATCTGCGTGAACAAGATGGACCTCGTGAACTTCGAACAGGCCGCGTTCGACCGCGTGCGCGAGCAATTCATGGAGTACGCGGCGCGCCTGGACTCCGCCGACATCCAGTTCATTCCGATCTCCGCGCTGCACGGCGACAACATCGTCGAGAAATCCACCCGCATGCCGTGGTACGCCGGCGCCCCCCTGCTCTACACGCTCGAAACGGTCTACGTGCGCAACGACGCCAACCACATTGACGCCCGCTTTCCCATCCAGACCGTCCTCCGCTCCCCATCCACCAATCCCGGGTACACCGGTTACGCCGGCCAAGTGGCAAGCGGACTGTTCCGCCCGGGCGAGGAGATCATGCACCCCGCGTCGGGGCGCACGGCGCGGATCAAGTCCATCCTCGGCCCGGGCGGGCCGGTGGCCGAGGCGCATTACCCGATGTCGGTGGTGATGGAGCTTGAGCCGCCGCTCGATCTCGGGCGCGGCGCGATGCTGGCCCGGCCGAACAACCTGCCGACAACCGCGCGCGAGTTCGAGGCGATGCTTTGCTGGCTGTCCGAACAGCCGCACGATCCCGCGCGGCGCTATGTGCTGCGCCACACGACGCAGGAGACCGGCTGCCGGCTGCACGCGGTGCGCTACAAGCTCGACATCGGCACGCTCCACCGGAACCAGGACGTCTCCCCCCTCGCCATGAACGACCTGGCGCGCGTCACGGTGCACACGGACGACCCGGTGAGTTTCGACAGCTACAAGAAGAACCGCCAGACCGGCGGCATTCTCCTCGTGGACGAGGCGGCGAACACGACTGTCGCGACGGGGATGATTCTGTGATGCTGGGAGGCTTCGGTTCTGAAGGTCGTGAAGTCTTTGGGTCTTAAGGTTGGCACGTCTTCAGGACTACGAGGCCGTCTGAGGCAACGTGGTGTCAAACTGTCAGGTTGGGCATGAGGACATTACGACCTGGCGACCTTCAGACCTGCAGACCTGCAGACCTTGAGACGTTCAGACATGGGAGACGTTCGGACCTTGAGACTGAAACAAAGTCCAAACGCGCGGCGCGCACGAAATGGCATTGAGATTCTGGTCGAAGCCATTCCACCTAATGCTAATAACTTCGGCCTAGTCATGTCCCAAAATCACTTCAGTCAGATCGACGCCGCCGGGCCGCAGACGGCCGATTCCGCGGTCGCGCGGGCCTGATCCTCGGTGCGCATGAGCGGCGACACCATCATTTCCGTCGAGGGCGTCAGCAAGGCCTACCGCATGTGGGACTCCCCGTCCGCGCGGCTCGCCTCCCCGCTGCTCGCCTCCGCCAGCCGGCTGTTGCCGAAGAACTCCGCGGCCGGCCTCCGGCTCGCTGAGCAGGCCCAGGCGCGCTACCGGGACTTCTGGGCGCTGCGCAACATCTCCTTCGCGGTCCACCAGGGCGAGAGCGTGGGCATCATCGGCCGCAACGGCTCGGGCAAGTCCACCCTGCTGCAAATCATCGCCGGGACGCTGCAGCCGACCGAGGGACGCGTGCAAGTGAACGGCCGCGTGGCGGCGCTGCTGGAGCTCGGCAGCGGCTTCAACCAGGACTTCACCGGGCGCGAGAACGTCTACCTCAACGGCGCGGTGCTGGGCCTGACCCGCCAGGAGATCGACCACCGCTTTGACCAGATCGCGGCGTTCGCCGACATCGGCGACTTCATCGAGCAGCCGGTGAAGACCTACTCGAGCGGCATGTTCGTGCGCCTGGCCTTCGCGGTGCAGACCGCGGTCGAGCCGAAGATCCTCATCGTGGACGAGGCGCTGTCCGTGGGCGACGTGTTCTTCCAGCAGCGCTGCTACGAGCGGATGCGGCAGCTGCTCGACACCGGCGTGTGCGTGGTGCTGGCGTCGCACGACCTCGGCTCGGTCCAGCAGTTCTGCTCCCGCACACTGGTTTTCCGGCGCGGCGAGGTCGCCTACCACGGCCCGTCCGCGGAGGCCACCAAGGTTTATTTCCAACTGGAGCAGCAGGAGCGGGCGGCGGCCTTTGCGGCCAGCCCCAACAAGACGCCCGCGCCCACGCCCGCGCCAAAACTATCCGCCGGTCACGCGTCGATTCCAAACTGGCCAGCGGCCGCGGCGGCCCCCGTGGCGCCCGAGGGCAGGGCCATCGGGAACGGCTGGGCCCGCTGCACGACATTCGCGCTCGGCCGGGAGAACGGCGAGCCCTGCGCGTTTTTCAAGCAGGGCGAGACGATGACGGTCTTCTATGAGTTCGAGGCGCTGCAGGACATGGAATTCTGCATCGGCTGCGTGACGATCCGCGACAAGACCAACCAGCCGGTGCATTCCAAGATCACCCTGCAGGATGGCATCCGGTCGCCGGCGCAGGTGTCGAAGGGCACCCGGCTGCGCTACCGGCAAGACACCGTCCTGAACATCGCCTGCGCCGACTACACGCTGGACGTGTCCCTCGACATGATCTCCGCCGAGTTGCTCAGCCTGCCGGGAATAACCTACGACAATTACATGGCGACGCAATTGCGCATCTGCGAAATGCATTCCGTCGCCAGCTTTGGGGTGCGCCTGCGCGCGGAGACCGCGCCCTTCCAATTACTGAACTTTGGCGTCGCCGGACTACCCAGCAGCTCAATGCTCGAGGTCATTTCGCCAGCTTCGTGATCCATGCCCGCCCCGCTCCCGCCCAATTCATTCTACGTCGTCTCCTATCCCCGCTCCGGCAACACGTGGCTGATCAATTGCCTGACCATGCTGCTGGACGGCGTGAGGGGCGAGGCCTACACGCCGTTCAAGCTGTACACCGAGCTGCACGGCAACCCGGCCGAGGGATTTCACTTCTGGTGCGAGCCGCGCAAACGTCCGGACCAGCCGATCTGCATCAAGTCGCACGATGACCTGGTCACGTTTCATGGACGTCATCCGCCGGGGTCCGTGATCTACATCGCACGCGACGCGCGCGACGCCCTGCTCAGCTTCTATTTTTTCCAGCAGGCGTACGCCGCCGGGGAGGAATTGGGCACGCGCAAGATCCAGGGCACGGAGGTGCTGACCTCGCGCGGGGCAGCCGACCCTGTGTTCGATGCGGCCGACTTTCGCGCGTTTCTCCGCCGCGAGGCCCCAGCCTGGGCCGCGCACGTCGCCTCGGCGCGCCGCGATCCGGGCGTGTGCTTCCTCACGTACGAGCAGCTGATGCGGGATTTCGCGGGAAGCCTGGGCCGGGCCCTGGCTTTCCTGAAGATCCCCGCGGTCCACTCGTACGAGGAAACGGCCAAGGTGTACCACTCCGGCTTCGGCGCGGTATTCGCGGGCAACAATCGCGACTTCTTCCGCCGCGGCCAGATCGGTGACTGGAAAAACTGGTATGACTCCAGCCACGCACGGCTGGTCCAGGAGCTGATTGGCACCGAACTGCGAGAGCTTGGCTTTGAGACCGACCCAAGTTGGGCCGAGCACTGGGGCCAGCCCCCCGCGGCGCCCGCCACGTCCCCGCCCGCCCCCACCGAGGTCTTCGAGGTGGACGTGGCGTACACCGGCGACTACGCGAGCTTCGCCGAGGCCCGGGCCTGCTCGACCGGCTACGAGGAAGGCGTCATCCTTGAACGCACGCGGGCGGCCCTGCACAAGGTGCTGCGGGGCGAGGCCGCGTATGAACGCGACTCCGTGACCTTTGACACGCTGGAGCTCCCACTGCCCCTCCTCGGCCACCTGCGGCGGATCGCGGCCGAGAACGGCGGCCGGCTCTCCGTGCTCGACTTCGGCGGCTCCCTCGGCAGCACCTACTTTCAATGCCGGTCCGCCTTGGCCGACCTGCCCGCCCTGGAATGGAGCATCGTGGAGCTGCCCGCCCTGGTCGCGTGCGGGCAGCGCGAGTTCGCCAATGGGACCCTGCAGTTCTATCCCACGATCCAGGACTGCCTGCAGTCCCGCCGTCCGACCGTGCTCCTCATCTCGGGCGTCCTGCAGTGCCTTCCTGAGCCGTGGACATTTCTGCGCGAGACGGCCGGCCACGGCTTCAGCTGGATCATCCTGGACCGCACGCCCTTCATTCCCTCGCCACGCGATCGGCTCACCGTCGAGAGAGTTTCCCCGCGTATTTATCCCGCCTCCTATCCGGCCTGGTTCTTTAGCTGGCCGCGGCTCAAGGACCACCTGCCCGCCGGCTGGAGCATCGAGGGGGAATTTGACGCCATCGACCGCCAACTGCTCGATGGAGTGGAAATCACCTTCCGGGGTCTGGCTCTCCGTCGCAACGCATGAGGCATTTCTGCACGCATATTGATGGCCTCGTTCTTTCGCGCGGCCAGGCCCTGCACCAGTCGCTCCGGATCCATTCGGGCAAGTTTGAATTGGTCGTTTTGTGCCTGGATGAGGCGGTCGAAAAGGATCTGCGGGCCCGAGCCCTGCCCAGCGTCCGGCTGCTACCGGTCGCCGAGTTGATCGGCCGCCATCCGCCGCTGGCCGCCGCGCAGGCCGATCGCACTGCCGCGGAGTTCGCCCGCACGTGCACCTCGTGGCTGCTGCGCGACCAGCTGCCGCAGGTCCCCGCGGGCGAGCTGCTCACCTACCTCGCGGCCGAGCAGTTTTTCCTGCACTCGCCGCAGCCGGCCTTCGACGCGATCGGGACCGCCTCGGTGGCTGTCACGCCGCACCGCTTCCCCGCCGCACTCGCCCACCTGGAAAGCCTGGGAAAATTCAACGCCGGCTGGGTCAGCCTCCGCCACGACCCCACAGGCCAGGCCTGCGCGGCGGACTGGGCCGACAAGTGCGCCGCCTGGTGCTTCACCCTCGCGGAGCCGAAACGGTACGCCGAGCAGAAGTACCTCGACGCCTGGCCCGCGCAGTTCCCCGGCACGGTTGTCCTGAACCATCCCGGCGTGAACGCCGCACCGTGGAATCTCGCGGGCGCCACCGTCACCGCCTCGCCGGCCGGGCCGCTCATCGACGGACAACCGCTGGTCTGCTTCCAGTTTCACGGCCTGCATCACCTCGTCGGGCAGTTGTACGATCCCGGCCTGCACCCCTACGGCGTCACCCCCTCGGATGCCGTGCGGGATCTCGTCTTCCGGCCCTACCTGCGCGTGCTCGCGGGTCCCGCCGCCGACGTTGCGCCCGACATCGTGCCGCCGGTCCGCGCCGATGATCCCCGCGCCGGGGCCGCGCTGCCCCTCCTCGTCGAGCAGTTGCGCGCGGCACGGCGGGAGTCCGCGGACCACCAGCTCGCCCGTGCAAAGACCGAGGCCGCCGCGCGGCAGTCGCTCGCCGAGAGCCGCGACACGCTGGCGCTTACCCTCCTGCGCCTGAAAGAGGTCGAGGACGACCGCTCCACCCAGCGGCTGCGGCTGCTCAAGGTGGAGCAGGACCTCAAGCAGGCGTACTTCGACCTCGAGGGCAACGTCACCTACATCAAGAAGCTGCTCGCGGAGACCGAGGCCGAGCGCGCCGGCAAGGACGCCCAGATCGCGAGCCTCTCGGGCGAGCTTGAGCGGCGGGCCATCACCGCCTCGCAGGCCGAGCAGGAGGACGTGCGCAAGGTGCTGGAGCCCTACGGCCGCCGGGTCCGCCGCCTGCTGGTCGCGAAATTTCATCCGCGCCTGCTGTCCGAGATCCTCTGGTTTCCCCTCTTCGGCGCGACGGTGGACGTGTTCGGCTGCCCCCCCGACCTGCCGCCCCTGAGCCACGGAGTCGTCCGGTTTCACGCGGAGCCCATGCTGGAATGGCTGGGCCAGCTCGACAGCCTGTTCAGCGAGCGGGCCTACCGCGCGGAGCATCCCGACGTCCAGGCGGCGATCGTGCAGGGCGCACTCACGAGCGGCTGGGACCATTACCTGCGATTCGGCCAGCGCGAGGGCCGCAGCCCCGGCTCCCCCACCTACTGCGCCGGCCTCGCCGAGTTCGACGCGGTGGCTTTTGACGGCTCGGACGCCGGCCTGATCGCGCCCTTCCTCGCCGGACGCCTGCAGCCGCACCAGCAGCTGTTCATCAGCGGCTTCACGCCGCCCACCGACTGGTTCCCCGCAGGCGAGGGCCACACCTATCTCCTGGGCCATACCCTGCACTGCGAGCGTCCGCCGGCCTTCTGGCTCGGACCCCGCCAGCCGGCCGGCTCCCTGGCCGCCGCGCTGCCGCCGGTGACCACGGAGGAACTCTTCCCTGAAAAGCCGGCGCAGCGCGCGGACTGGCCGCGGATCACCGTGGTGACAGTCACCCACAACCAGGCTTCGCGTCTTGAGGAGACTCTCCGCTCCGTGCTGGACCAGCGCTATCCCAATCTCGAGTACATCGTGATTGATGGCGGCTCGACCGACGGCACGGCGGACATCATCAAGCGCCACGCCGACCGCCTCGTGTGGCGGGTCGGGACCCAGGCAGGCCACCACGCCCGCGCCCTGAACGAGGGCCTGGCCCAGGCCAGCGGCCGCATCCTGACCTGGCTGGACAGCGGCGACCGCCTGGCCCCGGGCAGCCTGTTCACCGTGGGGCAGAACTTCCTGCTGCACACCGCCGATGTGATGTCCGGCCGGTGCGCCCGCGACCGGGACGGTGAGCCGCGGCCGCACCAGCTGCACCGCAACCACCTGCCGCTGGACCGGATCCAGCCGCTCTGGCTTGGCGAATTCCTCGATCTCCACCGCGGCTGGCTGCAGCGGCCATTCTTCCGGCAGCCCGAGGTCTTCTTTACCCGTGACATCTTCGAGCGCGCCGGCGGGCACCTGCGCGAGGATCTCCGCTTCAGCACCGACTACGACCTGTGGGTGCGCATGGCGAAGGCCGGCGCGCGCCACTTCGCGCTGCCCGAGATCCTGGCAATCTCGCGCGAGGCCCCCGGCGACCCGGCCGATGCCGCGCGCGGCGCCGAGCTCCGCGCGGTAAGCGCCGCCCACCAGCCCACGCCCTGATCCACCCGCCCCTCCGACCCGCATGAGCGCCGCCGCCGAATCCTTCACCGCCTGGGTTTACCGCCTCCCGAAGTGGCGCGGCTGGCTGCAGCTGTCGCCCGCCCGGCCGTACATGCACACGGAGGAGGACTACAACACCCAGTACCGCCTCTCGGCCCCCGACCCGCGCGAGGGCGAGGGGTTGTGTGCGCTGCTCAAGACCAACCAGATCGACACCGCGGGACCCGCGCTGGAAATCGGCTGCGGCACGGGCTACCTCACCTACGGCGTGTCGCTGCATTATCCCGGTCCGGACTTCCTGGTCACGGACCCCTCTCCCGCATTCCTGCGCCTGACGCAGAACCAGCTCGAGACGCAGGGCGCGACCACCACGCGGCGCCACTATGCCGTGCTCAACGCGGACGACATCGGCGACCTGCCGGAAGGCATGTTCTCGGTCATCTCCCTGCGCTCCACCCTGCACCACATCCTCGACGTCCCGGGCTTCATCGCGGCCTGCGGCCGGATCCTCCGCCCGGGCGGGGCGCTGATGATGGGCGCGGAGCCCTGCGAGAGCGGCTATCTGCTGATGGCGGCCGTGGCGCAGTCCATCCCCGCGACGCTCAAGGCGGCCGGGATCGAGATGCGGCCGCACTGGACCGAGCGCCTCGAGGACTTCACGAACACGGTGAAGTTCTGCTGCCTGCGCGACCTCAAGAAGACGTACGCGGAGGACAAGCACTTCTTCAGCCCGCACCAGCTGGCCGAGCTCGGCGGGGCGAACGGGCTGCAGCTGAAGTTCTACCCCACCTCGTCCTTCCGCGACTTCGCGCCGCCGTTCGTCCAGAGCTTCCACAGCTTCAGCAATTTCTTCCTGATCTACCTGCAGGTCTGCATGAACTTCGACGCGGAGTTCATGGAGCAGATCCGCACGCACCTGAAGGAACAGCTCCGGTTCATTGACGAGTGCCACCGCAGCCACCCCGGGCCGGAAATCACCGGGGTTTTCATCCTGAAAAAGACGGCGCCCGGCACCACGGTCTGACGCCGACAGGGGTCCAACCGCGCTACCGCGCGGTCCCGCCTGTGCTTTTCAGCTGGCCTGTCCTGCGCAACTCCTTCTTTTTGACCTGATTTCCACCGTCGGCTTGCAGTGGTGAAACATCTTGGTGTGCTTAACCTCCTGCCTGCGCGTCGGCGTCCTGCATGCGACATTTCTGCACCTATTTTGATCAACACTACCTGACCCGCGGCCTCGCGCTGCACCGGTCGCTGGTGGATCATGCCGGCGACTTCGAGCTGGTGGTGCTGTGCATGGATGAGGCCGTGGAGAAGACGCTGCGGCAGAAGGCGCTGCCCCGCGTGCGCCTGCTGCCCGTCGCGGAGCTGACCCGCCATTATCCCGCCCTCGCCGCCGCGCGCGCGGACCGGTCGAAGCTGGAGTTCTATTTCACCTGCACCGCGTGGCTGATGCGGCACCTCTTGCCGCAGCTGCCCAAGGGAGAACTCCTGACCTACCTGGACGCCGACCTGTATTTCTTCTGCTCGCCCGCGCCGGTGTACGCCGAGATCGGCGCCGCCTCGGTGGCGATCACGCCGCACCGCTTCCCGGCATCCCTCGCCCATCTCGAGCGCTACGGCCGGTTCAACGTCGGCTGGGTCTCGCTGCGCCATGACGCCACCGGCCTGGCCTGCGCCGCCGACTGGGCCGAGAAATGCGCCGCCTGGTGCTTCAACCAGCTCGAGGCGGAGCGGTATGCCGACCAAAAATATCTCGATGCCTGGAGCGAGCAATTTCCCGGCACCGTCAGCCTGCTGCATCCGGGCATCAACGCCGCGCCCTGGAACGTCAAGGACTGCACCTTCACCGGCGGAGCGCCGGGCGTCCGGATCAACGGGCAGCCGCTCATCTTCTACCATTTCCACGCCCTCGTGCACCTCGGCCGCCAGCTCTATGACCCGAGCTTGCACAAGTACGACGCCGTCCTGAGTCCCGGTCTGCGCGAGTACGTCTACCATCCCTATCTCGGCTTCCTGACGGAGGCGCCCGGCACGGCCGGCGAGGTGCCCGAACTGCTGCCGCTCACGCGAGCCGACGATCCCCGCAGCGGGCTCGCGGTGGACCATCTGATCAAGCGGCTGCAGGCCTCCGAACTCGACCGGGCCATCCGCCTGCTGGCCGTGCAGGAGGCGCAGGCGGCGACGAAGCAGACCGTGGACTACCTCCGCATCGTGGAGCAGGACCGCGACCAGGCGCGCGCCGACCAGGAGCAGACCATCGGCTTTCTCAAGGCCGTCGAGCAGGACAGCGCAGACCGCCTCGCCTCCATCCAGTTTCACCAGGACAAGCTCAAGGCCGCCTACGCCGAGCAGGAGCAGACGGTGGCCTACCTCAGGTCGGTGGAGAAGGACAGCGCGGACCGGCTGGCCTCCATCCAATTCTATCAGGACAAGCTCAAGGCCGCCTACGCCGACCTGGAGCGGAACGTGGCTTACCTGAAAACCCTGGAGACTGAGATCGCCGCGCACGTGAAGGTGGGGGCCGAGAAGGACGCCCTCATCGCCAGTCTCCACGCGCAGCTCCGCGCCGCTCCCCCCCGCCCGCCCGCCGCTTCATGAGATATTTCTGCACCGCCCTCCATTCCAACCGCCTGGCGCAAGGACTGGCCCTGCACCGCTCCCTGCTCGACCACGCGGGTGAGTTCGAGCTGGTGATCCTCGGCTTGGATCCGGCGGTGGAAAAGGCACTGGTGGCCAAGGCGCCCGCGCGGGTTCGACTGCTGCCGCTGGCCGAGCTGCTCGCGACCCATCCCCACCTGGCCGCCGCGCAGGACGACCGGACCGAGGCGGAGTTCCACGCCACCTGCGCATCCTGGCTGATGCAGCACCTGCTCCCGCAGCTGCCGGCGGGCGAACTCCTCACCTTCCTGGAGCCCGCTCTGTTCTTCTTCGCCTCGCCCGAGCCCGCGTTTGCCGAGATCGGCGCCGCGTCCGTGGCAATCACGCCGCACCGGTTCCCGCCGTCCCTCGTCCACCTCGAGCGCTACGGCCGGTTCAACGCCGGGTGGGTCTCCCTGCGCCACGACACCACGGGCCTGGCGTGCGCCGCCGACTGGGCCGCGAAGTGCGCCGACTGGTGCTTCGAAGTGGTCGAGCCCACGCGCTACTCCCATCAGAAATACCTGGACGTCTGGCCGGGTCGGTTCCCCGGGACCGTGAGCCTGTCACATCCCGGCGTGAACGCCGCCCCGTGGAACATCCGGGGCACCTTCACCGCCGGCAAGGCGGGCCCCCGCCTCAGCCGCCAGCCGCTGCTCTGCTACCAATTCCACGCCCTCGCCCACCTCGGGCGCCAGCTCTACGACCCGGGCCTGCACCGGTACGACGCCGAGGTCACGCCCGGGCTGCGCACGCAAGTCTACCTTCCCTACCTGCGCCTGCTGCAGGGCGAGGCCGACCCCGGGGAGACGCCGGACGTGCTGCCCCCGGCGCGCGCCGACGATCCCCGCGGCGGCGCGGCCCTCGCCCACCTGCTCGCGCAGCTGCGCGCGTCGGAACTGGACCGCGGCGCCCGGCTGCAGGCGATCGAGCGCACCCGGCAGGCGGCGCAGCAGGCGATCGAGGACGCGCGCACCTCGGCCCGCGAGGCCCGCAGCGCGACCAAGCAGACCATCAGCTATCTCCGCGAGGTCGAACAGGACCGCGCCGAGCAGATCCGGCAGCTCACCGCGGCGATGAAGAAGAACCTCGACTACCTGAAGCAGGTGGAGGCGGACAGTGCGGACCGGCTCGCTTCCATCCAGTTCTACCAGGACAAGCTCAAGGCCGCCTACGCCGACCACGAGCACAATGTCGGCTATATGAAGCGGTGCGAGGCCGAGCTGCAGGCGTACGCCACGATGGCGGACCAGCGCAACGTCATCCTCGCCGACCTCAACGAGCAGCTCCGCGCGGCCCGCGAGGAACTCCAACGGCAGTCCGCGGAGTCCCGGCGGGCCGACCTGGCCAGCGTGCGGGCCGCCCTCGAGCCCTACGCCCGCCACCTGCGCCGCGTGGTCGTGGCGAAATTCCACCCGCGGCTGCTGCCGCACATCCTGTGGCTCACGACCCTGGGTTCCATCGTGGAGGTCTTCGGCAGCCCACCCGAATATGGACGCGACCGCGTGGGGCAGCTGCGCCACTGGACGGAGTCGCTCTGGGAGTGGCTCGGCCAGATCGACAGCCTCTTCAACGAGCAGGCCTACCTGCTCGCCCACCCCGATGTCGGCGCCGCCGTGGCGAAGGGCGACCTCCCCAGCGGCTGGCACCACTACCAGCTGTTCGGCCAGCACGAGTCGCGCAAGGCCGGCACCGACTCCTACTGCACCGGCGTCGCCGGCTTCGACGCCGTGCTGTTCGACGCCTCCGACCGCGACAGCGTGCTGCCATGCCTCATGGGCCGCCTGCAGCCGCATCAGAAGGTCATCATCAGCAGCTGCGACCCGGCCGCGGAGTGGCTGCCGCCGGACACCGCCCGGCACCTGGTCCTGGGCGACACCCTCGTCTGCCTGCGCCCGCCGCAAACGTGGCTGGGCCCGCGCCTGCCCAGCCACGAGCTGGCGATCACCTGGCCGCAGGTCCGCGCCGTGGACATCTACCCGCCCCGCCCGGCGCAGCCGGCCGAGTGGCCGAAAATCTCGGTCGTCACCGTCAGCTACAACCAGGCCGCGTACCTCGAGGCCACGATCCGGTCCGTGCTCGACCAGAATTATCCTAACCTGGAGTACATCATCGTGGACGGCGGCTCGACCGACGGCTCCGTGGAGATCATCAAGAAATACGCCGAGCGCCTAACCTGGTGGGTCAGCGAGCAGGACGGCGGCCAGTCGGAGGCCCTGAACAAGGGCTTCGCGCGGGCCACCGGCAGCGTCCTCACCTGGCTGAACAGCGACGATCGCCTGGCCCCCGGCAGCCTGTTCACGGTCGGCCAGACCTTCCTGCTGCACGCTACGGACGTGGTGGCCGGCCGCTGCGCCCGCGTGATGGACCTGCAGCCGATTCCCCGCCATATCCACCGCTGCGCCCTCCCCCTTGACCGCATCGTGCCGCTGTCGCTGCCCGAGCTGCTCGACCTCGACGGCTGCTGGCTGCAGGGAAATTTCTTCCACCAGCCCGAGGTGTTCTTCACCCGCGAGCTGTTCGACCGCGCGGGCGGCCGGCTGCGCGAGGACCTCTACTACAGCATGGACTACGACCTGTGGGTGCGGATGGCGAAGGCGGGCGCGCGCATCTTCGCCGTGCCCGAGGTCCTCGCGATCTTCCGCGAGCACGAGAAGCAGAAGACCGGCGGCCCGCACGTGCCGTACCTGCCGGAACTGCGCGAGGTCAACGCCGCCCACCGGGCCGCCAGCTGAGCCGACGCCCACCCGCCATGCCCCCCGCCCCCGAATCCTTCCCCGACTGGATCGCCCGCCTGCCAAAGTGGCACGGCCTGCTGCAGCTGTCGCCCGAGCGCCCCTATGCCCACGCCGAGGAGGCCTACGACACGCAGTACGGCGTCACGGCCCCCGAGCCCGAGGAGGGCCAGGGCCTGTGCGCCCTGCTCCAGACCCACGGCGTCGACACGGCCGGCCCCGCCCTCGAGATCGGGTGCGGCACCGGCCGGCTTACCTTCGGCCTCGCCCGGCACTATCCGGGCCCGGACTTTCTCATCACCGATCCCTCGCAGGCCTTCCTCCGCCTCACCCAGGGCCAGTTCGGCAGCGGCGAGGGCTACCCGACCCGGCTGCATTTCGCCGTGCTCAACGCCGACGACATGGCCTCGCTGCCGCCGGGGATGTTCTCCCTGATCACCATGCGCTCCACGCTCCACCACATCCTGGGCGTGGAGGACTTCGTGGCCGCGTGCGCCCGCGCGCTGCGGCCCGGCGGCGCCCTCGTCATGGGCGCGGAGCCCTGCGAGTACGGCTACGTGCTGATGGGCGCGCTGGGCCAGACCATCGCCCCCGCGCTCGCCGCCGCCGGCGTCGAGCTGACGCCCGCGTGGAAGAAGCAGCTCGCAAGCTTCGTTGACACCATCAGGTTCTACTGCCGCCGCGACATCGACAAAACGACGGCGGAAGACAAGCACCTGTTCAGCCCGCACGAGATGGCCGACCTCGGCGAGGCGCACGGCCTGCGGCTGCGCTTCTTCGCCAACGCAACCTTCAGCGACTATGCCCCGCCGTTCCAGCCCGAGTTCGTCAGCTTCTCGGTGTTCTTCATGAACTACCTGAAGTACTGCATGCTCTTCGACGCGGAGTTCCTGAAGCTGATCCGGCGCCACCTCCGCCCGCAGCTGCGCTACATCGACGACTGCTACCGCAGCCATGTCGGACCCGCCATCACCGGTGTCTACATGCTGCGGAAGACGGCCTCCCCGTGATGAACCTTGCCCCCGACCACCGCCGCACGCCCGACCTGCCCCGGCGCGTCCTCTTCCTCAACGACGTCGGTTTCCAGTATGGCGCGGGCGTCGCCCAGTCGCGCCAGCTGGAGTGCATCATGGGCCTCGGCATCGAGGCCGGCGTCCTCACTTGGGCCCATGGCAACATCCGGCTGGAAGACGTCGTCACCCGCGTGATCGTGCCCGACCTCTGGCTCGGCATCCACCAGGTCAACCACCTCGAGGGCGGCAAGCTTCTCTCGGACGAGGCGCTCGTGGCCGGCCTGCTCATGGAGGTCGCGCGGTTCAGCCCCGACGTCATCATCGTCGGCAACCTCCACGCCGCCCGGTGGCCCTTCCAGCTGCTGCCCGCGCTGCGCGGCCTCGGCTGCCGCGTGGTGACGTTCCTGCACGACGCCTACCTTTTCACCGGCCGCTGCGCCTACCCCGGCAGCTGCCGGCTCTACCTGACCGGCTGCAACGAGACCTGCCCCACCGCCGGCGAATACCCCGCGCTCGAGCCGGACCAGATCGCGGGCGCCTGGCGCCTTCGCCGCGAGATCTTCGGCGGCCCGGACGGCATCGAGGTGGTCGCGAACAGCCAGTGGAACAAGCGCATGTTCCTGACCGCGCTGCCCGCGTGCCAGCACGTCGAGACCGTCGAGCTGAGCGCCAACGAGGACATCTTCAAGCCCGGCGACCGCGCGGCGGCCCGCGCGCAGCTCGGCCTGCCCGCCGACCGGCCGATCGTGCTGTGCGCGGCGGTCAACTTCCAGGAGGCGCGCAAGGGCGGCCAGCAGCTGCGGGACATCGTCGCGGCCCTGCAGGGCGAGGTGACCTTCGCCGCGTTTGGGCACAACGCGCAGGAGATCCCCGGCCTCATCGGGCTTGGCTACCACCTCAACCCCTATCGGCTCGCGCTATGCTACCAGGCGGCGGACGTCTTCCTCAGCACCGCCACCGAGGAAGCTTTCGGCCAGACCATCATGGAGGCCCAGCTGTGCGGCCTGCCCGCCGTGGCCTTTCACGCCGGCGGCGTGGACGAGATCATCCGGAACGAGATCACCGGCAAGCTCGTGCGCAACGGCGATGTCGCGGAGACCGTCGCGGCCATCCGCACGCTGCTCGGCGACGCCCGCCTCCTGAATGTCGCCGGCCCGTGGGCCCGCGTCTACGCCGTCGCCCGCTTCTCCATGTGGTCGCAGGAGGCGCGCTGGCACCGTTTCCTCGCCGGCCATCGGCTGACGGGCACCGGGTTCAACCCGCCGACCCTGAGCCGGGCGCGCGAGGAGCAGCTGGATTCAAGGACCATGCAGGAGCACCGGCCCTCGTGGCCCGGCCCCGCGGAAACCGCCCCCTTCCTCTCCCGCGAGCACCGGTCCATCTTCGACCGCACCGCCGAGCTGCCCGGCTGGCAGACCCCCGGCGACTCGTTCAAGCTGTATGAGATGGGCTACCATGCCGGCGACGTCATCCTGGAGATCGGCACGTTCGGCGGCCGCTCGGCGACGGTCGCGCTGCGCGGCGCCTTGGCGAATCCCGCGCGCACGCAGCCGCCGCAATTCTACGGGATCGACATCATGGACGACTCCATCACGCGGACCCGGCAGATCCTCGCGGAGGAGTACCTTGGCCAGTACTGCCATCTCCATCACGGCGTGCTGCGGGACTTCATCCAGCGCTGGCACATCGCGCCCACGATGGTGTTCCTCGACGGCGACCACCGCTACGAGGGATGCAAGGCCGACCTGGAGCTGCTCACCGCCTACCTGCGGCCGGGCACGCCGGTCCTCGTGCACGACTACCTCAACGTCGAGAACGGCACCGACGCCATCGGCGTCAGGCAGGCCGCGCAGGAATGGTCCGCCGCCGGCGGCGGCCGCTTCATCGGCTGCTTCGGCTGCTGCGCGCTCTACCTGGTCGGGCGCGACGGCGCCTAGGCCCCTCCGGCGCGCGGTTTCCCGGCCGTCGCCCGCGCCCAACCCGCGCCCGCCGCGGCCGGCATCGGCCGCCCCGCCGGACCGTGGCCGGGCGCACGATTCTTCTGTTGCTTCACTTGTCCCGGCCCTCCTTAACTTTTTTGTTCACTAGCCGTTTAGCATGACCCTGTTGATCGTCCACTTTGCCCTGCTGGCGCTGCTTTCGCGCGCCACCGCCGCCCACTTGGTGCGGGACAAGTGCGACCGGTTCCTGGCCGCCGCCATGTTGTTCTGGGGCAACATCGTGGTCCTCTG
>Ga0265327_10002759_pt1 | contig 17846 bp, 18 predicted proteins | sample 41621metaG_FD_202089 | JGI IMG/M metagenome (GOLD analysis project Ga0265327, IMG submission 202089) | Rhizosphere microbial communities from Carex aquatilis grown in University of Washington, Seatle, WA, United States - 4-16-21 metaG | ecosystem: Host-associated > Plants > Roots > Rhizosphere... | reverse complement strand
CCTGGATGGCGCGGGTCACCGACCGGAGCTGGAGGTTGTGCACGCCGCCGCCGTCGAAGGCCTCCGCGAGGTCGTCCCAGCCCTCCATCTGGTCAGGCTTGTCCTGGAGATTGGTCGAAAGATCCAGCACGAGGTACGCCCCCCGGGGCACCGCGACGGTCTTCTCCCCCATCGCCGCGAAAGCCGCGAACATCAGCAGCATGACGAAAAAGCCGCCGATGCAAAATATGACCAGCGCAGACAGCGTGGCAAAGAAGGACGAGAAGAAATTCTTCATGAGCCGACCGTACTCGACGCCAAGGCCCCCGCCAGCGAAAAAAGCCCCGCGGACCGCGCGCGGGGACGAGCGGGCGACCGGCCGCGATGGGCGGCAAATGTTACAGTTCGGCCACTTTCGGCCGATCTTTAACGCGACTAGACTTTTGCCCGTCCCGGGCTAGCCTGCGTCGTCCCACTTTGCCCATGAGCGAGAAACAAGAGCTCCTCACCACGAACCGCAAGGCCCTCACGATCAACCTCGACGGGGCCTACTATGGCACCATTGCGGAAATCGGGGCCGGCCAGGAGGTCGCCCGCGTCTTCTTCCAGGCTGGCAGCGCGTCAGGCTCGATCGCCAAGACCATGTCGGCCTACGACATGACCTTCAGCGATTCCATCTACGGCAAGGCCCCGCGGTATGTGTCGCGCGAACGTCTCCAGACCATGCTCGGGCACGAGTACAGCCTGCTCAAGGAGCGCCTGTCCGACAAGCGCGGCGACCGCACCCGGTTCTTCGTCTTCGCCGACACCGTCGCCACCAAGAGCGCGAAGGGCGCGGCCGACGGCCACGGCTGGCTGGGCATCCGTTTTCAGACGGCCCCGCTCGAGGAGCCGAGCGAGATCATGATCCATGTGCGCATGCTCGATCGCAAGAACGTCCTCCAACAGGAGGCGCTCGGCATCGTCGGCACCAACCTCATCTACGGCGCCTTCTATTACCGTGACGAGCCGGAAAAGTTCATCCGTTCGTTGGCCGACAACCTCGGCACCGACCGGGTCGAGGTCGACATGCTGAAGTTCAGCGGCCCGGCCTTCACCCAAGTCGACAACCGGCTCCTCTCCCTGCACCTCGTCAAGCACGGACTGACCAATGCCGTCATGTTCGCCCCGACCGGCGACGTGCTCCAACCGTCGGAAGTCATCTACAACCGGCCGGTCCTCGTCGAGCGCGGCAGCTTCCGCCCGGTCACGCACGTAAACGTGGACATGCTCAACTGCGCCACGGCCCAGTTTCTCCAGGAGCCGATGGTCAAGGGCAAGGACGTCGTCGTCATCATGGAGATTACGATGAACAATCTCCTCGCCGAGGGCGCGCTCGACGCCGAGGACTTCCTCTCGCGGGTCGACATGCTCGGGCACATCGGCTTCACGGTGCTGATCTCCAACTATTCGGAATTCTACCGGCTGGTGTCCTACTTCCGCCGCTACACGAAGGAGATGATCGGCGTGGCGATGGGCATCAACACCCTCCTCGAGGTCTTCAACGAGAAGTATTATGAGAACCTGGAGGGCGGCATCCTCGAGTCGATGGGCCGGATGTTCCGGCATGCCGTCAAGCTTTACATCTACCCGATGCACGGCGCCGCTTATGAGAGCTTTCTGCGAGACGGCTCGCCCGCGGGCGGTCAAATCGCCGTCCCGCACGCGTCCACCTCGAACATCCTGATCACGGCGCGCAACCTCCACGTCGCCGAACACCTGCGCAACCTCTACGCCCACCTTCTCGAGAATCACTTCATCGACTGCCTGGCGGGCTTCAATGAGGACTACCTCAACATCTTCTCGCGCGACGTCCTGCAGCGGATCAAGTCCGGCGATCCCACCTGGGAGCGCCTGGTGCCGGCGAAGGTGGCGGAGGTCATCAAGCGCCGGAATCTGCTCGGTTACAGCAAGACTCCGAAGCCCGCCTCCGCCCCGGCGCCGTAACCTCGAGCCGGCATGCTGATCGCGGTCCAGGACGGCCTCTGGGTGTGCCGGGTGCCCTACCGGGCGATGGGATTCGAGGTGGGCCGCCAGTTGGTTGCGGTCTCTCTTCCCGGCGGCGGACTTTGGATCCACTCGCCGATTCCCGTGACGTCGGAATTGCGGGCGGACCTCGCGCGACTCGGCGGGGTCGCGCATGTCGTCGCTCCCAGCGTCTATCACGACGAATGCCTCGCGGAGTTTCAGGCCGCGTATCCCCACGCGAGGTTTCACGGCACTCCGGGCATTGCCCCCGCCGTTCCCGCGGTGCGCTTCGGCGACGAGCTTTCGGACACGCCGCACCCCGACTGGGCGGGGACGCTCGGGCAGCACCTCATCCGCGGAATGCCGAAGGTGAACGAGGTGGTGTTCCTCCATCCGGCCTCGCGCAGCCTGATCATCGCCGACATCGCGCTCAACCTCGGGCCGGACGGTTCGTGGCTGCTGGGGCTGGTCATGCGGTTGAACGGCGCCTGGGGAAAATTCCGGCCGACCCGTTTTGCCCGCAGCAACATGCGGGACAAGGCCGCGGTGCGGGCGTCACTCGACACGATCCTCGGCTGGGATTTCGACCGGGTCATCGTCGGACACGGCCGCAACATCGAGACCGGCGGGCGCGCCGCGTTCCGCGAGGCGTTCGCCTTTCTGCCGTAACCCGCCGGCCACTGGAAGCGGGGGCCGGTCCTGAGCTGGCCGAATGGTCTTTCAATCCGCGGGCGCCGCTGAACTTGTCACTTAATACGTCACACGTTCCGGGTGGGTCGGGCGGCGGAGCCGCCTCGGCCGGTGCGCCGGGCCGCCGCTGGACTTGTCACCTAATACGTGACATGTTCGGGATGGGCGGGTGGCGGAGCCGCCGGGCACCGCGATTCGTACCCGGTAAGCCGTTTGGTTGCCCGGCACATACGGTGGCCTGGCTCCGTGCCCCGAACTCATAAGATCCGCGCGGTCGGCCGCGCTTTCTTTCATCCAAATCTCATATCGGTCGCCGCCCGAAATTTTTCGTGTGCTTCGCGGCTTTCGCGGACTAATCTGTCCGACCACATGCGCTTTCACAAGTACCACGCCCTGGGCAATGATTACCTCGTCATGGATCCCGCCGACTTTCCCGGCTGGGCCGCCCCCACCCCCGAGCAGACGCGCGTGATCTGCCACCGCAATTTCGGCATCGGCTCCGACGGCATCCTGTGGGGCCCGCTGCCGACGACGCGCGCCGGATTCGGACTGCGCATCTTCAATCCCGACGGCTCCGAGGCCGAGAAGTCCGGCAACGGCCTGCGCATCTTCTCGCGCTACCTTTTTGACCGGAAGCTGGTGTCTACTGAGCCGTTCACGATCGAAACGCCCGGCGGCGTGGTGGACGTCGTCATCCAGCCCGGAGGCGCGCTGCTCACGATCGACATGGGCCGCGTCACTTTTCAAAGCGACCGGATTCCCGTTACCGGACCCGTCCGCGAGGTGCTCCGGGAGCCGCTCAGGATCCAGGACCGCGAGTTCATCTTTTGCGCCGCGTCGATCGGCAACCCGCATTGCGTCATCCCGCTGCCGGATGTCTCCGAGGCGATGGCGCGCCGCTACGGGCCCGACATCGAGACGAATCCCCTCTTTCCCAAGCGCATCAACGTCCAGTTTCTCCGCGTGCTCGACCGCGCCAACATCCAGATCGAGATCTGGGAGCGCGGCGCCGGGTACACGCTGGCGTCGGGCAGCAGTTCGAGCGCCGCCGCCGCCGTGGCGCACCGACTGGGACTCGTCGACCGGACCGTGACGGTGCACATGCCGGGAGGAAAGATCGGCATCGAGATCGGCGACGGTTTCGCCATCCGGATGACCGGCCCGGTGATCCGTGTCGGCGAGGGCACGCTGCACCCGGAGCTTTTCACCACAAAGGTGTGACCCGGCAGGCGCCGCCCGGCGGGGTTCGACCGGCTCACCGCCGGCTGTCGCCGGCCCGGCGAAAGAGATCGGGTGGCGCGCGGCTTCCGAATGCGGTCTGCAGATTCCGCTGCGGCCCGCGGGCCTTCCACTATTCCTCAGCGGTGGCCCGATTGGAGGCGGGGTGCCCTCACCCCGCTGGTTCCGCGGTCGACGTCCGGACGGCCGCATGGAGCCGGGTCGACATCGACATTGCTCCCTCGGCCACCCCGGCGCCAAACCCGCACAACTCCACCGCAATTTGCCGGATGTTTGCGCCTTGCCGCACCGTCCCTGCTCGGCACGCTGAAGCCCGAGTGAGTCCGGAGAACAGTTCCGTCCGCGCCCGCGCTTCCTCCTGGTTTGCGCCGCCCCTGCTTTGGACGACGGGCCTGCTGGCCCTGTTCGTCACGGCATTCTGTTATCACCTCTGGCCGGAGTGGCGCCACAATCCGGACCTCTCGCACGGATTTTTCACCCCGGTCCTCTGCCTCCTGCTGCTGCGCGAAAGCGGCCGCGCCGGCCCGCCGCGCTGGCTGCCCGCCGGGCGAGCCCTGCTCGCCGGCCAGCTGCTCGCTGCTGCCGCCGTCGCGGTCTTGTTCGCGCTCGCGGGTCTCCTCGCCGCGTCCCTCGGTTGGGACCACGCCCTCGTCGATTTCCTCCTCGGCGCGATGCTCGCCACCGCCCTGGTGGGCGGCATCCTGGCCTTGGCCGACGAGCGGGTGCGCGCGCTGCCGTTCAACTGGATCAGCCTGACGGCCGCGGGCCTTTGGATCCTCGCCGTTCCGCTGCCCAGCGGAACCTATGCCCGCCTCACGGTGCTGCTGCAGGGATGGGTGACCACCAATGTCATCGGCGCCCTGCACCTGCTCGGCGTGTCCGCCCAGCAGCGCGGCAACGTCATCGAACTCGCCTCCACGACCGTCGGCGTGGCGGAGGCCTGCAGCGGGATTCGCAGCCTGCTTTCCTGCCTCTACGCCGGCTTCTTTTTCGCCGCCTGGCAGGTGCGGTCTCCGGGTCGGCGCCTCGTCCTGATCGTGACGGCGCCGGTGCTGGCCGTGGCGATGAACCTGCTGCGATCGCTGACCCTCACGCTCATGGCCAACGCCGGTTGGAGCATCGCGGAATTCTGGCACGACGCGACCGGCTTCGCCATCCTCGCCATCACCGCCGTCATCCTCGCGATGATGTCCATCGGCCTGAGTTCCCGCCCCGAGGTGAATGCCGCCGTGGCCGCGGACGCGGCCACCGGGTCGCGCGGTTCACCTCTCGCCTCGCGCGCCACCGGCGGTATCAAGGCAACGCTGGCGAGCGGCGCCGCCGTCGGCGCCTTGATTCTCCTGTTTGCCTGGTATGCGCCGAACAAACGGCCGGCGGCGGCGTCCGGCGTCAGCGTGGATTCGCTGTTACCGACGACGGCCGAGGGCTGGCAGGCTTCCCCCACCTCGCAATACCTCTACCAGTTTTCGAGCATCCTGCGGACCACGGATCTCGCGCAGTGCACCTATTTCAAGGAGATCGACGGCCAGCCGTGCCAGCTCACGGTCTACGTGGCCCACTGGAATCCGGGCCAGGCACCCGTCAGTCTCGTGGCGTCCCACACACCCGACGCCTGCTGGCCGGGAGCGGGCTGGACGCTGCAAGGCGACCGGGCGAACCGCCAAGTCCTGGCCCTCGACGGGCGCAGCCTTCCGCCCGCCGAACACCGGGTGTTCGTCGGCCAGTCGCAGACTGCCCAGCAGGTCTGGTTCTGGCACGTGTACGACGGGCGGGTCATCAGTTACCGCGATCCCTACTCGGTGCCGGTTCTGCTCTCGCTCGCCCTCCATTATGGTTTCCGCCGCGAAGGCGCCCAATATTTCATCCGGATTTCCTCCAACCGGTCATGGGAACAGCTTGCCGGCGAACCCTTGGTCCGCCAAATCTTTGGCAACTTCGCAAATATTGGCCTCAAGCCATGATCCTCTCCACCACCCGCCAGGAACGAAAAATCCTCGCCGTGCTCGCGTTCCTGCTGGCGGTCGGCCTGCTGGGGATGATCCTGCTTTGATCCGCTGTTGACGATGACACCGCCAGAACTTCGGCCTTCGACCGCGGGGCGCGCAGCCGCCACCCTGCTTCTCGCAGCCGTCACGGTGGCGCTGGGCGTGATCGTCCTGCAGACGAAGCTCGAACTGGCGAACTTGCGTGACGAAGATGCCTCGCTGCGCACCGAGCGGGACCTGGCCGTCCTCGACAGCCGCAGCGCGCAGACGCAACTCAAGGCGCGCTCGCTCGTGGCCGAGCGAATGATCAACGAGCTCGCCCGGCAGGTTCGGGCCAGGGACGACCTGGCCCGCTTCACCACATTCATGCTGCTGCCGGCGGGGCAAGAGGCGACGGCGCCGGTTGGAGCCGCGGTTTGGGACGACCTCAGGCAGATGGGGCGGATATCGATCGTCCACCTGCCGGCCAACGCCCCCGGTCGGGAGTATCACATTTGGATCATTGATGCCGCCGACCGGCCAAACGATGCCGGAACATTCGTGACCACGGTTACCGGTAGTAGTATGAGCGGCGGCTTTCGCCCGTTGGCGTCGCCGGTGAAGCGAGCGATGCGCCTGGTGATCTCCTCGGAAATGAAAGGCCAAGCCCTTAAAATCGAGGGCGAAATCGTCTTGGAAGGCTCTTCGGCGGAATAGGTTCGGTCTTGCCGCCCGGCCCGGCCGGCGGTGGCGCACCGCGCGGCGGAGGCGGCGAATTGGCACTTGTCACCGACCGACCTGCCGAAAGACTCACCGCTCCACCTATGATTATCAAACCGAAGGTTCGCGGGTTTGTTTGTATCACCTCGCATCCAGCCGGATGCGCTGCGCACGTCCAGGAGCAGATTGACCACGTCAAGGCGAAGGGGCCGATCAAGAACGGTCCCCGCAATGCGTTGATCATCGGGGCCTCGACCGGATACGGACTCGCGTCCCGCATTGCCGCCGGCTTCGGTTCCGGGGCCAAGACCCTCGGCATATTCTTCGAGCGGCCCTCCGAGGACGGACGGCCCGCCACTCCCGGCTGGTACAACACGATCGCCTACACCCAGGCCGCGCGGTCGGCCGGTCTTTATGCGGCGAATATCAACGGCGATGCCTTTTCGGACGACATCAAAAAGCAGGCGATCGACGTCATCGCCCGTGACATGGGACCAATCGACCTGGTTGTCTACTCCCTGGCGTCACCCCGCCGGCTGCACCCGCGGACCGGCGTGGTCCACAAATCAACGCTGCAGCCGATCGGCGCCCCGTACACCAACAAGACCGTCGATTCCGACAAGGGCATCGTCAGCGAAGTCACCATCCAGCCGGCCGACGACGCTGGCATCGCCGACACCGTGGCCGTCATGGGCGGAGAGGATTGGGAACTCTGGATGGAGGCCCTCGCGGGCGCCAACCTGCTGGCATCGGGTGCCACCGCGGTGGCCTACTCGTATATCGGGCCTTCGCACACCTGGCCGATCTACAAGGATGGCACCATCGGCCGCGCCAAGGTCGACCTCGAGCGGGCCGCCCGCGCCATCGACGCCAAGCTCAAGGCCCACGGCAACGGGCGGGCGTTCATTTCCGTCAACAAGGCACTCGTGACCCAAGCGAGCTCGGCCATTCCCGTCGTGCCGCTCTATATTTCCATCCTTTACAAGGTCATGAAGGAAAAGGGACTTCATGAGGGCTGCGGAGAGCAGATGCAGCGTCTGTTTGCCACCCAACTCTACAACGGCAATTCGCCGAAGCTTGATTCCGAGGGACGCGCCCACGTCGACGACTGGGAAATGCGCCCCGATGTGCAGGCCGCCGTATCGGAGATCTGGCCCAAGGTGACCACCGAGAATCTTGGCGAACTGACCGACATCAAGGGTTACCGCGAGGAGTTTTTAAAACTGTTCGGCTTCGGCTTGCCCGGCATCGACTATCTGGCCGAGATCGAGCCGCATCTCCCAATGCTTTGAGGAAACCCCCAGAGCCCAAACGCCAAAATCCACACAACTTCGATCCACCGGAATTCACCACGGATTACCCGGATGGCACGGACCAAGGCGGTTGGCAGGCAGAAAACTTCGGCAATGCGACCTGCAGGCTGGAAGACCGAAAAGCAATCGCCGTCAGTTCGGGCACGATTTTCTTCATCCGCGTTCATTCGTGCATTCCGTGGGGGAAAAAACTTTTGGGATTCTGGTTTCTGAATTCTTTGGCGTTTGGATCCCTGGACGTTTGAGATTTTCCTGAATGAAAGTCGTTCTCCAACGGGTCTCCTCCGCCAGTGTCACCATCGGCGGACGCGTCACCGGCGCCATTGACCGCGGGCTGCTGGTCCTGGTGGGAATCGAGTCCGCCGACGAGGCGGCCGACGGCGAGTGGCTGGCCCAGAAGGTCGCGAAGCTCCGGATCTTCGCCGACGACACCGGCCAGATGAACAGGTCGGTGGTCGAGGTCGGCGGCGCCATCCTCGTCGTCAGCCAGTTCACTCTGCACGCGAGCACGCAAAAGGGAACCCGCCCGTCGTTCAACGCGGCGGCCCGACCCGAGCAGGCGCGCCCGCTTTACGAGCAATTCGTCGCCCAACTGACCGCGGCTCTCGGCCGCCCCATTGCGACGGGTGAGTTCGGCGCGATGATGGACGTCGAGCTCGTGAATGACGGCCCGGTGACGTTGGTCATCGATTCCAAGACCCGGGAGTAATCCGGAGCGCCGTCGATCCGGCAACCAACGCCGTATGCCCATCGCGAGATGGAGGCGGGGCGCCCTCACCCCGCGGGTTGCCCTCCGCGCGCAATGCGTCCTATGGGAGCGGGCTTGCTCGCGACAACGTGCAGTCGCGCGCAAGCGCGCTCCCCTTTTCCTAGCCGGGCACGTCTAGTCTCGGCCCGAGGCGAGGTTCGGAGCCCCCGCCCGGCATCTTCCGGGTGGCGTGCGGCCGTCGGACGCGCCTTGCAACGGCGGGGTCAGGCGAACCCGCCCTCCAGACCGACCGGCCTCAACCTGCAAACTCCGAGACGCTGAGCGACTTTCCGTTGTCGTGCGGACCGATCTTCAAGATGAACGGCGCAGCGGTTTTCGCCCATTCCGCGGCCTTCGGATGGCTTCCCGCGCCCTCGCCAAATGCCTGGCGGAGCATGTCGGTGTCGATGATGCCGGGATTCAGCGGCACCGCGGCCATGCCCGGCGGCAGTTCCTGCGCGAGCGACTTGGTCAGGCCCTCGATGGCGTACTTGCTCGCGCAATACGGCGCGACCTCCGGCGACGTCCCCCGGCCCCAGCCCGAACTGAGGTTGACGATGACGCCCCGGCCGCGCGCGACCATGGCGGGCACAAAATGCCGGATGACGGTGGCGACGCCCTTGACGTTCACGTCGATCAGCTTGTTGAACTCCCCCGCCGGCACCTTCCACAGCGGGGCGGGCGCGTTGATCAGGGCCGCGTTGTTGATCAGGATGTCGGGCGCGCCGTGCCTGCCGGTGACCTTTTCGGCCCACAGCGAGACCTTGTTCTCCTCGGTGACGTCGACGACGGAAAAGTCATGCGGGGCGGGATGGGTGAACCGGAGCTCGAGAATCTCGGCGCTGCGCCCGCAGCCGACCACGGTGTGGCCGTTGGCAATGTACCAGTCCGCCAGGGCGCGGCCGAGCCCGCGGGTTACTCCGGTGATGACGATGATCATGGGCGCGATTAATGTCGGCAAATCCTCGCGACGCCAGAAAATGCGGTCCGGGATCGAATGGACGCAGGGCCCACCGGCATTCCGCCGCAATTCGAAACCCGTGCCCGCCGTGAGGCCGGCGACCGTTTTCCCGGCGGACACCCGGCCGACCCGACCCAGGCCATCTTCGGGTCAAGGCCCGCGACGGGTTGAAGTAGTCTATTAAACTACAAGAATGAAGGCGGCGCGACGTAACTTAACAGACTACTTTGACCCGCCGCCAGCCGAGCCGGCGCGCCGCGCCTTCACGCCGACAGGCGGCCCGGCAGGCGGGGCGCCCGCCCCGCGCGAGAACGCTTGCGACGGGCCGCCCCCTGCCGCTGGCCCGGAACCCGCCACCCGGGCCGCGCGGGGGCCCCCCGGCCTCCTTTCGCCCGTCCCGGCGCGCTGCAAAATCTCCCCCGGCTTGCGCGTTGCCCGAGTCTGGCTAGGTTCGCGGTTGCAACCGGCTGAACCCCTACAAAGGCCCACCATGAAAATCGGAATCCTCGGATCGGGCGATGTCGCCCAAGCTCTCGGCACCGGCTTCCTCAAGCACGGCCATGAGGTCACGCTCGGCACCCGCTCGTCCGCCAAGCTTTCGGACTGGGCCAAGGAAAACCCCCAGGGGCGCGTCGGCTCGTTTGCGCAGACGGCCAAGTTTGCGGACGTTGTCGTGCTCGCCGTGAAGGGCAGCGTGGCCGCCGAGGCGCTGCGCGGCGCGCAGGCGTCGAATCTCGATGGCAAGCCGGTGATCGATGCGACGAATCCCATCGCCGACGCCCCGCCGGTGAACGGCGTCCTGAAGTTCTTCACCAACCTCGACGAGTCGCTGATGGAACGCCTCCAGCGCGAATTTCCGCAGGCACACTTTGTGAAGGCGTTCAATTCCGTCGGCGCGGGCTGCATGGTCAATCCGCAGTTCAAAGGCGGCCAGCCCACCATGTTCATCTGCGGCAACAATGGCGCCGCGAAGGATACCGTCACGGGCATCCTCGACCAGTTCGGATGGGAGACGGCGGACATGGGCAAGGCGGAGGCCGCCCGTGCCATCGAGCCGCTCTGCATGCTCTGGTGCATTCCCGGCTTCGCGAGCAACGACTGGGTCCATGCCTTCAAGCTGCTGAAGTGACGGTCTGCAGAGGTGCGCAGGCTGGCGTCGCCGGGCGGGAAGCCGGCAGCCGATGAGCCCGAAGCGGGCGTCGTTTCTCCTCCCAACACCTCCCGGTGGAGGCGAAGAACGGTGACGTGACCCACGAGGCCTCCCGCACTTGGCCGGGCGCATCGGTTGCCGCGCCCGCCCGATCGCGGGTGACAAAGGCGTCAACTCCCCCCACCCTTGGACCACCCCATGAAAACGCTACTCCTCGCCGCCAGCCTGCTGTTTGCCGCCGGCCTTTCCGGCAGCCAGATCGTTGTCTTCGCCAAGGGTGAGGCCCTGACCCTCGAACCAAACGGCCCTCCACCCGCGCGCCCCGCGGACCCGATCAAGGCCGCATTTCTCGCCGGTTTCGAAGCCGAGGTCGCCCGGCCCGCTGCATTCGCGGCCCCCGACCCGTTGTCGGCGCCGCCCGAATGGGGCCGAGCCGTCGCCGGCGCCGGCGGCACGATTCAATATCACACCGATTTTGCCGGCGGCTACGTCGTGCGGGTCGCGCTCCACGGCCTGGCGCCAAGTCACCAGTACATCCTCACCCTGAACGGCAATCCACAGCTGCCCGGCAACGACCGGCTGGTCGATCCCGTGCCCGGCAACCCGCAGGAGCGCTATTTTGATTTTCTCACCGTCACCACGGATGCGAACGGCCGTTACGAGGCAACCTTTGGGATCCTTCTTCATCCCGGACCCTACGGCGTCCGTTTCTACGTCAAGGACACGGACGACTTCAAGATCGTGCTCTACCGCGACTACTTCAAATTCGCGGTCAAGTGATGCCGCCGGCCGGCTGCCCGATCTTACTTGAAGAACTGGTCATGGTCTGCCCCGCCGTTGAGACGGCTCGTGCCGTTGGCATGACCTGACCCGTTGGCGTCGGAGGCCGCCACCCTCGACGTTAACGCAGGCTGCAGTCCGCGCGCAACTGGCGTCAGCTTCGGCGACAAGGTGCGCTTTGCCGGTTTTTCCGGCACGACGATCGCACTTGCCGCTGCCGTCCGGCCACCCACAAGGGCCTGGAGCGAGCGGACGGACTCGCGCATCATCTCGGCCTGGGCGCTCAATTCCTCGGACGCGCTGGCGGATTCCTCGGCGCTGGCGGCGTTGCCCTGGGTGACCTTGTCCATCTGGGATACCGCCACCGTCACCTGGCCAATGCCCTGGCTCTGCTCGTTGGAGGCGGTGGCGATCTCGGCGACCAGGCCGTCCACCTTGCGGGCCTTCAAAAGGATCTCGTCGAGGCTCTGGGCCACCTTGGCGCTGATTTGCACGCCGTGCTCGCTGCGGGCGACGGAGTCCTCGATCTTCTCCGCCGTCTCCTTGGCGGAATTCGCGGAACGCTGGGCAAGCGAGCGCACCTCCTCGGCGACGACGGCAAACCCCGCCCCGGCCTCGCCCGCGCGGGCGGCCTCGACCGCCGCGTTGAGGGCCAGGATGTTGGTCTGGAAGGCAATCTCATCGATCGTCCGTACAATCTTCGCGATGTTGCCGGAAGCGGTCTTGATCCCGTCCATCGCCTGTTTCATCTCGCTCATGTTGGCGGCGCCGCCCTCGGCCGCCTGGCGGGTCTCGTCGGAAAGCTGCTTGGCATGGGTAGCGGACTCGGCATTGCGCTTCGTCATGCTCGCGATCTCCTCCAGCGAGGCGCTGGTCTCCTCCAGCGAGGCAGCCTGCTCGCTGGCCCCCTCGGCCAGGCTCTGGCTGGCCGACGAGAGCAGTCCCGCTGCCGAGGCGGTTTGCTCGGCACCGCCGCTGAGCTGGCCGGTGATGCCGCGCAGCGCCCGGCTCAGGCCGCGGATGACGACGACCGAGAAGATGACGCCAAGCACGAGGGACAGGCCCGCCGCGATCACGACGACCCTCGTCGTGGCCTTCAGATTTCCGGCCGAGCTTTCAACCAACTGCTTGCCGCTGGTCCGGTTGTATTCGACGAGCATGTCGTTCGATTGAAAATACACCTGGAACGCCGGGAGCAATTTGCCCTTCAGCACACCCGCCGCCTCGTCCCTTTTTCCGTCCGCCAGGAGGGCCAGGTAGATCTCCCGCTGCTCGCTGTAAGCTTTCCGATTCGCGTTGAGCGTCTCAAAATTCCGGCGATCCTCCGGCTCGTTGATGGATTTCTCGTATTCCTTGAGGATCTCGACGTGCTTCGCGGAAACCTCGCGCACCCGGGCGATGTAAGCCGCCGCCTCCTCCTTGGTTTGCGCCGAGCCGGCGAGCACGACGTTGTTGAAATTCTCCGCCGCGTTGGCCTTCGACGCTCCCGCCCAGATCAGTCCAGGGATCACGTCGGTGCTCATGGTTTTGACGTCGGTGTCGACGTTGGACAGGCTGACAAAAACGCTGACGGCCGTGCCGAGCGTGAGGGCGATCAGGGTCGCCGAGATGAAGACAATGCGTTTTCCAATGGTCCAGGAGCTCATTTGCGTGGGAGGGTTCTGCGAACGCTTGGTATCGGCGGCGGCGGCCGGATTCTTTAGCGGTTCCTCGGCCGGGAACGCGGTCATAAGCGCGGCAATTCACGACTCGCCGTCCTCATTAGATTTCCGGCGCGTCTCCCCGGAGTCGCCTCCTGGGGAGCTGCCAAGAGCAAAGATCGCCTGAATTCAGGCGCTTTTCCTGGGTGCGATGAGCGGCCCTTCCGGTTATTGCCTGCCGTCGGGCCGCCATCATGCCGTCAGTGAAGATTCAATGCATCGAGGATGACTGCCTCCTCCGCGACCTGCTCGCCATCCGCCTGGAAGAGGTGGCCCAGCCCCGCGTCGACGTCCTCAGGGCCCAGGACGGAAAGTCGGGACTGCAACTGGCCCGCCAGGAGAAGCCGGACCTGGTCGTGCTCGACCTCAAGCTGCCCGACATGCCCGGCCTCGAGGTGGCCCGGGAGCTTAGCGGACTGCGCCCGTCTCCGCGGGTCCTCGTGCTGACGGCGACCGTCTCGGAGGCCGTCCTGAATCGCGTGCTCTACAGCCCGGTCCACGGGTGCATCCTGAAGACCTCGGGCGACGCCGCCGAATTGCTGGTCGCCGTGCGCAAGCTGCTCTCGGGCGAGACGTATTTTTCGCGGCCCGTGCTGGCGGCGATGACCGAGGCGCGGAAGCACCCGGACCATTTTTCGAAAATCCTCTCGGCGCGCGAGGTCGACCTGCTGCCGCTTTTCGGCTACGGCTGGCTCAACGAACGCATCTCCCAGCACACCGGACTCACGGTGGCCACCGTTCGGACCCATCACCAGCACATCCTCAACAAACTCGGCCTGCACAGCCGCGAGGAACTGATGCGGTGGGCGATGAAGAAGGGGTTTGTCGACTACAGCTACGAGCCCTGCGAGATCCCGGCGGGCACCGGCGAGTAGCGTGCCGCGCTCCCCGCGCGTATACTGCAATTTACGTAAAGCCGGTGCTTTCGCCCGCGACGGCCGGCGCACGAGACTCTCCTCGTGGCCGATTCAGCGACACAGTTTTACCCGGCAGCGCGGTCCCGCGACACCGTCGAGGCGCTCTTTGCTGCGCACGGCCCGACGCGGGCCGAGGTGTTCTGGCTGATTCTGGCCGGCGTGGTGACAACCCTGGTCGCACTTCCGTTCATCAAGGTGGACGTCTCCGTCAGTGCCCCCGGCGTCGTCCGCCCGGCCACCGAGCGCATCGCAATTCGGTCGCCGGTTTCCGGCCGCATCGCGCAAATCCTCCTCCGCGATAACAGCCCCGTCGCCGGCGGCCAGCCGCTCCTGGTCGTGGCGGCGCCCGACCTCGAGGAGCGGCTCGCGCGAAATCGGGCGCAGCAAGCGACCCGCGCTGACCTCATCAGTGACCTCCGCCAGCTCACGACCGGGCTTCCGGCCGACGGCGGGGACAAGTTGCCGCCCGTCTCGCGGGCGGCGGCCACGCCCCCGCCGGCATTCCGGACGGAAACCGCGGCCCGCGAGCACGCCCAGTTTCTGACCCAACTCGACGCCGCCGGGTTGGACGAGACCAAGGCGCGGGCCGATTGCGAGCGGTTTGCCACCCTCGCCGCCAAAGGCATTTCCTCGCAGAGCGAGCTCGACCACGCGCGTTATGAGGTCGCCCGCCTGCAGGCCGAGGCGAAGCTGACGGTCCGCCAGGCGCTCGCGCGCTGGCAGTCGCGACTGCGTGACGAGGAGTCCGCGGCCGCCGACCTCGCCTCGGAGGAAAGGCGCCTCCGCGAAGAGGTCACTCATTTCACCATCCGCGCTCCGGCCGAAGGCTTGCTGATTGGGTTCACCGGCTGGGGCGTGGGTGGCTTCATCACCACCGGGCAGGATCTCGGGGCCGTTTCCCCAAATGGCCGGCTGCTGGTCGAGTCGCTCGTCTCCCCGGCCGACATCGGACTGATCGCGCCCGGGCAGAGGACACGCATCGCCGTCGACGCCTACCCGTACACCCGCTGGGGCACGCTCGAAGGCTCCGTGGTGTCCGTCTCCGGGGATTCGCTGGGCGCCCTGCCAACGGCGTCGCCCCACTTCAAGGTCATTGTGCAGCCGTCGCTCGCGGAGCTGCGCCTGCCGGGCGGCGCCCGGGCCGGGTTGCGGAAGGGCTTCACGGTCCGCACCCGTTTCCTCGTGGCCCGGCTCAGTCTCTTTCAGCTTCTGTACGACGACGCCAACTCCCGGCTCGATCCCCAGGGCCCGGGTCAGAGAGCAGCGCCGCCGCCCCAGCCGCCCCACCCTCCCCCGGCATAACGCCGGGGAAAATGAACCATAGGCATATGCAAAACATAAACGACCATCACCTGGACCACATCACCGGCGGCGGCGATCCCATCAGCCAACCGCTGTCCATGCCCCCGGGCTGGACTCCCGTGCAAATTCACGGCCCCTGCTCGGCGTATACGATCACCGACTACTTGAAGTCGATCGGCATCGTGCTGGCCCAATAACCGAAGACGGAACCAACCGGATTCAATCCACCAACCATCGAAATCAGAAAATTCCATGAACAACATGCTCGAATTAAACGCAGCGGATGCCGACGCGATCTCCGGCGGCATCGAGGCTTATCTGCTGGGAGTCACCGTCGCCCTGGGCGGCTTCGTTGTCTCAAACTGGCCGGCCATCAAGCAGGGCTTCGCCGACGGCTTCAACGACGCCTACATGAAGGTGATGACATCCTGAAACCGAGGACCTCCCCATGAAAAACCTGTCCTTACTCACTGAATCGGAAACCGAGCAACTGTCCGCGGGCGACGCCCAGCCCACCGGGGTGACCGGCAGCACCAGCCTGGCCCACGATCTCTCGTACTTCGCCGGCCTGGTGTTCGGAACCATCGCCGGCGTGTGGATGGCCTACACCTCCGCCGACGCCATCAGCGTCGTCGAATGGAAGACCGGGATTCGCGAGGCGAAGTAGCCTTCCGTGGTACTGTGGTGCCTTCGCCAGCCGGTCAAAAGCCGGCTGGCGGGGTCGCCCGGCACCCCCCACCGCTTCCTGGAAACCGTGGCTTACCCATTCGGCGTTTCTGACGACGAAACACCCGGACTCGCGGTCCGCTTCAAGAGGACCGTGCTTCCGGTCATCCGCACTCTGGCCGGCCATATGCTCGTCGCGTGGTGCCCCTCCGAACTTGTTCTGCTCACGCTGAATTCCCTCGGACCGGGCCAGCGGGGCCTTTCCTTTTCCGACGCCCCAACCGAAACGCTGCTCTCGATGCTCTTCTTCGCGCCCTGCGTCGAAACCTACATGATGCACTTCATTTTCGTCGCGCTGCGGAAGGGAAGTCGCAACGAAATCCTCGTCAACGCGGCCTCGGCGGCCCTCTGGGGTGTCCTGCATTTCCACACCGCCAGCTGGGGCCTCCATGCCATCTGGTCATTCGGAGTCATGGGGCGCTGCTACCTGCGCCAGGAAAAAACTTCGGTGCAAAGGGCGATCGTGATAACGGCGGGAGTCCACGTCGGCATTAATATGCTCAGCTTCATCACCTGGAAGCTGCTCAACGTGTAGGGCCACCCGGGCCGTTACGGCCCGGGGCGGCGTTGGCGCCCGGCGGCCCTCTGCGCCGGTGGAAACCACTTCGCCCGGCAAGCGCTTGCTCAGCCGCGTCCGCCAGCGGCGCGAACCGGTTGCGTTTTTCGCCTGGTCGCAGACGTGCGGACCGCGTTCTCCCGTCCACCGGCGATGGCCGCCACCGTTGGAAGACCGCTGCACTTCGAGGCGTTCCGAATGAATTTCCACAATTTTGCAGTCAGGCAGGTTGACGCGACCGATTGCGGCCCCGCCTGCCTTGCCTCCATCGCCCGGGCCTACCGTTTACGGGTGCCCATCGCGTGGCTGCGACGCACGGTCGGCACGTCACGCACCGGGACCACAGTCGCCAGCCTGATTCATGGAGCCCGCCAGCTGGGTTTTGTCGCCAAGGGCGTCAAGGGCCCCCCCGACGCCCTCCCCTCCGTCCCACTCCCGGCGATCGCCCATTGCCAGGTTGATCGACAGCAACTGCACTACGTGGTCCTCATCGCGTGGACGCCGACGCACGCGCGCGTGATGGACCCCGCGGTGGGTCGCGTCGAGAAATGGCCCCGCGAAAAATTCCTGGCAGTCTGGACCGGCGTTCTGGTCGTCATGGCCCCGGGTGACGATTTCCGGCCTGGTGATCGCACCGTGGCGCCCTGGCGGCGCTTATGGGCGCTGCTCCAACCACATCACCCCGTGCTGGCGCAGGCCTTCGCGGGCGCCGTGGTAACGACGGTGCTCGGACTCTCGACTTCCCTCTATGTGCAGAAAATCGTCGATACGGTGATTCCGGACGGGAACCGGCCGCTCTTGAATCTCCTGGCCCTTGCCATGCTCGTCATCCTGGCGTTCAAGACCGTCCTCGGCCTTTTCCAGTCGGTTCTTTCACTCCGGACAGCGCAAAGGATCGATGCCGCGCTGATCCTGGCCTACTACCAGCACTTGCTGGGACTGCCGCAGACTTTTTTCGACACGATGCCCATCGGTGAAATCACGTCACGCGTGGGCGACGCCGTGAAGATCAGGAATTTTCTCAACGGCGCGCTGCTGAACCTTCTGCTCAATCCTCTCATTCTCGTTTTCTCCCTGGGCGCGCTGTTCTTCTA
>Ga0265327_10002758_pt1 | contig 17863 bp, 10 predicted proteins | sample 41621metaG_FD_202089 | JGI IMG/M metagenome (GOLD analysis project Ga0265327, IMG submission 202089) | Rhizosphere microbial communities from Carex aquatilis grown in University of Washington, Seatle, WA, United States - 4-16-21 metaG | ecosystem: Host-associated > Plants > Roots > Rhizosphere... | reverse complement strand
TTCATCCGCGAGCACAAGGACCAGCCGTTCTATCTCAACTACTGGGCCTTCTCCGTGCACTCGCCCTGGGGCGCCAAGCCGGAGTTGATCGAAAAATACCGACGCAAGGCGGACCCGAAGAACCCGCAGCACAACGCCGTTTATGGCGCGATGGTGCAGAGCCTGGATGAGGCGGTGGGACGATTGCTCGACACGTTGGATGAACTGAAGATCGCGGACCACACCATCATTGTCTTTTTCTCCGACAACGGCGGGGTAAACTGGTTTGACCCCAAGTCCAAGGAACAGGCGGAACTGGAATGCGCGCCCACTTCCAATGCACCGCTGCGTGCGGGAAAGGGGACGCTGTATGAAGGAGGCACGCGCGAGCCCTGCGTGGTGGTATGGCCGGGAAAGACGGCTGCCGGTTCTCGAAGCACCGCCTTTCTCTCCAGCGTCGATTTCTATCCCACGCTGCTGGATATGGCGGGCGTGCGGCCGAAGGCGGATTTAAAATTCGACGGCATCAGCCAGACGGCTGCGCTGCTGGGCAAAGCAGCGCCGCGTGACACGTTGTTTTGTTACTACCCTTGCTATTCGCCTCCCGGCCACATGGTGAAGACGGTTCCCGGTACCTGGGTGCGGCGTGGAGATTGGAAGCTCATCCGTCTGTTCCATGATGCGGATGATCAGAGCGACCGCTTCGAACTTTACAATCTTCACGAGGACGCTGGCGAAAGGAAAAACCTTGCCGCGCAATTCCCTGACCGTGTGCAGGAACTCAGCGCCCTCATCTCGCGGCATCTCGAAGAGACTCATGCCATCGTCCCGGAAAAGAATCCCGCCTACAATCCTTTGGTGCCCGACTGGACCCCAAGCAAAGAGACCCAGCTTACAGCGCGCGACGGCAAGCTCATCATCAATGCCTCGAGTGGCGGTCCGTCTTTCTCCGCGCGCGATCTTCCCACAGGCAAGGGACCCTTCACCTTGGGCATCCGCATGAAATCCAGCAGTAAGGGCGGCGGCCGGATCTTCTGGGCGGCGAATCCCCGGGAACCTTTCGCCAAGGAACGTGCCGTGCCCTTGCTGGCAAGGCATGACAACGAATGGCACAACTACGTGGTCAAGCTGCCGGTCGAGACGGAAATTCAGATGCTGCGCATCGATCCGTCCGCCGCCCCGGGCGAGATTGAGGTGGAGTTCATGCGGCTGCGCGATGGGGACAAGAAAATCCTGAAGGAATGGCAATACGCCAGCACGGCGAAATCCACCGCCCTGGCGCATCCCACGCCTCAAGGCGCCGCCCAGCCAGCCGCACAGAAATCCGCGTCGCCTGCCACCAAGCCGACGGCCCCACCGATCTCGCCCAATTTTGCCTGCAATCGCGTTCGTTTCTTTCCTGCCCCAGATGGCGAGCAAGCGATGGTAGGAGGGCGCTTCGAAGGATCGAACGTCTCCCGCCACGACGGATACGAATTGCTTGCCGAGATCAACGAGGCACCGCCTGCCAAACAGTGGAGTGAGCTGAAGTTCGACAACAAGAAGGTTTATCGCTGGATGCGCTACATCGGGCCCAAGGGCTCCCACTGCAAAATTGCGGAACTCGAATTCTACTCGGGCGACCGGAAGATCAGCGGAAAGGGGATTGCTTTTGGTCCCGCCATTACGGACGGCGCCCACAGTTGGCAGCAGGCGTTTGATGAAAAGACCAACACCTGGGTCGAATCCAATGAACCGGATGGCGATGCGATTGGTGTGGACCAACGCGACAATGCCACCGCGAAGTATCCGCAGTTCACTCCAGGCCTTCCTGGCCCACCGATGCCGAGCGCAGCGCCGAGTCTCGCGATTCAAGATGGTCCTCTCGATGTGACGATCAAGACTCCCACGCCGGGCGCCACCATCCGATACACGATTGATGGAACTTGGCCCACAGCGGAGCATGGAGCCGATTACAGCGGTCCTATCCACATTGACAAAAATGCCACCATACAGGCGACCTCGCTTCTGGAGGGGTATGCGCCAAGTCCTCCCATTGCCAATACTTACCTGATCAAAGGACAGACCAAGCCCGGATTTAGCACTTTCCACTGGGGCAACAGTCTCACGCAGACTACCGGCGGACTTTCGCCTTTCATCCGCACGGCAGGCTATGAGCATCGCTCGGCCATCTTTGCCCGGCCCGGCGCCTGGACGAAGGAGTTGTGGAATATCGGCCTTACGAAAGAAAAAGACCGCGCAATGGGACTCTGGAATACATTGGATCACCTGGACCACGTCACCGTGCAGCCGCGTGATTTTGACATTGCGGAGGAAGCTGGCTACGACATCAAGTTCTTCGACCTGGCGCGACAGAAGTCGCCCCAGGTGCAGCCATGGTTCTACTGCGAATGGACGGAGAGGAAGCGCCAGCGCCCCACCGACCGAGGTGAAATGCCCAGCAGCCAGATGAAGAAACTCTACCCCGCGCTCACCTGGGAAGAGTCCATGAGCGCCATGATGCTTTATATGGAGGAATTGCAGAAGAAAGTGTGTGAAACGTACAAGGAAGGCAAACGTCCGCGCATTCTCCCCACAGCGCTCGCCATGGGCTGGATCAAGAATCTGATCGACCACGGCAAAATCCCCGGCGTGAAGCCAGGCTCTTTTTATCCACAGCTCTTCAACGACCAGGTGCATCCCACCTCTGGCGCCCTCATCAACGAGCATGCGAACGGCGGCTACCTTGTGGATCTCACCTGGTTCTCCGCCTTCTACAAGGAATCGCCCGAAGGCAAAGTGCTGCCCATTGGCACCACCTTCACGCCGGAGCAGGCACGCATCCTGCAACGCCTCGCATGGAGCGTTATCAAGAACTATCCCGACTGTGGACTCTACGAAGAAGGGAAGGAACCGTGTGGGAAGCCGGAGTTTGCCGTCGAAGGGTTAGGCAGGGATGCAAAGATAACCCTTCAATCCTCGACGCCTGGGGTGTGGTTCCGCTACACCTTGGACGGCACGCCCCCGACCCGCACCAACGGCTACATCTACTGTGGCGTCATCAGCAACCAGCCGGGTATCGTTTTGAAGGCAGTGGCCTACAAGACCGGCATGGCGGACAGCGCGATTGCCGAAGGACCCAAGATGAAGGTTGAATGATGAGATTTTCACGTCAGTTCTTTTGTTTCGTCGTTACGCTGGTCGCGGTGCTTGGCTGTGATGGTTTGTGTGCGGAGTCCAAACCTGCGGTACCGCCGGTGTTGCAGCCATTCGTGGATCGCCATGAAGTCGGGGGCATCGTGACCCTGGTGGCCACGAAGGACAAGATTCTCGAGCAATCCGCGGTAGGTTTCATGGATCTCGCCACGCGCACGCCTCTGCGGACGGACGCCTTGTTTTGGATCGCTTCACAGTCCAAGCCCATCGTGGCCACGGCCATGATGATGATGATCGATGAAGGGAAGGTGAGCCTCGACGATCCGGTCACCCAATACATTCCTGAGTTCAAGGAGCAGTGGCTCATTGCCGAGCACGATGAAAAGCACACGCTGCTGAAGAAGCCGGAGCATCCCATTCTCATTCGCCATCTGCTAAGCCACACCAGCGGCATGCTGTACAAGACCGTCATCGAGCAGCCGACGCTCGACATCCTGCCGCTTGAGGCACGCATGCACAACTATGTGATGTCGCCGCTGCAGTTCGAGCCCGGCGCGAAGCACCTTTACGCGAACGCCGGTATCAATACGGCCGCGCGTATCGTGGAGATTGTCAGCGGCAAGTCCTATCCGGATTTCATTCAGGAGCGCATTTTTAATCCGCTCCGCATGAAGGACACAACCTTCTGGCCCACGGAGGAGCAGTTGAAGCGTCTCGCCAAACCGTACGCGCCTGATCCGGACAAAAAGGGCGCGCTGGCGGAAGTTCCCAATCCACAACTGCGGCCTCCCTACAGTGATCATACCCGTTTCGTGCAGCCCGCAGGCGGTCTTTTCTCCACGGCGGCGGACCTGCTCAATTTCTACCGCATGCTGTTGGGAAACGGAACGTTCGAAGGGAAGCGCCTGCTGTCCGAGAAAGCCATCCAGCAGATGACCTCCAAACAAACTGGCAGCCTGAAGCAGAATTACGGCTTTGGTCTCGATGTCACCCCGGGCAAGATTGGACACGGTGGCACGCTGGGTACGCTCTCCGCGATGGATCGAGAGCATGGAATCATTTCGATTTTCATAGTGCAATACGGCGGTCCGGGCGCTGTGCTCAACAAATGCCGCCAAGCTTTTCAAAAGGCGGTGCAGGAAAGATACTGGGGGAAGCAGACGCAGACCGCGACGCCGGTGGAGATTCGTTCCGCGACTCCGACCGTCACCAGCGTAGAGGCCTTCACTTCTCTGGCGCCGCTAGCGGAATGGACGGAGAAATGGCCCAATGAGCACGGCGGCCAATTCATTCGTCAGGTTCGCGCTCAAATTTGGAACGGCGCCATTGAGGCAGCGCTGGATCAGGGGGGGTCGGTATTGCTTCCGCATCGTCCCGTTCCCTACTATTTAGATGGCCCTATTATCCTGAAGTCAGGCCAGCGTCTCGTGGCCGCGCCAGATGCGGAGATTCGGCTCAAGCCCAACTCCAACACCTGCATGGTCCGCAATGCCTCGATGGTCAGCGGCCAAAAAGGTCCCGTTTCCAATGCGATGCCAACTGACCAGAATATCTCGATTCAAGGCGGCATCTGGACGACGCTGGCGTTTGATCGTGAATCCAATGGCAACAACGTCGGTCGCAGTTCCACCAAAAACGAGCATCCAGGGTCCTATGCGGTCATTGTTCTGAGCAACGTCAAAAACGTAGTGGTCAAAGATCTCGTCATCCGCCGGAGCCGACCCTTTGGCGTACAGATGAGCCAGTGCACGAACTTCCACATTGCGAACATCAGGTTCGAGGAGCACCTGCGCGACGGCATCCACATCAACGGGCCAGCGCATCAAGGGGTGATCGAGGGAATCAGCGGTGTCACCCATGACGACTTCGTGGCGCTGAATGCTTGGGATTGGAAGGGATCTGCCATCACTTTTGGTCCGATTACTGGCGTGGCAGTCCGCGATATTCGGGGCAGCGATTCACCAGGTGAATCCTCCGCGCCCGCCGGTTCGCGCGAAATCCGTTTGCAGGCAGGCACCAAGAATTTTGAAAATAATCAGAAGGTCGACTGCAACATCGAAGACTGCGTCTTCCAGGACATTCGCGGCATTCGAACCGTGAAAATGTACGACCAGCCAAATCTGGAGATGGGCCGCGACAAAGACTTCGCCGATCCCATCGGCAAGATGCGGCACATCCTCTTCAAAGACCTCGTCGTGGAGCAACCAAGTGATCCTGCCATGTTTCAGGTGGGCTCCAACGTGGATGGACTCGATATTGAAGAGATGAAGCTGGATTTCGAGCCGACGCCGGATTTTCGCCTCGTCTCTGTTGGCCCGCTTTCCCAGACCTACAAACATCACAAGGATGATCCCAAGACATGGGTGGAAATATTTTCTCCCGACAAGGACTGCACGTTGCAGCATCTGAAAATCGGGCGCGTGCAGAGCAAGGCAGGCGGCGCCTTGGAGGGCCGCAGCCTGGTAAAAGTCATCCAACAAACCATCAATCCCGACTATCCCCACAGCACGCCACGCGGCGGCACCGGCAAGGGGATCTGGGAAGACTCCACAAAATAGCCCGGGGATTTTTCTCATTTAACAACCCATGAAGCATCTCCGTCTTAACTCTTTTCACCTCAGCATTCCCATCGCAGCACTCATGCTGCTGACGTCACCGCTCCGCGCCGAGGAAACCATCAAGGCAGCTCTGCAGCAGAGCGTGGATCATCACATCGCCACCGGTGTGGTAGGGCTTGTCGCAGACAAGGACAAGATCCTCGACATCGCAGCTGCGGGCGTTTCCAATCAGGCCACCAAGGCGCCCATGCAGAAGGACAGTCTCTTCTGGATCGCCTCCATGACGAAATCCTTTACCGCGGCCGCCTTCATGATGCTGGTTGACGAGGGGAGGGTGAAGATCGATGACCCGGTGGAGAAATACCTGCCTGAGTTCAAAAATCAGATGGTGGCGGACAAGGACGATCCGAAGAAACTGCATCCGCCCGCGCACCCGATCACCATCAAGGAAGTGCTGAGCCACACCAGCGGCTTGATCCTTGCGGGTGACAAATCGCTGAAACGCACCAATTCCCTAAAGGATGATGTGGCCCAGTTTGGCGCCGCACCGCTGCGCCAGGAGCCGGGCACGAAATTTGAATACAACAACTCCGGCATCAACACCGCAGCCCGCATCATCGAGGTGCTAAGTGGCGCGCCTTATGCGGAGTTTCTGCAAAAACGCATCCTCGATCCGTTGGGCATGAAGGACACCACCTTCTGGCCCACGGAGGAGCAAGGAAAACGGCTTGCCTACTCTGCCCGATTCACGGCGGACAAAAAGGGTTTGGAGGACATCGATTTCGCCAAGGACCTCAAGCCTGCGCTGATCGAAAAGCTGGGACATGGCGTGACGGTGCCTCACGACGTCCTGGCCAACTATGGAATGGGCAAGCTGGAGGAGTACTACCACCATTACGCCGATGGCGCGGGCGGGTTGTTTTCCACTGCGTCGGATGTGGCCAAGTTTGCCCAGTGGCTTCTCAACAAGGGCGAGTGGAAGGGGAAACGACTGCTCTCGGAAGAGTCGGTACGTCAACTCGGCGCGGTGCAGTCGGGCGAAGTGATGGTGAATCCCAACGAAGGTTACGGCTTGGGGATGTTCGTAAAAAAGAGGCAGGATGAAAGCGTGAGTGTCGGCAGTTTTGGCCATCGGGGCGCGCGCCGCACGGTCTTTTGGGTGGACCCCACGAACCAGCTTGTCGTCGTACTCCTCGTTCAGCGCATGGACATGACGGGAGAGCAACAGAAGGAAATCTACGGATCTTTTTCAAAGCCGCGGTGGAAAAATTTGGGAAATTCCGACCGGGTTCGTAACGGGAATCATGTGGTCTCACCGTGGCGAAGATCGGGCATGATGCGCACGGGGTTCAGCGGAGCACTTCCCGTCGTGGCCAGTTTTAAGACCATGCGTGACAGGTTGCGCGCAAACTTGGCGGGGTCCGCGGAATAACGCGTGATACACGGCATCACATGGGCCATGAATTCATCGTCATCACGGGAGACGACGGCAAGTTCCTTGGGGATACGGTGGCCGCTCCTGAGCAGGTGGGTCACCACCGTCAGGGCGTGCATGGAGCGCGCCACGAGAAAGGCCGTCGGCGCATGATTTCCCCGGACGGTTGCATCGAGACGCTCCACAATCCTCTGGGCCGCCTCACCGCAATGAATGACTGAGGGCACCGCCGTGGATTCGTGACCGCTTCTAAAGGCCTCGAGGAATCCACGCTCGCTCTCCAGGTCACCACCGCCAGGCACTCCCGGAAGCAGCAACGCGATGCGCCGGTATCCTTTCTTCAACAAAAGCCCTGCGCCGTGCCGGCAGGTGGCGCGATAGTCAAGGTCAACGGAAGGCAGTCGGATGCCTTCACCGCATGATCCTGCCACGACCGCACGCGCTCCTGCTTCCGAGAACCACCTTTGGGCCATTGTGGTGGTGCGAAACAAGACCCAAGCTGCGGGGGCAACGCGCTGGGTCAGCTTTTTAAGCTGGGCAGCAGGATGGGCGGTGTAGCATTGGGGCGCGGCATGGACTTCCAGTTGAAAGCCTGCTTTGCCCAACAGCCCGCGCAGTACATCCACCCAAACCATGACGAACGGAGGCATGGCCTGAAGGGGCACCGGGGAAAGGATCGCGATCAGCCGGCTTGGAGGTAGTTTGGGCCGCGTTCTCTTGGACCCTAGAATGCGTCGCCGTTTGCCGTGCATCACCGCGAGCCAGCCCTCGCTTTCCAATTGAGCCAGTGCTGCGCGAAGGGTGGGGCGGCTGGTTTGCAGCCAGTCACTGAGGCTTCGTTCTCCAGGTAGGAAATCTTTCCATTCGCCGCGCTTCATGGCCTCCCTCAAATGATCGGCGATGTGTGCGACCAGCGATGGCCTTGGAGGCAGTGTCTGCATGGGTTCCTCGTCCTGAGTTGGAATTTACTGGTAAACTGAAATGACCAGTGGACAAGCAGAAGAAGCCCATTCCCTTCGTCGTTACCAATTTTGATCGCCGTTGTACCCTCACCATGAAATCGCTTCTCCATCTCATCCCTGCTTTTCTGTTCGTTTGCCCATTCGTTTCCATCCGTGGCGCGGACTACAAGGGAGACGTCACGGATGTGCGGGTGGTGCGGACCATGGAGCAGCATCCCGGGTCCTCGTTGCTATGGGAGCCTTATATTGCGGAGTGGAAGCCCAAACACCTTGTGGTGGCCTATGGCGCAGGCATTCCTGGCAAGACGGACATGGGGGATATCGTGGCCAGCGTTTCCACCAACGACGGCGACTCTTGGAGCGAGCCCTCGTTTGTTTTCGATCACAACCAGCGTTTCGGCGCCATGCAGTTTGGCTATGCGAACGCGGTGCTCTACAAGCCACCCGGCCAGGATGTCATGTGGTGCTACGCCATGCGCTGCCCCATGAACTATCAGCACAGCGAAGATTCACAGCTCGTTGCCGCCTTCAGCGCGGATGGTGGCCGCTCCTGGACGCCGGTGGAAATGGCCATGCACTACACCGGGCCGCTTATCATCGTGGGCGGGATCCAGCGAATCGTGGAAAACGGCCAGCCGCGCTATCTGCTGCCCGCCCATCGCAACACGAAGCGCAATGATCCGCTGGGCGATCGCGATCAATTCATGCTCAGCAGCACCAGCTTGCTGGAGTGGCGGCTCGCAGGTCACATCCCTCAGCCGGCCAGCGGCCCGGTCTTCCTCCATGAGGGAAACATCGCCTTTGGTAATTCAGAAAATGAACTGAAACTGGTGATGCGCACTGCCAACTACGAGGAGAAGGCCGCGCTTGATCCGCCACGTGCCTTTTCCAGCATCAGCAAGGACGGCGGACGCACCTGGACGCCTGCCCAGCAGGAGCCGGACCTGTGGAATGCCCGGTCGAAGGGATTCTTCGGAAAGGCCTCTGATGGGACGCACCTTTATGTCTATAACGACGGGCCTGCCATGCCAAAGCAGGGGGCGCGCACTTCGCTGCGCTACAAACTTCAGCCTCCTGGTGGCGCCTGGGGTGAGGAGAAAACATTTTACGATTCCGGCACCCACAACTCCTACCCGACCCTCATCGAGGTGAAGCCCGGAGATTTCCGTGCGGTTTGGGACAGCGGCACTGCGGAGAAGACGCGCACCCACATTCGCTTCGGGAAATTCCGACTTTCCGGTGCAAAGAAGTGAAGGATTCCGGCTCGAGCGTCGTCTTTGAGAACTCGCCCAAACAATCATTCCCATCACTGTTATTTCATGAAGCGCCTTCTGTTATCATTCCTTCTCACGGCTGCCTTTCTCTCAGTGCAAACGTCCGCACTTGCAGTCGAGGAAAATGCGTCACCCAAGGTACGCTTTGCCTTGGCGGGTGACTCCACCGTGGCCGAGAACTCCGGCTGGGGACCGGCGTTTGCCAAGCTGCTCGCGCCCACGGCAGAATGTCTCAACTTTGCCCGCGGTGGACAGAGTTCGAAGAGCTTCCGCGACTCCAAAAATTGGCAGAAGGCGCTCGATTCAAAACCGAACTACATCCTCATCCAGTTCGGTCACAATGATCAGCCGGGGAAGGGGCCGAATCGGGAGACCGATCCCAAGACCACTTATCCTGAGAACCTGAGTCGTTTCGTAGACGAGGCGCGGGCTATTGGAGCGGAGCCGGTGCTCATCACCTCCATGGCGCGGCGCACCTTCGACAACGGAAAGATTCGCCATGATCTCGAGCCCTACGCGGAGGCCGTGCGGAAGGTGGCGGAGGAGAAGAAGGTGCCGATAATCGATCTCAACGCGCGTAGCATCGCGCTGCTGGAGAAGCTCGGCCCCGAAGGCACCAAGCCGTTTGACCCTGTGACCAAGGACGGCCGGCCCGACCATACCCATCTTTCGCCAAGAGGCGGTGAGGTCATGGCGCAGATCGTTGCGGAAGACTTGGTCAAAGTCCTTTCCAAGGTGAAACCGTACTTCACGCAGAACCCCTCATGACGACCCGTGAATTGCGCGAGAAAATCAGCTCTGGCGATCTCGTGCTCGGCACGCAGATTGTCTCCACCTCGCCGCGCTGGCCTCAGGTTATTGGAGGATGTGGTCTCGATTTTGTTTTTATCGACACTGAGCATATCCCCATCGACCGAGACGCACTTTCCTGGATGTGCCAGACCTATGCCGCCATGGGGCTGCCTCCCATTGTGCGAATTCCTTCGCCTGATCCTTACACTGCGACCATGGTGCTTGATGGCGGCGCGGCGGGAATTATCGCTCCGTACATTGAAACCGTGGATCAGGTGAAGGCGCTTCGCGGCGCGGTAAAATTGCGGCCCATCAAGGGACAGCGGCTCCTACAAATGTTGGATGGCAGCGCCTCGGTGGAGCCCGAACTTGCCGCCTATCAAAATGCGGGTGTCGCGCAGCGCGTGCTGATCATCAATATCGAAAGTGTTCCCGCGATGGCGGCGCTGGATGAATTGCTCAAGGTGCCAGACGTGGACGCCGTGCTGATCGGTCCACACGATCTCTCATGCAGCCTGGGAATTCCTGAGCAATATGATCGCCCGAAATTTTTGGCCGCGTGCGAGACCATCTTCCGCAAGGCGCGTGCCGCGGGCGTTGGCGCAGGCATTCATTTCTCGGAAGGGCCAGAGCAGCACCATCGCTTTATGAGCATGGGCGCCAATCTCATCATCCACAGCGCGGACATCACGCTTTTTCAAAAGTACCTACGGATGGATCTCGAGGCCATCCGCCAGGCACCCTCTGGACAGTCATGAAGCATTTGCTGCCTTTCCTTGGGCTGGCCGCATCATCGGTCGCCTTTGCGGAGGTCCGGCTTCCGGCTGTCATCTCAGATCATATGGTACTGCAGGCGGATGCGCCTGCACCGCTTTGGGGTTGGGCTGAGCCGGGAGAGGAGGTCAAGGTCTCTCTCGCTGGGAGCACACAAAAGACGTCGGCGGATGCTGCGGGCAAGTGGTCGCTGAAACTCGACAAGCTCAAGGCCTCCAGTGAGTCTCAGGCGTTGACGGTTGAGGGAGTCAACCGCATCACCATCCAAGACGTCCTTGTCGGCGAAGTTTGGCTCGCCTCCGGCCAGTCGAACATGGAGATGCAGGTCAAGGGCAAGCAACACGGCGCGGTAGATCACGCGGATGAGGAAATTGCCGCTGCCCATTTTCCGCAGATTCGCATGTTTCTGCGGGATGATTCGTTCGATATCTACCTGCCAAAGAGCACGCCGGATGAACCGAAGCAGGATGGAAAAGGCAAGTGGGTGATCTGTAGTCCGGAGACGATCGCCAATTTTTCCGCGGTCGGTTATTTCTTCGCGCGCGAGCTGCATCGTGAGTTGACGCGCCCGGTCGGCGTCATCGTCGCCGCAGTGGGCGGCACGCCGATCGAAGCATGGACCAGCAGGGAGGCGCAGGAGAAGGTGCCTGCGCTCCAGCCGTTGCTCAAGGATTGGCAGAAGAGGCTGGCCGGCCACGATGTGGCGCAGGAGTATGAGACTTTCATGCAGGCGAAAAAAGCCTGGCTCAAAGAGCGGGCGGCGGCGCAAAAGGCGGGACAACCTCTGCCCAAGACCCCCAAACCCTACAAGAACGATCAGGTCTTAAAACCGTACGGTCTCTTCAATGCGATGATTCATCCACTGATTCCTTACGGCGTGCACGGAGTGATTTGGTATCAGGGCGAGAGGAACGCCGCAGGTCCCTTCACGAGCCTCTACGGCATGCAGCTTGCCACCATGATCAAGGACTGGCGGGCACGATGGGGTAGCGATTTTTATTTCGCGTGGGTGCAGTTGCCGCGGTTCAAAACGGAGCAGAAGTTGCCCATCGAGTCCAATGGCTGGGGCGTGAGCGTGCGCGATGAGATGCGCCGCACCTTGAGTGTGCCCAATACCGCCATGGCCATTACCATCGACATGGGCGATCCCAAAGCGGGACACCCCACGAACAAAGCTGACTACGCGCACCGTCTCGCCCTGCTCGCGCTCCACGATGTGTACCACAAGTCAGGCGCGGAATACACCGGCCCTCTGCTGAAGTCAGCAGAGGTAAAAGGCCACAGCGTGGTGCTCACTTTTGACCACGCAGCAGGTCTCAAGGCTGCCTCTGGTGATCTCAGAGGTTTCGCTATCGCGGGAGAAGATCAGAAATTCGTCTGGGCCAAAGCTGTGATCGAAGGAGACAAGGTGATCGTCTCCCACGAGAACATCGCCAGTCCCGCCTCTGTCCGGTACGGCTGGGCCTCCAATCCCATTGGAAATCTCGTGAACGCCGCAGGGTTTCCGGCTTCGCCCTTCCGCACGGACGACTGGAAGTAGTTTCTTGCCCGCGACTCCGCATGAGAAGACTCCTGCTCACATTTCTTTGTCTCCTGGCCGGCACCGCATTTGCTGCTGCGCCTTTGTTTGAGACCACGCAGGTGTTCCCTTTCGCGCGTGGGAACAAGCCGAACTACCGCATTCCCTCCATCATTCAGGCGCCCAATGGAGACATTCTTATTATTGCTGAGAAGCGCAATGATGGCATCGGCGATATCGGCAATCACGACATCGTTTTGAAACGCAGCCGCGACAAAGGCAAAACCTGGAGCGTGGAGCGGGTGATCTTCGACGATTACGATCACACCTCCACGGACATCACCATCGGCCAGGACCGCAGCCATCACCGTCTCTGGCTCTTCTTCCTGCGCGACAAGAAGAAGTTCAATTATTTCACGAGCGATGACAGCGGCATCACCTGGCAGGGGCCAGTCTCCATTCACGAGCAGGTCATCAAGCCGGAGTGGGATCATCTCACTTCCGCCAAAGCCGAGGAGGACGCGGATCCCTCCAGCGGCGGTCGTGGCTCCCAGTGGGCAAGGGGATGGTACCAGCGCTACGGGGTCGGCCCTGGCAATGCGATGATTCAGCTCAAATCTGGCCGGTTGCTGGTGCCAGCGCGGCATCGTGAGGACATTGGCAAGGGACGGCTGCGCAGCTTTGCCCATTGCTTCTACAGCGATGATCACGGCGGAAACTGGAAGCTTGGCGGCACCATTGGCCTGAACACGAGCGAATGTCAGCTTGTGGAATTGGCGAATGGCGATGTGCGCGTCATGTCGCGCAACGAGAGCAGCGAGGATGCTCCGGACAACCTTCGGCATCTCACCTCCTTGAGCCACGATGGCGGTGTGACTTGGGAACCGGTACGCCGTGCTGAGGAACTCATCACACCGCGTTGCCATGGTCCGGTAGAGCGTTTCACCCTGGTCTCCCAGCAGGACAAGAATCGACTGCTCTTCAGCAGTCCCGCTTCACCCTACCGCCAGAAGGAGCATCCCTACGGCCGCTACAACCTTACCATTCGTCTGAGCTACGATGAAGGCGAGACCTGGACCGCCGGAAGGACCATCTGGCCGCATCCTGCTTCCTACTCGGACATGGTGGTGCTGGATGACATGACAGTTGCTTATGTTTATGAACGAGGTGACAAGGGCTCGACGCATTTTTGGGATGAACTTCACTTCGCGCGCTTCAATCTTGAATGGCTGACGGATGGACATGATTCTTTGGAAGCAGCCAAGCACTGAGAGCGGTTTCCGGTTCGGACGCGTGATCTCTGCGATGACGCTGGTCGTTGCAGTATCCCTAGTCGCGGGCCTGACATTCGGGGGGCCGGTGGTTTTCGAGATCGGCAGTCATCGGCAGCTTTTTCTCGATGACCACCTGCTTGATGCAGCGCGCGCCCAACGTGTCACACCGACGTTGAATCCACCTCAGAGTATTCGGCGGGTGCTGAAACCGGACCAGCCCTGGGAGGCACTCGGTTTCATTTTTTACGCCAGCGTGGTGGACAACGGCAAGACGATCCAACTGTATCACGGCAGCTACGATGCGGAAAAGAAAAAGCACTTCCTGCTTGCGACGAGCACCGATGGTTTTCACTGGGAGCAGCCAGAACTTGGCCTGAAAAAATTTCAGGGCAGCACCAAGAACAACATCCTGCCGCTGGATGCGGTGGAGGTCAGTGTCATCCGTGATTCCCACTCGTCGCCGGAGAAGCGCTACCGGCTTCTCTTTACAAATCATTGGCCGGACCCCGCACGCGCGGGCGTCTACGCTGCCTCCTCAGCGGATGGCATCGCGTGGAATGTCACGCCGGAGCGCATGCTGCCTTTCGTACCAGACAGTCAGCCTTCGTTCTTCTGGGACGAAAGCCTCCAGAAATATTCCATCTACCTTCGTGCCTGGAATCCCCATCTGCGCGCGGTGTCACGCATGGCGGTGGATGATCTCGAAAAACCGTGGCCTTATGATTCGTCGGTGCCGCCTTATTTCGTACGGGGGAAGGACAAGATTCCCACCTTTAGCCGCGAGTGGCCCATCGTGATGGGGCCGGATGAAAAAGATACGCCCTTTGGACAGCTCTACACGAGCGTGGCCATGCGTTATCCCTATGCTCCCCACGTCTATGTTGCTTTTCCGGCCGTCTTCCTGAATTTCCGCGCGCCGGAGTGGAAGGAACGCGCCGTGAGCAGCAGCGACGGCACTTTTGATGTGCAACTCGCAACGAGCATCGATGGCATCACTTGGAAGCGCTGGCATCAGCCGTATGTCAGCGGGGGGCTTCAGGATGGACTCGATCTGCGATTGGTCAGCATGGGGACTGGCATGGTGCGGCGCGGCAACCTGCTCCTTCAGTATTTTGTGGGCTGGCCGCATACCCATGGATTGCCGGGAGTGTGGGACCGCGATCCCGCCACACGTGCGCCGTGGCTGAAGAAAGATCTGGGTGGCATCTATTGTGCCACGCAGCGACTTGATGGCTTCGTGTCGATGGATGCGGGCGATGAAAGCGGCACCATCACCACCGTGCCTTTGGTTTTCAAAGGAGATCGTCTGCTGCTGAATCTCCACGTCGCCGGGACCGGCATTGCGAAGGTGGCGATACTGGATCAAAAGGGAGACGCGCTTCCGGGGTTCTCCACTGACGATTGCAGCGCCATGAATGAGGATGCGGTGAATTTGGAAGTTCACTGGAAAGAAGGAGTGTCCCTCAGCGCGCTGGCCGGCAAACCAGTGCGCCTGCAGTTCATGCTGCGCAACGCGAAGCTCTATGCCTTCCAGTTTATCCCCGCCAAGGACCCGGCATCGAAATGAAACAGCTTATTCTATTGTGGGGTGTTATCGTCGCGGGGATTGTTTCCGCAGCAGCGCAGACACCGCGGGTCGTTGAGGCGGACGTTTGCATCTACGGTGGCACCTCGGGCGGCGTGGTCGCGGCGGTGCAGGCGGCGCGCATGGGGAACCGGGCGGTGATTGCCGAGCCAGGCAAACATCTCGGAGGCATGACTTCGGGAGGCCTAAGCGCGGTGGACATTGGTGACCCGCGCACGGTCGGTGGGATCGCACGGGAGTACTTCAGCCGTCTCGTCTCCAGCTATGGCAAAACCCTCGCGTGGGACCAGCCCTTCAAAAGCAAAGCCGGAGGGCCGGCCACGGGCGGCGCCTACTCCATTGAGCCCCACGTGGCAGAGGAACTCTTTAACCAAATGGTGAAAGAAACCAGGGTGCCCGTGCACCTCGGCGCGCGTCTTGCCTGGGTAAAAAAAGAGGGCGCGAGAATCAAGGAACTCGTCATGGAAGACGGAGCTGTCTTCCGGGCCCGCATGTTTATCGACGCCACCTACGAAGGCGACCTCATGGCCAGAGCGGGAGTGAACTATACGCTCCACCGCGAGGGCAACGCGAAGTATGGCGAAACCTACAATGGCATCTTCTACGCTTCGAATTTCCAGCCACGCACCGATCATGCCAAACCGAAGGCGAATGGCCGAACCCCCGGCGGTCAGGGGGTCTGGGACCGTGATTTTCCACTCGATCCGTATGTCGTCGCCGGAGACGCCAAAAGCGGCCTGCTTCCCTTGGTTGATGCGGGCGAGCCCGGCAATCCGGGTGATCCTGCACCGGGCATTCAAGCCTATTGCTATCGGCTTTGCCTCACGACGGCGCCGGACCGCATTCCCATTGCACCGCCGCCCGACTACAATCCCAAACGCTATGAGATTGTTGCAAGGTTCATCGCCGCCTGCCAAGCCATTGGCGATGACGTGGACCTGCGTTGGTTCTCCAAATACGATGCGCTGCCGCATGACAAATGGGATTTCAACACGGCCACGTTTGGCGGCAATCTGCCGGGTGCGAGTTGGGAATGGCCCGAGGCCAGCTATGCGCGGCGCGAGCAGATTGCGAAGGAACATGAAAACTACCATCGTGGCCTGCTTCATTTCCTCGCCACCGATCCACGCGTGCCGGAAAAAGTAAGGACGGAGATGCAGCGCTTCGGCTTGCCGCGGGATGAATTCACTGACACAGGCGGTTGGCCTCACCAGCTCTACATCCGCGAGGCGAGGCGCATGATGAGCGGCTTGGTCATGACGGAGCATCACACCTTCGGAAAGGAAATTGCGCCAGATTCAATCGGCCTCGGCTCTTACGGCACGGACACGCATGAAATCCGGCGCATCGTGAAAAACGGCGTGGTGACCCGTGAGGGCAAGACTGCAGGTGGACGCGGCGGTGCGCCGCCATACCCCATCGGCTATGGCGCCATCATTCCGAAGCAGGACCAATGTGAGAACCTGCTGGTGACCTTCGCGCTTTCCGCCAGCCATACGGCTTTCAGCAGCATTCGTATGGAGCCAGTATTCATGGTCATCAGCCAGGCAGCCGCGACCGCGGCTTGTCTTGCTATTGACGAGGGCCAGCCTTTGCAAAAGGTAGACCGGATGAAACTCCACAGCCGGCTGCTGGAAGATCACCAGGTCCTGCAATGACATCCTTTGGTGTAAAGTGAAAGTGACTTTTTGCCGGATCACTTTGGCTGATCAATCCATCTCACCGCTGACGTTCAGAATTCTCCATTACCATGCTCCGCCGTCTGTTGCTTCCCGCCGCCCTCTTTCTTTTCTCCACAGCCTTGCCTGCGGAGGAATACGATCTCGTCATCTACGGAGGCACATCCGCGGCCATCACCGCTTCCGTCCAGGCGAAGAAGATGGGGAAGAGCGTGATCGTCGTTTCGCCAGACAAACACCTTGGGGGCCTTTCCAGCGGTGGATTGGGCTTTACTGATACCGGCAACAAGGCGGTAATTGGCGGGCTGTCGCGAGAATTTTACCACCGTGTCTGGCTGCATTACGACAAGCCAGAATCCTGGAACTGGCAGAAGAAGGAAGAATACGGCAACAAGGGGCAGGGGACGCCCGCCATCGATGGCGAGCAACGGACCATGTGGATCTTCGAGCCGCATGTGGCAGAGCAGATTTTCGAGGATTTTGTAAAGGAAAATCAGATACCCGTGAAGCGGGAGGAATGGCTGGATCGCGCCAATGGCGTGAAGAAGTCGGGGACGCGCATTACCTCCATCACCACGCTCAACGGCCAAACCTATTCGGGGAAAATGTTCATCGACGCGACCTATGAGGGTGATCTCATGGCCGCCGCGGGTGTGTCCTATCATGTGGGACGTGAGGCACAGAAGACCTACGATGAGGAATGGAATGGCGTGCAGACCGGGGTGCTGCATCACCGGCATCACTTTGGCATGCTGAAGAAACCCATCAGCCCCTATGTGGTGCCGGGCGATCCCAAGAGCGGTGTGCTGCCTCGTGTCAGCGCTGCTCCTCCGGGAGAATACGGCGTTGAGGACAAGAAGGTGCAGGCTTACTGCTACCGCTACTGCGTGACGGATG
>Ga0265327_10002757_pt1 | contig 17865 bp, 18 predicted proteins | sample 41621metaG_FD_202089 | JGI IMG/M metagenome (GOLD analysis project Ga0265327, IMG submission 202089) | Rhizosphere microbial communities from Carex aquatilis grown in University of Washington, Seatle, WA, United States - 4-16-21 metaG | ecosystem: Host-associated > Plants > Roots > Rhizosphere... | reverse complement strand
TAGCTCGCCGACGATCATCGTTGCGATGAACATGAACGCCGAGAACAGGCCCAGCTTCAGCGCCAGGGTGATGTTCGCGGTTGCGGTCTTCTTGTCGAGCATCCTCAGTCCTTGGGGTGGGGTACCTATCCGGTGGGGCCTCCGCCGGCCTCCGCACGGGCGGCCTGGCGCAGGTCGTAGAGGGGGCGTTCGCTGCGGATCGGCGGCAGCGAGTCGAAGTTGTAATCGGGTGGCGGGGAGGTCGTGTACCACTCGAGCGAGTTCGCATTCCAGGGGTTGTTGCCGGCGACGCGCCCGGTGCGCAGCGAGCTGAGGCAGTTCCAGGCGACCATCAGCACGCCCGCTCCGAGCAGGAACGAGCCGAGCGTCGAGATCTCGTTCAGCGTCACCCAGCCCGGGTGGGTGACGTAGGTGGCGATGCGGCGCGGCATGCCGGAGAGTCCCATCGCATGCATCGGGAAGAACGTCATGTTGAAGCCGACGAACATCACCCAGAAGCTCCAGATGCCGAGGCTGCGATTGAGCATCCGCCCGGACATCTTCGGGAACCAGTAGTGCAGGCCGCCCATCACGGCGAACACCGGCACCGTGCCCAGCACGTAGTGGAAGTGGGCAACCACGAAGTAGCTGTCGGTCACCTGCTGGTCGATCGGGAAGAGCGCCAGCAGGATCCCCGAGAGGCCGCCGATCAGGAACAGCCCGATGAAGCCGACTGCGAACAGCATCGGCGGCTCGAAGCGGATCCGGCCCATCCACATGGTGCCGATCCAGTTGAAGATCTTGACGCCGGTCGGCACGGCGATCGCAACCGACGTGAGCATGAACCAGATGTTCAGCGGCTCCGGGAACCCGACGGCGAACATGTGGTGGCCCCAGACCAGGAAGCCGAGGAAGGCGATCGCGACGGTCGAGTAGACCAGCGCCTTGTAGCCGAACAGCGGCTTGCGCGAGAACGTGGCGATGATCTCGGAGATCATCCCGAACCCGGGCAGCGCCATCACATAGACCACGGGGTGGCTGTAGAACCAGAACAGGTGCTGCCACAGCAGGGCGTTCCCGCCCTGCGACGGGATGAAGAAGTGGGTGCCGTAGTTGCGGTCGAGCAGCAGCATCGTCAGCGCGCCCGCCAGCACCGGCCCGGCGGCCAGGATCATCACCGAGTAGACGTCGATCGTCCAGGTGAACAGCGGCATTCGGGACAGCCGCATGCCCGGCGCCCGCATGTTGTGGATGGTGCAGATGAAGTTGATCGCCCCGATCAGCGACGACAGGCCGACGACGTGCAGGCCGACGATCCAGAAGTCGATGCCGTGCCCGGCAGAGATCTCCGATAGCGGCGGGTACGACGTCCAGCCGGCGTCCGGGGCGCCACCGAACACGAAGCTCGAGTACATGCCCAGCCCGCCGAACAGGAACAGCCAGTACGACATGGCGTTCAACTTCGGGAAGGCCATGTCGCGGGCGCCGATCTGCAGCGGCACGAAGTAGTTCCCGAAGGCCGCCATCACCGGCACCACGAACAGGAAGATCATCGTCGTGCCGTGCATCGTGAACAGGCGGTCGTAGTTCTCGGGCGAGACCACCTTGCCGTTGTCGCTGGCCAGCTGCAGACGAATGATCAGGGCCATCAGGCCGCCGACCAGGAAGAACAGCAGCGTGGTGACCAGGTACAGGATCCCGATCTTCTTGTGGTCGACGGTGGTCAGCCACATGCGGAGCCCGCTGCTCTGGGACTGCACGGGCGACGCGGCCGGCGCGGGTGCTACCTGGGTCGCCATCAGCTCTTCAGCCCGTTCACGAAGGTGCGGTATGCCTCGGGAGTGACCACCTTGACGTAGATCAGCATGTCGGCGTGACCGATGCCGCAGAACTCGTCGCACTGCCCGCGGTAGATGCCGGTCCGCGTCGCCTTGAACCAGATGTGGTTGGTCTGGCCGGGAATCGCGTCGACCTTCTGTCCCAGCGCCGGCACCCACCAGTCATGGATCACGTCCTTCGAGTTGAGATGCAGCTCCACCGGCGTGTTCACCGGTGCCACCAGCGTGATCTTGGCGCCCGGATTGGACTTCCCGTTGGGGTAGGTCACGGTCCACGAGAACTGCTGCGCCTCGACGTGGATGTTGATGTGGTTCGCCGGCACGTCCTCGACGCTCGGCAGCTTCCAGAACGTGTAGCCGCAGAGCGCGATCAGGATCAGGATCGGCACGACCGTCCAGCCGATCTCCAGGCGCGTCGAGCCGTGGGTCTGCGGCGGCTCCTCGTCGGCGTTCTCCGGCCGCTCGCGGAACCGGATGGCCGAGTACAGCAGCCAGCCGCCGACCAGCACGAAGATCGTGATCGTGACGCCCAGGGCTGCGCGGTAGATCTGGTTGATGGCCTCCGCGTTGGTCGACTCCGGGTCGACCAGCTGGGACGTGCTCGCCAGCGCGGGCACCGCGGTCGACAGGTACGCCAGCGCGCTCCCCAGCAGCGCGGCGAGTAGGGTCCATGATCGGCGGGATCGCCGGATCACTGTCGTTCGGACATCCGGTGAAGAGTTTCGCAAGACGGGACGACCGATTCTACAAGCGGGCCAGACGGCCGGGGGGCATGACCGTTACGGCAGGCACTTCGCCGGCGGGCGCTTACGCCTTCGGCGGCTCGCCGTCACCGCCCGGTTTGGGCGCTGCAGGGGGTGCCGCCGCGCGCCGCGCCGGCTGTTGCTTGGACTCGGGCGTCGGCTCGCCGCCGGTTGCCAGAGCCGCGCCGAGGCCCGCGATTGCGCCCATCGCGTTGGACGCTCCGCTGGGCAGCAGCAGCAGCTTGTTCGCGTCCCCGGCAGCAACTGCCGGCAGCGCGTCCAGGTACTTGTAGCCCAGCATGTCGCTGGGGGCGATGCCGGTCTCGTGCACCATGTTGAAGACGTTGGCCAGCGCCTCGGCCTCGCCCGCAGCCCGCAGCGCGCGTGCCTGCTTCTCGCCTTCGGCGCGGAGCACGTTCGACTTCTGGTCGGCCTCGGCGTTGAGGATGGCCGCCTGACGCAGACCCTCGGCGCGGAGGATGGCCGACTGCTTCTCGCCTTCGGCCTGGAGGATGGCGGCGCGCTTCGCGCGGTCGGCGCGCATCTGCTGCTCCATCGCCTCCTGAATGCTGCGCGGCGGGTCGATGCTCTTCAGCTCGACGCGAGTGACGCGCACGCCCCACTTCTCGGTCACCTCGTCCATCACCACACGGAGCTGCGTGTTGATCGAGTCGCGGCTGGTCAGCGTCTCCTCCAGCGTCATGGAGCCGACCACGTTGCGCAGGGTGGTGATGGCGAGCTGCTCCATCGCCAGCAGCACGTTGGCCACCTCGTAGGTGGCCCGGAATGCGTCGGTGACCTGGTAGTAGACGATCGTGTCGACGCCGATGGTGACGTTGTCCTGGGTGATCACGGGCTGCGGTGCGAACGGCTGCACCGTCTCGCGCATGTCGACGACCGCAGCCATCCGGTCGAACATGGGGACGACCAGGTGCAGGCCGGGAGGCAGCTGGCGCTGGTACTTGCCGAACCGCTCGATCACCCCGATGTGGGCCTGGTGCACCACCTTGACGGCCGCCACCGCCACCAGGATGGCGAGGGCCGCGAGCACGAGTGCGACGATCAGTGTGGCCATGAAGGTCAGGTCTCCTTGGGGAGCTCGTCGTGAATACTGGGTATGGGCATGACCATGGCGGTCACGCCCTCGATCTGTACAACTTCTATACGGCTGCCTTCCGGAATCGGCTCGTCCAGGTAGCTGCGAGCCGTCCACACCTCTCCGCCGATCCGTACCAGGCCCGGGTCGAGGTCGCCGATGGCCTTGGTGACGGTGCCGATCCGCCCACGCATGGCGTCCACGCCGCTGGGGACTGCCGGAGTCGAGGCGCCGGCCGCCCGCATCAGCCACGGCCGCGTCGCGGCGAGCCCGCCCACCGAGAGGGCCGCGAACGCCAGCACCTGGAACACGGGCCCGGCCCCGGTCAGCGAGAGGGCGGCCACCAGCGCCGCGGCGACCCCGAAGTAGAGGGTGACGAACGTCTTCGTCGTGATCTCGACCGCGATACAGGCGACGGCGACGATAACCCAGATGATCCAGTCGGCCATTCTGTCTGAAGCTTATGCCCTGACGCGCAGTCTTTGTGGGCTATGGTCGCGGGCGTGAACATCGAGCGGATCGCCGCTGCGGGTGCCGTCTCGAGCTTGGTGGACGACGCGCGCCGGGCGGGAGTCTGCGCCATCGACACCGAGTTCGTCTGGGAGCGCACCTACGCGCCGGTGCTGTGCCTGGTCCAGCTGGCGACCCCCGACCGGCTGGCTGTGGTCGACCCGGTGGACGGCGCACCCCTGCAGCCGGTGGCCGAGTTGCTGGCCGACGGGGCGGTCGAGAAGGTGATGCACGCGCCTGGTGCGGATCTGACCGGATTCGCCCTTCACTTCGGGACTGCCCCGCGGGCTGTGTTCGACACGCAGCTCGCAGGCGGCTTCGCGGGGTACGGCGGCTCGCTCTCGCTGGAGCGCATGCTGGACAGCTCCGTCAAGGTCTCGCTGCGTCACGCCGAGGGCTTCACCGACTGGAGCAAGCGGCCGCTGACGGCGACCCAGGTGGAGTACGCAGCGGACGACGTGCGGTACCTGCTGGACGCCGCATCCGCGCTGCGGGAGCGACTCCGCTCGCAGGGCCGGGAGCGCTGGGCGGCGGAGGAGATGAACCGCCGCTTTGGCCCCGGCGCCGCTCTGGTGCAGGATCCGGACACCGCCTGGCGGCGGGTGGCGGGACGGGGGAAGCTGCGATCGGGCCAGCTCGGCGCCCTGGTGGCGGCCGCGGCCTGGCGCGAGCGCGAGGCCCGCAGGCGCGACATCCCGGTGTCCTGGCTGGTGCGCGACGCGACGCTGGTCGAGCTGGCCCGGCGACGGCCGCAGACGGCCGACGACGCGCTCGCCGTGCGCGGTCTCCAGCTCAAGCGGGGCCGTCAGCTCGACGAGCTGCTTGCCGTGCTTGCCTCTGCCGGCGAGGGGCCCCCGCGCGAGGGCGAGCTGTCGGCAGACCTCCGTGCTCGCGTGCGGGCGGTGCTGCCCCTCGCCAGCGCCGTCCTGCAGGCCTGCTGCTCGGAGGCGGGCATCGCCTCCGAGCTGGTTGCGACCCGCGACGACCTGGAATCGCTGGTGGTGGCCGTCGCGCGCGGGACCGGAGACGAGCACCCGCTGCTGCAGGGGTGGCGCCGTGAGCTGGCCGGAGAGCGGCTGCTCAGCCTGCTCAACGGCCAGGTGGCGCTGCGCGTCGTGCCCGCGGCTCCGCACGTCGTCGCCGAGAGTGTCTGACCGGGCGGCGGGCGCCGGCAGCGGCCGCGCTGCTGTTGCGCTGTTCCTGGGCGCGTCGTCGATGTTCGCAACGATGTACTCGACCCAGGCGATCCTGCCCGAGCTGTCCCGCGGGCTCGACGCCACCCCCGCTCAGGCCGGCCTCTCGATCACGGTGGTCGTCTTCGCAGTGGCCGTCTTCGCCTGGGTGCACGGGCCGCTCTCCGACCGCATCGGACGGGCGCGCGTCATGGTCGGCTCCGCCGTGCTGCTGGTGATCCCGACGGGGCTCGTCGCCATTGCCTCGACACTGCCGGTGTTCCTCGCGCTGCGGGCCGTCCAGGGCGCACTGATGCCGGGGCTGCTGGTCGTCGCCGTGCCGTACGTATCCGAGCGGTTTCGCGGGCCTGCGGTAGGGGCGGCGATGGGCGCGTACACCGCGTCGCTCACGTTCGGCGGCCTGGTCGGCCGGGTGGGGACGGCGCTGATCGCCGACTGGGTCGGCTGGCGCTGGGCGCTGGGGGCGCTGGTGGTGCCGGTCGCGCTGGGGGCGCTGGCGATGTGGGCCTGGCTGCCGCGCGACGCGCCTTATCCGGCCCGGCGGCCGCTCGGCGAGGCGATCTCCGATCACGTTCACAACCGGATGCTGCTGATGAACGCGGTGGTCGCCGCTGCGACGTTCTTCGGCTACGTGGGTCTGTTCACCTACGCCAGCTACCGGCTCACCTCGCCCGCGATCGGGCTGACCATCGGACAGTCGGGCCTCGTCTACGGCGTCTGGGTGGTGGGGGCCGCAGTGCCGTGGGTCGGCCACCTCGCCCACCGCGCCGGCCCTGCCCGTCTGCTGCCCTTGCTCACCGCCGTGGCGATGGCGGGAGCGGCTCTGACGCTGGTCGCAAGCCTTCCCGTGCTGATCCTGGGCCTGGCGATGACGGCATTTGCCATGTTCTCGATCGTCACCACCTGCCAGATTCTGCTGCCGACCCTTGTCGACCACCACCGCGGCACGGCCACCAGCCTTCACCTGACGATCTACTACCTGGCGGGCGGCGCGGGCGCGTACCTGCCGGGCCTGCGGCTGTCGTCCGGCTGGGGAGCGGTGGTCGGCGTCTGCCTGGGGGCGTTCGCGGTCGGCACCGCTGCGGCGCTCCTGCTACGGGCACGGTTAGATCGGTGATTCCGAACCGGCGCGCCGCTGGTCGCGAGTTCTGACTCAGTGCGGGCTTCGCCCGCGATCAGCCGGCCTCGCTGCGGCGCGAACCGTCGCCTGGGTCAGTCCACGGGGAGCGCACGTGCTACAGCACGCACGCTCCCTGCGGCCAGCCCCAGGCTGGGGTTCGCGCTCGCCCAGCTAACACGCCGATTCGAACCAACGATCTGGGAAGCGGGGTGGCGCTCGGCCAGCCCGCGGAGTAACGTCGTAGTTGAGGGAAGCGAGGTTACGTCGTGGTCTGTCGGAGTTGCGGTCAGTCAGTCGATCCCGGGCACCCGTTCTGCCCCTGGTGTGCTGCGCCCCAGCGACGGAAGGCAGTCGCGCTGTTTCCGCCCCACCCCGACGTAGATGCGCCCGGTCGCGGGCTCCGTGTATCGCGGTACTTCGACCCGGCGAGCGGCCCGCCGCACACCCGTCTCAGCTTGTACGACGACGAGGGCCGGGTGACCAGCGTGGTGGCCCTCGACGATGCGACCACCGCGCGTTTGGCCCGGTTCCTGTTCGGTCTTGCCGAGTCGAAAGACGTGCCGCCGACCGTGCGGCAGCGCGTCATCGACTTGCTGACCGGCCGCGCCGCTTCGACCTCTTAGCCCTCCAGTTCGCCGATCTCGCGGCAGAGCTCCAGATGGAACTGGAGCGCCAGTGCGAGATCGTCAGTGTGGATCCGCTCGTCGCGGTTGTGCACGCCGGCGTCGTAGATGTCAGTCGGGGTGCGGGCCACGGGGAAGAAGCCGTAGGCGACCGTCCCGAACGCCTGCCGCAGGAAGTGCGAGTCGGTGAACCCGGTCGACAGCACCGGCAACAGCGCCGCGCCCGGGTCGCTGCGGTCGAGGAACCGCTGGCAGGCTGCGTAGAGGGGGCCGTCGATCGGCGACATGCTGCCCCCGGTCGGCGTCTCGAGGAAGGCCAGCTCGTAGGGGAGGTCGGAGCCCAGCGCCTGCCGCAGCTCCTCTTCCAGGCCTTCGGGGGGCTCATCCGGCAGGATCCGGCAGTCGCACTCGACGCTTGCCCGGCCCGGCATCACGTTGCGTGCCGACGACCCGGTCAGGCGGGTCGGCGCGATGGTCGAGCCGAACAGTGGGGGCAGCCCCTCCTGGAACGACGGGTGCAGCGTGACCGCGCGGGCGACGGCGCCCTGGAGGTCGTCCCCGTACGGCCCGACCAGGAGCTCGAGCATGGCCCGCGTCTCGGGCAGGTCCCGCATCCGCGTGCGGTAGGTCGCCAGCCGGCCGATCAGCGTTGCCAACCGCGGCACAGCGTTTGCTCCGGCGGTGGGCGTCGAAGCGTGCCCGGCCTCGCCGAGCGCTGTCACCAGCGCCGGCAGCGTCGCCTTCTCACCGATGTTGATAGGGTAGACAACGCGTCCATCCGATAGCTCCCAGCGAGCCCCGCCGCCCTCGTTGATGGCCAGGTCGGTGCGGACATCCGGGCGGGCGCCGACCAGCCAGATCAGGCCGACCTCTTCGGTGCCGTCCTCCTCGTCAGCCTCGGCGACGTAGATGAGATCGCCTCGCGGCTGGAAGCCGGTCCGTGCCAGCTCGGCGATCGCGACCGCCCGGACGGCTGTCTCGGTCTTCATGTCTGCGGCGCCTCGCCCCCACAGGAACCCGTCTCCGTCCACGTATCCCGAGAAGGGAGGGTGAGCCCAGTCCTGGGCGTCGGCCGGCACCACGTCGGTGTGACCGAGCAGGGCCAGGGACGGGCCGCCGCCGGTGCCCGGGATGCGGGCAACCAGGTTCGCGCGGTCGGGGTCGCGGGCGATCAGCTCGCACTCCACACCCGCGGCCTCGAGATAGGACTTGAGCAGCATCGCCGCCGGCGTCTCGCGCCCCGGCGGATTTGAGGTGTCGACCCGGATCAGGTCGCGGGTGAGCTCGATCGCCTCCTCGTGGAGCGATGTCGAGACCGTCAACGCGCCAGCTCCTCGGCCGCCCGGAGGACGGCGTTGGTGATGCCCTGATAGCCCGTGCACCGGCACAGGTTGCCTGAAAGGGCGACGCGCACGTCCTCCTCGGTGGGGTGCGGTGACCGGCGTAGCAGCGCCGCCGCCGAGATCAGTATGCCCGGGGTGCAGAAGCCGCACTGCACGCCGCCCTCGGCCAGGAACGCCCGCTGCAGCGGATGCAGCTCGCCGCCGGGTGCGAGCCCCTCGATGCTCGTGATCTCGCGACCGTCGGCCTGCAGTGCCAGGAACGAGCAGGAGTTGACCGGCTTGCCGTCGATCATCACCATGCACGCGCCGCACTCGGAGTCGTCGCAGCCCTCCTTGGTGCCGGTCAGTCCGAGCTCATCGCGCAGTACGGTCAGCAGGGTGCGATCCGGCTCGATCTCCACCGGATAGGGCGTTCCGTTGACTCTTAGCGTCGCCTCGTATCGCACGTTGGCCTCCTCAGAATGATCGACAGATCTCCCTCGCGGGCCTGGCCGCCACGAGAGGTCCGTGGTAGGGGTCGGTTGGGGTGGCTGTGGCTGCGAACCGTCGCCTCGCTGTGTCCTCGGTCGCATCAATACAGTCCAGTGTTGATGCTCCCTGCGTCCGTGCGACGCTCGGTTCTCGCCACCCAGGACACCTCGATGGAGGTCTGTCGATCATCCGGTCGCCGCGTGCAACGCGGGGCTGGCGGGAATCGGGACGTGCTCGCCGCGGGCTCGCTGAAGCGCGGCGCGGATCGCCCGCTTCGTGATCACCGCGGCCATCGCGCGGCGGTAGGCATCCGAGCCGCGGACGTCGGAGATCGGGCGCGACGCTGCGGCTGCCGCAGCCGCGGCGAGCTCGACGGCCTGGTCGGAGGCGTGGGTACCGGTCAGCGCCGCCTCGGCTGCCGCCACCCGGTGGATGGTCGGCGCCAGCGCCGTGATCGCCACCCGGGCCAGACTCACCTTGCCGTCGGCGAGCGTCACCGCAGCGCTCGCCCCGACGATGGCGATCTCCATCTGCCGCCGGTACTCGAGCCGCACGTAGCAGCTTCCCGTGGCCGTCGCCGGCTCGGGAACCTCGATCGCAGTCAGCAGCTCGTCGGCCTCCGCGCTCGTCCTCCCGGGCGCGGTGAACAGATCCTCGACCGCCACCCGCCGTTCGCCGCGCGGGGAGACGAGCACCACCTGGGCGCCCAGGCAGATCAGCGGGCCGCCGGTCTCCATGGCGGGCGAGGCGTTCATCACGTTGCCGCCCAGCGTGCCGACGTGGCGGGTGGCGTGGCTGCCGACGATGCCCGAGGCGTCGGCCAGCCCGGTGAAGCGCTCGCGAACGAGGAGGTCACCCTCGACGTCCTCGTGACTGGCGAGCGCGCCGATCCGAAGCAAGCCGCTCCGCATGCCGATGCCGCGCAGCGCGTCGATCCGGTGGATCGCCACCAGCGAGTCGGGCAGCGGCGCCTTGCCCTGCCGCGCTCCGACCACCAGGTCGGTGCCGCCGGCCACCGGCCGGGCTCCCGACGCCAGCGCGTTCACCGCCTCCTCGATGCTCGTTGCGGCGAGGTAGGTCGAGCTCATGCCTGCATCGCCTCCCACACCCGCTCGGGCGTCATCGGCAGCCGGTGCACGCGCGCCCCGGTGACCTTGGCGATCGCGTTGCCGATTGCGCCCGGCGTCGGGACGCACGGTGGCTCGCCGATCCCCTTGGAGCCGAACGGCCCCGCCTGGGGCGTGTCGATCTGCACCCAGTGGACGGTGATCGGCGGTGCGTCGGAGCAGGTCTGGAGCTTGTAGTCGAGCAGGTGCGGGTTGCGCTGGCGGCCGTCGTCGTCGAGCACCGAGCCCTCGAGCGTGGCCATCCCGATCCCCATCACCACGCCCCCCTCTGCCTGGCCGCGGGCGCCGATCGGGTTCAGCACCTTGCCCGAATCGTGGGCGGCGGCGACCTCGAGCACCCGGACGACCCCGGTCTCGCGGTCGACCTTGCAGTGCACGGCGTGCGTGATGAACGTCGGCGCCACGAACGACTCCATCCCCAGCCGCCCGGTGCACCCGGAGGCGTCGACCTCGGGCACCGGAGGTGGAGTGCCCGACCCGCGGCCGAGCAGGAGCTGGTCGCCCTGGGCCGTCTCGCACAGCGACGCGATGCTGACGCTCTTGGTCGGCGAGCCCTTGACCCGGACGGCCCCGTCCGCCAGCTCGAGGTCGGCGCGCGACGCCTCCAGCGCATCCTCGGCGAGCGTCAGCAGCTGCTCGCGGATGTCCTCCGCCGCCTTCACCACGGCCCGGCCGTTGTTGAAGGTCGTCTGCGATCCCGACGCCCCGGAGTCGAACGGCCCCGCGTCAGTGTCCTGGTAGAGCACCGAGAAATCGTCCGGCTGCATGCCGAGCACCTCTGCTGCCAGCAGCGGCAACGCCATCACGGCTCCGGTGCCGCACTCCTGGGCGCCGGTCACGATCGTCCCCGACCCGTCGGCGTTCAGCTTCACGTAGGCGCCGGAGGCGATGCTGAAGGAGGGCCACCAGCCGCAGGCGATGCCGATCGCCTCGTCATCCGGCAGGTCGCGACCGTAGCCGATCATCTCGGCTGCTTTGTCCAGCGTCTCGGCGGCGCCGATCGGGTCGAACACCTGCCGGGTCGGCCCCTCGTCGCCCTCGCGGACGACGTTCTTGCGGCGCAGCTCCAGCGGGTCGATCCCGAGTTGGCCGGCCACCGAGTCCATGTGCTGCTCGACTGCCCAGCACGCCTGCGGCGCCGTGGGGGCGCGCACCGAGCCCGACGGGGTGGTGTTGGTGTAGGCCAGGCTGGCATCGACGAACACGTTCGGCACCTTGTACGGGCCGACGGCGATCATCGCGGCGAGCTGGGGGAAGAAGGGGGCATCGGCGCTGTAGGCGCCGTTGTCCAGGATCAGCCGGGCGCGGCGGGCCACCAGCGTCCCGTCCTTCATGGCGCCGGTCTCCAGCTCGATCACCTGGCCCTCGCGGCGATGGTCTGGTGCGAGGAACTCCTCGCGGCGGTTGAACACCAGCCGCACGGGTCGCCGAGTGGCACGGGCCAGCGCGGCGATGTGGGCCTCGAAGTGAAACTCGCACTTGCCGCCGAAACCGCCGCCCAGGTAGGGGACGATGATGCGGACGTTCGACTCGGGGATCTCGAGGGTGGTCGCGACCCCGGAGCGGGCGATGAAGGGCACCTGAGTCGACGACCAGACCGTCACCTTCGACCCCAGCCAGTGGGCGACGATGGCGTGCGGCTCGATCGGCACCGCATGCGACATGTCGGCCTCGTACCGCTCGCGCACGACGACGTCGGCTGACGCAAGGCCGGCTTCCACGTCTCCCTTGGCGATGGTCGAGCGGGAGGCGTCGTTGCGGTCACGGACGACCTCGTCCATCGCGCCGTAGCTCTCCCAGTCCGTGTGCACCAGCGTCGTGCCCTCTGCGAGCGAGGCTTCGATGTCCGCCACCGCGGGCAGTGGTTCGTACTCAACCTCGACCAGGGCGGCCGCCTGCTCCGCGATCTCGGGCGTGCGCGCGGCGACGGCGGCGACGATCTCGCCCTCGAACCGCACCACGTCCTTCGCAAACAGCGTGCGGTCCTGGATGAACGCCCCGTAGCGAACGTCCGGGACGTCACCCTGGGTGATCACCGCGAAGACGCCGGGCAGTTCGCGGGCGCGGGTGGTGTCGATCCGCGTGATCCGGGCGTGGGTGTGATCGGCGTAGCGGAACTTCGCGTGCAGCATGCCCGCCATCGTCAGGTCGGCCGTGTAGTGGCCGGTGCCGGTGACCTTGTCATGTCCGTCTGAACGGATCAGATCTGTACCCAGGACCGTCGTCAATGCAGCCTCCTCGGGCGGGCAGTGGAGCGCAAGCTTACCTACGAGGCGGCCAATCATCTAGGTTGACCCGATGGCAATCGCGTCGGTGTACGGCGACCTGCTCCGGGTGCCGGCAGTCCGCCGTCAGACGCTGAGCAGCGTCGTCGCCCAGGTCACCCAGACGGTTGCCGTCGGCATCGCGCTCGTCGTGCACGGCTCGACCGGCTCGCTGGCTGCCGGAGGCGTCGCCGCCGCGGCCTTCGCGCTGGGCGTCTGTGTCGCCCGTCCGGCTCAGGGACGGGCGCTCGACCGGCGCGGCGTACGGCCCGTGCTCGTCGGCTGCGCCCTGGGGCACGCCGCTGCGTTGTGCGCTCTGGCGGTTGCGGCACCGGGCGGTAACGCCCCGGCCCTGGACGTGTTGGCGCTGCTGTGCGGACTCTCTCTGCCGCCGATTTCACAGGCCATGCGCGCTGAGTGGGGGCGCTCGATCGAGCCGGCGGCCAGGTCTGCGGCGTTCAGCCTGGCGACGATTGCGCAGGAGCTGGCGGTGTTCGGCGGCCCGCTGTTGCTGGCGGTGGTGATCGCGGCGAGCTCGCCGCGGGCGGCCGTCGCGGTGCTTGGGCTGGTCGCCTGTGTGGGCAGCATCGGGTTTGCGCTCTCGCTTCCCGCCGCGGCGAGCGACGCGGAGGCTGCTGAGCGACCGGGTCGCCGGGTCGCGGGCGCCCTCCTGGCGCTGGTTGCCGTGTCGTTCCTGCTGGGCTCGGCGCTGGGCGCCGTGCAGGTATCCGTCGCCGCGGTGGCGACCGAGCACACCCAGCCCGCCCTGGCAGGCCTCCTGATCGCGGCGATGTCGGTCGGTGGCCTGGCCGGGGGCCTGACGTACGGCGCCGTTCGCTCGGGCTCGGCCGCGGCCGCCGATCTGGTCGGTGCGCTCGTGCTCCTGACGGCTGCCGCCGTCGTTCTCGCGCTGGTGGGCAGCGTGCCGGCCACGGCCGCTCTGCTATTCGCGGTCGGGCTGGGGCTCAACCCGGCCATCACCGCGATCACCCTCCAGGTGCGCGAACTGGGCGGGGGCGCCGAGGGCTTCGGCTGGCTGTCGGCCGGCACGGGATCGGGGACGGCCCTCGGTGCGGCGCTGGCCGGATATGCGGCACAGCGCGCGGGGGATCCCGGCCCCGGCTTCGCTGTCGCAGCCGGCTCGTGTGCGCTGGGCCTGGCCCTGGTGTGGGTCAGTCCCCGGCGCTGACCGGCGCCAGCCGATCGGCCAGCGCGCGTACCTGGCGCGTTCCGGTATCGAGCGAGCCAAGGTCGATCCGCTCGGAGCTCGTGTGCATGCCCGACCCGCGGGAGCACCCGATCGTCAGCGCGGGGATGCCGAGCTTGAGGGCGGCGTTGGCGTCGGTCGAGCCCGAGGAGATGCGGTCTGGGAGCCCGAGCTCGGCGTGCGCCGCGAGCGCCGCCACGGCCAGTGGGTGGGCAGGGTCGAGGCGGCCCGCGGGCCGGCGCCCAACCTCTTCCGCCGTCAGCGTCAGCGGATAGCTGACACGGAGCCCGCCGACCTTCTCGGCAAGCGCGTCCAGGTCGTCGTCGGTGAGCGAGCGCCGCTCCACCAGCAACTCGGCCTCGGCGGCGATGGCGTTGGCGGCGCCGCCGCCTGAGATGCGCCCGATGTTGACCGGGTCTGCGAGCAGGTCAGTGGCCACGCCGACCAGCGCGTGGACTGCGCTGGGCGTGCCCCAGTCCCACCACGAGTGCCCTCCCGGCCCGCTCACGGCCAGCCGGTAGCGGACGCTGCCGACCGCGTCCAGGATCACCTCGTCAAGCCCCTGGCCCTCGACTGCCACGGCCGTCGCAGGCTGCAGGTCGGCGCACGCCGAAAGCGCACCCCGCAGGTTGCCCAACCCTTCCTCACCGACCGTGAACGCCACCGCCAGCGAGCGCGGCGCTCCCGCGTTCTCCAGGGCCCAGACGCACGCCATCACGGCGGCTGCGTTGTCCCCGATCCCGGGCCCGATCGCCCAGTCGCCGTCTCGTTCGACGGTAAGCGGTGTCTCAGAAGGAAACACCGTGTCGACGTGGGCCATCAGCAGTAGGCCGGGCGCCCCCTCGCCGAACCGCCAGATCAGGTTCCCCGCGGCGTCGCGAGAGCGGGCGCCGTCCGCGCCGGCCAGCCGCTGCTCCAGCCAGGCGATCCTGGCCTGCTCCGACCCGGTGGGGGCTGGGATCTCGGCGAGTGCAATCAGCTCGTCGGCGTTCACGGCTCGTCGCCGGGCACGCCGTAGGAGGGCGCGGCCGATGGATCGAGGGCGCGCGTCACGTAGTCGTCCATCTGGGGCCGCCACACCTCCCACACCGCGCGCAGCGCGGCTACCGGCTCGTCGTGCCAGTCGACCCGCAGGTCGGCGATCGGCCACTCCACCCGGTCGCAGACGACGAGCCCGGCCGAGCGCACGGGCCCCTCCTCGCCTCCGGCGGACAGCCCGGCCTCGAGCGCCTGCACCAGCCGTTCCACCAGGTGCTCCCCGGCCGATTCGGCGAAGGCCGCCAGCATGGCCGCCGGGACGCCGGCCGAGGCGAGCAGGTTGCCGGCAGCCACCGCGCCGTCGCCCTCGACCGCGGCATGAGTGCCCAGCGTCCGGCTACCCGAGAAGCTGGCAGTCCTGCCGGCGGCGTCGACCGCGGTCAGCTGCCGGTAGGCGATGTGCTGCTGCTGGGAGGTGATGGCCGCGACAGCGTCGGAGGCGGAGACCCCCTCGGCCATCAGGTCGAGCATCCGCGTTCCTAGGCGGGGATCGGTGACGTTCTGGGACGCGGCGGCGCCGATACCGGCGCGCACATGGGCGCAGCGGGCCGCGACTGCAGGTGACGACGAGCTGACCACGGCGCCCAGCATGCCCGTAGCGGCGTCGCAGCCGGCCAGCGAGAAGGTCACCCTGCCTCCCGCACGGCGATCACGTCGACCTCGACCACCCACTCGGGCCGGGCCAGCGCCTGGACGACCAGGCCGGTGAACACGGGGAAGACGCCGCGCAGCCTCCGCCCGAGCACCCGGTAGACGTCCTCGCGGTACCGGATGTCGGTCAGGTACACGGTCACCTTGCAGATCTCTGCGAGGCGGCTGTTGCTCTCCCCCAGCAGCAGCTCGATGTTGTCCATCACCTTCTCGGCCTGCCCGGCGGGATCGCCCACCGCAACGTTCTCGCGGGTGTCCAGGTCCTGGGCTACCTGGCCGCGGAGGTAGATCGTGTCGCCCGCGATCACGGCCTGGCAGAGGTCGTTGTCGAGCTGCTGCTCGGGGTACGTGTCGCGGGTGTTGAACGGCCGGATCCGCTGGTGCGTCATGCCGGGCTCCCAGCGAGTACCCGTTCGGAGAGGCCGGCGGACGCCTGCACGACCTTGAGCGGCTCCTCAAAGTTGAACGTCCGGTAGACGGCGGCCAGGTGCGCGAACGGGGGCGACTGTGCGAACAGCTCGAACGTCAGCCGGTGGCCGGCGTAGTCGGAGTTCAGCAGGTCGCGGGCGAACGCCAGCAGCCGTCGCCGGTCATCGGCCGACCAGCGCTCGTTGACCGTGTAGTACTTCTCCAGCCAGGGCGCGGTCGCTGGATTCTCGAACGTTGCCAGATCAGGCGTCACGCAGATCTGACCCCCGCACAGCTCGCGGGCCACGTGCATCATCGCGGGGAGCTGGGAGCACGCCAGCACCCGCCCCGTGAGCAGCAGCGACTGGTTCGGCATCAGCAGGCCGCCGGGGCTTGGCTCGACCTCGGCGATGGCTGCCGTCAGATGGGCGTTGATCCCCTCCCGATAGCAGGCCAGCGCGGCCAGCTTCTCCTGCACCGCCTGCTGCCGCTCGAGGCCGGTCTGGCGGACGTTGAACAGCGCCGCGCCGATCAGCATGTCGGCCGTGCGCAGGATCCGCTGCACGAACGGGAAGGCGCTGTAGCGGTGGAGGGTCGCCCGGATGAAGGCCGCGGCCCGCGTGTGGCGGTAGAAGAGGACGTTCTCCCACGGGACCTCCACGTCGTCGAACACCACCAGGGTGTCGACCTCGTCGAACCGGTTGGCCAGCGGATAGTCGGCTGCCGGTCGCCTGCCGGCGAAGCCGGTGCGGCAGATGTGCCGGACACCCCGTGCTCCCATCGGGCAGATGAATCCAAGGGCGTAGTCGGACAACTCAGCGTCGCCCCAGTTGGCGATGGTGGGCTTGACGAACGCCTGGTTGGCGTAGGCGGCAGCCGTCTCGTACTTGGCGCCGCGGACGACGATCCCGTTGTCCGTCTCGGAGACGACGTGCAGCAGCATGTCGGGATCCTGGTCCTGCGGCCGCTTCGACCGGTCGCCCTTGGGGTCGGTGTTGGCCGAGACGTGGAACGGGTCGCCGGTGACGGCTCGCTGGACGTGGTTGCGGATGTTCTCGGCGAACTGGGGGTCGACCTCGTTGAGGACGTCCTGGCCGTCGTACAGCGACCACATCTCGCCGACCGTCTCGTCCCCGACCCGGATCACCACGCCGCCGACGTCGTCCATGACCGCGTCCACCGCGCGGCGCTTGTCCTCCCAGTCCTCCCGCGAGCGCGGCGGCTTGAGGCCGATCGCGTTGCGCTCTCCGCCGCCGGGGTCGAGGTAGGTCATCGTGTCGCGCGTGGTCTCGTCGTGGGCCATGTCGAAGATGCGCGCCCGAACGTCGACCAGCGGCTTGAACATGGGGTGGGCGGTGACGTCGTCCACCCGCTCGCCGTCGATCCAGACCTCGCGCCCGTCGCGGATCGATTCTCGGTACTCGTCACCCGTGCGGATCATCTGCGTCCTTTCCGGTCGTTCAGCGTTGCTCGTGCGCAGCGGCCAGATCGAACACGACGTTGACCAGCCAGACGATGACCGTCGCCGCGGCAACCGACCAGAAGCCGCCTGCGTCGAAGCCGGGGACGAGCCACGACGTGAGGGCGATCATCGCCATGCTGACCAGGAACAGGGCGAGCCCGAGCGTGATGATGATGAACGGGATGCTGAGGATCGTCAGAATTGGCTTGACGACTGCGTTCGCCACGCCGAGCACCACACCGGCGAGGACGACATCGCCGAGGCTGCTCGCGGTGACGCCGCCGAGCAGCCTCACCGCCACCCAGAGGGCGATCGCGTTCACCAGACATGTGCCGAGGAATCGGAGCATGGATGCCCTCGCCAGGATTCGAACCTGGGACGCCGGCCTTAGGAGAGCCGCGCTCTATCCCCTGAGCTACGAGGGCACGTGTCGAGCATCGTACCGGCGCCGCGGGCCCGGACGGTTCCCGTTCAAGGTTTCCGGTAGGCCGCCGATACCGGACGAGCTCCGCAATCCGATTTGTCCGGTGTTCTGTTGGTGAAGATGCGGTTTATTCGGTATAATGTGTGAAACACCACGTTTATGATGGAGTCATGATGAATTACCTACTGCCTATCTACTCAGCACGATCCAGGACCCCGCAGCGCGAGACCGAGCGGGACTACCTGATGCGCGTCGCTCGTGAGAAGGACCACATCGAGCGCCAGGAGCGCCGCCGCTCGATGATCCGCCGGATCACCCGGCGCCGGCCCTCGTAGTGAGCTACTGGTGAGCGGGCGCCCCGCGAGGGG
>Ga0265327_10002756_pt1 | contig 17866 bp, 15 predicted proteins | sample 41621metaG_FD_202089 | JGI IMG/M metagenome (GOLD analysis project Ga0265327, IMG submission 202089) | Rhizosphere microbial communities from Carex aquatilis grown in University of Washington, Seatle, WA, United States - 4-16-21 metaG | ecosystem: Host-associated > Plants > Roots > Rhizosphere... | reverse complement strand
CAGGGCCTGGCGCGCACCGACAAGCCGGCCTTCTGCTTCCAGGGGCACCCCGAGGCCTCGCCCGGCCCGCACGACATCGGCTATCTCTTCGACCGCTTCACGGCACTCATGCAAAGTCACAAGGAAGGGCGGAAGAATGCCTAAGCGCACCGATCTGAAAAGCATCCTGATCATCGGCGCCGGCCCGATCATCATCGGCCAGGCCTGCGAGTTCGACTACTCGGGCGTGCAGGCCTGCAAGGCGCTGCGCGAGGAGGGCTACAAGGTCATCCTGATCAACAGCAACCCGGCGACGATCATGACCGACCCGGCCACCGCCGACGTCATCTACATCGAGCCGATCACCTGGCAGACGGTCGAGAAGATCATCGCCAAGGAGCGTCCCGATGCGATCCTGCCCACCATGGGCGGCCAGACCGCGCTCAATTGCGCGCTCGACCTCTGGCGCAACGGCGTGCTCGACAAGTACGAGGTCGAGCTGATCGGCGCCACGCCCGAGGCCATCGACAAGGCCGAGGACCGCCTCAAGTTCAAGGACGCGATGACCAAGATCGGCCTGGGCTCGGCGCGCTCGGGCATCGCCCACACGCTGGACGAGGCCTGGGCCGTGCAGAAGACGGTCGGCTTCCCGGTCGTGATCCGCCCCAGCTTCACGCTGGGCGGCACCGGCGGCGGCATCGCCTACAACCCGGAAGAATTCGAGATCATCTGCAAGCGCGGCCTGGAAGCCTCGCCGACCAACGAGCTGCTGATCGAGGAATCGCTGCTCGGCTGGAAAGAGTACGAGATGGAAGTCGTGCGCGACAAGGCCGACAACTGCATCATCGTCTGCTCGATCGAGAACCTCGACCCGATGGGCGTGCACACCGGCGATTCGATCACCGTCGCGCCGGCCCAGACCCTGTCCGACAAGGAATACCAGATCCTGCGCAACGCCTCGCTGGCCGTGCTGCGCGAGATCGGCGTCGACACCGGCGGCTCGAACGTGCAGTTCTCGATCAACCCGAAGGACGGCCGCATGGTCGTCATCGAGATGAACCCGCGCGTCTCGCGGTCGTCGGCGCTGGCGTCCAAGGCCACCGGCTTCCCGATCGCCAAGGTGGCGGCCAAGCTGGCGGTCGGCTACACGCTCGACGAGTTGCGCAACGAGATCACCGGCGGCGCCACGCCGGCGAGCTTCGAGCCTTCGATCGACTACGTGGTCACCAAGATCCCGCGCTTCGCCTTCGAGAAATTCCCGCAGGCCGATTCGCGACTGACCACGCAGATGAAGTCGGTCGGCGAGGTGATGGCGATGGGCCGCACCTTCCAGGAGTCGTTCCAGAAGGCCCTGCGCGGCCTCGAGGTCGGCGTCGACGGCCTGAACGAGAAGACGCAGGACCGCGAGGTGCTCGAGAAGGAACTGGGCGAACCCGGCCCCGACCGCATCTGGTACGTGGGCGATGCCTTCGCGATGGGCCTCAGCGTCGACGAGGTCTTCGCGCTGACCAAGATCGATCCGTGGTTCCTGGTGCAGATCGAGGAGATCGTGAAGATCGAGCTCGAACTGGAGACCAAGTCGCTCGACGACATCGACCGCGACACGCTGCTGGCACTCAAGAAGAAGGGCTTCAGCGACCGCCGCCTGGCGCGCCAGCTCAAGACCACCGACACCGCGATCCGCGAGAAGCGCCGCGCGCTCGGCGTGCGCCCGGTCTACAAGCGGGTCGACACCTGCGCGGCCGAGTTCGCGACCAACACCGCCTACATGTACTCGACCTACGAGGACGAATGCGAGGCCAAGCCCACGGACAAGAAGAAGATCATGGTGCTCGGCGGCGGCCCGAACCGCATCGGCCAGGGCATCGAGTTCGACTACTGCTGCGTGCATGCGGCGCTGGCGATGCGCGAGGACGGCTACGAGACCATCATGGTCAACTGCAATCCCGAGACCGTCTCGACCGACTACGACACCAGCGACCGGCTCTACTTCGAGCCGCTCACGCTCGAAGACGTGCTCGAGATCGTCGACAAGGAAAAGCCCACCGGCGTGATCGTGCAATACGGCGGCCAGACGCCGCTGAAGCTGGCGCTCGACCTCGAAGCGAACGGCGTGCCGATCATCGGCACCAGCCCCGACATGATCGATGCGGCCGAAGATCGCGAGCGCTTCCAGAAGCTGCTGCACGAGCTAGGCCTGCGCCAGCCGCCCAACGCTACCGCGCGCACCGAGGCCGAGGCGCTCGAGAAGGCGGCCGCGCTCGGCTATCCGCTGGTGGTGCGCCCGAGCTACGTGCTCGGCGGCCGCGCGATGGAGATCGTGCACGAGCAGCGCGACCTGGAGCGCTACATGCGCGAGGCGGTCAAGGTGAGCAACGATTCGCCGGTGCTGCTCGACCGCTTCCTCAACGACGCGGTCGAATGCGACGTCGATTGCCTGCGCGATGCCGAAGGCGCGACCCTGATCGGCGGCGTCATGGAGCACATCGAGCAGGCCGGCGTGCACTCGGGCGACTCCGCCTGTTCGCTGCCGCCCTATAGCCTCAAGGCCGAGACCATCGCCGAACTCAAGCGCCAGAGCGCCGCCATGGCCAAGGCGCTGAACGTGGTCGGCCTGATGAACGTGCAGTTCGCCATCCAGGAGAAGGACGGCCAGGACGTCATCTACGTGCTGGAAGTCAATCCGCGCGCATCCCGCACCGTGCCCTTCGTCAGCAAGGCCACCGGCATCCAGCTGGCCAAGGTGGCGGCGCGCTGCATGGCCGGCCAGTCGCTGGCCTCGCAGGGCGTGACCAAGGAAGTCACGCCGCCGTACTTCAGCGTCAAGGAAGCGGTCTTCCCCTTCGTCAAGTTCCCGGGCGTCGACACCATCCTCGGCCCCGAGATGAAGTCGACCGGCGAGGTGATGGGTGTGGGCAAGACCTTCGGCGAGGCCTTCGTCAAGTCGCAGATCGGCGCCGGCACGCACCTGCCGCGTTCCGGCCGGGTCTTCATCTCGGTCAAGAACAACGACAAGGCGCGCGCGGTCGAATGCGCGCGAGGCCTGGCGGCGCTCGGCTTCGAGCTGATCGCGACCAAGGGCACGGCAGCGGCCATCAACGCCGCCGGCATCGCCTGCGCGACGGTCAACAAGGTCACCGAGGGCCGGCCGCACATCGTCGACATGATCAAGAACAACGAGATCGCGCTGGTCATCAACACGGTCGAGGAGCGCCGCAACGCGATCACCGATTCGCGCCAGATCCGCACCTCGGCATTGCTGGCCCGGGTGACGACCATCACCACCATCTTCGGCGCCGAGGCGGCGGTCGAGGGCATGCGCTACCTGGACGAACTGGGCGTGATCTCCATCCAGGAGATGCACGCGCAGCTGGCGGCAGCCTGAGGCGGGGCCGATGGAATCGCAAGTCGTCGAACTGGGCTTGGCCGACTGGAATCCGGCCGCGCCGCAGGAAGCCTGGATTGCCGCGCTGGAGGCCGGAAAGGTGCTCTATTTCCCGCACCTCGGCTTCGAGCTGAAGCCCGAGGAGCGGGCCCTGCTGACGCCTTCTGTGCTGTCGCCCGACGTGCGCAACATCAGCCTGGCGGCCGGCGGCCGCATCAAGGGCGTGGCCGGCGACGAGGCTACCCAGGGCGCGGTCGCGGCGATGGTCCAGCGCTTCGCGTCCCAGGCCCAGTTGCTGATCCATGGGCTGCTGCCGCACTACACGCCGGCGCTGCGCATTGCGCCGACCAGCTACCGGCCGGCCCAGGTCGAGTCGCGGGTCCAATCGTGGCGCGCCGACGACCGGCGCCTGCATGTCGACTCCTTCCCGTCGCGTCCCAACTATGGCGAGCGCATCCTGCGCGTCTTCACCAACGTGAATCCGGATGGCGCGCCGCGGGTGTGGCGAGTCGGCGAGCCCTTCGAGGCCGTCGCCCGGCGCTTCCTGCCGAAGGCCAAGCCCTATTCGCATGTGCAGGCCAGTCTCTTGCGCATGCTGCGCGTGACCAAGTCTTTCCGCAGCGAATACGACCACCTGATGCTGCAGCTGCACGACGCGATGAAGTCCGACCTGGACTACCAGAAGAAATCCGAGCAGGAGACGGTGCCGTTTCCGCCGGGTTCGGTCTGGGTCTGCTTCTCGGACCAGACCTCGCATGCGGTGATGTCGGGCCAGTACATGCTGGAGCAGACCCTGCATCTGCCCGCCGCCAGGCAATACAATCCCGATTCGAGCCCGCTCGCCATCCTGAGCCGGTTGACCGGACGCACACTCGTCTAGTCATTTCTCTCCCCCTTGACCGCCGAACGGCAGCGTTCGGCGGTTTCGCTTTCTGGAGCAACAAGAATGGCCACCATCCCGATCACCAAGCTGGGCGCGCAGAAGCTGCGCGAAGAACTGCAGCGCCTGAAGACCGTCGACCGCCCCTGGGTCATCAACGCGATTTCCGAGGCCAGGGCCCAGGGCGACTTGAGCGAGAACGCCGAATACGAGGTCGCCAAGGACCGCCAGGGCTTCATCGAAGGCCGCATCCAGGAGATCGAAGGCAAGCTCTCGGCCGCCCAGGTCATCGACCCCAGTTCGCTCGACGCGGGCGGCAAGGTGGTCTTCGGCTCGACCGTCGAACTGGAAGAAGAGAAGACCGGCGACACGGTCAAGTACCAGATCGTCGGCGAGGACGAAGCCGACCTGAAGCTGGGCCTCATCAACGTCTCCAGCCCGATCGCCCGCGCGCTGATCGGCAAGGAGGAGGGCGATACCGCCGAGGTTCAGGCGCCCGGCGGCATCAAGCGCTACGAGATCGTGGCGGTCAGCTACATCTGACCCGACCCGCGCCGTGAAGGACCGCATCGCCCTGCTGCTGGCCGCCTTCTGGTGGGGCAGCCTGACCACGATCGGCTTCGTGGTGGTGCCGATGCTGTTCGCGCGGCTGGGCAATCCGTCGGTCGCCGGCAACTTCGCCGGCCAGCTCTTCGCGGCCCAGACCTGGATCGCGCTGGCCTGCGGCCTGGTGCTGCTGGTGCACCTGCGCGCCCGGGGCGGCGAGCGGATCGTCGGGCCGGAGCGTGCCGCGATCTCGCTGGTCGTGGTCGCGCTGCTGCTGGCGCTGCTTCAGCAATACGCGGTGGCGCCGCGCATCCTGGCGCGCGAGAACCTGCCGCTCTGGCATTCGGTGGGCAGCGCCATGTTTTTCGCCCAGTGGGTCTGCACCGGCCTGCTGCTGTGGCGCTTTCCGGCCCTGCTCGGGCCTCTCAGGCCTTCCAGTACTGCGTGATCCAGCGCGCCGGCCGGATGAAGCGGAAGGCCCGGTTGCGCCGGCCGGCCAGCGCATCGGGCGGGTTGCATTCGCCGTGGAAGACCATGATGCGTGCATCCTCCGGCACGAAGGGTTCGCGCCAGTAGTTGGTCGGCCAGGTCGGGATGCCGTGGTACTTGAAGCTCGGGCACCAGGCTTCGGGCCAGTAGGCGAGGGTGCCCTTGCGATACATGAAATCCGACAGGTAGGTCTGCTCGTTGCGGAATTCGGCCTGCACCGCGTCCATGTTCTGCCTGAAATGAGCCAGCACGTCCGGATGGGCGCCCAGCTCGAAGCGGTAGACCGAGGAGTTGCCGGTGATCTTGCGGCGCCGCCACGGGCGCTCGTAGTCATGGATGATCAGGAAGTCGCCCGGGTACTCGAAGAAGGCATCGAGGCTGCCGACGATCACCACGTCCAGGTCGATGAACAGCGCCGTGCCGCGCAGGCCATGCAGGTCGGCCTCGAAGGTGGTGAGCTTCTTCCAGGCACGGTCGACCTGGCCGGGCGCCAGTTCGAGCGCCAGCGGCGGGATCGGGAAGCACTGCACCTCGCTGCGGATGCCCTTCGGGTCATCGGTCAGGCAGACGAAGCTGAAGTCGCCGTCCAGGTGCCGTCGCACCATTGCATAGAGGCGGTTGACGTAGTCGGGGCCGTACTTGGTGCCCCACTTCATGCACAGGATGTGGCGCTGCTGCGGGCGACCCGCGGTCTCGCTCGACATCCTCAGTCTGCCTGGTTGCGCTTCTTGGCCGACAGCGGCCGCTTGGCCTTGGCGCGCTTGATGGTGCCGCCGGGCGTGAGGCGCTGGTTGCCGAGCACGCGCAGGGTCTTGATCTCGGGGCGCTGGCCGGCGCGCTTGCTGTACTTGATGACCTTCACGTCGCGCGGGCCGGGCATGCGGTCCTCGTCGACCGTGCGCTCCTTCTCGGGGATCGGCCGCCACAGCACCAGCAGCTTGCCGATGTGCTGGATCGGCGCGGCATCGAGGGCGTCGGCCAGGGTCTTGAGCATCAGTTCGCGGGCGGCGCGGTCGTCTGAGAAGACGCGCACCTTGATCAGGCCGTGGGCCTTGAGCGCGGCGTCGGCTTCCTTGGTGACCGCAGGGGTCAGCCCATCGCCGCCGATCATCACGATCGGGTCCAGATGGTGCGCTTCGGAGCGGTGCACCTTGCGCTCGGCAGGGGTGAGTTGAATGGCGGGCATCCCCGTATTATCGAACGGCAATGAACTCCAAACCCAAAGCCAAGAAGCTCAACAAGGCCTGGCTGCACGATCACATCAATGATCCCTATGTGAAACTGGCCAATCGCGAGGGCTATCGCGCGCGCGCCGCCTACAAGCTCAAGGAGATCGACGAGACCTTCGGGCTGGTCAGGCCCGGCCAGCTGGTGGTCGACCTGGGCTCGACCCCCGGCGCCTGGAGCCAGTACGTCCGGCGCCGGATGTCGCCCGAAGGCGCTGCCTCGGGCGCGCTGGACGGCAGCATCATCGCGCTGGACATCCTGCCGATGGAGCCGATCGAGGGCGTGACCTTCCTGCAGGGCGACTTCCGCGAGGACGAGGTGCTGGATCGGCTGCGCCTGGCGATGGGCGGCCGCCGGGCCGACCTGGTCATCTCGGACATGGCGCCGAACCTGTCGGGCATCGCCTCGGCCGATACCGCCCGGATCGCCCACCTGATCGAGCTGGCGGTCGACTTCGCCCGGCAGCACATGCACCCTGAAGGCGCGCTGGTCGCCAAGCTTTTCCATGGCGCCGGCTATGCCGAGCTGACCCGGCTGTTCAAGGACAACTTCCGCATCGTCAAGCCGCTCAAACCCAAGGCCTCGCGCGACAAATCTTCGGAAACCTTCATGGTCGGAATCGGTCTCAAGGATCCGGATACGAACTGATACGGCCTAAAACCGCTTCTCTCCTATGGCTGCTGTCGGGAATTTGCCGGTTTTCGCAGGTTGAAAAGCCTAAAATGAGCGCCAATTGCCTGCCTTCAGGGCGTTTTTCCGTTTCCCGTTTTCCCGTACAGGCGCCCCCGACTGGAGCTTCGTTTGAATAATCAGTGGTTTTCCAAGGTTGCCGTTTGGCTGGTCATCGCGATGGTGCTGTTCACTGTGTTCAAGCAGTTCGACACCCGCGGCACCGCCGGCGCAGGCAGCATCGGCTACAGCGACTTCCTCGAGGAGGTCCGCAACAACCGCATCAAGAGCGCGACGATCCAGGAAGGCCAGGGTGGCAGCGAGATCGTCGCCATCACCAATGACGACCGGAAGATCCGCACCACCGCCACCTACCTCGACCGCGGCCTGGTCGGCGACCTGATCGCCAATAACGTCAAGTTCGACGTCAAGCCACGCGAGGAGGGCTCGCTGCTGATGACGCTGCTGGTCAGCTGGGGGCCGATGCTGCTGCTGATCGGCGTCTGGGTCTACTTCATGCGACAGATGCAGGGGGGTGGCAAGGGCGGTGCCTTCAGCTTCGGCAAGAGCAAGGCCCGCATGCTCGACGAGAACAGCAACCAGGTCACCTTCGCCGACGTCGCCGGCTGCGACGAGGCCAAGGAAGAAGTGAAGGAAGTCGTCGACTTCCTCAAGGACCCCGCCAAGTTCCAGAAGCTGGGCGGACGCATTCCGCGTGGCCTGTTGCTGGTCGGCCCGCCCGGCACCGGCAAGACCCTGCTGGCGAAGAGCATCGCCGGCGAGGCCAAGGTGCCTTTCTTCTCGATTTCCGGCTCCGACTTCGTCGAGATGTTCGTCGGCGTGGGCGCGGCCCGTGTCCGCGACATGTTCGAGAACGCCAAGAAGAACGCGCCCTGCATCATCTTCATCGACGAGATCGACGCGGTCGGCCGCCAGCGCGGTGCCGGCCTCGGCGGCGGCAACGATGAGCGCGAGCAGACCCTGAACCAGATGCTGGTCGAGATGGACGGCTTCGAGACCAACCTGGGCGTGATCGTGGTCGCTGCCACCAACCGCCCGGACATCCTCGACGCGGCCCTGCTGCGTCCCGGCCGCTTCGACCGTCAGGTCTACGTGACGCTGCCAGACATCCGCGGCCGCGAGCAGATCCTCAATGTCCACATGCGCAAGGTGCCGCTGGGCCAGGACGTGAACCCCGGCGTCATCGCACGCGGCACGCCCGGCATGTCGGGCGCCGACCTGGCCAATCTCTGCAACGAAGCGGCGCTGATGGCTGCCCGCCGCAATGCGCGCGTGGTCGAGATGCAGGACTTCGAGAAGGCCAAGGACAAGATCTTCATGGGCCCCGAGCGCAAGAGCATGGTCATGCCCGAGGAAGAGCGCCGCAACACCGCCTACCACGAGTCGGGCCACGCGCTCATCGGCAAGCTGCTGCCCAAGTGCGACCCGGTGCACAAGGTCACGATCATCCCGCGCGGCCGCGCGTTGGGCGTGACAATGAGCCTGCCTTCGCAGGACCGCTACAGCTACGACCGCGAATACATGCTGAACCAGATCAGCATGCTGTTCGGCGGCCGCATCGCCGAGGAAGTGTTCATGCACCAGATGACCACTGGCGCCAGCAACGACTTCGAGCGCGCGACCCAGATCGCTCGCGACATGGTGATGCGCTACGGCATGACCGAATCGCTGGGCCCGATGGTCTATGCCGAGAATGAAGGCGAGGTCTTCCTCGGCCGCTCGGTCACCAAGACCACCAACATGAGCGAGTCGACCATGCAGAAGGTCGATGCCGAGGTGCGCCGCATCATCGACGACCAGTACGGCCTGGCGCGCCGGCTCATCGAAGAGAACAGCGACAAGATGCACGCCATGGCCAAGGCCCTGCTCGAGTGGGAGACCATCGACTCCGACCAGCTCGACGACATCATGGCCGGCCGCGCGCCCCGTCCGCCCAAGGACTGGACGCCGCGCATCCCGCCTTCGGGCAGCGGCGGAAGTGGCGGCACGCCGGCGGTCAATCCCGACCCGACGCCCACGGCAGCCTGAGCATGCCGCTCACGCGATCGACGGGGCCTCGTGCCCCGTTTTTCATTGGGGCGGCGCGCGCGACATGACGCCCGTCTGGCGCACTGCGCGATTCGCGATCGACCTGGCATCGCCGCGGGTGATGGGCATCGTCAATCTCACGCCCGATTCCTTCTCCGATGGCGGCGCCCATGCCACGGTCGCCGATGCGGTGCGCCACTGCGCGCGGCTGGTGGACGAGGGCGCCGATATCCTCGACATCGGCGGCGAATCGACCCGGCCGGGCAGTCCGCCGCTGCCACTTGAGCAGGAGCTGGCGCGGGTGCTTCCGGTGCTGCGCGAAGCGGTCGGCATGGGCGTGCCGGTCTCGATCGACACCTACAAGCCCGAGGTGATGCGTGCCGCGCTCGACCTGGGCGCCGACATCGTCAACGATGTCTGGGCACTGCGCCAGCCGGGTGCCCGCGCAGCGGTGGCGGCTCACCCATCCTGCGGGATCTGCCTGATGCACATGCACCGCGATCCGCAGACCATGCAGAAGGCACCGATGCAGGGCGATGTGGTCCCCCAGGTGCGCGATTTCCTCGAGCGCGAAGCGCAGGCGCTGACCGCGCTCGGCGTCGACCGCCGGCGCATCGTGATCGACCCGGGCATCGGCTTCGGCAAGACCGTGGCGCAGAATTTCAGCCTGCTGGCGCGCCAGCGCGAGCTGATGGCAGGCGGCTGGCCCCTGCTGGCCGGCTGGTCGCGCAAATCCTCGCTGGGCGCCGCCAGCGGCATCGAGGATGCCGGCGCGCGGATGGTGCCCAGCGTGGCCGCGGCGCTGCTGGCGGTCGAACGCGGCGCCGCCATCGTGCGGGTGCATGACGTGCGCGACACGGTGGCCGCGCTCGCCGTCTGGCGGGCCACGGACGCACAACAACAAGAACAGGAAGCAAGAAGATGAAGCGACAGTATTTCGGCACCGACGGAATCCGCGGCACGGTCGGCCAGGCGCCGATCACGCCCGACTTCGTGCTGCGGCTGGCCCATGCGGTCGGTCGCGTGCTGAGGAAGACCGAGGCCCGCCCGACGGTGATCATCGGCAAGGACACCCGGATCTCGGGCTACATGCTCGAATCGGCGCTCGAATCGGGTTTCAATTCGGCCGGCGTCGACGTCGTGCTGCTGGGGCCGCTCCCGACGCCCGGCGTGGCCTACCTGACGCGGGCGCAGCGGGCCAGCCTCGGCGTGGTCATCAGCGCCAGCCACAACGCCTTTCCGGACAACGGCATCAAGTTCTTCAGCGCGCAGGGCACCAAGCTCAGCGACGAGTGGGAACTGGCGGTCGAGGCCGCGCTGGAGGAGCCGCCGGTCTGGGCCGATTCGGCGCAACTGGGCAAGGCGCGCCGGCTCAACGACGCGGCCGGGCGCTACATCGAGTTCTGCAAGAGCACCTTCGCCAACGACCTGACGCTGCGCGGCATGAAGCTGGTGGTCGACGGCGCGCATGGCGCGGCCTATCAGGTGGCGCCGCAGGTCTTCCATGAACTGGGCGCCGACGTCGGCACCATCGGCTGCGCACCGGACGGGCTGAACATCAACGCCGGGGTGGGCGCCACCCACCCCGACGCCCTCATCGCAGCGGTGAAGGCCCAGCGGGCCGACTACGGCATCGCTCTCGACGGCGACGCCGACCGGCTGCAACTGGTCGACGGCAGCGGCCGGCTCTTCAACGGCGACGAACTGCTCTACCTGATGGTGATGGAGCGCATCGCCCGCGGCGAGCGGCCGCCGGGCGTGGTCGGCACCCAGATGACCAACAAGGCGATCGAGGTCGCGCTGAAGGCGCGCGGCATCGAGTTCGTGCGGGCACGGGTCGGCGACCGATATGTGCTGGAGGAACTCGACAAGCGCGGTTGGCTGCTGGGCGGCGAGGGCTCGGGCCACCTGCTCGCGCTCGACCGGCACACCACCGGCGACGGCATCGTGAGCGCGCTGCAGGTGCTGCAGGCCTGCGTGCGCGGCGGCCGGCAGGTCCGCGAGCTGCTGGCCGATGTGACTCTTTTTCCGCAGACGCTCATCAACGTGCGGCTTGCGGCCGGTCAGGACTGGAAGTCCAACGCGCGGCTGGCGGCGGAGACCGAACGGGCCGAGGCCGAGCTGGGCGATGCCGGCCGGGTGCTGATCCGCGCGAGCGGGACCGAACCGCTGCTGCGGGTGATGGTCGAGGGCCGCGATGCGGCCCAGGCCGAGGCCTGCGCCAGGCGCATCGCGGCGACGCTGGATGCCGCAGGCGCCGAGGCTGCCGCATGAGTCCGGCCGATTCGACCAAAGCCGATGCCGACGCGCCGCGCGAAGCCATGCCGGCGAACGGTTCCGCGATCGACGTGGTGATGGCCGACTACCGCGACCCGGCGCATGCGGCGGCGCTGGTGCGGCTGCTCGATGCCTATGCGCGCGATCCGGCAGGTGGCGGCGCGCCGCTGGCGCCTGAGGTGCTGGCGCGGCTGCCGGCCGAATTGGCGCAGCGGCCCCAGGCGTTCAGCGTGATGGCCTACGACGGCGCGACGCCGGTCGGCCTGGTGAACTGCATCGAGGGCTTCTCGACCTTCGCCTGCCGGCCGCTGGTCAATGTGCACGACGTGGTGGTGCTGGCCAGCCATCGCGGGCGGCGCATCGCCCAGCGCATGCTGGCCCGAGTCGAGCAGGAGGCGCGAGAGCGCAAGGCCTGCAAGCTCACGCTCGAGGTGCTCTCCGGCAATGCCGGCGCGCTGCGGGCTTACGAGCGCGAGGGCTTCGAGGGCTACCAGCTGGACCCGGCCTTCGGCTCGGCGCTGTTCCTGCAGAAGAGACTCTGACACCCCCCGAGCGGCTTCGCCGCTCCCCTCTCTTGCGCCTTCTGCTTGGAGGGGGCGCACCCGAGGGCCCGGCGGGGCCGGTTCCCTGAGTGCCCTGGAAGGGGCCTGCTTCGCGGCCGCGAAGTGGGAGGCGTGCGCCCGTTTTCATGCGATGCGGGTGGCGCCCAGCGTCGAGCAAAGCTGAAATGCGCGGCCATAGAAAAAGCCGCCCACCTCGCGGTGCGGCGGCTTTTCGACGGAGACGAGCGCGACTTAGAAGCGCGTGACCGGCATCGCCTCGTCGGCCTTGTTCGGCGAATACTTGCCCAGCTCCCACTTTGCGATCGCATTGCGGTGCACCTCGTCCGGGCCGTCGGCGAAGCGCAGGGTGCGCGCGCCGGCATAGGCATAGGCCAGCGGGAAGTCGTCGCACATGCCGCCGCCGCCGTGCACCTGCATCGCCCAGTCGATCACCTGGCAGGCCATGCTCGGCGCCACCACCTTGATCATCGCGATCTCGGTCTTGGCGACCTTGTTGCCGGCCACGTCCATCAGCCAGGCGGCCTTGAGCGTCAGCAGCCGGGCCATGTCGATCTTGCAGCGGGCCTCGGCGATGCGCTCCTGCGTCACGGTCTGCGAGGCCACGGTCTTGCCGAACGCCACGCGCGAGGAGGCGCGCTTGCACATCAGTTCGAGCGCGCGCTCGGCCAGGCCGATCAGCCGCATGCAGTGGTGGATGCGTCCCGGGCCGAGGCGGCCCTGGGCGATCTCGAAGCCGCGCCCCTCGCCGAGCAGGATGTTGTCGACCGGCACCCGCACGTTCTCGAACAGCATCTCGACGTGGCCGTGCGGCGCGTCGTCGTAGCCCATCACGTTGAGCGGGCGCAGGATCTTGATGCCCTTGGCGTCGGCCGGCACGATCACCATGCTCTGCTGCGAATGGCGCGGCGCGTCCGGTTCGGACTTGCCCATGGTGATGAAGACCGCGCAGCGCGGATCGGCCGCGCCGGAGATCCACCACTTGCGGCCGTTGATGACGTACTCGTCTCCCTGGCGCTCGATGCGGGTCGAGATGTTGGTGGCATCGCTGGAGGCCACCTCGGGCTCGGTCATCGCGAAGGCCGAGCGGATCTGGCCTTCGAGCAGCGGCTTGAGCCAGCGCGCCTTGATCTCGGTCGAACCGTAGCGGGCGATGGTCTCCATGTTGCCGGTGTCGGGCGCCGAGCAATTGAAGGCCTCGCTGGCCCATGGCACCCGGCCCATGATCTCGGCCAGCGGCGCGTATTCCTGGTTGGTCAGGCCGGCGCCGTCATAACCCGAGGCTGCGGCGCTGTCGACCGGCAGGAACAGGTTCCACAGGCCCTGGGACTTGGCTTTCTCCTTGAGCTTCTCGACCGTGTTGAGCGCGGTCCAGCGCTTGCCGGCGGCGGTGTTGGCCGCCAGTTCGGCCGCGTATTCGGGCTCGGCCGGGTAGATGTGCTCGTCCATGAAAGCGCTGACGCGCTTCTGCAGGTCCTTGGTCTTGGCCGAATAGTCGAAATCCATGCTGTCTCCTGTGGGGTATCGGTTCAGGTTTTCGAGCGGGGAGGCGATCAGGCCTTCTGCGCGAACTGCCAGGCCATCTCGGCCATCGGCCGCGCGCCGCGACCCGAAGCCACGGCCTGCTCGCTCGATGCGGTACCGGCCTCGACCCGCTTGGCAATGCCTTGCAGGATCGCGGCCATGCGGAACAGGTTGTAGGCCTGGTAGAAATTCCAGTCGGGCGCCAGCGCCTCGGGCGTGGTGATGCCGGTGCGCTCGCAGTAGCGGCGGATGTATTCGCTTTCGCTCGGGATGCCGAGCGACTTCAGGTCGACCCCGGCAATGCCCCGGAAGGTGCCGGCCGGGATGTGCCACGACATGCAGTGGTAGCTGAAGTCGGCCAGCGGATGCCCCAGCGTCGACAGCTCCCAGTCGAGCACCGCGATGGCACGCGGCTCGGTCGCATGGAACATGATGTTGTCGAGCCGGTAGTCGCCGTGCACGATCGAGCTCATGCCGGGATCGCGCGCGCTGGCCGGGATGTGGGCCGGCAGCCATTCCATCAGCTTGTCCATCTCGGGGATGGGCTGCGTGATCGAGGCGACGTATTGCTTGCTCCAGCGGCCGATCTGGCGCTCGAAGTAGTTGCCCGGCTTGCCGTAGTCGGCCAGGCCGCGCGCGGCGAAATCGACCGTGTGCAGGGCCGAGATGACCCGGTTCATCTCGTCGTAGATGGCGGCCCGCTCGGCATTACTCATGCCGGGCAGCGACTGGTCCCAGAGTACCCGGCCGCTCATGCACTCCATCACGTAGAAGGCGCGGCCGATCACCGATTCGTCCTCGCACAGGCCGTACATGCGCGGCACCGGCACATCGGTGCCGGCCAGCCCGCTCATGACCTTGAACTCGCGCTCGACCGCATGGGCCGAGGGCAGCAGCTTGGCGACCGGGCCCGGCTTGGCCCGCATCACGTAGCTGGCCGTCGGCGTGACCAGCTTGTAGGTCGGGTTCGACTGGCCGCCCTTGAACATCTCGACCGTGAGCGGGCCCGCGAAGCCCTCGATGTTCTTCTGCAGCCAATCGCCGAGTGCGCCGACGTCGACCTGGTGCTGCGCCGAGACGGGGCGGGTGCCGATGAAGTTGGAGAAATCCTGGGTCATCGCTTGCTTGTCTCCATCTTTTCCTGCTTGTTGTCTATTGCTCGTCGGCTTCGGAGATGCGCATCAGCGCGGCCCGGTCCAGCACCACCAATCCGGCCGGCTCGATGCGGATCGCGCCCTCGCGCTCCATCGCCTTCAGTTCCTGGTTGACGCGCTGGCGGGATGCACCCAGCAGCTGCGCCAGTTCTTCCTGCGCCAGGTGCAGGCCGATGCGCATCTGGCTGCCGTCGGCCAGGTTCGGCACGCCGTAGCTGCGCACCAGATGGATCAGCTGCTTGGCCAGCCGCGCCCGCAGGGGCAGGGTGTTGAGATCCTCGACCAGCCCGAACAGCTGGCGGATGCGGCGTGCCTGCAGTCGCATCAGCGCCTCGTAGAGCTCGACATGGGTGGCGAGGATCTTGTGGAAGTCGGCGCGCGCCACGCACAGGATGGTCGAGTCGCCATGCGCGTAGGCGTCGTGCGTGCGCCGGTCCCCGTCGAAGATCGCCACGTCGCCGAACCAGATGCCGGGCTCGACATAGGTCAGCGTCACCTGCTTGCCCGACACCGCCGTCGAGCTGACGCGCACCGCGCCCTTGGCGCAGGCGATCCACTGCTCGGGCGGATCGCCGCGCGCAGCGATCAGGTCGCCGTCCTTGTAGCGTTTGACGTAGGCGCATCGGAGGATGTCGTGACGGAGGGACGGGGAAAGGGAAGAGAACCAGCGACCGGCGTTGATCGCTTCGCGCTCTTCGATGGTAAGAATCGGGTCGTCCATGGACTGTCCTGTGGGTGACTGGAGGCCTGAGGGCTTGTCGCCGGAGCGACCCCGCTCAGGAGTAGCGCGGCGTCTTCTTGGACAGGAAGGCGTCGATGCCGATGCCGGCGTTCGGATGATGCAGGTTGCGCACGAAGTGATCCCGCTCCTGCGCCAGATGCTCCGACAGGGTCGAGCCGCCGGCTTCGTTGAGCAGTTCCTTGATGCTGGCCAGCGCATTCGGTGCGCGGGCGTTGAGCCGGCTCGCGATCGCCAGCGCGGCGGCCAGCGCCTGGCCGCTCTCGGCCAGTGCATTTACCACGCCGGCCTGATGCAGGCGCGCCGCTTCGATGCGCTCGCCCTGCATCAGCCATTCGCTGGCGAGTTGGCGCGGCAGCGACCGGGCCAGCTGCCAGCTCAGCCCGCCATCGGGCGACAGCGCCACGTTGCTGTAGGAGGCCGCGAAGATGGCATCGCGCGCCGAGACGATCAGGTCGCAGGCCAGCGCCAGCGAGAAGCCCGCGCCGGCCGCGGCACCCTCGACCGCCGCGATGACCGGCTTCGGGAAGGTGCGGATCGAATCGATCCAGTTGTGCAGCGATTCGATGCTCTCGGTCTGCACCGAAGGATCGCGCGCGCGGTTCTCGGACAGCCGCTGCAGCGAGCCGCCGGCGCAGAACCACTTGCCCTCGCCGACGATGACGACGCTGCGGATCTCGTCGCTGCCTTCCGCGCCGTTGAGCGCCTCGATGCCCGCGCTGTAGATCTCGGGGCCGAGCGCGTTGCGCAGCGACGGGTTCGAGAGCGTCAGCACCATCGTGCCGTTCTCGCTGGTGCTCTTCAATTGGGCGGTCATGCGTGCTCTTCCTGGTGGGTGAGGCTCAGGCCGAGCGCGCCGCGGCGGCGCAGCCACGGGCTCGGCCGATAGCGGGGGTCGCCGTAGACGGTCTGCAGGTTGAACAGCACCTCCAGCATGTTGGTCGGCCCATAGAGGTCGCCCATCGCCAGCGGCCCTTGCGGATAGCCCAGGCCTAGGCGCACCGCCAGGTCGAGGTCGGCCGGCGAACACACGCCTTGCTGGCACATGTCCGAGGCGATGTTGACGATGGTCGCGACCACGCGCTGGGTCACGAAGCCGCCGCTGTCGCGGATCACGCTGACCGCCTTGCCATCGCGGGCGAAGAGGGCGTGCGCCGCGTCGCGGATGTCGCGCCGCGTGGCCGGGTTGGTGGCCAGCACGCGTCGCCTGGTGGCGTCGTCGTCGATCATCATGTCGATGCCCAGGGTGCGCGTGGCGTCGAGCCGCTCCACCGCGGCCACGGTGGTCACGTCGAAGCCGAGCGGCGCCACCAGGATCAGCGCAGCGTCCGAAGGTGCGGCGCCGCTCTCGATCTGGGCGCCCAGCTGGTGAACCAGCCGCAGCAGTTCGGCCCGGCGCGCGGCACGAGGCGATACCCAGACCGGCGGCAATGCGTCGACCACGGGCGCCGCGGCTTCGGGCGTCTTCTGGACCTCGCCGTCGACATAGCGGTAGAAGCCCCCGCTGGTCTTGCGACCCAGTGCTCCGGCCGCCAGCCGCTGGGCGGTGATCACGCTCGGCCGGAAGCGCGGCTCGTCGTAGTACTGGCGGTAGATCGATTCCATCACCGGATGGGAGACGTCGAGGCCGGTCAGGTCCAGCAGTTCGAAGGGCCCGAGCCGAAAACCGGCCTGGTCGCGCAGGATGCGGTCGATGGTCGCGAAGTCGGCCACGCCCTCGCCGGCGATTCGCAGCGCCTCGGTGCCGTAGCCGCGGCCGGCATGGTTCACGATGAAGCCGGGCGTGTCGCCGGCCTGAACCGGTGCGTGACCCATCTGCTTCGCATAGTCGGCCAGGCGCCGGCAGACCTCGGGTTCGGTCTGGAATCCGGCCACTACCTCGACCACCTTCATCAACGGAACAGGGTTGAAGAAGTGGTAGCCGGCGAAGCGTTCCGGATGCGCCAGCGCCGAGCCGATCGCTGTGACCGACAGGGAGGAGGTGTTGGTCGCCAGCACCGCGCCGGCCCCCACCACTGCCTCCAGTTCGCGAAACAGCTGGCGCTTGACCTCCAGTTTCTCGACCACGGCCTCGACGACCAGGTCGCAGCCGGCCAGCTCGGCCATCGAATCGACTGCCCGCAGGCGGGCGCCGAGCGCGTCGCGTGCGGCTGCATCGAGCTTGTTCTTCTCGACCTGGCGCTGCCATTGCGAGAGGATGGCGTCGCGTCCCTTGGCTGCCGCGCCATCGAAGCTGTCGAGCAGCAGCACCTCGCTGCCGGCCTGGGTTGCGATCTGTGCGATGCCTCGGCCCATCGCACCGGCGCCGATCACGGCTATCTTGGAAAAAATCACGGTCATTTGATAATTGTCTCTCTGCTGATCATCACGCCTGACCATCGTGTCAGA
>Ga0265327_10002755_pt1 | contig 17868 bp, 44 predicted proteins | sample 41621metaG_FD_202089 | JGI IMG/M metagenome (GOLD analysis project Ga0265327, IMG submission 202089) | Rhizosphere microbial communities from Carex aquatilis grown in University of Washington, Seatle, WA, United States - 4-16-21 metaG | ecosystem: Host-associated > Plants > Roots > Rhizosphere... | reverse complement strand
TCCTTTGATAGGAGAAAAAGTACCCAAGAGACGCCCTCATTATCCAACCAATGATAAATAATTCCATCTGGATTTCGGCGTCTCCAAATAGTCCATATTTCCATGGATTGAGAAAAGAGATAGAGGGTGTCCGGTTTCCCGGACACCCACCTATCAATAACATATATTTGGCGAGACGTGCGATTGATAAGCATTTGTATTGTTTAATGCACCAATTCACTCGGCATTGCCGCGAGATGCCAGTCTTCCAATTCGACTTGATCGTTCCAGTCGATCCAGCTTTCGCCGTCGAAGATTTCCAACCCGCCTGAGTTCTCATACTCTTTACGCTCACCGACCTTGAGTAAGTGAAGGTCGTACTGGGCGAGCAGATTTAGCATTCTATATGCTTCTTCAAGCGAAGTCACGTCATAATAGTCAAAGACTTCGGTTCCGCTCTGCGAAACCCACCAGATGCGCAAATCGTTCTTATTCGCAGTCCCCATTGCAGTTGCCATGTGATCCCCGCTCAAGCGTTACGTCTTCGGTCGTACCCGAAGAACATAACTATATCACGGAATTATACAGACTGCAAGCAAAAAGAAACCCTGGTTCCCTTCGAAGGGAACCAGGGGTTGGGGCACTTTGAAAAGCTGGCGGCGTGGGGGAGTTAGCCAGCTTTCCGGGGGCGTCCCCGAGTGATAGCAACGAGCTTGTATCCCTTCGGCACCTTGATCTTGTCGACCGACTGCGCATTGTCGTTGACGGGGCGACGGCCATGCTGCATTGTGAACCCGAGCAGCTTACGACCCTCTTTCACAGGGACGATGTTCGGGCGGCGAGTCTGTGCTTCGTGAAAGAAACGACGCACCCAAGAACGCCCGGTCGCCTCTTGCATGTCTTCGAACGTCACCAGGTTCTTCTTCTTGAAAAGACCCAGAATGATGTTGGCGTTCGGGACAACCGTTGTGGGGCCAATGCGACCCGCATACATGCTCTGTGTTTGCTTAGCCATGTTACATCTCCGATCTAGAGTTCGGGCAAAGACGGAGTGTCTTCACCCGTCAAACGCTGCGCCCTCGCAGATCGTTGACAACATACTAACGTCGGGCCTCATGAAAGGCAACCTAAGATTCTTGCGTTGTCAGATCGAATTTAGCAACATTATTAGCCTATTGTGTTGTTGACTCATTAGCCTTTTGAGCAGATAATATTTGGTTAGAGTTTGTCAATTTTCAAAGAATTACCAAGTCTGGTGTGAATATTGACTTCCCACTTGAAAATTTCATGATTAGGAATGATCGTGAGTTCTGGAGGAGTCTTTGGAGCTTGATAGAAACCAGAGGCAGTAAAATTCTGATGCCGAGGGTCTGTTGGACGAATCCCTTGCTGCATCAAGTTCTTATCCCAATGGATTGCTCGGAGCACTTGCTTCCGAGCAGTTAATTTACTATCCCAAACATATTCAGATACGATTTGAATAAAATGTCCATCCAGATCAATATAGATTTTGTGTGGAAATGAAACATACCCACCTGTCGGGTGTGTGTGCTTCTTGGTAAAATCACCGATTGTTCCAACCGAAGCCAGATCATAAGTGATCACAGACCCTTTCATGGAAACCATGAATTGAGATTCGCTCAAACAGTCCTTCATTTGGATAAGCTCATTGACGCGCTTTTCTGCGGCAGCTTCATCCATTGTTGATGTGTCGTCAATAGTTGCCACTTTGACGGAAGCTCGCTCATAGAGCATACCATTATCAGCAACCTTACCATACTTGGATACACGATAGTCCATCACATGGAATGCATAAACCATCTTTGGCTTGTAGAAGGGTTCGTTTTCTGCCCAAATAGACTTGTAAGCCATGTACTTTCCAAGATACACGCCTTTGTAACCTGTATCCAAAGTAACTGTATGACCAATAGGAAGCTTGCTGATCGGGACGACAGAACCACCCTTTGTCTTGCTGGCTGCTTCTGTAACACGAGTCGCTTCCTTGTATTCCTCGGTGTTCACCGAAAGAAGCACGTTACGCGAACCTTCTCGCGCCCAGATACATTCTCCGATAATTTCTCCGCCTTCGATTTTGGCGAAACGCATTAGCTGCGCCAAATTGTCAGAACGAATCTCGACAACAAATCCACGAGGGTCCTTGACCCTCCATGCATCTGGAGAATACTTGTAACCATTCCGAACATCGAATGTCAGCTTGAAGCCAGAGATTGGCTTATTGTCGAAAATATCTGACTTTGGTGTTGGTAGAGTCAGATTCCGTTGCTTATAGTAATACGGACTTGGAGTCGCCCAGCGATCAGCGGTATCCTTCCGCTTTTGGTAAGCCTTGTCGGTGCCAAACGGCACCATGAAACCTAGGAGGTTTTCGTTGGGGTCATTCTCCGATTTATCAGTTGGACGAATGACATAGTATTCCTTTTCAGGAATCTTGACGGTGTTAGAATACCACATAATCTAGTCTTTCTTCAAAATATCGCCAATAGTCTTACTACCATTCTTTTCCATGTAAGCGGTAAGCACCATAAGCCATGCAACCAAATTGAGGACCGGAAGAATTATCACACCAATAGGTCCTGACACAAACGCCATCACAAATAAAATGACCATATTCAGAGTCATATTCTTCCAATGATAATCAGACCATTTTGGGTGTGTTTTGTCATATCCGTCCAAATAATTATCCCAGGCAATTGCTGACATAAACAAGGCCATAAGACCAATCGAGATAAACCCGCCAATAATCCAAATCATCAAATTGATCATAACTTACACTTTCGGGCAGCGACCCAGATCAAATTGGTTCAGAGTGCGGAACTGTTTGAAATTTCCTTCGGCTTGTTCCATTTCAAACCACATCTTATCGGCGCTGAAATAGAAAATACGATGGCCCGGATATTGCTCATTGAGGTAACGAGCAACATTCGGAGCATCGTTTGTCACAGTCATGCCGCCAGAATCATTGTCAACAATCCAGAGTTGTTTGTTGACATGATCGAATTTGGCATAATGAAACATTGCTTTGATCATTTCCTAGCTTTCGGAATCGATATCGAAATCCTTGATATACTTCTGCGGGAGACCGGCACCGACCAAAGCATCCTTGCACTGGTTGCGAACGTGATCGGTGATCACCTTACCAGGACCAGTAGCTTCCACGAAAAGCATGTCCGAAGACATTGAAAACAGCAAGAACAGGACATTGGCGTCCACAGTAACCTGCTTACCAGCCAGCGCGCCGGAACATTCCGCAACATCAGCAGGGCATTCGCCCGTACCCATCATTGCATCCAATACTACGTCAGTCACAACTACGTCACTCATTGTCATTCGCCTTTCATCATTACGATTTTAGAAACATAACACTACATGACTTTTTTAGACGTGTCAAACACGATCAACTTCCAGTCCTTCATTTGAGGAACATCCCAACCATATACCCAATGAGATTGAGTCATACTATTTTTGTATCCTCTATAAGTGATAGTGAGACATGCTCCAGTCCTTTCAGACTGGAGACCATATTTCATAACCAAATGAGGGCCCATTTTATTACTTCTGAAGAAGTCAACCAATTTATCAAAATTGATTGACATGATTTTGGATTCTTCATCTATGTCGAAAATGGCGGTGGGAAGAACCGCTATTTTCATGTCATTGCCATCTCCGTCCTCAGGCATTTCCATTTTCCTTATCACTTGGCACGATGCCTATCCCTGTTTTTGTGTTCCGGGAAAGTAGCCATCCTCTTTTCGATTTCAGAGAGTGTCACTGGATAGAAATCCCAGCAATCGACTCCAACATCTTGCTGGATACGTGATCCAGGGAAGCTTCCGTGAGAATGACCGTGGAGATTGTAAGAGCCATAATGACTCTTGTTCCAGACAGCAAACGGATAGTGTGACAGAACCAAAAGCTTACCTTCATGGTAAAGTTCATGATAGTCTGTCACAAAAGACCATTGAGGGAGTCTGCGAACCTGGTTGGAGTCATGGTTTCCTGCGACCAGGATTTTCTCTCCGTTGAGACGATCCAAAATCGAAGCAACGTCATGGACGTTGTGGAACGCAAAGTCGCCAAGGATATAAACGGTATCGTCTTTGGTGACCCTGGAGTTCCAGCGATCAACCAAACCATCCGTCATGTTCAAAACACTCCTATGGGAGTATTTCTCGTAAGTTTCACCTTCAACAAGAAATGGACGTTCGCCATACTTGATGACATTCTTGTGACCGTGATGCGGGTCAGCCGTAAAAAATGACTTTTTCATATTTCAATTGTCTCATATATCGACAATCGAGTCAAGGATGATAAATCCTCAATTCCCATCCGTCCAAGAGGATCACATCCACTTCTACTGGATGAAATCCATAATATTCGGGACCTACGTCCTTAGGACCAGGAGAGTCATATTTGAATTTTACTTGATTGCCTGTAGCATCGGAAACCACAATCAAGGTGGTTTTAATTTGGAAATAGTCCTTTTGGAGTTGCTTGGCAACTTCGTCCAAACGAGACATACTGGTATACATTATTTTGTCGTCATGGTTATATTCAAACAAACCAGACGCCATCACAGTTTCACCACGTTCATTGTTGTATAGGATATTATTTTCTACAGGACTTGACATAGTAACCATCCCAGACAAAGTGACCCCACCGTTAGGACCATCCAATGAATTTCGTCTTTGGTAATGGGCGTCCAAGACTGTGCCCAAGTCTCTAGGTGAGGCCATAGGTGTTTTGGGAGTTTGGAGTTTTCCTCGTGTTTGCGGCGCGCATATTCAGTTGGTGTTTCAAACTTGGCTTTTGGGTTCTTCCTGAAAGAATGCCAAAAATGCCTCTTAATGAGGAACCACAAAGACAGTTTCGCATATTCTGCCTTATTCATATTAGATACCAAGAGCATAGCTGCTCAGAGGTCCGATCACAAAATAACCGAAACTATATGCCAACATTGGCATGAATGGCTTATCATTAATATGGTAAGCCAGCAATCCAATCAAACCAGTTGTAAACAATCCAAAAAGAAACCAAAACGGCATAACAAACTCCTAAGGAAGCAAGTTAAAAAGAAGACGACCAAGTGCAGTGTCTGCCACATATACATACGTGACAATGAACACGATACAAACGAAGATCAAACCGTAAATATTTTTCATGATGCTATTCTAGCATTATACCTTCTTAGAAGGATGATTTGGTAATTCATATCCAAATCGCCCAGATAAAGAAAGCGTTGCCAATCATCGTGAATGGGAAGCTTTCCATTTCTTTCTTCTTGGTAGCAATAAGATACTGACCAAAAATAGCCAACACCAATAAAAGCGTTGCCACGATTTTGATGAAAAGAGCAAATCCAGTCATGGTCCTATTTCCCTCTAGATGCCCAGTTGACAAGTGACATGATACCATAGATCATACCAATCACACCAAGAATAACACTCAGGATTATCAGATAGGTAGTCCATGACCAAGGCGCACAAAACGCCAGAATCCTGGCATAGAACGGGACACCAAACAGGATGGCAAGTCCTTTGAGGATACCAAACCTCTGATCCTTTGTTTCTGTCTCAATCGTAATGGGACCAAATTTCATGATCTATTCCCCTAGAATGTGTTCACGTTGAAGGTTTGCTCCAACATCTGTTGGTCAGGAGGATAGTGAAGAAGTGCAAGATAGCATATTCCCCAAAACCCGACAAGAGCAATCAAGTATGCGAGCAATTTAATCATGCTCAAACCCTAGCACGATCTTCAATCCCCGTCAAGCTCATTAATTCGGCCGGGCCTAACATATAATGCAACTATACCCAAGACAATGAATGGAGTAACTCCGATAGCCAAACAAACAGGCCAAGAGAAACTCCAGCCAACGACCCAGAACAACCAAGCCCAGCTTGCCAGCCAACCAATATCAAACCAATGTCGCTTCAAGAAACTCATGACTTACTCCATGGAAACTTCACAGGCTTGGTAGGGATAGAGCAGGTCCTGTCTGGGTCCTTGGAGATAAACCAAGCGAACACCAACAAAGCAACAATCGTCCAAATCCACCAAAACATCTTCAAGAATCCTCATCAAAAGATAAATCTATTGTTTCGAATGAAACGAGAATATCAGGGTCAAAAGATAAAATCAAGTAAAATCCTGCCAAAAAAATTTCAGAGGGAGTTCAATGGGGTAAAAGTTAGGAATCTCAAAAATTTGGGAAATCCGTGGAAGTGGAAAATGGAAATTGAAATGTTTTTAGATTTCATTTGATAATTATTATCATATTCATATTCATATACTATATGATGTGTCATAGAGCAGTCAAGTCATACTATGACTAGCGTGCTCCAAGCTCGTCTCAGAGCTTGGAGCGTCTGTCAAGCTCTTAGTTATAGAGCGACTCGTAATTCTCGAAATACACATCATCAAGATAGTCAATCATCGACTCGTTGATGATCCCCGCGCCATGCATCTCGTCAATCACTTGACATGCATACTTGACTTCAGTGTATTTCGCCGCACTGTCTTCACTCAGAAAGACGCGCTTGTATGACTCGTAGCAGACAGTCAGAAGAATGCAGTTAGCGATGTTGAGCATTGTGAGTCTCTCTCTAGTTGATAGAGCGAGTATCGCATAACTCGCTCTATCGTGCAAGCGAAATCGTGGAAAAAGCTCTTAGTAGAGCGAAGCAATGTTTGCAGCAAGCGCGTCGCGTGCGACTTGTTCGTCTATTTGCATCATGTCAATGTCGCACATCACGTCTTCTAAGACGTTCTGAGCGTCACAGAGAAGCTTTTCAACTTGCTGCAACGCGTCAAACATACGCTTGTCATAGTCGCAGAACGCTTTTCCCAGCGCAGACTCGAGCAATTCTGTCAAGTCGTCTTGTGCGTGCGAAACGCGATCAGTCAAATTGTTGTCACAAATGATTTTGTAGACTTGATCACGAACAGTGTTGTTAGACATTGATTTCTCCGCTTCTTTGATGATCTTAGAATAACAGATCATCAAAGCAAAGTCTAGAGCTTTATTTGGAAAAAGCTCTTAGAAAGAGCTTGACTCATTGCGCTCTGTCACATGACGCACATACGAGCGAGTTTCCAGCATACGCTCTGCAAAATCATCGTTTGACTCGCCGAAACGACGCTTTGCGTTTTGCTCAACTGTCAACTCAGAAAGCCCAGCACGCGAGAGCGTCAAGCTGGAATTGTCGCTTGACAGAGCTTCGATTGCGCGAAGCGTCTTGCCGTCATGTGTGCGAGAGACAAAGCGGACTTTGGAGTTTTTCGAATAGCGCATTGCAGTCTCCTCTTTTGATGTTCTAAGAATAGCAGAACATCAACTCTGAGTCTACATCTTTCTTTTGGAGAATCCTTTCTTTTCTAGTTGACTAGTTGTAATGATTATGAGCTTTGGACTCAAGCTCAGACTCAGCACAAAACACAAAATCAGTGATTTCATGATTTATCATGCTCTGTGCAAAATCCTCACGAGTCATGTGAGTCTCATGCTCGCAACATATCGCGAAAGCGATTTCGAGACAGATCAAATCAGCAAGATTGAGCATTTTGCTATTCTCCGAATGTTGATTGTCAGAGAATAGCAGAACATCAACTCTGAGTCTACATCTTTCTTTTGGAGATTCAGCTTGACTTCTTGGGGCGACCGAAGAATTCAGCGTACTCCACGAGCGCCTCATGAAGTCCTTGACAAAGCACCTTGATCGGAGCGAGGACCGTGGAGAGCTTGTGAGTCATCGGCCACTTTGGCACTCGGCCAAGAAATGACTTGACAATGACGGCTTGCTGGCGACCCCTTTCATAGTTGGTCTGTTGCACGATTGTCATTGACTCATAGTCTTTTCTCCAGCCGAGGCCCTGAGCCACGTCGCACCAGCCGTACCAGCGGTAGAGCGAGCTTGCGGAAACAACGGGGCTCGACCCCATTTTCACGTTGACTTTCCAATTATTACGCATTTTGATGTTCTCCACAACGTTTCTCGACTATTGAAGAATATCAAAAAGCTATTAGAGAGTCAACATGAAAAGATTTAGGAGAAAGAGATTAAATTCAAATTCGGACATTGACTCCTCTCCGAAGATTGGGAAGACAGTGGTGGAGCGTTTCACCACTGCTTGACTTCCACAATTTAATCCCTAATGGGTTTGGATGTTCGCTCTCTTACACGGTGCGGTCCGAGACCCATATCTGTGTCCCTGTCAACCCCCAAGTCTGGCCCATCCCGCCAGCTACCACGCCTTTCCAGACTTGTCAAGGTCCTTCGGCTGCGTCCCCACTGCCCACCCAGTTCCCGTGGTTTTCGGGGCTGGGTCTCCGCGTCAGTTTGGCTTGCCGCTCCACCAGGGTCACGGTAGAATTCACCCCGGTTTCTCAGCGGCTAATGTGGCCCCAACTCATTTTACTTTCTCCTTCTGCCTCTAGTTGATGATCAGAGTTTAGTTGAAAGTTGCTCCCCTGTCAATGAAATTATTGAACGCTTGACGGACTTTCGGATCACGGCGATCCGCTTTCGTGTAGCCGAGCATATTGCTCCAGATCACATACGAAAGAGCAAGAGTGGAAATCTTCATTGTCATTCTCCGTTGTTCTGACTTGGAGAGCTTATCAAATCTTGCTCTCCAAGTCAAGGACTTTTCTTTAGAAGTGGCGACGAATGTGGGATTTTGCACACTCGGGGCCAATTCCCCGCTCGATTGATTCCGGCACTGTCAACTTGCGATTGCAGTGACCGCACCGGCCCTCATGCCAGCATTCGATCAAGTCAAAACAATCGGCATGACGCATGTTCTGCCAGAACCAATCAAAAGCCTTGTGGCTGACAGCGTTGGCAGTAATCCTTGACTTCCGGCCAAGAGCATAGACCCCGTTCCGGATCGTGCCCAGATACTGGAAATTCGTCTCATTGTCCGGGCCGTTCATTAGAGCGACAAAGAACAAGCCGTCCACCGGCCTGCCCGTGGCTCGATCCTTTGCCTGCTTGACTTTGAACGTGAACCGGTTCTCGGTCCGGACTGACCGGAGCGTCACCGTGGCATTGCCTGCCAGGATGAAAGAGAGAGCATCGTCTGGATTGCGGATTTGACCCTTGAGCATCGCTTGTCTCCTCTTTGATGCCCTGAGAATAACACTTCTCAGGGCCCTTGTCTAGGAGATTCCGGAGCTCAACTCCAGATTGCTCGCTTCCAGCCTTCACCATATTGGTCGCTGGAGACTGTGCCCAGGTCGATTTTGGTTGACTCCTCGGCCATTTTGCAGACCTCCTGGATTGAGCCTTTCTTGCCATTCGACCAGTAGACATGCATGCCGTTGCCGGACAGATTGGCGCAGCCCCAGCCCTCGTGGTAAGACAACTTGACATCCTTGATTAGAAAGCCACCGCTGGCGTTGGACATGATGGCGGCGACCTGCTTGGCACAGCCTTCCGGGTCCTTGAAATTGAAGGTCTCCGGGATCGGAAGACCGGCGTGGGGCAGCACCTTGACCAAGGTGCTGCCGTATGCGAGGTATGCGAATTCAAGCTTTGCCATATCACTCTCCTTTGATTGTCAGAGAATAGCAGAACGTTGGATGCTCGTCAAGTGTTAACCACCAACAATTCCATATCCAAGTCTGACCTCAGAGGGCGAAGCTTCCACCCAGCGATATCACCACCGCTCATGTCATGACCATAGATCATGAAAGCTTCCACTCTACCGGTCTTGGGTGACTTGATCGCCAAGCCAGTGTCAAGTGTATTCTTCCAGATGGCACCGAAGACTTGCTTGGTGCCACCTTCGGAAAGACTTGACATGTCTGCCGACCAGATGTTTGAACCTGGGTGCTTGCGGAACGCCGCCAATTCATGAACCGGGGGCGTGAAATCGATTCTTACTGGACGATAAGCCATGTCAGTCTCCCTTTGATCTGGAGAGAGCTTATCAGGTGCTGGACTGGGCGTCAAGGCCTTTCTGGCACTGAGAAATCGCCATCATCCAGGTCTTTTTGCTTGACTCGGCCTTGGAACGTTCCATGGCCTCCTGGCACCTCACCTTGATCTTGACCAAAGAGTCTTTGTCAAGGGTCGGCAGGATATCCAGATGCTTCTTAATCAACGCCAAGTCACTCATTCTCATAGTCCTCCACAGTGGTCGTCTAGTCAATCAGGAGCCGTGTCCAACATTCGGCCTGCTTCTCTCCTGATTGACTAGACGATCATATATCTTTCCAACGTTCGAGTCAAGGACAAAAGCACAAAGCAGAGAGACGAAAGCAAGAATGCCAAACGTCACTTTCAGCCAGTGTGCAAAATCGCTCAAGTGAATGTGTTTCATGCTCTTAGACTATCAGACTGTTTCACATGAGACAAGAGAAAAGCGGAGAAAGATTGTTGCTTTCTCCGCTTTCTATTTGCACACTCGGTGAGAGGAAGCGGCTTACGCCGCTTCCGCCATCTGCTCGGGAGCCGTCGTCGGCTCGGTGACGGGGGCCTCTGCGGCCTCCGTCTTTTCGCTGTTGGTAACCGCCGCAGCGGCTTCCGCGGCGGCTTGCTGGGCGTTGATCGCCCTCTGGGTGGGCTTCGCTTCCCACTTGCCGATGATGTTCGTCGGCGTGACAATGTGTCCCTTGGTGTTGCGGTACTTGACTTCCTCGCTGTTCACGAGCGGCTGATAGCGATAGCCGACGACCTTGCGGTCCTTCTTGACCTGGACGAGCGGGAAGTCACACTCGGCGTTGGCGTCGAGATTGGCGCGGGTCGTGTAGTAAAGAAAGCCGTTCACCCACTTCTTGTTGCAGAGCTTCTTCACATCATCGACCGTGAAAAGCTTGCCCTTGTTGTTGGTGAACGCTTCGCGGAGCAGGTCACGCATGATCGGCGTGGACTTGGTGATCGCGTAGGACTGCGGGAGATTGACGACGGCGGTCTCGGTGATGACGGGAGCCGTGGTCTTCTTTGACTTTGCCATGATATTCTCTCTTTTCTGTCTGTGTTGCTCAGAGCGTCATTGCTCTTTGCATGTTTCGAATATACGCTTTCACGATGGCAGAGTCTACAAAAAAAGGAGAAATATTGTTGCGTGTTTTTGAAATAAAAGAAGGAGGAATTTGTTTGACGTTCTAGTTGGTTCCTGATATTCTCGTTTCACTCGAAACGATAGAATGATCACATCAAGAGAGGGAAAGACACAAATGTCCAATCCAATGACTGAAGCAGACATTGAGTATCGTGCCGAACGTGCGATGGATCAATTGGATTACGCTTTCAAACTAGGAAAGCTCAGTCAAGCAGAGTATGACATGGAAGTCAAGCAGATTGATGCTTGGGCCAAGGAAATGCTCCAAAAACGTTCAATCTTTTCAAGGGGTTAGGACCCTCAAATTCCATCTAAACGGCAGGAAGCAGGTATCCCTGCTTCCTGCTCTATCCTGCCAATAGGATCCATGTTTGATCCCATTGGACTCTACTCGCTAACGCTCGTTTGTCTTGTTGGATGGGTCTCCAAGGCCGACCTGTGTCTTCCTAGGTGACGTGCCTCCTCCATTAATCGGAAAGGAGGGAGGGATAATCATGTAATACCATGCTCGCTCCGCGACTCTCCTATTACCCTTTTGAAAAGCAAGGCACCGATATTTATACGCCGATACCACCTCACTGTCAAGTGGTATTTCGGTATTTTATACCCTGTGTCTAATATGTCACAGTCTAGAGAGTCTTGGTGAAGTATTTCTTCTTCATCAAGTAATTGATCTGGGCTGCTTCCATTCTCTGAGGAGAGTCAGGAGCCAGTTTAACATAGGCACCAGACATTCCCAAGAGAATAATAAGGTCAGCCAGGTCAATCGTGACAGTCTTTCCCTTGTGTTTCTCTCTGATCATATCGACTGGATTATCCATTGTTTGTCTCTCTCTTTCGTGTCTCTGTGTGATCTTGTGAGAAAGAGTTTAGCGGAGTTTCTCTGCGGAGTCTAGAGGGTTTCCGTGTAATATTATTGCGTTTATTGCGTCTTTTGATATTGGACCCCCTACATCTTGGGGTTCTTGTTGGGAAACCAAGTGTTTTCAGGAATTGAAAACACTTGCGGAGTCAAGAGGTTAATTTTGGATATGGAGAGATATAGTTTAGCTTGTTTGACGCCGTGTGTCAACAAGTTTTTCCATTGGATCAATGAAGGGATGTGGATTTGGTTGATCGTTGTTTGTCAAGACGATTCCAATCACGTCCCTGATATATTCCGCTGGGATCATTGGATCATGACGAGCGAGCTTGATCACCTCCAATACAGCGAGTCTCCGGTCCCAATTGAGAGACTGGAGAATGCCGATGGAATACTCCCTCACATCCTGGAATACGGCGGTCATTTGATTTTGCTCCTCTTTGATTGTTAGAGCTTACATCATCTCGGAGTCGTAGTCAAGGACTAATTTGACTTGGACATGTAGAACATGAGCTTGGTGGCGGTGCACTTGGCCTTGTAGGCCATCTTTGGAAACAGAGCGACGGTGAAAACCAAGTTGAACCGCTTGTCCAAGGAACGAAACTCACCACCGGCTTCTTGGACAGACTTCTTCATGGAATCCTTGTATTCCTGGAAATCCTCATATTCACGCTCGTCTTGCCAACGTGCCTGGAGGTAATCCAGCTTTCCCTTGACCTTGGCGAAGATTTCTCTTCCAATTTGCTTTTCAGCTTCTGTGATCATGTTGTCCTCGTTTTCGATTGTCAGAGAATATCACAGACTGAGTCACTTGTCTAGGGAATTTCCTCTTGGTTTCCAAGAGTGATCAATCCAGCATCTGACAAGGCCAAACCTTGCTGGAGGATATTATCCTTTGGAATGTCAAGGAATTCCTCGGCAATCTCATTATTTGAGACAGCATCGGAGTACCAACTATTAATCGTGTCAGCATCAACGAAACGCTTCTCGGGCCAAATGATGTAGAGTCCAGACATTTTAGACCTCCTCACACCAAAAGACATGAGTGCCAATGTCAGTCTTGGATTTGATTAGTCCCCAACAAATGGCATTGGCGGCATCGTATGTCTCGAAACGCTCGGCTCGGCTCTTGGTGGTCACCCATAAATCATTGGTGAAATATACCCGCTGGATTGTACGAGGAGCGAATTGGCTATCCCTCAATTCAGTCCGTGCGACAGCGACAACTACGAATGCCATTGGAGTCTCCGCTATTCCGGGAAGGTTGCTTCCAGGTAATTGTTGATGTATTCCTTGGCGTTGGCTTGCTGTTCCAGCATGCCACTATACCAACCGTCCAGCCAATGCTGCGCCAAGCGCACGTCCGGTGCCTCACGGAGGAGGTACGGACAATTGCCGGGTGCCATTCGCTGCTTGAAAGCGTCGTAACCTTCCTTGTAAGCATCGACTGACTGAGCCATGTTTTTCTCCTTTTGATGCTCTTAGTTTAGAACATCAATCAGGTCAAGTCAAGGACTATTTCTATTGGTTTTGCCTTGACAACCAATGCAAATTTCCTGAATCCTTTCGCATTGGAACGGGCAAGTTTGGAGAGTCTGATCCAGACTTCGGTTGGGACTTGTCTCATTAGTCCACGGTCCCTCTAATTGTGAGCCAGGAACATCAACGTCCAATCGGGTGTTTCGTCCTGGTTGAAAGAAAACATCCGATAGCCACCATTTGGCCAATACCAAAGGCCATTGATGTTCCAGTGAGGGTTCTTGGCCAATTGGCCAAGAACCACCCAAGTTGTTTTTGTCGGCATCATGCCGTGAGGCCAGCCATATAAGCAGCCTTCAGGTCACCGTCGCGATAGTGTGCGAGGATCGTGCCGTCCTTGATGAACCGCGAGTCCTTCGCATGACGCTTGCCAACATTGGTGGCACGGCGCTGGGCACCAGATTTGATGCCCTTCATCTTGAAGACCTTCTGGACCTTGTTCGTCGCCTTATTCGTCGCCATCGTCTATCCCCCGCTCATTGCGTTGTTTCGATTGTCTGAGTCTACATGACGCGGACTAATACGTCAAGGACTATTTCCTATTGGACGAAAGTCTTTCGCATGAATAGGTCCAGATAACCACCCATTGGAAGCAATGGATAGCGAAATCCTTCGCGCTTGAGAAGGCGCGCGAACTTGACCTCCAATTTAATCAAGTTGGCAAGCTCTTTGAACATCTTGGTCTCCTTTTGATTGTTTTATTCTATCTGATCACATATATCAAGTCAACAACTATTTAAATTGGAACTCCACATAAAGAAAAGACCTGGAGAGGTCCTCCTCTCCAGGTCTTTGTTAATTTGGTAATTTACCTACCAAATCCTACATGCGGGCTTCTATGGGGTCAGGTGCCCCTCCACGCGCATTTTTACTCTTTCTCATTTTCCAATTCTATACATCTATTAACCCTCGGTCCGCGCACTACTTGGATGCATTCGCGGTTTCCGATTCGGAAGGAGAGCGTACCTACGGCCAGTGCATGAGTTAATATACCTCTCGTTGGTTCATTCTACTGTGCTGTTTTTAAACTGTTCCAATATGGGGTCATTATACACTGAGGAACTAGCGGATCATGACACGTCTCCCTGACTGCACCCAACGTCTGTAAGGTGCTTCTCTGACGGTTAGGACACCCCATGAGCATCTAGTCCGCTCATGATGATATGTCCGCCTGCCGTCTGTTATGCTCAACTCCGTGAGCACGAAAGCAATTTAGTCAATTGATGCTCTAATGTCAACACCAATCTTTATCGATCTAATCCTTGGTGTCAAGCGATAATCCGTCCAGCTTTCTTCGCCTCGTCATGATACTGGCTCAGCGTCTTATCGGCGCTGAACCAACGGTCACGCTCGATTGGAAGACCAAACGGAGGGAACTTGAGAGCCAAAAGCTCCCGCAAGCTCACATAACCAAGCTCAACCTCACCATGGCCAATATCAGTCAGGCCAAAGAGAGTGTCACCGTCCTGGTCCAATTCGGTGAACAACCAGGTGCAGGCCGAACCACCAAAGAGCTTGAGGACAGGCTTGTGGTCAATCTGTTTGGTTCCAGCATAGACCATATTCATCTTTTGATTGGCTTCGCCGTTAGCCAAAAGAGTACGTTTGATCGGCGCTGTAAGTATTTTCATGATCACACCCTATCAGAGGTCAGAACCAAGGTCAAGGACTATTTGTCGATCCAGGTGATAAACATCACCTGGAGAAGACCGCGCGGACGGACTTCGATCATGTCTCCATGATGATAGGTTTCACACCGGCGACCGGTCCAGCCTTCCGCCTTCTTGGCAGCCATCACAAGCTGGCGCTTGGAATAGCCCTCGGGCATATCAATGGTATGCTTATGGACCCAATTGTAATTGGCTTCACCAGCATAGGTGTCGGTGACTTCTACTTGGTATGTCACGACTGGATTCCCTTCCACTTCTTGCGGTTGTAGCGCGTCTTCATCTGCACCTTCTTTGGCTTGAAGATCACCAAAGCTTTTGCAATCGGATTGGTACGGCGCTTCATCATCTTTCTCCGTTTCAACATGATTGAGAGATTACATCATCTAATCATTGGTGTCAACAACTATCTCGGAAAGAAATTTCATATTTGAATTGGAAATAGAGTCAAAAAGAAACCCCAGGTGGCCTTACCTGGGGTTTCTCCAAACTGGAGAGGGATGCATGACTGTGGAGAGTACAAGAGGTATTCTAGGATTAACGTTGTCGCGAACAAGAGGTTCCTAGATTTAAACGTTGACGCCCAAGGCAGAGGCTTTATGATACCTTCGCAGTCTGTAACGCTGCACCCTTGCAAAGGCACCGCGTATTCAAATCTCTTTAGTGTTTGTATCTTATCAGAGTGTACCGCTCGTGTCTACTCTTTTCCGGTCGATACCGCAATATTCCCAATCTTGGATCCAATTGGGACATTCTTCCAGACGATACTTACCAACTTGGAGCATTAACGTGAAATTACGGTCAACAATGTGGACGCAACCAAGCCATTCCTCGGTACTGGAGGAAACACGGATCACTTCTGTTCCAGCTTTCAAGGTAACTTCTGCATTGAATACAGACTCCTTGAGCTTGTAAACCTTTTTGAAATCGACCATTAGGCTCTCCATCCATACGGATCAGTCCGGTCGATGAAGCCTGGAATAGACTCCATTCGCTTCTGGACATCATCCAATTTCTCGACAAGGAGACTTCCTTCTTTCAGGAGAGAGTCCTTGGTCGCTTCAATTGGGTCCGAAAAACTCTTGGTCCAATATGTATTCTTGTTAGAATACACGTACCAAAGGCCATCGGCCCGCTGCTTAATTTTGTATTTGAGTTTCATGAGAGGATGATAGCGGTTTCATCCTCTCTTGTCAACGCCAATTTTTAGGCTTGAGCGGCGCAAGCCACTTCTTCGGATACTTCTGCGCCAGGTAGACCGTGGTATCCAGCTTAAGAGTTTTTGCCAGACCCTTCATACGCCTATGGAACCGATCCATGGTGTAATCTTCCACGCATTCATGGTCATGGATGCTTTGCAATTCTCCCAACATCCAAGTATCGCAATTAGCGAACTGTGCCAACTTGAAAGGACCAAGAATATCACGGACACTCTGGCCTTCCATGTCCTTGTTGTATTGAGCATTGGTGATGAACTTACCAATACCGCAGCGTGTCCTACCAGGACCTCGGTAGCCACACAACACTCCACCAGGATAAATTGACCGGCGCTTCTGCTTCGCCATATGCTTGGCGAAGCCATCAAACACCTGTTGTTTTGTCAATTGTCTCACGTTGGTTCTCCTAGGAGTTTTTGAACTGGCTACGGAGCCACTTCTTCGTGTCGGCATGATCATATGCCGAACAAAGCGTATTGTAAAGATCATTCGGCATCTTGGCGATTGTCACAGGACGACTCGCGTCACACACCAATTCAATGATGTTGTCGGCGCGCTTTGGACCTTGACGTTGTGGAAGAAATTCCTCCGAATCGCCGGCGATATAGCTCCAGGTATGACTGAGATACGGCCAGATTTCTTTCTTCTGGTCATCGGTGAGTTTGGTGGTAATTGCCTGTGTCATGTCACATTCTCCAATTACGACTGCCAATAATGGTCGGAGGCGACCGAGAGGGCGTATGGTGTGTTGGACCATTGCACGACCGGCTTACCAGTCATGGCGTTCCGGACAGTTTCCTGGTGCACCACATAGTTCTGGTAGAAATCACGATGGTACACCACGAATTCATCCTTCCAGCCACGGCTCTTGGCAATATCGTTGAGCTTGTCGGCATAGCGGACAGCATCGTGGTAGCGATTGTAAGACTTCTTTTCCACGGTGCTGGAAGCATAGAACACAACCCATTGCATAGCTTCTATCCTCTCGCGTTTCGATAGTTCTAATTTAATCTAAACGAGGACGATAGTCAACACTTATTTGTGTTGGATGTTGACTTGAATTCCTTGTGCATTGGGACTGGAATTGGTTCGTTGGTTTTGGTTTGACAGGGTGGTTGTTTGGTGTTCGCAGTCTTTGGAGACTGTGACGGTCCCATCTGTGCAATATGCATGGAAAGGGAGTAAATCATCAAAGCTCCAAAGCCAAATACCAGGAATAAACGTTTCACTTGTCTTCCTCGTAGCCGTCGAACCACGGCCCATTGCGCCGCGTGCAAGCTCTAGCCGTCTTACCTGTCGCTGTTCTAGAGCTTGTTTCAGGGTCACGGCAATACGCTTTCGCTTCATCTAGCGTCATGCCGCGATGAATGACACGGTGCCGATAGCTATCGCGATAGCTACGCACGATCTTAAAGCGCCGCGTGTCAGCAAACTTATAGCGGCGGTCATGCTCGGCTTGATCTAGTTCCATCACAACCTCCAAAAACAGTGTCAGGCTTGCACGTCGATGGTGCCTGAC
>Ga0265327_10002754_pt1 | contig 17872 bp, 11 predicted proteins | sample 41621metaG_FD_202089 | JGI IMG/M metagenome (GOLD analysis project Ga0265327, IMG submission 202089) | Rhizosphere microbial communities from Carex aquatilis grown in University of Washington, Seatle, WA, United States - 4-16-21 metaG | ecosystem: Host-associated > Plants > Roots > Rhizosphere... | reverse complement strand
GACGACCAGCACCGCACCCGTGGACGCGCCGGAGGAGATGCCGAGCATGAACGGATCGGCCAACGGGTTGCGCAGCAACGACTGCAGGATCGCTCCGCAGATGCCTAGTCCCGCACCACAGATCGCGTCCAACAACGCGCGCGGCAGTCGCAGTTCCCAGACGATGCCGTCATCGATCGGTGCAATGTCCGCCGGACGGCCCCAAAGATGTTGTGCGAGGACCGCATACACGTCACTGATGCCCAGGTCGGCCGGCCCGACGATCAGCGCCGCCGCGATCGACAGCGCCAGGACCGCCAGGCCGAGCATCGCCGTCCCGGCGGTACGCACCGCCGTCAGGACTTCCCGCCCAGCCCGAACGAGCGCAGCCCGGACGCGACGGTCTCGACCGCGTCGACGTTGCGCAGCGATGGATCCATCGCGCTGCCGGGCAACACGATCCACCGCCGCTCGCGCACTGCCCTCAACTTGCTTGCGGCCGGGTCGGTTTCGAGGAATTTGATCTTGGCGGCGACGCTGTCCCCGTCGTTACCGCGGGTGAGGTCGGCGAGGATGAGCACGTCGGGGTCGCGTTGCAGGATCGCCTCCCACGAAATCTCCGGCCACAGCTGCCGGTTGTCGGCGAACGCGTTGCGGGCCCCGACAGCGGTGGTGATGATGCCGGGCGCTCCGCAGCAGCCGGCGATGTACGGAGTTCTGGTACCGGCGTACCACCACATCATGGAGACGTCGTCGGCCTCGAGCCCGCTCGTCGCGCCGGCCATCCGTGCCCGCAGCGACGACACCAGCTTCTCGCCCCGGTCACGTACGTCGAAGATCGTGGCGATATCACCGATTTCGGCGTACATGTCGTCAAGCGTCAACGCCCGCCGCTGCGCCGCGTCCTGACCACCGCACTCGCTGGACGACTGATACGTCGGCACCCCCAGTCGCTCGAACCGCTCCCGTGGGGCAACACCCTGGTCTGTGAACGAGTAATCGAACGTCGCGTACACGAAGTCGGGTTTCTCTGTCAGCACCCGCTCGAACGAGGGGAAATTCCGGCTCAGCACAGGCACTTTGGCGTTGTCCGCGGCGAGGTCGGGCCGAACGTCGTCGCTCCACGATGCGGTGCCGGCCATGCGGTCGGCGAGACCGAGCGCCAGGAGCAGTTCATTCGCGGGCTGGTTGATCGAGACCGCGCGGTGCGGCGGCGATTTCACCGTCACCTTGCGTCCGCAGTTCTCGAGCGCGACGGGATAGCCGGCAGTTCCGGCGGCGTTCTGGCTGGCAGCTGGTGGGCCGCCGCATGAGCAGACGAGTGAAACAACCAGGAGGACAAGCACAATGGTGCGTCGAGACACGGCGGCGCCTTCCGATCCGGGACTCTGTTCGCGGAGTCCATCCGTTGGAGGGTTCTCGCGCCGCCAGGCCGCGAGAGCCCGAGCCAGCAGGTCTTCGGACTCGGGATCATCCAGTCGGAGCGCCTTCCCAGCCCACGTGGGGCCAGTGGCCGTTGCTCCGCCTGTCCTCCTCACCGCTGCGCGTCAGTTCCGGTCTCGCACCGGATTCCCTGACCCAAGCGTGTTGGGTTCGACTGGCTCAAGCGGACCCTATCAGCGCACCGCGGTCGCCACCGCCGGCGTATCCGCGATCATTTCGCGCCGAGGGCGACAAATGCCGAGGCGACGCCGCCGTGGGCACACGGTCGATCGCGGTGCCTGGTTGATCTTGAAGCCGATGTCGGCGTGGGTACTTCTGCGCCCAGGTGGTCCAAGTGGCACATGCGATTTGAAGCCGTCAGCATGGGTTGACATTGTCAGCCTGAGCTGACAGTTCCCGGCGAAGGCCGCCAAGGGAGACCGGTACTCAAGTGGCCAATGTGACGACCCGAGACCAGCCCGCCGCACTCGGGGTCGTGCGGTGCCAGGGGAGGCCGGCGGGACTACGACTCGGCGCGCTTACCCTTCAGGCCGCGCCAGAAGAGGTTGATCATCAGCTCGGTGGCGTCGTTGACGTCGGTGTCACCTGCGCTGACGCGGGACGCGATGGCCTCACCCGCACCCACCAGGGCCACGGCCATCATCTCGAAGTCGCTGTCCGGTTCGGGGTTTCGAGTACCGGCGCTGAGCAGCCGGGCCACCAGGTCGATGATCTTCTCGCGACCCTCGCGCACCGTGTGGGCGAACGCCTGCGAGCTGGTGGCCTGCGTGTAGAGCACGATCCACGACGCGCGGTTGCGGTCGATGTACGTCATGAACGACAGCACCGCGTTGCGGAGCAGGTCGCGCGGGCTCTGCGTGAAGTTGATGTCCGCCCGGACGGTGTCGACGAATCGGGTCAGTTCCCGGTCCAGGCACGCGGCGAACAGCTCCTCCTTCGAGCCGTAATAGAGGTACAGCATCGGCTTGGAGATCTCCGCCTGCGCGGCGATCGCGTCCATGGAGGTCTCGTGATAGCCGTTCACCGAGAACATCTGCACGGCAGCGTCGAGCATCTGCTGTTCGCGGACGGCCCGCGGCAGCCGCTTGGTTCCACCTGCCATCAGATAAGGGTATTCAAGGAGGAACTCACTTCACGCATTTCGCGCCCGGCCCCTTCATGGCCGCCACCCGCAGCACCGACTTGTCGACCTGCGCCTGGTCCAGCTGCCCGGCCTTGGTGGCCGCCTCCAGCTTGTCCAGCACGTCCGGGATGCCGTCGGTGGTGATCCACAGGGCGACGTCCGCGCCGGCCTGCAGCGCCTTGAGCGCCGCGTCGGCCACGCCGAAATGCTGCGTGATGGCGGCCATGCCGGTCAGGTCGTCGGTGAACACCACGCCGTCGAACGGCGGGCCGCCGTACTCGCCGCTGCGCAGCAGGTCGTAGGCCGGCTTGCTAAGGCTGGCGGGGTCGTCGCCGAGCGTCAGGCCCGGCACCTGCAGGTGGCCGACCATCACGGCGACGGGCTGCTGCGTCGTCAGCGTCCGGTACGGCACCAGGTCGTTGTCCTTCAGTGCCTCCAGCGGCGGCGTCTTCACGCCACCGGTATGCGAGTCGCCCGAGCCATGCCCGTGTCCCGGGAAGTGCTTGAGCACCGGTACGAGTCCCGCCTCGCGCAGGCCCGCGGCGTATGCCCCGGCGTACTCGGTGACTTTCTGCGGGTCCGAGCCGAACGAGCGGTCCCCGATCACCTCGTCGTCGGGCTCTTCCGTGACGTCGGCGTCCGGCGCGAAGTCGACGGTGATGCCGAATTTGTCCTTCATCTGCTGCCCGCGGTCCTTGGCGATGGCCTGCACCTCGGCCGGCGTCTTGGTCGCCGCCAGCACGCGCGCCGACTCCTGCGGGCCGATCAGCTTCTTCAGCCGGGACACCCGGCCGCCCTCCTCGTCGATGCTGACCGCCAGCGGCAGCGCTCCGGAGGCGGCCTGCAGCGCCGGGATCGAGCCGTCCGACAGCATGGACAGGTCCGTCCAGCTACCGATGAAGATGCCACCGACCTGCTGCTGCGTCACCGCGGCGCGGGCGTCGGCGGCGTCCTTCACGCCGACCATGAGCAGCTGGGCCAGCTTCTGCCGCAGGGTGAGGGTGCTGAGCAGAGCCTGCGGATCGCACGGCGGTGCCGTCGGCGCGGGCGCGTCCATCGGCTTGCTCGACGACGCCGTGCTCTTGGCCGGGCTGGACGTGCTGGACGCGGCCGGCTTGTCGGATGACGACGAGCAGCCGGCTACCAATCCGGACACCAGTGCGAGCGCGCCGAGGGTTCGGGTGAGGGACATGGGGTCCGAGCCTAGCTGTGCGACGAGTCGCGCAACCGGGGCGCATTGGTCCCGCGATGACCTGCACGCAGGCCGGCGAACACGGAAGCAGGCAGGTCGTCATGCTAGTTTGGGCGCCATGGACCGCTTCCTCGTGCCCGCCGGAGCCAGCATCGTGGTGGGTCTGTTGCTCGGCGCAGCAGCGGTCTTCGGCACCACACTGATGCTGGAGCAGGACACCAAGCCGACGCTGCAATCGGGCGACCCAGCGTCATCGGTGCTCAACCGGGTCGAATACGGCAACCGCAGCTGATCCCGCGGCGCCACTTTCGCGGCGCTGCCTTTGGGTCGTCACTGCGGCCGCTCTGGTCCTGACATTCGCCCAGTCACCGGGCCGGGTCTCGCCCGACACCAAACTCGATCTCACCGCCAACCCCGCACGATTCCTGGCGCGGGCGGCGAATCTGTGGAGCAGCGACCTCCCCTTCGGCCAGTCGCAGAACCAGGCCTACGGCTACCTGTTCCCGCATGGGGCGTTCTTCCTCGCCGGTGACGTCATCGGCCTGCCCGGCTGGGTGATCCAGCGATTGTGGTGGGCGCTGCTGCTGGTCGTCGGATTCTGGGGCGTCGTCAGGGTCGCCGAGGCTTTGAACGATGGGCGGGGCATCGGCAGCCGATCCTCGCGCGTCCTCGCCGCCGTGGCGTTCGCCCTCTCCCCGCGAGCGCTGACGACCCTCGGCGCGATCTCCTCCGAGACACTGCCCATGATGCTGGCGCCGTGGGTGCTGCTGCCGGTCATCCTGGCGCTGCGCGGCGATCCGCGAATCCGGCAACTCGCAGCCCGCTCGGCGGCCGCCGTCGCGCTGATGGGCGCGGTGAACGCCGTCGCCACACTGACGGGCTGTCTGGCCGCGATCATCTGGTGGGCCGCGCACCGGCCCAACCGGCGTTGGTGGCGCTTCACGGCGTGGTGGTTCGGGTGCACGCTGCTCGCGATCCTGTGGTGGGCCGTCGCGCTGCTGCTGCTCGGCCGGATCAGCCCGCCGTTCCTGGACTTCATCGAATCGTCGGGCGTCACGACGCAGTGGCTGTCGCTGACCGAGGTGCTGCGCGGCACGTACGGCTGGACGGCGTTCGTCGCGACCAACGCGACAGCCGGTTCGTCGCTGGTGACGGGTTCGGTGGCAGTGCTGGCCACGACGCTGGTGGCGGCCGGCGGCATGGCCGGCCTGGCGATGCGCAGCATGCCGGCCCGGGGCCGCCTCATCTCGATGCTGCTGCTCGGTCTGCTGCTGCTCGCGGTCGCCTACTCGGGTGGCCTGGGCTCCCCGATCGCGCACCAGGTGCAGACCTTCCTCGACGCCGCCGGCACCCCATTGCGCAATGTGCACAAGCTCGAACCCGTGCTGCGGCTGCCGCTCGCGCTGGGCCTGGCCCACGTGCTGGGCCGGATTCCCTTGCCGGGCACCGCGCCGCGCCGGGAATGGATCAACGCGTTCGCGCACCTCGAGCGGGACAAGCGGATGGCCGTGGCCGTGGTGCTGCTGACGGCACTGGTCGCCGCGACATCGCTGGCCTGGACGGGCCGACTCGCCGCGCCCGGCACCTACCGCGCCATCCCCCAGTACTGGCACCAGACCGCGGACTGGCTCGACGCGCACAACGCCGAGACGCCGGGCCGCGTCCTCGTCGCGCCGGGCGCGCCGTTCGCCAACCAGGTCTGGGGCAACACGCACGACGAGCCGCTGCAAGTATTGGAGCGCGGCGCCTGGGGCGTGCGCGACTCGATTCCGCTGACCCCACCAGAGACCATCCGCGCCCTGGATTCCGTGCAGCGCCTGTTCGCCACCGGACGGCCCTCTGCCGGACTGGCCGACACCCTGGCCCGCCAAGGCATCTCGTTCGTCGTGGTGCGCAATGACCTCGATCCCGACAACTCCCGGTCCGCGCGACCGCTGTTGGTGCACCGGGCCGTGGAAGGTTCCAGGGGGATCACAAAAGTCGCCCAGTTCGGCGAGACGATCGGGCCCGGCACGCTGGAGGGCTTCGTCTCCGACAGCGGCCTGCGGCCCCGTTATCCCGCCGTCGAGATCTACAAGGTGGCCGGCGCCGCCACCACCCAGCCGTACCTGGCCGACGCCGACACCATGCCCCGGGTCGACGGCGGACCCGAGTCGCTGCTGCGCATCGACGAGCGCCGGCGCCTGATGGGCCGAAACCCCTTGGGCCCCATGCTCTTGACGTCCGACGCGCAGCGGGCCGGGCTGCCGGCGCCAGAGGTCACCGTCACCGATACCCCGCTGGCGCGCGAGACCGACTACGGACGCGTCGACGACCATTCGTCGGCGGTGCGGGCCCCCGACGATCCGCGGCGCACCTTCAACCGCGTCATGGACTACCCGAGCCCCGGCGCCAGCCCCGCCTACGGCCAGTGGCCGGGCGGACGGATCACCACCTCGAGTTCGTCGTCCGACTCCACCGCGCTGCCCAACGTGGCGACGGCCGCCGGGCCGGCCGCGGCGATCGACGGCGACTCCTCGACCAGCTGGGTGTCCAGCTCGCTGCAAACCGCTGTGGGGCAATGGCTTCAGGTCGACTTCGACCATCCGGTGACCAACGCGAGCATCACCCTGACGCCCAGTGCCACCGCCGTCGGCGCTCAGGTACGCCGCGTCGAGGTGGCAACGGCCAACGGCACCAGCACGATTCGCTTCGACGAGCCCGGCAAGCCGCTCACCGCGGCACTGCCCTACGGCGAGACGTCGTGGGTCCGGTTCACGGCGATCGGCACCGACGACGGTTCACCCGGCGTGCAGTTCGGCATCACCGACTTCTCGGTGACGCAGTACGACGCATCCGGATTCGCCCACGCGGTGAGCCTGCGACACACCGTCGACGTGCCCGCGCCGCCCGCGGGATCAGCTGTGGCGCAATGGGATCTGGGTAACGACCAGCTGGGCCGGCCGGGGTGCGCCGAAGGACCGAACGGCGTCCGGTGCGCCGCCACCATGGCCCAGTCACCCGAAGAACCCGTGAACATGAGCCGCACCCTCACGGTGCCGGCACCGATGGCCGTCGTGCCCACCGTCTGGGTGCAGGCCCGGCAGGGGCCGCACCTGGCCGATCTCGTCAGCCAGCCCGGCACCACCCGGGCATCCGGCGACGCCGACGTCATCGACGTCGCGGGATCGGCCTACGCCGCCACCGACGGCGACCCGCGCACCGCCTGGGTGGCCCCGCAGGGCATCGTCCAGTTCCGCAATGGCGCCAACCTGACAGTGCGCCTGCCGGCCCCGACCACCGTCAGCGCCCTGCGACTCGTCCCGAGCGCCTCCGAGCTGCCGGCGCACCCCACCGTCGTCGCCATCGACCTCGGCAACGGACCGCAGGTGCGGCAGATCGGCGACGGGCCGCAGACCATCCAGCTCAGCCCCGCGAAGACCGACACCATCAAGCTGTCGATCCTCGACTGGCACGACCTGATCGACCGCACCGCACTGGGATTCGACCAGGTGAAGCCGCCCGGCCTGGCCGAGGTCACCGCACTCGACGACCACGGCGCGCCCATCGCCCCCGCCGATGCCGCCGTGAACCGACGCCGCGCCATCACGCTGCCGTGCGGCCGCGGGCCGATCGTCGCGGTCGCCGGCCAGTTCCTGCAGACCTCGGTGCACACGACCGTCGGTGCGCTGCTGGACGGCGCGCCCATCGCGGCCCAGCCGTGCCAGTCCGCGCCGCTGCAACTGCCCGCCGGGAAGCAGGAACTCCTCATCAACCCGGGGCCCTACTTCACCGCCGTCGGCGCCCGACTCGCCGGCCCGCTCGCGGCCCATATCCACAGCGCCCCAACAACTCCCGCGCAGCTGCAGAAGTGGACCGCCGATCACCGCGAGGTACAGGTGACGCCGTCGCCGGTGCAGCGGGTGCTCGTGGTGCCCGAGAGCGTCAACCCCGGCTGGACCGCCCACACCGCCAACGGCGCCATCCTGACGCCGGTGACCGTCAACGGCTGGCAACAGGGCTGGGTACTGCCGGCGGGTACCGCGGGAACCGTGACGCTGACGTTCCCGCTCAACACCCCCTACCGGATCGGGCTGTTCGGCGGGCTCGCGCTGCTGCCGATCCTGGCGTTGTTGGCGCTGCTACCGATGCGGCGGCGAGTCGACGACGAGCCGGCGCAGACCTGGCAGCCGCGTCCCACGGTCGTCGGGGTGGCCCTGCTCGGGTTCGGTTTCCTGGTGGCCGGGTTCGCCGGCCTGGCGACCGTCGCGGCGGCCATCGGCATCCGGTACCTGCTGAAGTCGCGGGTGCGGTGGCTCGACGGGTGGACCGTCGTCGCCTCGGCGAGCGGTCTGATCGGTGCGGGCGCCGCGCTCAGCGCATACCCGTGGCGGTCGGTCGACGGCTACGTCGGGCATTCGCCGTGGGTGCAGTTCCTGGCGCTCATCTCGGTGGCCGCGCTGGCGGCGTCGTTGTGGGACGCGCCGGCTATCCGACTTCGGCCGCGCGCCGATCAAGCGGCGAGGGACGAGCAGCGATGAGAAGCGCGGCTATCCGACTACGGCCGCGCGCCGATCAAGCGACGAGGGACGAGCCGCGATGAGTAGCGCGGCTATCCGACCGCAGCCGGCTCCGGAACGTCCGTGATCGCGCTGTCCCGCGGCGACGGCGCGTGCCGGGATTCCCAGCGGCGCAGCAGCTCGCGGCATGGCGACTCGATCAACCCGTAGCTGACGGCAGCGATCGCGAATCCGAAAACCCAGGTCAGGATCAGCACGATCGGCATGTGGCCGTTGAACGGAAACTCGCCGATCACCGGGAACACCATGGCCAGCGCCGCGAGGTGCCAGATGAACAGGCCGTAGGACCAGCGGCCCAACGTCACCATCGCGGTGCTGCCGAGGATCCGATGCGGCGTTCCGGGGGCGTCCAGCACCAGCGGCGCCAGTAGCGCCCCGGCGACGACGGCGCCCATCGCCGTCTTGACCACTACCTGGCCGACGGTGCCCGGCGCCAGCCCGATGTTGCCGGCCAATGGCGTCGCCGCGATGACGAAGGCAACCCCGGCGATGGCCGCCATCACCCACCGGCGGCGGGCCAGCAGGTGCATCCGGCCGACGGGCATCACCGTCAGCTCGGCCAACAGCATGCCGGCGGCGAACCAGGAGAACAGCGCAGGCAGCCAGTTCATCTGATTGACGCCGAACGGCAGGTGCCACGGCAGCGCGGGCCACGCGAAGCTCGCCACCGCCAGCGCTGCGATCGCGGGCACCCGCCAGTCCACCGGCAACCGGCGAGCCAGCAGCGCCAGCGCGGGCAGCACCAGATAGAAGCTGACCTCCACGGCCAGGCTCCACATCTGGGTCAGCCCGGCGGTCAGGGTCAGCGGCACATAAACCTGGGTCAGGGTGAGGTTGGCCAGCCACACGGTGAGATCGGCATGGGCGTCCGGCAACAGCGCCAGGATCACCACGACGGCGACCAGATAGCCCGGCATGATCCGGACGATGCGGGAGCGCAGGTAGTGGCCGGTCGGCGGCCGATGGCGCAGACCCCGCGCGGCGGCGGCATGACCCCGCCACAACAAGAAGCCCGACAGCGCGAAGAACAGGGCGACCGCCAGGTCGAAACGAGTGAACAACCGGCCGTACCAACCGCTGCTGTTGGCCGTCTGGAACGCCACGTGAGTGAGGACGACGCCCATGGCGGCACAGGCCCTCATACCCTCGACAGCAGGCAGGAAACTGCGGGTGCCGCTCACCTCAGTGCCGTCCGCGGTGTCGTGTCCTTGCTCGCCCACGATCCCAGTGTGCCGGGTGCCCGGTGTCAGCGGCGAATCTCACTTGCGCCCCACCAGCACTATGAGGGTGTGCCTTAGTAAGGGCTGTTAGGGTCAGTCGGGTTGCTGTGTGGCTGGCAGACAAAGTAAGGAGCACGGGTTGAACCGCGCTGTGGGGTTGCGAATCGCGGCATGCGTCTTGATGGGGCTCGGCGCTGCCCTGCTGATTGCTGCCCTGCTGTTGACTACCTATACGTCGGGCAAAATCGCCAAGATTCCGCTCGACATCGACACCACACTGGTGAGCAACGGCACCGGCACCGCGCTGGACCCCGCGTCGCTGCTGGGCGAGAAGTTCGTCATCAACAAGAACGTCCCAGTGGTGCTGCAGCGACAGCTCAGCGTCGAGAACCCGGCGAATGCCGACGTGGTGACGCTGCAGGTCGGCAGCACGGTCCGCCGTACCGACAAGCAGCAGGAGAACGGTCTGCTGCTGGCGCTCGTCGACACCGTGACGCTGAATCGGTCCACCGCCGCCGCGGTGACGGGTGCGGCCGGCTCGGTGCAGAAGCCGCGGACCATCGAGGACCAGAACCCGCCGACCAACATCGCGCTGCCTCACACCGGGCTGAGCTACCGCTTCCCGTTCAGCACGGAGAAGAAGACCTACCAGGTGTTCGACCCGATCGCGCAGAAGGCGTACGACGCCAACTACGAGGGCGAAGAAGACGTCAACGGCCTGCCGGTCTACAAGTTCACCCAGAACGTCGGCTTCGACGCCGACGGCAAGCTGGTCGAGCCGATCAAGTTCTCGTCGCTGTATGACAAGGACGAAGACGGCTCGGTGACCGCGCGCGCCGAACTGTGGGGCGTCCCGTCCGCCGAGCCCACCGACCCGATCACCATGCAGCGCTACTACGCCGCCGCGCGCACCTTCTGGGTGGACCCGGTCTCGGGCACCATCGTCAAGGAGAAGGACCGCGGCTTCCACTACTACTCGCGCGACGCCCTCAAGCCTGAGGTGACCTTCGCCGACTTCACCGTCACCTCCAACGAGCAGACGGTCGAGTCGCAGGTCGCCGCCGCGCACGACGAGCGCGACAAGCTGGCCCTGTGGAACCGCATCCTGCCCATCACCTTCGGTGGCCTGGGGCTGGTCTTCCTGGTCGGTGGCGTGCTGCTCGCCGGGTACAGCCTGCGGTCGCAGGCCGCGTTGATCGATCCCGGCCTGGACGCCGCCGGGCATGGCTTCTTCGGCCGGCGCGATACCGACTCCGGACCGATGCCTGCCGCCGAGGCCATGACCGAGAAGCTGCCCACCCAGCGGCCGACCGATCTGCCACCGGACCGGATCTGATCTCTCTTCGTCCGCACATCACCCGTCGCTTCGCTCGCCCTGAATCCCTGCCGGCGCTGTACGCGCTGGGGCTGACGCTCGCTGTCACCGCGCCACTGCTGGCGCCCGGTTATCTGCTGCTGCGTGACGCGGTTTCGACGCCGCGGTCGTACCTCTCCGATGCGGCCCTCGGTTTGTCCGAGGCCGCGCCGCGGGCGCTGCCGCAAGACTTCTTCCTGGCCGTCTTCTCGCCTGTCGTCGACGGCGGTGTGCTGGTCAAGGCGCTACTGATCCTGGGCCTGTGGTTCGCCGGCTGGGGCGCGGCGCGGCTGGCCGCTGCGGTTCTGGACGCCGGCCTCGGCGGGCAGCTGGTCGCCGTCACCGTCGCGGTGTGGAACCCCTATGTCGCCGAGCGACTGTTGCAGGGGCATTGGAGTCTGCTGGTCGGCTACGGCTGCCTGCCCTGGGTGGCGGCCTCGGCGCTGCGGCTGCGAGAAGGTGGCCTGCCACCTCTCGTGTTCTGGATCGCCCTGGCCGGGCTGACGCCGACGGGGCTGCTGCTGGCATTGGTCGTGGCGCTGGTGTGTTCGCGAACGTGGCGCGGCGTGTGGGTGGCGCTGGCCGCATCGGTCGGTGCCGCCCTGCCCTGGTTGGTGGCGACGGTCGTGGCGCGATCGGTGCTCCCGGTGGCGAGCGCCGGGGTACCGGCGTTCGCGGCGCGGGCCGAGCCGGGGCTCGGGACGCTGGGTAGCCTCGCCGGGCTCGGTGGCATCTGGAACGCCGCCGCGGTGCCGGTGTCCCGGACGACCCTGTTCGCCGTGGCCGGGACGGCGGCGCTGCTGGTCGTGGTGGCTTTCGGCGCGCGGAAGGCGTGGTCCGTGGCCGCCGCCCGACCCCTGCTGGTGCTCGCCGCCGTCGCGGTGGTGGTGCCCGCGCTGCTGGCGACCGGAGCCGGGTCGGCGTTCCTCGACTGGCTGATCCGGACCATTCCCAGCACCGGCGTGTTGCGCGACGGGCAGAAGTGGGTGGCACTGGCGATGCCGGGTTATGCCTTGGCCGGTGCCGCTGCGGTGGCAACACTTCGGCGTTGGCTGCCAACGGCTTTCGCCGCTGCGGGGTGCTGTGTCGTGATGTTGGCGGCATTGCCCGACCTCGCGTGGGGTGTCGGCGACCAGCTTCGGTCCGTGCGGTACCCGGCCGGCTGGTATGCGGTTGCGGCACAGATCAACTCGGACCCGAAACCGGTCGCGGTGCTGCCGCCCGACGTCATCCGGGAGTTCCCGTGGGCCGGCCCGACGCCCGTACTGGACCCGCTGCCCCGCTGGGTGTCCGCCGATGTCCTGGCGACCGGAGACCTGGTGATCGGCGGACGGACCGTGCCCGGCGAGGGCGCACGGGCGCGGCGAGTGCAGGACCTGCTGCTGCGCGGCGCCGACGTGCACCAGCTGGCGACGGCCGGGGTCGGCTGGGTGGTCGTGGAGGGCTCAGCTCCTCCGCTGTCGCTACCGATTGCCTATCGGGACAAGGACATTGCGCTGTACCGGGTCGGCGGTACGACACCCGCGGCAGCGCGGCGGGCGCTACTGATCACGGCGCACCTGGCCTGGTTGGGCATGCTGATCGGCGCGCTGGCCGCGATGGCCGTTCAGCGGTGGCGGGGACTCAATACGCCCCCTCGCCGCGTGCCACCACCGTGAGCGTCTTGAGGATGATCCCGACGTCGGTGAGCATCGACCAGTTGTCGACGTACGAAAGATCAAGGCGCACAGCTTTGTCCCACGTGAGATTGGACCGTCCGCTGATCTGCCAGAGGCCCGTCACGCCGGGTTTGACGAGCAGCTTGCGCCTGATGTCGCCGTTGTAGGACTCGACTTCGCGGCGCAGCGGCGGCCGCGGCCCGACCACGCTCATGTCCTGCTTGAGCACGTTGATGAATTGCGGAAGCTCGTCGATGCTGTAGCGGCGCAACACCTTTCCCACCAGTGTCACCCGTGGGTCCTCGCGCATCTTGAACATCACCCCGCCGGCCATCTCGTTCGACGGCAGCAGGTCGTCGAGGCGCTCCTCCGCGTCGACCACCATGCTGCGGAACTTGATCATGGTGAACGGCTCGCCGTCCAGCCCGATGCGTTCCGACCGGTAGAACACCGGGCCGCGGCTTGTCATCTTGATGGCGATGGCCGTGAGCACGAGCAACGGCGACGTCCCGATCAGCGCCGCCAGCGCGAATCCGAAGTCGAACGCCTTCTTCAGGAAACTCTTCGCACCGTGGTACTGCGGCTTCTCCACGTGCAGCAGCGGCATGCCAGCGACCGGCCGCATCGCCAGCCGCGCGCCCGCCACGTCGAGCAGTCCCGGCGAAACCACCAGGTTGACGTCGGAAGCCTCGAGACGCCAAGTGAGGCGCTGGATTCCGGCCACGCCGAAGTGTTCGGCGTCGGTCAGCGCCACGGTGTCGGCGGCGCACCGGTCGCCGAGCGCGCCGAGGGCGTCGTTCTCGTCACCGAAGATCGGGATCACCCGATCGCCGATCCTGATGAGGTCACCGCGCGCGCCCGGGTCCCCCGGAATGCCCGCGCCGACAACGACGTAACCATCAGCCGGATCGTTCATCAATTCCGTGGCCAGGACAGCGACGGCATCCCGATCGCCAATGGCGAGAACGGATGTCAGGCATTCACCCGCCTGCCGGCGCGCGCGAACCCGACGCCGCCACATCCTGCGTCCGAGCAGCAGTCCGATCGTGCCCAGCGGGAACGCCAGGGCCAGGTAGCCGCGCGCGATCTCGAGCCGCGCGAGCAGGGCCACGATCGCGATGACCCCGAATGTCCAGAAGGATGCGGCGGCAACGCGGCGATACTCTTCGATGCCACAGCCGAGGATCGACGCCGAACGGGCGTGATGCAGCGTCAGAACACCAAGCCACAGGCACGCCAGCACCAGCGAGTACCCGGTGTAGAGCATGGAGGCCGACGGGCCATAACCCGCTCCGCCGAATCGGACCCACTGCGCGAACAGCATCGCGAGGACGATCGTCGCGGCGTCTGTGATCAGCACGCGACGCGCGTAATACGGCTGCCAGACGGTGCGTGAACTCGGTAGTCGCGTGAGCCCGAACGTCGAAAGCGTCATCGGCAACTCCACATGTTCAACTCCTCAGACCTGGTGGTACTTCGATGGAGTGGTATATCCAATTACATTGAATGAGAACGGAGTTCGAACGCACTTCAGCACCGGGCCCAGTTGCCTGGATCCGCCAATCAAGAGGGACACCCGAAAGTCGAAAATCCGAGATCGACCCTCAAAGCTATTAAATTTGACTTGGCCGTCAGTTTATGCGGTGGGGCGATACCCAGCAGCAAAACGGCAGATTTGCATCCGACCGATCGCCGCGTCCGCGCAGGTTTCAGATCGCCCTGCATTTCGGTATCTGGGGACGAGGTGCGCAGACGGATTGCCGAGGTTCGCAGCGGCTCTCAGTCAACAGGGACGCGCGTCGGCGCCGGGCGAACCGGCGGCGTGCTCGGCTCGATGGGAGCCCGCTCGGCGCCACTCGAATTGCCTTGGCCGGCTTGTTCTTGGTGCGTTGGAGGCGGGCCGGCCCCGTCGCGCTCTGGGCGCGGCGACTTCTTGCGTTCCGCTTCATCGACCTCACGCGAGCCTCGTTCGGCGTCGCGGTCTTTGCGGTCCTTGCCTTGGCCCACGCCCCCAGCCGAACCGGCTTGCGACGCTTGCTGGGCAGCTTGCGCAATCTGCTGCGGGATCTGTTGCAGCCCCTGCGTCAATCCCTGCAACGGCTGAGTAATCGACTGCGCCAACTGCCCCACCTGCTGACCGACCTGCCCCAGCATTTGGCCCATTTGGCCCATCATCTGTTGGCCCGCCTGAGCGCCGGGTGCGCCGCCACTCGGCCCGCCCGTCTGGCTACCGGAACCGTTGTCTTCCATCCCGCCCGTCGCGGCCTTGATCCGTTCCCCAGCTTGTCGATCGCCATCCGCATATGCCTTCGCGGCCTTCTGCAGACGTTCCGAAAACTTGTCGGCAGTCTCCGAAACCGCGCCAAAGACCTCACCCCGGCCCTCCAGCGCAGTCGACAACGCAGTAGAAACTGCCGACGACACGACCCCGTGGCTGGTGTCCACACCCTTACCGTCGGGCGCACCCGCGCCGAGCAGACCCGACATGCCCGACGAGACATCGGCGTGCTGCTGGGCGTAATTCAGCAATCCAGCGGGGTCGACGCGTAGTGGTTCGGTCATGAGGCGCCTCCGTTCTAAGGTAATCGAGTCACGTATCGGGACAATCCAGCCGGCTCAGCCATCTAGTAACTCGGCCAGCCTGGGCTCGGCGGCAAGGTCGGGGGCGGGGTCTTGGGGTAGTACCGGTGATCAGGTGCATCAGCTGGCGTACCAGGCGCGAGAGTCATACCGCATTGCGGAAATTCCTGTTGCAAATTGTAATTCCGGTACTCAGTCATGACCCATGTACCAAAGACATTCACAGTAGGTGCTCGGCCATCGCCGCGTTGATTGGCCTTGGGCGCCTGCTGCGCGTCGCGCTTTAGATGCGGATCTGCACCAAAAACCAAAGCAACCGCATCCCCATTTGGCAGGTTGCGGCCCCAACTCACCAAACCCTCGCCAACCTTGAGTGCCGTCATCGAACGATAATTGCAGACGACCGCAGAGAATTGTTCTCCGTTACGCTGAAAATCGATAACTTCCCAGTAGTCTGTACCCACCGCAACAATATTCTTGTTGCCATTTCCAGCGACCACAGTCGGATCGGCCGAGTCATTAAATGCACGCCCGATTCCCGGGTAACCACCGGCTTCAATGGCTGCCATTCCCTCACCTGGAGCGAATGGAGCACGAGCCATGGACTCGACCGCAGCGCGCAAGAATGTAGCTTCCGGCGTCATCAAATTGAGTTTCGGATTTTCGATCCACCGATTCGAGTACTGCAAGTGCGCATCAAGGCCCGTGAACGCGGGTTCCGCCGGCTTCGACTCTGGTGCGACCTGACCTGATTCGCGACCACAACCGATGACCGCCACGGATACCACCACGGCAATGGCGATCGAAACCAAACGCCGAGAAACTAGTAGCATTTCACAACTCATCTCCAGTTGTCATTACTGGCGTTGCCCCGCTGACTTGTCCACTCGTCCTGGTCGTACCCATATTTATCGCCGTTATTCCTGAACCAATCGGTGAGATTCTTGTCTGCGGTTGCCCAATTTTTTTGAACGGCCCCGAGGTCCACCACATGGTTCCCGTGATCGTCCACTTTCATTGCCCACGCGAGACTCGGATCCCTCGCAATTTCGGGATGCGTATTGATCAGACCTTGGAGCGCAACAGCGTAATTTGAAGACGTGCTATTGAACTGTCCTGAATTCATCTGATTCGTGAAATAGCTGTCACCCTGGATCGTGGTCGGGTCGGTTTCATGGATCAACTGGTCCTTGAGGCTTGGTCCTAGGACCGTCTCAACAGCTTGAGCAATCGGTCCGCCTCCCGGAACCAGGCCCGTCACCGCCGTCAGGCTGTTGAATGCCGTATCGAAGGCGACACCCTTCTTCTGGTCCTGTTCATGGACTTCCCAGACATGGTTGGCCAACCCCGCAGCCTTTGCCTGCTCGGCACCAGAGGTCATCGCGTTGGCAAGACGCTGGGCGACCTCGACCTGATTGCCTTGCATACCGTGTTCAGCCGCATACAGTTCCAGGAACTGCTTCTGTTGCAGCGCCGCATTATTCGCGGTCGTTCCTGCCTGATGGTCTTGATCGAATACCGCGAACATGTCGCTCATCTGCTGCTTGTTTGCAAATGCTTCGATGCCCGGACTGTTGAACAGACCAGTCCCGGCCCCGCCCGCCAACTCCGCCATATACGCACGGGTGCCGTCAGCCATTCCCTGCAGGAGTCCGCCATTGACCGAGCCGAACGAGCCACCACCCGGCATGTGTTCGAGAGCATGCCGATTCTCCGACAGGAAGTGTGCAACCTTGTTCGCCGTCTCGGAGTCCATTGGATTGTGGGGATCCTGAGACATCCACCGGAATGCATCTCCGACCTTGTCGGAATCCTTTCCCCACGCCTCTGCGGTGAAGTTGTGCAAGAACTTATCCCCGGACGATCCCGTCACCAACTCATGCATGCCGACATGATCCTGGCCCCCGACCTGAGCGACTCCGGCTAGTGCGCCGGTCAGGCTAGAACCGTGCTGATCCGAGACCAGATCCGGCGCCGCCCCGGGCGAAGCGGGATTGCTGACCGCCTCGCGGTGGGCGATATCGGCTGCAGCGTAGGTAGAAGTTGCCTCAAGCATGGCCTTACCGGCTTCGCTGCCGTTGAGGTACCTGCCGTCGCCAGGTTTGAAGACGTCCGAAATATCCTGTAGCGCACCGACACCGTGCAACTTCGTCGTGCCGGGATCGTATGCCGGCACCATCGTCCCGGTTCCGATTACCTTCGCCGGCAGATTCTCAATCCGGTCGTTACGTGTCAGTTCGTGGTACATACCGTCGGGAAGATTGACCAAACTGCCAGCGGCCGGAACGAAAGAGCCGCGCGTGGCGTCCGTAACGCCTTCGGTATTCGGAATGCCAGATTTCGCATTCGAATTGGAAATTATTGCCATCCCCTGCGCGAGCGCTTGCTGCTCATCCGCAGGAAGGTGCGATTGCATTTCTTTGATCTGCGCCGGCGTCATGCCGTTCATCGACTGCGACAGCTGGTACAAATACGCCATCCGGTCAGCACCGACCACTACTGGCTTTCCAGCCGCCAGATCGGCTAGCTGCTGCGGCGTCAGAGTACTCGCGTCCAGCAACCGATCATGGAAATCGCCCGGTGGGAAGAGGCCGTGCATGCCGTCTTTGAGCACATCGCCGTCGGCCTTGCCGTTTGCCGAGTTCAACTCCGGCTTCTTGCCAGGATCGTCCTTCTTATCCTTGTCGTCTTTCTCCTCGCCCAATCCGAGGATCTTGTTCAGGTCCTTGATGTCCTTGTCGTCCTTCGGCGACAGCGGCAGATC
>Ga0265327_10002753_pt1 | contig 17873 bp, 15 predicted proteins | sample 41621metaG_FD_202089 | JGI IMG/M metagenome (GOLD analysis project Ga0265327, IMG submission 202089) | Rhizosphere microbial communities from Carex aquatilis grown in University of Washington, Seatle, WA, United States - 4-16-21 metaG | ecosystem: Host-associated > Plants > Roots > Rhizosphere... | reverse complement strand
CGTACCAGGATGATTTGAGCGCCCCGCCGCGGGAGAAGAAGTCGACCAGGGGCATTTCGAGGGTCATGTCGGGGGTGGGAACACCGACGAGGACGACGGTTCCGGCGAGGTCGCGGGCGTAGAACGCCTGCTTCCAGGTTTCGGGCCGGCCGACGGCGTCGATGACCACGTCAGCACCGTTACCGTCGGTGAGGTCGGCGATGGTTTCGACGGGGTCGAGGTCGCGGGCGTTGATGGTGTGGGTGGCGCCGAATTCGCGGGCCCAGTGCAGTTTCTTGTTGTCGGTGTCGACGGCGATGATGCGTTTGGCGCCGACGAGTGCGGCGCCGGCGATGGCGGCATCACCCACACCGCCGCAGCCGATGACGGCGACGGTGTCGTCGCGGGTGATGTTGCCGGTGTTGATGGCGGCGCCGATACCGGCCATCACGCCGCAGCCGAGCAGGCCGGCCACGGCGGGGTCGGCTTCGGGGTCGACTTTGGTGCATTGGCGTTCGTGGACGAGGGTTTTGTCGGCGAAGGCGCCGATGCCCAGCGCGGGGGTGAGTTCGGTGCCGTCGGTGAGGGTCATTTTTTGGGTGGCGTTGAAGGTGTCGAAGCACAGGTGGGGGCGGCCGCGTTTGCAGGCGCGGCATTCGCCGCAGACGGCGCGCCAGTTGAGGATGACGAAGTCGCCGGGGGCGACGTGGGTGACGTCGGTGCCGATGGATTCGACGGTGCCGGCGGCTTCGTGGCCGAGCAGGAAGGGGTATTGGTCGTTGATGCCGCCCTCGCGGTAGGTGAGGTCGGTGTGGCATACGCCGCAGGCGATGATGTCGACGACGACTTCACCTGGGCCGGGGTCGGGGATGACGATGTCGACCAGCTCGATGGGCTGTTTCTTGGTCCGGGAGATCACACCACGCACTGTCTGACTCATGGCTATAACCTAATGCCTCCGCGAATAGTTGGAATGGTGTCCATACAAATGTCTGGTTAACAGCGTCTCGGCTCTCATCCGACGGCATCGCGGACTATGACATGGTCGTGACGTGACCGCACTCGAGCTGTTGGATTCCTGGCCGGTACCGAACGCCGCGGCCGCGGTGGTGTCGCCGGTGGGACTGCTCGCCGCGCACGGACCCGTCGACCGAGCGTTCCGGCTCGCGTCGGTGACCAAGCCGCTGGTGGCCCGCGCCGCGCAGATCGCGATCGAAGAGGGCGTCGTCGAACTGGACACCCCGGCCGGCCCGCCCGGATCGACGGTGCGGCACCTGTTGGCGCACACCTCGGGCCTGGCGATGCAGACGCCCGACGCCATTGCCGCGCCCGGCACCCGGCGCATCTACTCCAATGTCGGGTTCGCGGTGTTGGCCCAGGTGTTGCAACACGAGTCCGGTATCGAGTTCGGGCAGTACCTGCGGGAAGCGGTGTTCGAGCCGCTCGGCATGGCCGACTCGGATTTGCCGGGGGGCGCGGATACCGCCGGCTACGGCGCCTGGTCGACGGTGACCGACCTGGTGGCGTTCGCCGGCGAGCTGCTGCGTCCGGCGCTGGTGTCGACACCCATGCACGCCGACGCGATCTCCGTGCAGTTTCCGGGCCTGGACGGCGTGCTGCCGGGGTTCGGATCGCAGCGTCCCAACGACTGGGGTCTCGGCTTCGAAATCCGGGACGGCAAGAGCCCGCACTGGACGGCAGCGGGCAACTCGGGGCGCACGTTCGGTCACTTCGGCCAGTCAGGGACGTTCGTGTGGGTCGATCCGGCGGTGAACCTGGCGCTGATCGTGCTCACCGACCGCGATTTCGGGGACTGGACGCACACGGTGTGGCCGGAGGTGTCCGCCGCCGTCCTGCGAGAGTTCGCGTAGCCGACGGCTCAGCGGGCGACACCGATCATGCTGTCGATCCAGCCGCGTGCGAAGAACAGCAGGAATCCAGCAGCGACGATCCACAGCAGCGGGCTGATCTCCTTGATGCGGCCCGACGCCGCGCGCAGCACGGCCCAGGCGATGAAGCCGACGCCGATGCCGTTGGCGATCGAGTAGGACAGCGGCATGACGGCCACTGTCAGGACCACGGGCAGTGCCACCGAGAAATCGGAGAAGTCGATCTCGCGCAGCACCGAGACCATCAGGGTGCCGACGATCACCAGCGCGGCGGCCGCGACCTCAGTGGGCACGATCTCCGTCAGGGGCGTCAAGAACATTGCGGCCAGGAACAATCCACCGGTCACCAGACTGGCCAGACCGGTGCGGGCACCTTCACCGATGCCGGTGCCGGATTCGACGAACACCGTGTTGGACGATGCCGACACCGCGCCGCCGACGACCGCGCCGGTGCCCTCGATCACCAGCGCCGATTGCAGGCGCGGGAAGTTGCCGTGCTCATCGGCCAAACCGGCCTGCCGGGACAGGCCCGTCATGGTGCCCATGGCGTCGAAGAAGTTGGTGAACAGCAGGGTGAACACCAGCATCAGTGCGGCGATGGCGCCGATCCGGCCGAAGCTGCCGAAGTCGACGTGGCCGATCAGCGACAGGTTCGGCACCGCGATCGGGGAACCGGACAGCGTCGGTACCGACAAGCTCCAGCCGCCGGGTTTCTCCGTGGCCGAGCCGAGATGCCAGATCGCTTCGATGATGGCGGCGAGCACGGTCCCCGAGATCAGGCCGATGAGGATGCCGCCGCGCACCTTGCGGGCGACCAGGACACCCGAGACCAGCAGGGTGAACACGAAGACGAGGGTGGGGATCGCGCGGACCGAGCCCGTGCCGCCGGCGCCCAGGCCCAGCGGCGGCGACGGATGCCCCGTTGATGCGACGAAGCCGGCGTTGACCAGTCCGATGAACATGATGAACAGGCCGATGCCGGCGGTGATGGCCAGTTTCAGCGGCATGGGCACCGCGTCGAAGATCATGCGCCGCAGGCCGGTGACGGCCATCGCGACGATGATGAGGCCTTCGATGACCACCAGCCCCATGGCTTCCGGCCAGGTCAGGACGCCAACCACGGAGCTGGCCAGGAACGAGTTGATGCCCAACCCGGCGGCGAATGCGAAGGGGAGCCGGGCGACGACGCCGAACAGGATCGTCATGGCGCCGGCCGCCAGTGAGGTCACCGCGGAGACCTGGCTGAACGCGAGCTTGTGCCCGGCGATATCGGCGGTGCTGGACAGGATGATCGGGTTCAGCACGATGATGTACGCCATCGCGATGAAGGTCACCGCGCCGCCGCGCAGTTCGGCGGCGACGGTCGAACCGCGTGCGGAGATCTCGAAGAACCGGTCCAGGGCAGTCACGGTTAGAAGATAGATGGCCTGAGCTGTCGCGTGCGGCAAGCCCGGATTCTGAGGCCGTCCTGAGAGATTGCGCGACAGACTAGCGCAACAGGGGTCTCACGCGGCACAATAGACACGCACTAAACAACTGCAACATTTCAGCAACACCAGGTCGTTGGGGAAGACGTCCCTCGTGGAGCTGAAGGAGCAGATTATGCGTGCGTCGAACCAACTCGCCGACGCGACGACGGGCGTGGTGTATATCCATGCCTCTCCCGCGGCGGTGTGCCCGCATGTGGAGTGGGCACTTTCGTCGACTCTGTCGGCGCGGGCGAACCTCAAGTGGACGCCCCAACCTGCCATGCCCGGTCAGTTGCGCGCCATCACCAACTGGATGGGGCCCGTCGGCACCGGAGCCCAGCTCGCCAGCGCCTTGCGCTCGTGGTCGGTGCTGCGCTTCGAGGTGACCGAGGACCCGAGTGCCGGTGTCGACGGACACCGCTGGTGCCATACCCCGACCCTGGGTCTGTGGAGCGGTTCGATGAGCGCCAATGGTGACACCATGGTCGGCGAGCAGCGCCTGCGCACCTTGATGGAGGGCGGAGCCGACATGCTCGCCGCCGAACTCGACACGGTGCTCGGCACCGCCTGGGACGAGGCCCTGGAGCCCTACCGTGGCGGCGGCGCCGAGGTCGGCGAAGTCAGCTGGCTGAACCGCGGCGTCGGTTAGTTCATCCGAGATGCCGTCGGTCCTGCGCTCAGGGCGACATTTGTCGAGTAGACGACGCCGTCGGCGCAGGATCAACGGAGACCTCAGCTGACCCGGTAGTGCTCCGGTTCAGGTTCGCTCAGCATGCGGGTGATGGTGCCGACGTCGAACGGCCACAGGTCGATGGTGCCGCCCTCGCTGAAGTACCAGGAGTTGCAGCCGGTGTTCCACACCGTCGGCTCCATGGCCTCGACCGCCGCGGCGTTGAACTCATCGGTGGCCGCCTCGGTGACCTCGACCTCGTTGACCTCACCGCGCTCGAAGCGCTTGAGCCACTTCACGATGTACCGCGCGGTGAGCTCGGCGGTGTACTGCAGGGAGATCGACCCCGTGGGTGAGTTTGGGCCCAGCACGGTGAACAGATTCGGGAACCCCGGAATCGCGGTCATCCGGTAGGCACGCGGGCCTTTGACCCACGCGTCGTCGAGGGTGACGCCGTCGCGCCCCACCACTTGCATCGGTCGCATGTAGTTGTGCGCCTGAAAACCGGTGGCCAGCACGGCGATATCGATCCGGTGGTGTTCGCCCTCGGTGGTGCGGATACCGGTGGGGGTGAATTCGGCGATGCGGTCGGTGACCAGGTGGGCGTTCGGGGCCGTGATCGCCTTGTAGTAGGTGCCCGACAGCACCTGCCGCTTGCACAGCGGTTGGTAGTCGGGGGTGAGCTCGGCGCGCAGCTTCGGGTCGCGGATCTGGGCCCGCAGGCTGAGGCGGGCGTACTGCTGCACCAGCTTGCGGCGCCAGGTCGGCTTGGTCACGATGTCGACGAGGACACTCGAGCCCCAGAGCGGAATCCGGTTGGCAATGGCCTGATGCAGCGTCGGCATGGCGCGCAGCAGCGCCGTGAGTGCGCCCAGTTGCGGGAGTTTCATCGGTGCCCACAGCATCCATTGCGGCGAGCGCGCAAAGTGCAGCAGCTTGCCCGCTTCGGGCTGTAGCGCCGAAACCACCTGCACACCAGTGGATCCGGTGCCGATCACGGCGATGCGTTTGCCCGCGGTCTCGAGTTCGGCATCCCAGCGTGCGGTGTGCACGACGGTGCCCTCGAAGGAGTCCATGCCGGGGATGTCCGGCGTGAACGGGTGGTGCAGGACGCCGGTGGCGCAGATGACGAAATCGGCTGTCAGCGTGTCGTTCTCGGTCGTGACGGTCCAGGTGCGCGCGTCCTGGTCGTAGTGCAGCGCCGTGACCTCGGTGTTGAGCCGCAGGTGGTTGTCGAGGCCGAACCGCGCGACGACGTCGCGGTGATACTCCTGAATCTCCTTGCCATTTGCCCAGATATGACTCCAGTCGGGCTTGGGAGCGAAGGCGAATTGGTAGATGTGCGACGGCACATCACACGTCAGTCCGGGGTAGCGGTTCCAGTGCCAGACGCCGCCGACGTCCGAACCCTTCTCCAGGATGGTGAAGTTGGTGAACCCGGCCTGCTGGAAGGTGTACGCCGAGGCGATCCCGGCGACGCCGGCGCCGATGATGACGATGCGCGGATCACGTTTGCTCATCAGGACTCCCAAGCTCGACGCACCGTCTTCGGTGCGGTGGTCATAGCGGATTCGAACGCCGCGCGCCGCTTGCTGCGCAGCATGAAGTTGGCGCCGAGGCCGGCCAGATCGGCGGTGTCCGGTCGGATCACCACGACCTCGATGCCGCGAGCCCGCGCGGCGGCGATCTCGGCATCCAGCACCCTGGACATCGGGCGGCGGAGCAACCGGTCTTCGATGATGCCGCCCAATCCGGGTGCGCGAACGCCACTTTCGGAGGCCATCGGGGTGATGACGTAGATCAGGTCGGCATCGTCGTGGCTGATGAGGTCGACCGACGCCGTGGATGCGGCGCCGCCGTCGACGAACTTGCGGTCGCCGACGCTGACCGGCGGCATCCAGCCGGGGACGCCCCACGAGGCCCGGAGTGCCTCACCCGCAGTGGCTTTCGGTGCGCCCGGTGCGCCGAAAGCGACCCGCTCGCCGCGTTGATAGTCGAATGCCACCATGCGGGCTCCCGGATGATCCAGCCAGCCGGACTTGTTGGCGAATCCAGAGGCCAAGCGCTGCAACCAGTCCGCGTTGCCGCGGCCGGTCGGCGCGATCCCGGTCGCGGCCGCCAGGCCACTCTGACTCCGTAGCAGCGCGGGGTTGAGCAGGCGGGGCGCCGGCAGGGGCGGCAGGCTCGGCGGCGTTGCGTCGATATGCCGGCTCAGACGCTCGTCGGCGCTGGTGCCGCGGTGCATCGCCACCAGGTCGTCGACGGACGCGCCGCCGCCCAGCATCGTGACGATCTCGGCACCCGCTGACGTGCCCTGCAACACCGAGGCGTCGCGCGGATCCCAGCCCGTCTGCTCCCGCAATGCGTGCAGCGCCGCGACGATCCACGCGCCGCCGATGGTGCCGCCGCAGCCGATGGCCAGCGCCCGCTTCATGCGTTCAACTCCGAATCCGATTCGGCGGCATGTTCTTTCGACTGTCGCTCGATCCGGTCCAGGTAGGCCGACCGGCCGACGGGATCCAACGCCGTCAGGGCCCGTCGGTCGTCGATGAGCGAGCGCGCCACGCGTTGGACGAACTCGGGGACCAATGCGTCGACCAGTGCCCAGCCGGGTGCCACCCATTCGGGTACCGATGTGCGGGCGGCTTTGGTGCGCAATGTCTTCAGGATCGCCTGTGCGACGTCTTCGGGGTCGACGGTCGGCATACCGCCGCCGAGCTGGACGCCGGAGGACAGTTCGGTACGCACCGCCGAGGGCAGTACCGCGCATACGGTGACGCCGGTACCGGCGTATTCGGTCCGCGCCGCCAGTGATGCCCCGACCGCGGCGAACTTGCTGGCGTTGTAGGTGACCATGCCCGGGACGGGAATCATGCCGGCCATCGAGGCCACGTTCACGACATGGCCGCCACCGTGGGTGACCATGGCGGGGATCACCGCCCGCATGCCGTTCAGCACGCCTCGGACGTTGACGTCGAGGATCAGGTCGGTCGTGGACTCGGCCTCGGACTCGAATGCGCCGAGGGGCATGACGCCGGCGTTGTTCACCAGGATGTCGACGCGGCCGGATTCTTTGCGGACGTGTCCGACGAACTCGTCCCACGATTCGCGTTGCGTGACGTCCAGTCGCGCACTGCGACAGCGGGGGATATTGCGCGCCGTCTGCTCGGCGATATCGGCGTCGACATCGCCGAGCCATACATTCGCGCCGTGTTGCGAGAAGAGTTCGGCGGTCTTGGCGCCGATGCCCCTGGCGCCTCCGGTGATGATGACGGTGGCTCCGTCGATTGGCTTTGAGCGTCGTGCTAGCTGCATCGATAGCCTCGAATCTGCTGGTAGGAGCCTTGCTGGCCCGTTCGAATACCTACGGTATCTGAATACTCTCGGTAAAGCCAGTACTCGCGGTATCGCAATCCATTAATATCAACCCATGCCGCGGTTGACCAGGGTGCAGCGTCAGGAGCAGACGCGCGCCGAACTGCTCGACGCGGCGAAGACGCGCTTTCTCGAGCATGGATATGCGTCCACCAGCCTGGAAGACATCGCCGACGACGCCGGCTACAGCAAGGGCGCCGTGTATTCGAACTTCGGCAGCAAGCCCACGTTGTGCCGCGAGGTGCTGGAGGCCATCCACCGCGAGAAGTTCGCCGAGATGTCAGAACTGGCGATGTCCGACGCCGACGTCCCGAGCCGCGTCGAGGCGGTGAACGCCTGGCTGGAGCGCACCGCCGGCGACGTGGGCTGGACGATGCTGGAACTCGAATTCGTGGTGTTGTCGCGCAACGATCCCGAGTTGGGGCAGATGATCACCGATCTGCGCAACGAAGCGGCCCAGATGGTCGTCGAGGTGTTGCGGTCGCTCTCGACTGACCTGGGGCTCGGTGAAGAACAACTGGTCGCTGCCGGCGTGATCGACAGTCTGGAAGATATCGGCAACCTGTTTCTCAGCGCCGGCATCGGGCTCGGTATTCAACGTGCGGTCGATCCGACACTGCCGGCCCGACCGGTCACCGGTGCCATCACCCGGTTGATGAATCTGCTTGCGCTCCTTGCTGCTACGCAGGACTGAAAATTGCCGCCACGCTACGGAACCAGGACCCGCAACGCGTTCGGCACCGCGGACACCGTCACCGGCAGCGGGCACACGAATTCGCCGTCGGCATAGGCGTTTATCCCGGGCACGTCGATGGTGACGGTGCGGGCCCGCCTCGTGGTCACCTCGTCGAGGTGGACATGCGTGCCCTTGAAGACCGTCGGGAACAGGCGGACCAACCTGAACCGCGATTCCGAGGCCGCCATCGTGATATCCAACAGGCCGTCGTTGAGGTCGGCGCCAGGGCAGATCAGCATGCCCCCGCCATAGCTCTTGCCATTGCCGAAAGTCGCCAGTGTCACGGGCATTTCCTGTTCAGGACCGCCGTCGAAACTGACCCGGGCCGTATGCAGCCGCAATTGCGACAGCTCGACCAGCATCGCCGCGTTGTACCGCATCCGGCCGCGTGGCCACGTCATCCGGTTGGCGCGATCGGTGACCAGCGAGTCGAATCCCGCCGACATCACCGTGCCGAACCAGCGCACGGTGCCGTCGGCGCCCTCGATCCGGCCCAGGTCGATGGTGCGGGTGCGGCCCGTCGCGATGATGTCCGCGGCGGCGTCCGGGTCGTCTCGCGGAATCCCGAACTCGCGGGCGTGGTCATTGCCGGTTCCGGCGGGGATGATGCCGAGCGGCACGTCGCCCTGTGCAAGTGCTTGCAGCGCAAGGGAGATGATGCCGTCGCCGCCGGCCACCACGACCGCGTCGGTGCCGTGGTCCAGTGCCTCGTCGAGCAGCCGGCGGGCATGGGCCGCGTCGGACCCGATCAGCTCGACCACGTCGACACCGCGCCGTTGCAGCCGGACGACGGCGCGCTGTGCCGCCGCAGAGCCCCGCCCCTGGCCGGATGCGGGGTTGGTCAGCAAGGTGACCCGCTGGAGCGTGCCTGTCACGGGATCAGCTTGCCAGGGTTGAGGATTCCGCCGGGATCGAGCACGTTCTTGACGGCGCGCAGCACCTCGACGCCCAGGTCTCCGACCTCGGCCGTCATCCACGGCTTGTGATCGGCGCCGACGGCGTGATGGTGGGTGATGGTGGCGCCGCAGCGGACCATCGCCTCGGACGCCGCGGTTTTCGCCTTGCGCCACTGCTCGATGGGGTTGCCGCGCTGGCCGGCCACCACCGTGAAGTACAGCGAGGCACCGGTGGGGTAGACGTGGGAGATGTGGCACATCACCAGAGCCGGTGTGCCGCTTTCCTGTAGCGATGTCGTCAGTGCCTCGGTGACGGCGGCCTTCAGCGCCGGCACGTTGGACCACGTGGTTGCGGTCTCCAGGGTCTCGCACAGGGCGCCGGCCGTCAGCAGCGAGTCGCGCAGGTACGGGGCGCCGAACCGGCCGTGCTGCCAGGCTCGGGCCGGTGCCTCGCCGAGCGAGGTGCCACCCTGGGCGGCCAGCAGTGCGCGGGTTTCGTCGTGGCGGCTCTCGGTGTGCGCGGCCGAACCCTCGAACAGCGTGATCGCCAGGCAGCCGCCGGTGTTGGTCTGCTCGCCGATGCTCTCGGTGGTGGCCAGGTTGATGCCGGTCTCCACCTCGTCGGACAACCGGATGACTGTCGGGCCGGTCCCGGTCTGGACGACGGCGCGCAAAGCCGCTGCGCCGGTGGCGAAGTCGGGGAAGGACCACGCTTCGTAGCGGGTCGTCTCGGGCACGGGATGCACGCGCACCCGCACCCGGGTGATGACGCCGAAGGTGCCCTCCGAGCCGACGATCAGCTGCCGCAGGTCGGGGCCGGCTGCCGAGGCGGGGGCGCGGCCCAGGTCGAGGACGCCGGAGGGGGTGACGACCGTCAGGCCGCGCACCATGTCGTCGAACCGGTTGTAGCCGGCGGAGTTCTGGCCCGACGACCGCGTCGCGGCGAACCCGCCGATGGTGGCGAACTCGAAGCTCTGCGGGAAGTGGCCGAGGGAAAAGCCCTCGGCGCCAAGGAGTTCCTCGGCCTGCGGGCCGGTGACGCCGGCCTCGAGCTCGGCCTCGCCGGACTCTTTGTCGAGGGCGACCAGCCGGTCCAGGCGGCGCAGGTCCAGTGACACGACGGCGTTGAAGCCGGTACGGATCGGGTCGAGTCCGCCGACCACGCTGGTGCCGCCGCCGAACGGGACCACTGCGATGCGGTGCTCGGTGCAGTACCGCAGGACTCGCGCGATCTCGCCTTCGGAGCCGGGCAGCAGGATCGCGTCCGGTGCGTCCTGCTCGCCGGTGTTCTTGCGGCGCAGCAGGTCCAGCGTCGACTTGCCGCCGGCCCGCAGCAGGCGGTCGTGATCGTCGGTGCGGCAGAACTCGTCGCCGACGATGGCGGCCAGCGCGACGCGGTCGGCGTCCGCCAGTGCGGACGGGCGCAACGTGACCTGGTCGGCCTCGAGCTCCTCTGCCGCGGCCGCATCGATACCCAGGGCCGCGGTCAGCAGGCCGCGGATGCCGTCGGACAGTGGCTTGGCTGCCGCGGGGTCACCCCAGGCGTTCCACTTCATCGGCGGTTCGAGGTGGTCACGTGTAGCGGTCATGCGTTACAGTATTACACATGATGTCAATCAGTAACGATGAAGCCCGGGATTCCTTGGACGCCCGAATCATCGACGCTGCGGCTGACTGCGTGATCGCCTTCGGCGTGGAGCGCGTGACGCTGGCCGAGATCGCCCGCCGCGCCGGGGTCAGTCGGCCGACGGTGTACCGGCGCTGGCCGGACACCCAGGCGATCCTGGCGGCGCTGCTGACGGCTCGAATCACCAACTCGCTCAACGAAGTCGCCGTCAACGGCACTGATCGGGCGGCGATCGTCAAGCGAATGGTCGGCATGGCCGAGCGACTGCGCGACGACGAGGTCATCATGTCCGTGCTGAGCAGCGCGCCCGCGCTGGCGATGGTCTACATCGCCCAGCGGATGGGCACCAGCCAGCAGATTCTGCTGGAAGTGCTGGCCGGCGCACTGGCCACGGCGCAAGCCGACGGCAGCGTCCGCCCAGGTGACCCCACACAGCTCGCGGCGATGTGCCTGCTGATCGTCCAGTCGGCCATCCAGTCGGCACAGATGGTCGCGCCCGTCCTCGACGTCGCGGCCCTGGACGTCGAACTCGCCCACTCCCTGAACGGATACCTCAAACCATGACTGCTGCCCTCAACGCCGCCCGCCGGACGTCGGAGCTGACGGCGCTGGCCGACGGCGAGAGCGTCGACGTCGTCGTCATCGGCGGCGGCATCACCGGCGTGGGTATCGCGCTGGACGCCGCGACCCGCGGACTGTCGACGGTGCTCGTCGAGAAGCACGACCTGGCGTTCGGCACCAGCCGGTGGAGTTCCAAACTCGTGCACGGCGGCCTGCGCTACCTGGCAACCGGCAACGTCGGTATCGCCCGGCGCAGCGCCATCGAGCGTGGCATCCTCATGAGCCGCAACGCCCCGCACCTCGTGCACGCCATGCCGCAGCTCGTGCCGCTGCTGCCCGAGATGAACCGGGCCTCAAGGGTTTTGGTGCGCACGGGCTTCGTCGCCGGCGATGGCCTGCGCCGGCTAGCCGGCACCTCGGCCGCGGTCCTGCCGCGCTCGGGTCGCGTCAACGCGGCCCGCGCTGCCGAACTGGTGCCCGCGGTCCGTCGCGACGGACTCGACGGCGCCTTGCTCGCGTACGACGGCCAACTGATCGACGACGCCCGTCTGGTCACCGCAGTGGCGCGTACCGCCGCCCAGCACGGCGCCCGCATCCTCACCCGGGTGGCAGCATCGGACGCCACCGGTACGTCGGTGCGGCTGACCGACCAGCTCACCGGCGAGTCGTTCGACCTGACGGCCCGCGCGGTGATCAATGCCGCCGGCGTGTGGGCCGGTGAGATCGACGGCGCCATCAAGCTGCGGCCCAGCCGCGGTACCCACCTGGTGTTCGACGCCGCGGCGTTCGGCAATCCGACTGCGGCCCTGACGGTCCCGATCCCCGGCGAGCTCAACCGCTTCATCTTCGCCATGCCCGAACAGCTCGGTCGCGTCTACCTCGGTCTCACCGACGAGGACGCACCCGGCCCCATTCCCGATGTGCCGCAACCGACTCCGGCCGAGATCAACTTCCTGCTGGACACCGTCAACACCGCGCTGGCGACGAGCCTGGGGCCGGACGACGTCCTGGGTGCCTATGCCGGGCTGCGGCCGCTCATCGACACCGGCGAGGGCAACACCGCCGATGTGTCCCGCGATCACGCCGTCGTCGAGTCGGACAACGGCGTGCTCAGCGTCATCGGCGGCAAGCTCACCGAATACCGGTACATGGCCGAGGACGTGCTGAACCGGGCCGTGTCGCTGGGTGGACTCGGTGCGGGGGCGTGCCGGACCCGGAATCTGCCTTTGGTCGGGGCTCCGGAGAACCCGGTGGCGGTGGATCATGTTGCGGCGCTGCCGGAGTCGTTGGTGGCGCGCTACGGCGCCGAGGCGCCGAACGTCTTCGCCGCGGCGGGCTGTGACCGTCCCACCGAACCGGTGGCCGATGGAATCGACGTCACGCGGGCCGAATTCGAATACGCCGTCACGCACGAGGGAGCGCTCACCGCCGACGACATCCTGGACCGTCGGACCCGGATCGGCTTGGTCTGTGCCGATCGCGAGCGGGCTGCCACAGCGGCGGCGGAGTTCGCGGCGGGTTGACCGACCTACTGCCCCAGCGCGCGAACCGTGAGATTCACCAGGACGGCGTGTAACTCGTTGTCCGGCAAGTGGGCAAGCCGCCGCAGCGCCGGTGCCAGATCGTTGAGAATCCAGTAGCCCGCGATCTCGTCGAGAGTGGGCTGGTCGCCGAAGGCAAGGTACAGGCCACGCTGGGCGAGATCGTCGATGGCTCGGGTGATCTCGACATTGCGTCGCATTCCGGGGTCGCCGAGATGTAGCGGCCCCAGGGTTCGGTACGACTCGATCACCGTCGCGATCCGTCCCTCGATCAGGAACATGCGGCGCTCGTGGATGTCCGAAATCTGCTCGGCCCGGTCCAACAGCTCACCGAGCGCGCGCAGGAACGGATCGAGGAGCGCTTGGAGCAGCGCCTCTTTGGTGCGGAAGTAGTAGTAGACGTTGGCTTTGGTCACGCCCATGGTGTCGGCGATCTGCTGCAGCGAGGTGCCGTCGTAGCCGTGTTCGGCGAACAGCCGTCGGGCTGTGCGCAGCACTTCATCGCGGGTCTGCTCGGCTTGCTGGGCGCGGGTGCTCGGCATTGCGCTATGGTAGTTCATTAGCCGAACGGCTAATGAATTGGGAGGGTGGCATGGGTGACGAGGTCTTGGTCACGGGCGGCACCGGATATGTCGCTGGTTGGTGCATCGCCGAGTTGCTGCAGAACGGTCATTCGGTGCGTGCCACAGTGCGCGATCTCGCCAAGGGACAGGCAGTACGCGACGCGGTGTCGCGGGTCGTGGATCCCGGCGACCGGTTGGAGTTCGTCACGGCTGATCTGATGGCCGATGACGGTTGGGATGAGGCGGTGACCGGCTGTCAGCATGTGCTGCACGTAGCGTCGCCGCTGACTGCCACGCGCGACGAGCAGCAGGTCATCCGCCCTGCGGTCGACGGCGTGGTGCGGGTGTTGCGGGCCAGTCGCGACGCGGGCGTCCGGCGGGTGGTCTACACGTCGTCGTGCGGCGCCGTGTACTACGGCCATCGACCCCGAAAAGAACCGTTCGACGAATCGGATTGGACCGACATCGAGACCGGAAAGATGAGCGCCTACGTCAAGTCGAAGGCACTCGCCGAACGGGCCGCGTGGAAGTTCATCGAGGACGAGGGTGGCGGCCTCGAACTCACGACGATCAATCCGACCGGCATTTTCGGGCCCGCGCTGTCGGCTGGTGCGGTGTCGTCGCTGGGTCTCATCAAGCGGCTGCTGGACGGCATGCCCGCATGCCCTGACGTGTGGATGTGCGTTGTCGACGTCCGCGATGTAGCCGACCTGCACCTGCGGGCGATGACCGCTCCGGTGGCCGGGCAGCGCTACATCGCCAATTCCTCCGATCCGCTCTCGATGCTCGATATCGCACGAGAGCTTCGAGAAATCCTGGGGGAGAAAGCGTCTCGAGTCCCGCGGCGCAAGATGCCGGACTGGACGGTCCGGTTGCTCGGCAGATTCAACACTCAGATGAACGACCTCGTCCCGCTGTTGGGGCAACGGCGCAACGCCACGGCGGCCAAGGCGCAACGCGAGCTCGGTTGGCACGGCCGGAGCTGGCAGGAAACGGTGATGGCCAGCGCGCAGAGCCTGATCGACCTCGGCGAGTTCGGCTGACGTCGTGCGTCCAGATCACGGGCGCACGGTCACACCGATTTTCGTTCGGTCATGGTGCCGGGGAACCCGCCGAAACGAGTGCGTTGGAATCAGCATGATTCTGACGAAATCGCAGCCGCGTCCAGTGGTCAAGCTTGTTGCGGCGGCGTGAACCGATCTGGCGGCGTTATCCGGCGGCCTTGGTTGCCTCTACATTTCGCTGATGGCCATCACCTTGCACTGGTTCCTGCCGACCAACGGTGACTCGCGCACCGATCTGAGTCTTGGCAACGCGGTCGGTGGGGCCGGCAGCCGGGCAGACGCTTTCGGCGCCGACCGCGCACCCGACCTCGACTACCTCAGTCTGGTGGCCGGTGCCGCAGAGAAACTCGGGTTCACCGGAGCGTTGACGCCCACCAGCAGCTGGTGTGAGGACGCCTGGGTGTTCACCGCGGCACTGACGCAACGGACCGAACATTTCAAGTACCTGGTGGCCTTCCGGCCGGGGTTGCAGGCGCCGACCCTGGTCGCCCAGGCCGCCGCCACCTATCAGCGAATCTCGCGGAATCGATTGCTGCTCAACGTTGTCACCGGCGGCGACGATGTCGAGCAACGCCGCTTCGGTGACCACCTCGGCAAGTCGGAGCGTTACGAGCGGGCGGCCGAGTTCCTCACGATCTTCCGGCAGCTGTGGTCCGGCGACCCCGTCACCTTCACCGGCAAGCACCTGTCTGTGGAGAACGCGACCATCATCCCTGCCGAAACCTGGCCCGATATCTACCTGGGCGGCTCGTCGGCCGAAGCACTTGAAGTGGCCGCCGAACACGCCGACGTGTACCTGACGTGGGGCGAGCCGCCCGCTCAGGTCGCCGAGAAGCTCGATGCGGTGCGCCATCAGGTCAAGAACCTGGGTCGCGCGCGGCTCGCCGCCGGAGAACTGCGGTTCGGGATTCGGCTGCACGTCATCAGCCGTCCCACCGAAGAGGAGGCGTGGGCGCAGGCCGACAAACTGCTGGCGGGCCTTGATCCGGAGAGCATCAGCCGCGCCCAGCAGATTCAGCGCAATTCACAGTCAGAGGGTCAGCGGCGGATGTCAGCCCTGCACGGCGGACGGACCGACAACCTGGAGGTGTCGCCCAACTTGTGGGCCGGTATCGGACTGGTCCGTGGTGGCGCCGGCACCGCACTGGTCGGCAGTCATGAGCAGGTCGCCGACCGCATCGCCGAGTATCACGAGTTGGGCCTCGACGAGTTCATCCTGTCCGGCTATCCGCACCTGGAAGAGGCCTTCACGTTCGGCGAGGGCGTCGTCCCCATCCTCACGGAGCGCGGCCTGCTCGCTGATCGGCACTCCTGACCATGGTGCGCACCCGGGCTCCCAGGACGCACGCACAAGTCGTGGCGGTCGCGGAAGAATTCGCCGCTGCGGTGAAAACAGGTGCAGCAGAACGCGATCGGGTGGGTGCGGTGCCCCGCGCCGAAGTGGCCGAGTTCGACAACCTGGGCCTGCCGGCCGCCACGGTGCCGATCGACGATGGGGGAGACGGGCTCGGGCCGCGGACGCTGGCCGAGGTCATCAGGATCGTCGCAGCGGCGGACCCGGCCCTTGCGCAGACTCCGCAGGGTCACTATCTGGCCGTCGACATCCTGCGCCTGCTCGGTACTCCACTGCAGCGGGCCCGAATCCTGCCCGCTGTCGTCACGGGCGCGCGCATCGGGCCGGTGCTTGCCGAGCGTGGCGGCCATCATGCGCAAGATCTCAAGACTCGTCTGATCAGTGATGGCACGCGGTGGCGACTCGATGGCACCAAGTACTACTGCACCGGCGCCATCACGTCGCAGTGGCTGGCGGTCAGCGCGCTCGACCCCGACGGTCGTCTCGTGCTGGCGTTCGTCGAACCTGACGCGCCCGGGGTGAGCATCGACGAAGACTGGGCGGCGATGGGCCAGCGCTCGACCGTGAGTGGCACCACTACCTTGGACGGTGTCGCCATCGACCCTGACCTGGTGTTGCCCTATTGGTCGGCATTCGAGAAGCCGCAGTTGCTCGGCGCGCGTGCCCAGCTCGTCCACGCCGCGATCGAAGCCGGCATCGCCGAAGGCGCCCTGGCCGACGCCGCCGAGTTCGTCCGCACCCGCAGCCGCCCGTTCTTCGAGGCGGTGCGTCACGGAGGGGCCGGCACCGCAAGCGATGATCCGCACATCGTGCTGCGATTCGGTCAACTCGCCACCCGGACCCGCGCGTCGACCCAACTACTGCGTTGGGCCGCAGGCGAACTCGAGGACATCGGGCTCGACGTCACCGATCCCGACGCGGCCGCGCGCGGTTCGATAGCGGTCGCACAGGCCAAAGCCTTCGCCAGTGACGTGGCCGTCGACGTCGCCAGCCAGGTCTTCGCGTTGACTGGCGCGAGCGGAACCGACCGCCGTTATGACCTTGACCGGCACTGGCGTAACGCGCGGACCCACAGCGTGCACGATCCGGTCGACTGGAAGTACCACCACATCGGCGCGTGGGAACTCTCCGGCGTGGCGCCGCCGAATCACGGGCAGATCTGAATGCAGTTGCGATCCGGCGGATTCTGAATGTTCGGACGCGGTCCGGTACCCGATAGCGTCGCGAGATGTCCGCGAATCTAGAAGAGGCGCAGGCCGATTCGACCTCGGTCAAATCGCAGCCGGTCAAATCGCAGCCGGTCAAATCGCAGCCGTTCAAACCGGCGCTGTTCGTGGCGGTGACGGCGGGCCTGGGATACGGCTTCGACTCGTACGCCGTGAACATCTACGGCCTGGTACTGCCCGAGATCAAGAAGACCCTGCAGATCACCGAGGCCCAGGCCGGGTACATCGGGTCGATCTTCCTGGTCGGCTACACCATCGGGACGATCGGTTTCGGTATCGCGGCCGACCGGTGGGGACGCAAGACCACACTCGGCGCGTCGATTCTGCTGTACGGCATCACCACGGCACTGGCCGGCATCACCACCAATCTGGCCGCATTCACCGGTCTGCGGTTCCTCACCGGAGTCGGCGGCGCCGGCGAGCTCGCGGTGGGCGCCCCCTATACGGCCGAGGTGTGGCCGACGAAAACCCGGGCCATCGGTGTGGGCGGCGTGATCTTCTCGTTGTTCTCGCTCGGTTATGTCCTCGCGGCGGCCGTCGCGCTGGTACTGGTGCCGCGGTTCGGCTGGCAGTCGTCGTTCATCGTCGCCATCGTCCCGGCCATCATCTTGTTCCTTGTCCGCCAGGGCATTACGGAATCGCCCCGCTATACCGAGGTCAACGAGACGCGGAAGCGGGACGGCATTCCGCGGGCGAAACTGTGGCAGCTACCGGGCGTACGGCGGCGGCTGATCGTCGGCTGGCTGATCTACACGGCCAACGCAGTCGGCTACTGGGGTTCGACCCTGTTTCTGACCACGTACATCGTCAAGAGATTCCATGCGTCCACCGCCGACGCGATTCGCTACGCCCTGGTGTTCTTCCTGCTGCAGGTCGTCTTCGTCTTCATCGGCACCGCGCTGGCCGACAGGTTCGGGCGCCGC
>Ga0265327_10002752_pt1 | contig 17876 bp, 21 predicted proteins | sample 41621metaG_FD_202089 | JGI IMG/M metagenome (GOLD analysis project Ga0265327, IMG submission 202089) | Rhizosphere microbial communities from Carex aquatilis grown in University of Washington, Seatle, WA, United States - 4-16-21 metaG | ecosystem: Host-associated > Plants > Roots > Rhizosphere... | reverse complement strand
TTGGAACCTACTGTAGTCAGTAGGTTTTTTAAATGGAGGCGAGATGGCCGAAACGCCAAAAAGGAAAAGAAAGCTACGACCCGCGTCAGCAACGGTTCGTGAAAAAGCTGAGATAGCTGCAAATAAGTCTGCAGAAAAGCCGAAGAGGGTACGGGGTGCCGTAAAGAAGACCGTTAGCCCAATCGTGTGGCTTTGGCGGTTGATTTGCCGCATATTCAGACCGTTCCGCTTTTTGCTCTGGCCGTTCAAGACACGACCGATGCGATGGCTCGGGCGAGTCCTCAGCCATGTCCTTTTGCTTCGTTATTTCAGGAATTCCTGGAAAGAACTGAAGCTGGTCACCTGGCCGAATCGCAAGCAGACCACGCAACTGACCATCGCCGTATTCGCCTTTGCAATTGCCTTCGGGCTGGCGGTCGCCATCACGGATTATGGACTAGATAAGATATTTAAGAGGATATTAATAAAGTAATGAGTAAACGATACGACACAACTAAGCAATGGTACGCTATCCATACCTATAGCGGTTATGAAGAGAAGGTCGCTGAAAGCATTCGCCAGCGCGCCGACAGCCTTGATATGAAAGACAAAATTTTCCAGGTGCTGGTGCCGAAGGAAAAGATGATTGAGATCAAGAACGGCAAACGAAAAGTTGTCGAAAAGCGTATATTCCAAGGATATGTCCTCGTCCAGATGAAATTATCAGAAGATGCCTGGTATATCGTGCGTAATACACCGAGTGTCACCGGCTTCGTCGGCAGCGGTACCGAACCGACACCCGTTAGTAACGACGAAATGGACAAGATTAACAAGCGCATGGGTCTCGAGCAGCCAAAGCACAAGATGGATTACAACGTTGGTGACGTCGTCAGTATCACTGATGGCCCTTTCAAGGGCTTCGATGGCTCTATCAACGAAATTGACGCCCAGAAGGGCAAGCTCAAAGTATTGGTAAACATGTTCGGTCGCGAAACCCCCGTCGAACTCGATAGTCTCCAAGTAAAGCGAGTGTAAAATAATGTCAGTATCGCCAGATACAACTGAAGGATTAACTTCAAAACCGAGCAGACTGCTACTTGGGGAAACTGGTGATGAATGCATGATGGTTGAGGCAATAACTCGAACATTTCCTAATTTTCGAGAGATAGCTTCTAATTTAACCGAAGAAGAAGTGCGGGTTGGAAACTTTTACGGCAACAAGGACCATATAGAGTGGCATGGTAAGTGTGCAAAATGCCTAGGGTGCGTAACTGTGCGCAATGTTTTTAATGATGAATTAAACGGACCGCACGCCACTGCAGCATTACCAGACGCCTGTCCTTTGAAGCCTTCTCCAGAAGATGCGCCTGTTATGTTTATCGAGCACGTTAATATTGGCGAGTAAAAGTATAGCGTTATTGCCTATAGACAACAGGGGTAGAATCCTGTAGAATAAATCAGTTACGCACTTTTCCGCATTGCTTCAGCGGAATAATGCAATTAGGAGAACTATTGTGGCCAAGAAAGTCACCGCTAATTTAAAGATGAAAATCCCTGCCGGCAAAGCCAGCGCAGCGCCGCCGGTTGGTAGCACGCTCGGACAGTACGGCGTAAATATGATGGACTTCATCACGCCATTTAACGACCAGACCAAAGAGATGAAAGGCACTGTTGTTGCGCATATCTCGATATATGAAGACCGCACCATGGACTTCCGCGTTGTCGGTCAGCCGACGGACGATTTGATTCGTGAAAAACTTGGTATCCAAAAGGGTTCTGGCAAGCCAAACAGCGAAAAAGTTGCCAAAAAACTTACTCAGACCCAGGTGGCTGAAATCGCTGCTGAAAAGTTGTCTGATATGAACACTGACGATATCGAAGCGGTCAAAAAGATGGTCGCTGGCACCGCCCGCAGCATGGGCGTTGAGGTAGAAGGCTAAAATGCCGACACCGGAGGTTAATTCTGCTGAATCATTTGGGTTATCCCCGGGTGAAGTAGGATATGACACGTTTACGTCTGATTTTCCTGAAGGAAATTCTGATGTCCCCGCTGCGCTGGACTTTCAAGATCGACCGGTACAGATACGAAGGATTCCACTTGTCAAATGGGATGACATTGAGGGTCGCAGGTGGATGGAGCAAGTTTGGGAGTGTGACGGAAAGTAGTTAATTAACTTTGTGGGAGGCATAGATTATGTCGCTTGTACCACGAGAGGAGACAGTATGGCAGAAGCCAAGAAACCAACAAAAACTAAAACATCCACAAAAAAAACTGATGAAAAAGTAGTCAAGACGGCAGAAAAGGCTGTTGCAAAGACCACGACTGAGAAGATTGAAGAGCTTGTTGAGACTGAAGCAATCGCAGAAGCTATTGTCGAAGCTGAATCTGAACTTGATCAAGAAGCTCCTGTAAAAGTAGCTAAAGCTGGCAAACGCAGCGCAAAGGCTATCAAAGAGACAGAAGAAAAAGTCGCTAAAAAAGAGCGCAAATCTACCGCGACAGATGAAGATGAAGGCACAGAAAAACCAAAGGCAGCACAGAAGCCAGCCCGTTCTCGCTTGGAGCGTCGCAGCAAGAAGTACCGCGAAGCAGCTAAGCTTATCGAAAAAGACAAAGAATACAGCTTGAAGGACGCCTTAGAACTCATCATTAAGACAAGTCCAGTCAAGTTTGATGCGAGTGTGGAACTTCATATCAACCTCGGCGTCGATCCTCGACAAGCCGACCAGAACATTCGCGACACCGTCGTACTGCCAGCTGGCACAGGTAAGACTATACGCATCGCCGTCTTTGCGGAAACTGATGATGCCGAAAAAGCAAAAAAAGCTGGCGCTGACATAGCTGGTAACGAAGACTTCCTGGCACAGCTTGAGAAGGGTGTTATAGACTTCGATGTACTGATTGCTACGCCAGCACAGATGGCTAAACTCGGCAAATACGCCCGCGTACTCGGTCCGAAAGGTCTGATGCCTAACCCCAAGAGCGGTACCGTAACACCTGATGTTGCAAAAGCCGTATCTGAAGCAAAGGCCGGCCGTGTAGAATACCGTGTCGATAGTACAGGTATCGTTCATATGAGCATCGGCAAGATTAGCTTTGGTGCTGATAAACTCGGCATGAATGCCAATGCGGTGATAGCCAGCATCCGCGCCGCCAAACCTGCTTCACTAAAAGGCAACTACATTAAGGCAGCTCATCTGACCAGTTCAATGGGTCCGAGTATCAAAGTACTTTCAAGTGAGTTTTAGTCTTTTGGTGCCGAGCGACTCATAGCTCGGTTGCCGGCATTTACGATTCGTGTGAAATTTCGTATCCCACCTTTGTAAGCAACAAACCTATCTTGCCAGTTAGGCTCATACTTTGACTTGAAACGGAAAAGCCCGCTGAATGAGTAAAAGCGGTCGCCATTGCTATAGAGAAAACGCAATGCTGAGTTTATGGTAGCCTTATCTCCGTCACCTTTATCTAGCTCAGCTAGTGGACAGAGTCCCATGTTTAACCGTTTAAAGCACTGTGTCTGTAGTTCTCGTATAAAACCGATAAGTAAGAAGTCGTTAATGTTGCCCGGTGAATCCAGAGTATTACGGAGCATGTCGTAATTCGCCTCTTCTTTATCGAAACTGGGTACTTGGTTCATAAAGGCTTGTATGACGCCATCTGCACTGCGTACGACCATTATGGGACCGCTCTGTAAGTAGTTTTCATCAAAATACCCCATCATGAGACCGCGCTCGGTACGACCAGGCAGAGTTCGCCATTCATCGGATATTGCCCGTAATCTGGCAATGGTAGCGTTATCATAGGGTGGTTTGAGTAGTTCAGAAGTATAACCTTGCTTGGTGAATTTATTTACAATGTGTCGAAAATACTTATTACGAACCGTTGTTTCCAAAAATGTATCGATTGGTACTATCGCTTCTTGCCCGATCTTCTGTAGAGAATAGCCGTGTCTTCGATAAAAGTCAGAGTATGCTGGCTCTGTATGCAGGAAAACTGGCAGCCAATCATTTGTGTAACAAAGGTCTTCAAATTCATGCATCAATGTATTTAGTCCAGTTTTTGTACCGGCCGGATCACCGACGCAGAGCGCAACACCACGCTCTACATGAAAGGCCAAAGCATGCTTTTCGTCGCTCGAGAAAAAATAGCCTTTATCGTGCGGCCAGAGCTTAAAGAAGTCTTCACTATTGCCGCCAACCTCAGACAGCAACCGTTCCATCTTGATTCTGTTCGCTGTCTGGTCGGTCAACCTAGCTCTAATCGGCTGGAATAGGGAAATAATGGCATAAAACAGGCTCATGATGCTGACCACACTCAGAGTATCTAGAAAAATTCGTCCCCTAGCGGTGTAGGCGATTAGGACGTGGCTGGTGGTTAGTCCGAATTGGTCAATAGTATAGTGAACAGAGCTAATGATACTAATCTGTTCGTGAAAATCGCGCATATCAAGCAATTGGAAGCCGATGATGCCGTAGAGTAGCGTGATCAGCAAAACGACTAATATGAAGCGGACTGACAGCGTGAAGTTGCGGATATCACTTTTTACATTAAATTCTTTGTGGAAATAGAGCAGACCGATAACGATTAATATTGGTAAAAGCAATGACCTTAAAAATATCACAGAATCAAAATCGGTATGGGGAAATGTCAGCAGAAAGGCCATAAAATTAATTCCGAACAAAAACGCGTAGACGAGTAGTGTGACTATCCAGGCAGCTTGTTTGCGCCGATTTAGTAGCCAAGCCAGATAAATTAGCGTCATGCCGGCAATGATGGTAATCGACAAGCGCAAGTTGTTGGCGGCGATATACGGACCATGTATGGTCACATGTACTGCCAAGGAGTTCAGTAGGAGTAGTATGCCGTTCGCAAAAACAGCGAAAGCGATAATGCTTAAAATGAACCGTGTTCTGAGCAGAGCAGATTGTTTTTCCGACATTTTTATAATTGTACTACGGTGATCGGGTGTTTGGATACGTGCGTAAGCGTTAAAAATGGTTGTAATATTTCACATAACCACTTGTCTTAATGTCAAATCGTTTCGTACAATATATTCAGAGTGGGGCTAAAAGAAAGAGGGTTTGTGGGGGTATACAGCAATATTCAAATCAAACAAGCTATTGAAGATGGTCATATTATATGTGTTCCTTACAATAGCAAACACGTCAGTCAAGCCAGCCTCGACGTTACCTTGGGTTATTATTATTACCGAATCGAACGAGCCAACGAACGGACTATCTATAATCCATTTGACCCAGAAGACGTTGAACGATATTTCGATGGGCCATATAAGGCGATGCCTCATCTTCAGTGGTGTAAACTCAACGGCTTTAAGCCATTGACCGGGATTCCTGACGACCACCCAGTTATCTCACTAAAACCTGGCGAGCGTATACTTGCGCATACACATGAGTTTTTTGGAATACTACCGCCTGGCACACCTGAGCTTAAAAGCCGTTCAAGCTGGGGTCGCAACGGCGTAGCCGTATGTTTTGACGCTGGATGGATCGACCCGGGCTATATTAATCGTCTTACCTTAGAGATATATAACCTGAATGATCGTGAAACGGTCGTGCTTCCGGTCGGCGAGCGTATTGCCCAAGCAATCTTTCATGAGACAGGCGAAGTAGAAGGTAATTATGGCCACGGTCGCGACAAGAACTTTAGTGGCAAGTATCAGCAAGGTTCCGACCTGGATACGCTGATAAAAACTTGGTCTCCAGACATGATGCTGCCCAAAGCCTACCTCGATACCCGTTCTATGCCGGAAAAAGTCAACGGCGCTGTCTATGATTAGAGGAAAGTATATCGTCATAGAAGGTCCGGAGGGCGTCGGAAAGACAACGCAGATACGGATGATTGCTCAGCAGCTTCGGGCTTCAGGGCTTCCGGTAAGACAGTTCCGTGAACCAGACAGCCAAAGTGACCTTACGGCGCGCTCAATCCGTCATCTTACGCAAGACCCGAATTATCCAATGAATACGCGAACAGAAGTTCTGCTGTATAACGCAGCTCGTTCGCAGTCTCTCCAGGTCATCAAATCTAGTGTCGAACAAGGGATAATCTGCTTAGTGGACCGGAATTATCTCACGACGCTCGCGTTGCAATATTATGGGCGCGGCGATGTGCCCGATTATGAAACTATCAATAACATTATTGGCTTTGCGGTTGGCAATATGGAGCCCGATCTAACTGTGGTGTTAGATGCGCCAGTAGTACAACTGCTAGAGCGCACCAAAGATCGCTATCAGGGCGAGCGATTTGATGGGCTAGACCGCGAATTCTTAGAACGAGTTCGAGCGGGTTATCTTTGGGAAGCTAAACAGCGTGGATTTCCGATTGTCTTTGCCGTCGATTCGGAAGATGAAGTTTTCAAGGCTGTATGGAGCCAGGTTACCAAAACTTTAGCAATTCGTACCAGTAAGCCGGCCGAGAGTTCGCAGCCAGCATCCGTCGCTAAAATTATCAATGAATCAACAGAAAGTTCAAAAGAAGTGCTAGGTAGTGATATAGAGTTACTCATCAAGCATGATGACGGCACCTTTACTATCACCGAAGCAGGCTATGAGCTCCTTGATAAGTCGGTTACCGACTCGAAAGGGAATGTTTATGCGTTTAGTGAACACTTTAGTCCAGTTACGATAGCTGCTGCCATGGCCCGTCTTTCTCGGCGTGGTGATGATATGCGTATTACTCTGCTTGATGAGTTTGCTGCCGGCGGGGGCAAAGACGAGCAGCTCCTGAAGCGCGTTATAACTGCCTATGGCGACGACTCTGTTCAGCAGCTAGCTGGCCAGCACATCGTCGTCGAAAATGCCTCAAATTTACTGACCAAGAAACTGGAGTGGGGACGCCTGGCTTCATATTTAGAACAATCAACTCGCTATATCTTTTTCGACCAAAAGGATAAAGAAGGCAATTATAGATATTTCACGCCTGAATACTTAGATGCAAATACCAAGAAACTATATGTCAAAGCTATGGATGAGATATTTGACACGTACTCACACATGGTTCGCGATTTAACAGATTATATCCGTAGCAATAGTTCGGTGCCCCTGAATGAACAAGATGCGGCATGGAAAGGCGCTACTCGCGCCCAAGCGTGCGACGCCATACGGCCAGTCTTGCCCGTAGCGACAACATCCACGGTCGGAATATACGCATCAGGGCAGGCTCTTGAAAGCCTTATAGCTCACCTTCTTAGCGATGAATTACCTGAAGCTCATGCCGTAGGAAGGCAGATGCTGAAACAAGCCCGGAAAGTCCTGTCTACGTTTTTAGAGCGAATTGATATCAATGAGCGCGGTGTGGTGGCGCAGATTTATCGCGCAGAAACTTATCAGAAGGTAAAACAGTTTACAGAAAAAAACTTACCACAAACTTATGCTGATGAGAAAAGTGAAGTCACACTTTCGTCGTATTGGCCACGTAATGAACTCGACCTTGTCCCGGACATGCTATACGAACATTCTCATCTTTCATTGCAAAACATTACTGATTTTGTTGACACCTGGTCATACGATAAACGAGAGAAAGCTTTTCGTGCATATATTGGCGAGCGCTTTAACCGACGACATCGTCCTGGTCGAGCGCTAGAAAAAGCACACTATAGCTGGGATCTCTTGTGTGATTATGGCATTTTCCGCGACTTGCAGCGGCATCGCATCGTTGATGATTTGGAATGGCAGCAACTGACGCCACGTTACGGTTACGATATTCCGGATCTTGTAGAAGAAGCTGGTCTGACAGACGAGTTCGAGAAGTGTTTCGATATCAGTCTGAAACTTTACAGCGACCTCCAGGCCGCAGGTTATGGCTTGGAAGCTCAATATGCCACTTTGCTAGGCCACAAGATGCGCTGGAAAGTTACTTACAATGCAAGGGAAGCCTTCCATCTCCATGAGTTACGCACAACCCCACAAGGACATCCAGGATACCGAAAGCTCGTTAAAGAGATGCATGATAAGCTGGCCGAAGTTCACCCGCTCATGGCAGAGGCTATGATATTTGTCAACAAAGATGAAGATCCTGAATTAACCAGACTAGCTGCCGAACGCTACACGCAGTACAAATTACAGCAGCTTAAGCCTTAGATCTTTTTGGCACGCTCAAAAGGTTGAAGATTGCTCCTTCAGGATGTGTCCCGTCGCTCAACGCTATCGTTCCAGTAATACGTTGGAATGTAAACTCTCTAATTCGAGTGGAAGCTTTCCAAAAACCTGCAATATCATTTGAGCTTTCAGCCGGTATGAGGTTAAGTGTCCCTTGCGGCGCTTGCGGACTTGAGCTGACAAGTGTCTCTTCAACTTTTGCTATATCTTCATCTGACAAGCTAGTGCTATATGCAATGCAATCTCCAGCCTCTCTTGTTGCATCCGCATGATGCAGTTCAAATAATATTCGCATAAGTGTCTTTGCAGTGTTAAGTCCGCGAATTTCGTCGTCATGCCTCGTCAGCTCTACGCCGCACAGTATTTTGGCATCCAACGGAGTAAAAGACGGCTCTTCTGGGGGCCGCCATAAACCAGGCTGAGTTTCTAAATGACTTATACTCATATTTTCACAATGCCGAAGTGAAATAATACGCTGGTATTCTCAAAAATCAAGAGGTTTTATTGACAGCACTATGAAAAAGCTCTATAACTAGATACATGACGGTTTTAAGCCAATTGAAGCAACTGCTCCTCCTCGGTCTTACGGGGCTGTGCTTCAACATGGTTGAAGCCTGAGCGTTTATACGCTTCCAGCACAGCCCGAGGATCAGGCTTCATCAACAGCCTGATTTTTAATTTGAGGAAGATGATACATATGGAAACGCAAGCAATTGATTTTACTGATGTGACGCTGCGCGATGGAGAGCAACAACCTAAGAAATTTGAGAATATGCCCCCCGAGGACCGTATAGAAGTCTTTGATAGTCTAGTGAATGCGGGCATACGTCGAATCGAGATTGGACATTTGGCTAACGAACATGATGCTGATTTTGCGCGACATGTCGTTTCGCATTGTGCTGAGCGAGTAGCGTCAGGTGATGAACGATATGGAGAGGTTGAGCTACAGGTATTGTTTGGCTCACAAGCACATATGATACAAGATGGTATTGATGCAATAGATGGTTTTGATAAAGATCGCGTAATTGTTCATGTGTATGACCGAGTTTCACCAGAGCTGACCGGTCTAGCGGCTGAGCCGTATTCTGCTCAAGAGTCTGCCGAACGCGTGAAGGCTGCCGCTAAAGTCGCCCTTGATGGTGGCTTTACGCGCTTTTCAATTTCTGGCGAGGGTACGGTCGATCCAACTTTAGATATTGATGACGCAGTTGATTACTACATTGACATCGCCACTTATCTGTACATTAACGGTGCCGAGACGGTAAATTTGAATATGGCCGATACCTTCGGTGCTTCGGTGATTGGCGAGTGGGGAGCAGAAGGTCTTGCATACTTTAATGAGCGCGTTAAATTGCGTGCTCCGGGGGTAGAGACAAGTGTTCATGTTCATAACGATTATGGCAGTGCTGCGGACTTTGCGGTCGCATCGTTACGGGCGGGTTTTGATCGCGTAGAAGGAACCATGATTGGCATGGGCGAGCGCACCGGCAACGTAGCCTTAGCTGACGTTATTACGCGGCTGTTAGAAGATGCACGGACAAGTATGGAGTTGCAGGAGAAATACAAGATACGTCCAACCGTTAGTAGGTTTGTGGTTCGCGAGAGTATGTGGAATTATCGCCATATAACAGAACGTGTTCGCGAGAGCTTGCATGAATGGTATGCATCATGTGTAAGCATCGGGGAAATATACGAAACCAAGGATCGTTTCGGACGCACGTCATTGGGGCATCCTGATGCATATAACTCTGGATCCGGGCCGCATGACCACGCCACACTGCAAGCAATAAAAGATCCGGTGGAGCACCCGATGTACGAGAACTATGCTCGGGTTGCACTGATTCATGCAATGATGGGTCGCCCAGAGGCAGAGCAGGTTATTTCAGTTGACCCGTCTCTGATAAAACATATCACAGTGGGCGGGCACGCCCACGGCGGGTCAACTGATAAGATCCAAAACGATGTGGTTGAGTGGGCCTCTGAAGAACGCCGTAAAGAAGCAGTAGAAATTGCTCATAGAAAGATGGAGCGCATACTGGAGACCGTAGGCGCTTGACATATTAGTGAAAAAGTAGCAATCTAGAACAGATGACTCGTAACAAAATCAGTTCAAAGATTATTAGCCCACTTCACGTGGTGTGAGTCTTAGAGCATAGAAAATTTAACGGCTCCACCGGGAGCCGTTTTTAATTTGTAAGGAGTTTTATGAAGGAATTGAGTAGCCAGGAATGCGAAGCGGGTTTGCAAGAACGAAATCAAATTAATCTGGAGGCGGTTAACGCGCACTTAGCAGCACAACAGCCTGAAGAAGCATGGAAACTTTTGCCCTCTGTCGTACGTCTTGAATTACTTGGGAAGTCTCCGTTTGGCCAGCAATGGAGCCCAAGACTTCCGGGAGTACTTGAGAGATTGACAGAAGAGGGTTCTATATCTATAATATCGCATATCGTTACCAAAGACAGCGACGGGCCAACACCTTAATAATGTCGCCGAGGTAGAAACAATTCACACTTGTCTCTATAAAGTCTTTGGATAAAACCAAGGACTTTTTTGGTCGGTAACGTTCTCAGAGGAAGCTAAGGTCGATACCACTGGGATCATGTAACTCAAAAGGAATATACATGGCACTAACTAAAGAGAAAAAGCAGCAAGTTGTCGACGAAGTCGGCGAAATGCTTAATAGCTCTAAGCTAACGGTTCTGGCATCTTATGATGGTACTGGCGTTAAGGCTTTGCAGGCGCTTCGTAAGCAAGCCCGTGAAAACGCTACCAGCGTCAAAGTCATTAAGAACCGTTTAGTTCTAAAAGCCCTATCTTCGAACGAAACGTTCAAAGATAGCGACACAAGCGCTGTCAAGGGCCAACTACTCTACGCGTTTAACAGCGAAGATGAAGTTGCTCCTGCGCAAGTACTAGCTACATTTGCCAAGACTCAAACCAGTCTGCAATTCGTAGGCGCATTTATGGCTGATGGCACCTTCATTAGTGCCGACGAAGTAAAGGCTCTGGCAAGTCTGCCGAGCAAAGCACAGCTGGTCGCTGGTATTATTAGCACCCTTAACTCACCCGTTCGCGGCGTTGTTAGCGGTTTGCAAGGTAATCTTCACGGCATATTACAGGCTTTAGAGGCTAAAGCCGCTAATTAATCGAAAGGAACAATCATGGCAGAATCAAAGGCTGACCTTAAGAAATTTGCAGAACAGCTCGTCAACCTGAGCGTTCTGGAAGTAAACGAACTCGGAACTATATTAAAGGACGAATACGGCATCGAGCCTGCAGCAGCCGCTGTAGCCGTTGCTGCTCCTGTAGCTGGTGGCGGTGACGCTGCTCCTGCTGAGGATGAAAAGAGCGAATACGACGTAGTCCTTAAAGATGCTGGTGCTCAAAAGGTAGCAGTAATCAAGGCCGTTAAGGACATTACCGGACTAGGTCTGGGTGAAGCTAAGGCTATCGTTGATGGTGCACCGAAGAATGTACTCGACAAAGCTAAGAAAGAAGATGCAGAGAACGCCAAGAAGGCTTTGGAAGAAGCTGGCGCAACTGTCGAACTTGCGTAAAATACACAAGTTCGTACATCTAAATAACCGCTGTTACTTTGACGGCGGTTATTTATTTATCCACAGTTTATTAGTTGACGTTTTGACTTCATCATCTAAACATGGTAGTTTTAGGCATAAGTGTACCTATAACAAACACTGTGAGTTGGAGCTATTAGAGAGATGGCAGACGTACCGGAGAAACAGATAAAAAGACTTCGCAGTCTCATACAAGAAGCTGAGACTAGTTTAGGCGCTGCCAAAGAATTGTTAGTAAGTCTGGTAGGTGACGATCCTACGGTAACTGCCTCAGTTGTTGATGAATCCCTCGGCAAAATCATCGAAGGAGTTTTCGATGGTCAGAATATGGTTGGTTCTGACGGCAAAACATATCCCGTACCAGCCAATTACGCCTCTAAGTCCAAGCTAGTTCAAGGTGATATCCTGAAACTAACCATCGCTGATGACGGCGCCTTTATGTATAAACAGATCGGGCCAATACCCCGCAAACAGGTTGTTGGCGTGCTAGAGCTCAAAGAAGGTCATTATTTCGTAAACGTTGGCAAGAAACAATACCGTGTGCTTCTCGCAAGTGTTACATACTTCAAAGCCAAGCCTGGCGATCAGGTTAGCGTAAATGTTCCTGAGGACGATTCAACCGCCGAATGGGCAGCGCTTGAGGCCGCTCTCTAGGTACTCACGGTGGGCAAGCCACGTATCGTTAATGTAGCGAACGCCATAACGTTACTGGGATTCGTTGTAACCGTTTACGGCGCAACGCGTATAAATACTGTTGAAGGCCTTATTATTACTGCCATAGGTCGAATAATGGATGTTATCGACGGAAGGGTCGCCAGAGCGTTACATCAAGAAAGCGTTTTTGGAGCCTTTCTGGATGCTACTTGCGACAAATTCGGCGTTCTAGCCATACTTATTGCCGAATGGCACTTTGGCATCGCCCCATGGTATATACTGCTGTCGATTCTTCTGCTCAACCTTGCAAATGCAATCAGTGCTTACATAATTACTGAAGTTAAAAAGGAGTTACATATCCCGCCGAGCCGCAACGGAAAAAATGCTATGTTCTTGCAGAATCTGGGGCTAGGTGCTTTTGCGTTAGCAAACGTAGTATCAAATCAGACAGTTTCAAACATTGTATATGGACTAGGTTTTGTGCTTGTTTTGACAGGAGTCTTCATCCTTGGACTTCCAAATACAATAGGCTACTTTAAGATTGCCTTTTCTCTTGAGAAGAAATAGACAAAGCTTCGCGCTTATGCTATAATATTGTGAATGGAACAAGATATTTTGGGTGTTTCGCCGATAGATGCGGTGCAACAACCCTATAACAATGCTGAAGATTCAATCTTTACCCGTTATACAGCAAAGATGTGGAATTATCTGGCGGAGCCTTTGGCGGAGCACGTGTTCGGCCCAATCGAGGAGAAAAATCACTTGCTAGGTGTTGTTGCGGTAAACGGTGCCCTGACAGCAATACGCATACCGCTTGAGTATAAGTTTAGCCGTTTGTATGATCGCTCTATCGAGAAGAATCATAAAGGACTTGCATATGCTGCCGTAATTGGTAAGTTCATAACCAAAGCGATTGACGGATTAGATGGGGCCGTAGCACGAAAGACAAATACGCAGACTGAATTCGGTGCAGGCTTCGACCCAGCGGTCGACTTGTACGGATCCGTAGAGGACAATGTGCTTATTCAAAAACAAGCCGAGAAATCTGGCGACACACTGACGCGTGTGTTAATGATCTCACGATTAGTATTGGATGGTGTTGTGCTTGCCGCTGGCGGAGTAGGTAATCCGGTTGCTCAGAAGTACGCAGAACACAAGGGTGTTGAGTTTGAAGAAAAGGATAAAGCCAAGGCTAATGCTATGGGTAAGTTGAAATTCGGACTTACGTTCCTTGGTGATACATTGATGTTGTGGGGTTTTGTCGACCCTGAAAAAGAATTTAACAAGAAATGTGTCAGGGTTGGACAAGCAATTACAGCCGCTTCTCTGGTTGCCGGATCTGCAAGTGTCGTTGGGTACGTAAAAGCAATCCGAAAGAAACTCAAGTCAGCCAAAGAATTTGCGCTTGCCGCCTAATCAGAATAAAACAACAGACTGGCTAGCTTCTCTCCGCTATAATACATATAACGATGGGGAAGGCTTTATATAGGAAATACCGGTCAAAGTCGCTCGGAGAAGTTGTCGGACAAGAACATGTTACGAAAACTCTTCAAAACGCCATAAAATCCGGGAAAATCAGCCATGCATATCTTTTTACGGGGCCGCGTGGGGTTGGTAAGACCAGCATCGCCCGCATCATGGCTCACGAAGTCAATCAGCTGACTTATGATGAAAATGCTGCAGCACATCTCGATATCATAGAAATCGATGCTGCTAGCAATCGCCGTATAGATGAAATCCGTGATCTTCGCGACAAGGTACATATATCGCCGACATCCGCGAAGTATAAAGTCTACATTATTGACGAAGTGCACATGCTGACAAAAGAAGCCTTTAACGCGCTTCTGAAGACGCTCGAGGAGCCGCCTGAACACGTAATTTTTATCTTAGCAACCACTGAGGCTCATAAGCTTCCAGAAACTATCGTCAGCCGCACTCAGCGCTACACATTTAAGCCCATAACTATCGATGCGACTGTAGATCATCTTAGGACTATCGCTAAAGCAGAGAAGCTTGATATCAACGATGAAGCGCTAAAACTGATAGCGGAGCATGGAGATGGTAGTATGCGCGATAGCATCAGCTTGCTTGACCAAGCTGCCAGCAATCAAAAAAAAGTTACTGTCGATGATGTCCGCCGGATGCTTGGAGTCGTACCGGAGGAAGCTCTAACTAGGCTTATCGAAACGTTATCTGACGGAGCACCGAACGACTTGCTGGAGACGTTGCGCGGATTACGAGAACAGGGCTTCCAGGCTGCATCGGTCGCCAAACAGCTTGGGCAGCTACTGCGTGATCAGCTTATCAATGGCGTCGCGAGCTTACCGTTGGACACAACTACTGCTCTGCTTCGCAGCTTATTGCAGGTGCCATCTAGCTCAAATCCAGAACGTATCCTCGAAGTTATTTTGCTCGAGGTCGTCTTAAGTAACGACCCCGTGACCGAATTGCCACAACCAAAACCGGCGGCACGAGTCGCTGAACCGTTAAAAGTAGAGATACCGGCACCAAAGCCAGCACAGCCCGAACAATCACAAGAACCTGAAAAGATTAATGAGATAAAGCCAACGGCCGCTCACAAGAAAACTTCGGGTCCATTCATAATTTCTGCATGGCCTGAAGTACTGGGATTATTAAAAAAGCGCCACAGTACGCTCTATGGTGTTCTCAGAATGTCTGTCCCCAGTTATGAAAACGATACGCTGATCCTGGCATTCCAATTCCCATTTCATAAAAAACAGATGGAAAGTGCCCAAAACCGGGAAAAACTACTAGCAACCATCAGTGAACTGACCGGTCTGCCTGGCAATATAGACTGTGTAGTAAATACCGACAATCAGATGGTCGAACCGATTCAAAGTCCAGAAACTGCTCATAAAAATGATGAAATACGCGCCATTAGCAATATCTTCGGTGGCGCCGAAGTGCTAGAATCTTAGTACCAAAGAGGGAACAATGGATCCGAAAGTAGCCACCATACCACCACAAAACACCGATGCTGAAGCCAGTTTGCTGGGTGCGCTTTTGATTGATAGTGATGCCATCGTTAAGGTTGCCGACATTGTGTCTACTGATGACTTTTATGACCCAAAACACCAGCGTATCTACGAAGCCGTCAGCCAATTATACGAAAAGCACAGCCCGATTGACGTTTTGACTCTTTCCAATCAGTTGAAAAACTCCGGGTTTATTGACTTTGTCGGTGGTGCAGCATACCTCACTGAACTGACGAATTTCGTACCGACTGCAGCACATGTCGAGCAGTATGCCGAAATCGTCGCCCAAAAAGCGCTTCGCCGTCGCCTTATAAAGGCCTCACAAGACATCATCACACTTGGCTACGATGAGAACCGCAATCTCCAAGAACTTATTGAGGAAGCTGAAACCGGCCTATTCGAGGTCAGTCAGAAACATGTCAAACAAGACATCTCAAGCCTTGAAGCGATATTAGGCGAAAGCTTCGACAGACTTGATGAACTACATAAAGACAAAGGCAAATTCCGCGGCATCGCAACCGGCTATAAAGACCTCGACAATGTCCTGGCGGGTTTGCAGCGTTCAGACCTCATCATTCTCGCGGCGCGTCCATCAATGGGCAAAACGGCTTTTGCTCTCAACATTGCGCATAATATCGCGCTTGGCGCTAAAGAACCCGTATTGCTCTTCAGTCTGGAAATGAGCAAAGAACAGCTGGTAGATCGAATGCTGGCGCGCGAGTCGGGGGTCGACGCCTGGGCGCTCCGTACTGGCAACCTAACTGATTCTGACTTCGAAAAGATTGGCCAAGCTATGGGTTCATTGTCAGAAGCACCGATTTATATCGATGATACGCCGAGCATCACTGTCAGTGAGCTCCGTACCAAGGCCCGCCGTGAAGCGCACCAGCGTAAACTCGGACTAATCATCGTAGATTATTTGCAGTTGATGAGCGGCTCTAGCCGTTTTGGTGGCGATGGTAACCGCGTCCAAGAAATCTCCGAGATTTCCAGAGGCTTGAAGGGGATCGCACGCGAGCTCAATGTACCGCTCATTGCCCTCAGTCAGCTCAGTCGTTCTGTTGAAAGTCGAAGCCCACAAATCCCGCAACTGGCAGACTTGCGTGAATCAGGTTCTATAGAGCAGGATGCTGATGTAGTGGCCTTTATCTACCGTGAGGAATATTACAACCCACAATCAGACCGCAAAAACATTACTGATATTTTCATCAAAAAACATCGAAATGGCCCTACCGGTGGTGTAGAGCTATACTTTGATAAAGAAAAACAGCGTTTCAACAGTCTAGACAGCAAACACAGTCAACCGTTCGCAGATTAGACGTTCACAAGTGATATACTACATATAATTCTTATGAAAATCGACCAGAGGTTGGGGTTATTTCTAGAAAAAGCGTGGCGGCCGTTACTTGATTGGCTGATCGTCATTTTGGCTGTCGCAGGTCTGTTGTTATATCACCTATTTACACTGCTACCTTATCCAAGCACTGCTGAATCACTCAGCAAATTGGCCGCCTCAAATTTTCATACTATCGAAGCGAATCCATTATTCCTGCCGTATAAGCTAGTCCAATATTTGTTCATTGTCTCAGGACATGATTCGCTGGTTTATATGCGGCTGGTCAGTGTTATTTTTGCGGCTGGGGCCGTCGCCTTGATGTACTACGTGCTCAAGCAATGGCACACATCCCGCATTGCGCTAATGGGTATGTTTTTATTCGCATCTAGCAGCTGGTTTTTGGTATATGCTCGCACTGCGTCACCTACAATCATGTATGTGTCACTGATTGCAGTTTTGGCTTATGGAGCGTGGGCGAGAAAGACCAAACGCGCAGCTATGGCGCTATTGCTGGGCGCGATTATCGCTGCCAGCCTAATGTATATACCCGGACTCATCTGGTTCGTGATTGGTGCAGTGATTTGGCAACGACAACAGATAAGTATTTATGCAAAAAAGGCAGCCAAAACATTGCCTTTAGCTGTCACATTGTTTGTTGTCTTGCTGGTACCGCTGGTAATAGCACTGGCCCAACATCCTGAGCTAATAAAACAACTTTTCGGCTTACCGACGACGATTACCTCGCATCTGCCGTTGGACTTCGTTAAGAACATCGTTCATAGCGCGAATCGATTGTTGCTACACGGGCCGACGGATGCATCGGGTGGTGTCGTAGGAATCGCGCTACTTGATGCGTTCATCATCATGATGGGTTTGTTAGGCGTGTATGCCTATATATTTCGACGTAAATTGGACCGAGCAAAGATGCTGGGAGGAATGTTGGTTATCGGTACGATTCTTGCGTGTTTAGGCGGACCAGTTAACCTACTGGTCATTATGCCTATCATTTATATCATTGCAGCTGCTGGTATCGCATTTTTATTACAGCAATGGCTGACGGTTTTTCCGCGCAATCCTCTAGCGCGGAGTATCGGTGTTGTGCTCATTGTACTACTTGTCGCAGTAACCAGTGCGTATCACATCAAGCGCTATTTTGTGGTCTGGCCGCGGACGGTTGAAACCCGCCAAGTATTCAAACCCTCAAATAAGCTATAATTTGAT
>Ga0265327_10002751_pt1 | contig 17880 bp, 7 predicted proteins | sample 41621metaG_FD_202089 | JGI IMG/M metagenome (GOLD analysis project Ga0265327, IMG submission 202089) | Rhizosphere microbial communities from Carex aquatilis grown in University of Washington, Seatle, WA, United States - 4-16-21 metaG | ecosystem: Host-associated > Plants > Roots > Rhizosphere >... | reverse complement strand
CATCGATCGCGGCCGTCGCGTCGTGGGGATTCCTGCGGCGAAACGAATGGTCCACGAGGCCGGCGTGTCCGGGGTGCGCGCTCCTCCTCGGGCAGCGGCCAAGTCCCGCCTCAGTGCGGCTTCGCGCCGAGGGCGCGGGTTGACTCGCGGATCACGAGTGCGGCCGGCATCTCGTTGTGCATGATTCGCCGCGCCAGCGCGGGAGTGTGCACCGCCTCAACCACGAGGCCGACCGCCCGCTCCGCGAGATCCGCCAGCGGTTGGCGGATCGTGGTGAGGGTCGGCCGGCACGCGACAGCCCAGGGACCGTCGTCGAAGCCGACGACGGACAGGTCTTCCGGGCAGCGGACGCCGGCGGCGCGGGCGGCGTCAATCACGCCGAAGGAAATTTCGTCATTCGCGCAGCACAGGGCGGTTGGCGGCTCCTTGGCGCCAAAGATGGCGGCGAACCCCGCGCGCCCGGTGTCGTGCGAGAACGGGCCCTCGAAAATCCACTCCGGCCGGATCGTCGCGCCGCCCTTTTGCAGCACCTCGAGGTAGCCGCGATGCCGCTCGTACGCGTCGCGCGAGGCGGAGGGTCCCAGCACGAGGCCGACGTGGCGGTGACCGAGCTGGCGCAGCAGGCTCGCGGCGGACTTGGCTCCGGTGAAGTTGTCGACGCCGATCACGTGCACGCCCAATTCGCGCACGTCCAGCATCGGCGGCAAAGCCGACTTGGTCAGGACCAGGGGGCGGCGGTAGTCGCGCAGGTGGGCGAGGTCCTCGAGCGTGAATGGCTCGCCGAGGTAGATGATGCCCGAAGTCTCCAGGCTGAAATGCTGCAGCGTCTGCCGGAGGCTCTGGTCCGGGGTGCGGCGCAGCGTGCTGATATGCACGTCCCAGTTGCGCGCGGCGGCGGCGTGGAGGATACACGAGAGGAAACGCCCGTAGTACTCGGAATAGAAAATGTTCTCGTCGTGCGGCACGACCACCGTGAGCGAGGCGCTGCCTCCGTGGCGGATGATGCGGGCTCCGACATTGGGCGTGAAGTGCAGGGCGTCCGCGAGGTCGAGAATCTGTTTGCGGCGCTCAGCCTTGACGAGGTGCGCCGTCTCGGGACGCAGGGCCCTCGAAACGGTCGAGGCCGACACGCCGATCCGCTGTGCGATCTGCACGATGCCCGCGCGGCTCGGGGGTGGGGAATTGGGGTCCTGAAAAGCCATCGGACAACCAGATTACCGGGATTTGGGCCGGCCTACAAGCAAGCTTCTGCAAATGTTTTCAGCGATTTCTGCAAATCGTATGCCCTGATTTCTCACTCGGGCGATCGCCGGTGTTGCAGCAACCAGTCATAAAATTTCGGGTCGGCGTAAACGTCGTTCCAGACGTCGTGCCCGCGGTCGGGATTGATGGTTAGCTTAACGTCTTTGGCGCCGCCTTTTACGAGGAGTTCGACCACCCGGGTCGCCTCGCCCACCGGCACGACGTCGTCCTTGGCGCCGTGAAAAACCCAGATGCCGAGGCGGCGCAGCGCGGCGGCGTGCTGGGCGGTGCCATCTTCCGCGTTGAGGGCGTCCAGCAGGTTGGCGCCGCCGGAAATGGGGGCCACCGCCGCGAACCGATCGGCGTGGCGGAGCGCGAGGCTCCAGGCACCGTATCCGCCCATGCTGAGTCCGGTCAGATAAACCCGGTCCGGATCGACGCGATAGCTGGCGAGGACAGTGTCGAGGAGCGCGAGAACCCGGTCGTCCTCCCAGGCCAGTCCCTCGTCGGGGCATTGCGGTGACACCACGATGAAACCTTCGGCGAGAATCCCGGCGGCGGTGGCCTCGACAGCGTTGAGGGCGGCACCCGGGCGCAGGAGTTTTGGCGGGCCGTTCACGGCGACCCGTTGCACATCGGCGCCCGACTCTCCGGAGCCGTGCAGGAAAAGCAGGAGCGGCCAGCGACGCTCACCGGACCGCTCGTAGCCGCGTGGCAACGAAAGCAGGGCCTCGTAGCCGGCCGTCCTGGTGATTGTTTGCTGGAGCGTGACGGCCTTCGGTGCGGGGACCGCGTCGGCCGCCGACATGCTCGGGAGCAGCCCAACGCAGGACACGAGGAGCAAAAGTTGAAAGGTGTTTTTCATGGTTTATGTTGGAGGGCGGAGTCTCTGATCCCCGCCTGCCAGTCCCGGCGATAAGTTGCCGAGGCCGGATGTGCAGTGGTCGCTGTTTTCACGGCGCTGAGAGGCTCAGCAATTTCGGCGGGGGTTGGGCAAACGCCTGTGTGGTCTCGCGCCCGTCAGGCCAGCGAACCCGCAGCCGCACCGGCTGGGCGGCGTCCGGGTAACCGAAGAAGACCGTCGCGCTTGATTGCGAAAAATATCCCGAGCCGGCGCTGACCTCCGCGGTTTGGGTCGAACCGTCGGCGAGTTGGAGCGTGAGGCGGGCGCCGACGGCGGCGGGATTGCCGGGCCGGCCGCGAAGGGCCACGCCGAAGCTATGACGGCCGGCCGGGCCGCGGATCAGGAAGGTCAGCGGTGAGTCGTTGTTGCGGGTCACAAAGGCATCGGGCCATCCGTCCTGGTTCAGATCGGCGACGGCCAGTGCGCGGGCGTCGCCGGGCACGATAAATCCGCTTTCGGCCGGAGGCACCGGCGTGAAGCCGCCCGCGCCATCGCCGCGCAACAGCCAGCCAAGTCCGCCGTCGAAGCGGCCGGTCTCGGGCACCGGCGCATAGGAGTTGCCGACGAGCAGGATGTCGGTGCGGCCGTCGCCGTCGAAATCCCCGACCGCGATGCCGTGGACCGGCGCGATTTGGGCGAGGCGCGGCAGCGGGACGAAGCGGTAGGTGCCGTCACGCTGCGAGAGAAAAACTCCGCTGCGAAATTCGGCGGCCGTGTACTTGGTCGCGGCTGCCAGGGTGGCGGCGGGGAACACCTCCTCAAGGGTGGCGCGGGCGTAGGACTCAGCCGTGGGAAAGCGGCGTCCGAGCGAAGGGTACGCCCGCACCAACAGATCGCGGGGGCGCAGCGGATACCATTTGCCGTCCTCGGCCTGTGCCTCGACGAGCTGCGGGGCGGCGCCGATGAGCGCGACGTCGGCATAGAGCACGGCCGGCTCGGGCGCCGAGGCACGATAGCGGGTGTTGAGGCCGATGTTGCCGACCACGAAGTCCGGCCGGCCGTCGCCATTGAAATCCGCCGCCGCCAGCGAACGCCACCAACCGTTGCCCGCGGAGCCGAAGCCGAGCTTGTCCGTGACGTCCTCAAAATGTTTGCCGCCCACGTTGCGATAACACGCGACCGGACCCCAGTCGTACGCGACCAGCAGGTCGGGCCAGCCGTCGCCGTCAACGTCGCTCCAAAGCGCGGCGGCGACCATGCCCCGCGCGGCGAGGGCGGGGGCCAGCTCGGCAGTGACGTCGGCGTACCGCCCGTCGCGCCAGGCGAGCAGCGCGCTGCGCGGCGGCTGCGGGTACCGGCCGGGCACGACGCGCCCGCCGACAAAGATGCCGAGTCGGCCGCTATGCTCGAAGTCGGCGGCGGCGACGGCCCCGACGCTGATCGGGAGCGGCGGCAGCAGGTCGGCCGGGGCGGCGGTGAACCGGCCGTGGCCGTCATTGAGCAGCAGGTGCGGCTGGTAGGCGGGTGAACCGGCCGGGGCCGCGACGCCGGCCTTGGTGACCAGCAGGTCCAGGTCGCCATCCGCGTCGGCATCGAACGCGAGGATGGGCCCGTCGGCGACCGCCATGTTTTCCCTAAAAAGGTTCGAACCGTAGGCCATGAACAGGCCGCTGCCGAGGCCGGAGAAAAGCTGACCGGACTCGCCGGCCACTCCGCCCAACGCCAGGTCATCCTCCCCATCGCCATCGAGGTCGGCGAAAGCAGCCGCCGGTCCCGGCCGGTTGAGGCGGAAAGGCAGCAGCGGCTGCCGGCTCAGTTCGTCAGACGGCAGCTCGTGGTTCGGGGCTTCGAGGTGTGCGGACTCGCCGGCTTCGGAAAACAACGGAATCGGGGGAGTCGGCGGACGTTCGGTCGCGGTGTCGGCGGGTTCGGTGAGGGTATAGCGCCGGTCGGCCGCGAGATTGCTGAACGCCTGGCGGCGACCGCTGGGCCAGTCGACGGTCAGGCTTTGGATGACCGTGTGGTGGCCGAGGCCGAAGTGCACGATGGGCTCGCTGGTGGACAGGTAGCCGCGCGCGAGGGTGAGCGTGCGCACCTGCGGGCCATCGGCGGTCACGATTCGGACGGTGGCGCCGACTCCGAAGCGGTTGGACACGGTGCCCGTCGGCGGGCTTGGGGCCGTGAGCGGAGTTGCCCGGCCCCGCAGGTCGAACACGACCGCGTGGCCGGTGTCGGCGTCATTGCGGCACACGGTGGGCTCGCCTTCGTAGTTGGCGAAGACCAGGTCGAGGTCGCCATCGCCGTCGAGATCGCCGAACGCCGCGCCAAAGGAGACGCCGAGGTGATCGAGGCCCCAGGCCGCGCTGACGTTCTCGAAGCGCAGGTCGCCCAGGTTTCGGAAAGCCAGGTGCCGTTCGGCCAACGGTGGACTCGCCTTCATGATTCCGATCCGCTCGGCCTCGCTGCCGGCAGTCATCGACCTTTGCACAAGGTCGGAATTGTGAAACTCCCGCACCATACCGTTGGTGAAATAGGCGTCGAGCCGCCCGTCGAGATCGAGGTCCTCGAGGCGGACGCCAAAGGTCCAGTCGGTCGCCTGCAGGCCGGCCAGGCGGGCGGCCTCGAGCGCGCGGCCGGTGCCGGTGCCGAGGAAAAGCGCGCTTTGCATGTACTGGGGCGCCGCGTGGGGATACAGCTGGTCGTCGGGGAGAAAGCCCCGGAGTTTCGCCATCCCGCGATGGTCTTTGGAGCGCGTCGTGGCCGCCATGTCGGCGACGAAAAAGTCGGGATGACCGTCGTTGTTCAGGTCGCCGACGTCGGAGCCCATCGAAAAATGGGGAGTGTGGGGGACGACAGCGGAGAGCACGTCAGTGAACGTGCCATCGCGGTTGTTGTGGTACAGTCGATCGGGCTCCTTGAAATCATTCGCGACATAGAGGTCGGGCCAGCCGTCCTCATCGTAGTCCCACCACGTGGCCGAATGGCTCTGTGACTCGCCGGATATCCCGGCCCGATCGGTTACGTTTGTGAAGGTCCCGTCGCGGTTGTTGTGAAAAAGATAGCCGCGCTGACCATTGGGGTGCGCGGCGTGGTCCAGCAGGTTGGTCGCGATGTACACGTCGAGCCAGCCGTCGCGGTCGTAGTCGCTGAAGGCCGCCATGACGGACGAGTCGGTGACATCGAGGCCGGCGGCGTGGGCCATCTCCCGAAAGGTCCCGTCGCCCTGGTTGATGTAGAGGAGATTCGGCGCGCCAAAGCGGCAGACATAGATGTCGAGGCGACCGTCATTGTTCACGTCGGCGAAGGCGACGCCCTGCTTCCAGGCGCCGGTGGGGCCGGCGACGCCGGCCTTTTCGGTGACGTCCTCGAATTTCCAGCCGCCGAGATTGCGAAAAAGGTGGTTCGGGCCGGTTTTGCTCACGACGAAGACATCGGGCCGGCCGTCCCCGTCGTAGTCGCCGATCGCCACGCCGGTGCCGATCGAGCCGGAATTGAATTCGTGGTAGAGCTGGGCCCACATCGCCGGATCGTCGTAGGCGTTGAAGGCCTTCAGGCCGGTCAGTTCCGGCGGCAGGGTCGTGAAGAGGGTGGGGCCGCGCGGGCCGGACCGCGCGGCCAGGGGCACTGAGGGTGGAGCGTCCGGCGAGGCAGCCTGGGCCGCGAATCCGGAGGCGAGGCCCATGGCGGCGATCAGGCCGAGGCGGAGGCCGCCGGTCAGTTGTCGGTTGTTCAAGAGGTTCAGCAAAGCGAACAGAGTACGAAAAATGAAACGAAACGGAGTCGAATGCGGAGCGCCTTCATGTTCTGAGACGGCAACGCCGGGATGGCCAGCCGAAGGTTTGCGGGTTGTCGAGAGTGTCTAAGAAGCCAATTGAAGCCCACCTCCGAACTAAAAGGTATCGCAGGCTCCTCCCTCCCAAACAGGAGGTATCGATTCGCGGACGGCCCGGCGGCGCGAAGTGCGTTCGCCTTCGCGGTCCGTCCCCACAACTGGCGCGCAGCGAACTTAAAAAAAGCCATCCGGCCTTGGAGGGCCGGATGGCAGGAGAGAAGCAGCAGGCATCAGCGGTCCGAAGCCTGCGAATGGAGGTTGGCTTAGAACTCCACGGCGACCGTGAAGGTCATCTTGCGCGACGGGATGAAGTTGTAGTCCATCGCCTGCGTGCCGTTGTAGTTCTGGAAGACCAGCGTCTTGTTGCCGAACAGGTTGTCGACGTTGAGCGCGAAGCGGGTCTGGAGCTTATGATCCAGCGCATTCACGTGCATCGTGTAGGCCAGGAGCAGGGACTCGGTCGTATAGGCGGTCGTCCGATTCACCTGGTCGATCTGGCGCGCACCCGTCTCGGTCGCACCGAAACCGATGTCGAGACCCTTGAGCATGTCCTCATTGAAGCTATACGTCGCGAAGGCATTCCACTGGGACTTCACCACACTACCGGCGAGGGTCGGGACGGCCCAGATCGTGTAGTTGTGCTGGGCCGTGGCGAGGTCCGAGGCCAGTTTGGCCGCGGCGGCCGAACCGCCGGAGGCGGCCGCCTGCCATTCAGCCAAATGCTGATTGAAGTAGGCCAGGCCGTCGATGCCGTCGTTGGTCCGTTCGCCCTTCGGGGCGGCGTAGTGGAGCTGCAGGCGGATGTTCTTGGTCGGATTGGCGACCAACTCGAACTCGAAGCCCGTGTACTTCACGTCGTAGATCGTGTTGTACTGCATCTGCGCCGTGAGGCCGTTGATCTGACCCGCAGGCCCGATGTCACGCGCTGCGCCGCCGGCCGTCAGGTAATCGTTCCAAATGCCTTGGAAGTCGGGATTGTCGCCGCCGATCACGTCGGTTGCGGTGTCCTTGTACCAGGTCATCTGGGCGTAATACTTGCCGTCCTTGGTGGAGACGCGCAGGCCCGCGTTCTCGCCCTTGCCGAACGACGCGCCGCGCAGGTTGCCGAACAGGCTGGGAGCCAAACCGCCGGCCGCCGGCGTGTAGTTGGTGGAGAGATTGGCGAAGAGGCCGAGCCAGTCGGCGCCCGGGATGAAGCCAACCACGCCGATGGAGTGGGTGTTGCCCGCTCCGCTGCCGGTCACCGGAGTGTTGCTCGGACCGCGCAGGCCGATCTTGGTGACGTCGTAGGTATCGCGGCGGAGGCCGAGGGTGATGTTCAGATTGTCATCCCAAAGCCGCGTCTGGGAGTAGGCGCCGCCGTACTTGACGGTCTGCTTGGAGTTGAAGTCATACCAGTTGAACGGCATCGCATTGTAGATGACGTCGGAGGGAACGTTGAAGGCCGCCTGCGGATTGTTCCAGTAGATGCGTCCCCAGACCATGTCCCGGGTCCAGTTGTTGGAATTCCAGTTGGCTTGGGTCGGGTCGCCGCCGACCCAGTCGGCGTTGTACTGCCGGGCATCGTATTCGGTGACCTGTTCGCCGGCGGACACGCTGAACACCTGCTTCACCGGAACGTTCCACAGGGTGGTGTCCTTGTGATACGTGAACTGGCCGCGGACCTCGTTCACCCAGTGGTTCTGAACCTGCTTGTCGAGGAAGAAGTCCGAGTACAGCTGTTTGAAGTTTGGATTCGCCGAGCCGTTGGGCAGTTGCTGATTGAGGTCGTATTGCACGTTACTGGCACCCTCAAAGTTGATCGAGTACTGCCGGTCGACGTAACGGTAACCCGAGACCTCAAAATCCATGTCTTCGTTGATCTTTTGATCGTACGTCAGCGTCAAATTCATGTCCTCGGGCCGCACATAGCCGTCCTTCGGGGACACCGTGAAGTCCCGGCTGGGCAGCGCCATGATCGTGGTGCCACCGGTCGGGGCGTAGCTGAACGAGTCGGGCCGAAGGTAGGCGCCCCAGGCGATGTTGTTCGTGCCCATCGAGCGCACGCCACCGGCCCAGTTCACCACGGTGCCGCTGCCGGCAACCAATACATTGTAGGGATTCAGGCCCCAGTCCGACATGCCGTTCACACCGGGCGCGCCCGATCCGCCCTGCGGATTGGCTCCGAGTCCGGGAATGACTGCGCCCCAGGTCGCGGCGCTGGTCGTGCCGTTCCAGAGGGAGGCATTGTCCTGGTAGGTTGCGCCGTAGATCGCCTTCTTTTCCTTCCAGCCTTCGATCTCGAAGCGAAGGTGGGAGTTGTCGTGGTTGAACTTGTAGTCGCCCGCGAGCGTCGCCCCAAGCTTGTTGTGGAAATCGCCGTCGCGGAAACCCTTTTCGTTGGCCACCACGGCATTCAACCGCAGCGCGAGATTTCCGACGGCTTCGTTCACGTCGATCGTGCCCCGATAGCCACCGTAGCTGTCGTAGCTGGCAGCGACATGGTCGAAGTTCTTGTCGAACCGCGCCTGCTTGGTGTACACGTTTTCGGAGCCGCCGATGTCACCGATGCCGAACAGGATTGAGTTCGGGCCCTGGTCGAATTCGACGCGATCGATGTTGTAGGTGTCCAGGATCGTATAGATCGGGAAGTAATTCTTGTTTGGAGGATTGCCGCCCTGCACGGTCATGCCGCCACGGGTGCTGATCGACCAATAGTTGAACACGCCGCCACCGGAGCCGCCGGCGAAACCGTTACGATCCGAGGTGGGAACGGTGTTGAGTGACCATTTCAGGAGGTCGCTCGTGTTGGTCAGGGCCAAGTCGTTGATGAATTGCCCGGTGATCGAGGACATCGGTGCCGGCGTCACCCGAATCGGTGAAGCCTGGCGCCCACCGGCGAGTGAGTCGGTGGCGATATAGCCGTTGTCCTTAGTGGTATCGACCGTGAACGTATCCAACACCACCACGTTCTGATTGGAGGTATCGGCCGCGGGGGTCGTGGTCTGGGCCTTCGACGAGGCTCCCAGGCCGAGCGTCAGCATAAGGGCCAACGCGTATCTGCTTGTTTGTCGGGTTTGCATTTTGTTGGGGTTCGAGGGGAATCGATCAATCCGCGCGGATTTCTCGCGGGCGCGAATCAGATCGGGGTGTTTGGGTAGACGGGCAGCGATCAAGTCGACCGATGTCGACTGTCTGGCGAAAGTATTGATGACAACCTTGTCATTGCAATCCTGAAATGTGCGGGGCTCGTTTTTATGCCTGCTGCAGGTCGGCCACCGGAGTCGGAAAAGGCGATGGGTCCCGCCAGGAGAATCCAAGGGATCTTCAGGGTGGCGCGGCGATCGGCAGTTCATCTGGATTCGGGCAATTTCAACTGGATTCGCATTTGGGGTTGGCAGGCTTCGACACCCAAAAGGAATGTGTCGTTCCGGAACCTGCGCCGAACTCGGTCGAGGCAGGGCCACGGCACACGTATCGAGCTGATTGACATGCCGTTTCCGCGCTTGGCTCCAGCCCGTGGCGTCGCGAGCCCACCGCGGTGGGCCCGGTTGGGATTCGGTTCGAATACAGCCAAGGGCCGCCGCGGCCGTCAAGGTGCCCGGAGTCGGTGAAAGCGACAACAATCTGCAAATGTTATCACGGCCTTGGTTGCCCGGGTCGGCCCCCTGCATTCGAGGGGTCGACGGTCGAGTGTCGATGGGCCAACCCAAACGGTGCGGCGAGTGGCCACGATTCAATTGTCATTCCGGCCCGGTCGCGGGGTGCCCGCACCCGGCGCGGAAGGCAAGCCAGCTCCTGCTTGCCGCCAACGCATTACTCACCGGCGTGGAGGAGCGTGTTTACACGCGACCGATCCGTGTCGCTTGCAAGCAAGCTCCTGCCCCCAAGCTCGCTGGAGGCGGGATGCCCTCACCCCGCAAGGCACTGCCGGCGATCCCGCCGTCGCAGGATCGCTCCGCGGCGGGCCTACTTCTTCGCATCCGGGTCCGGCGTGAAGCCGATTGCCTTGAGCGCGGGCTGGATCTCCGGGTTGGCCATGAACTTTTTCCAGACAAGTCCGGTGCGGTAGTTTTCGATCATCACCACGATCGGCGCCTGGTTCAACGCCATGTAGTCTTCGTCGAAGTTGTTTTCCGTCTCGTTGAAGCCGTCATGGAAGCCATAGGCGCCCCACGTCTTGGCGCCCAGGTCGCGATAGAAATGTTTCAGCGCGGACATTGATTCCTCCGGCGTGTACGGCATCGAGGAAAGCGAGGCCATGACGTTGATCGTGCCGTTGTCATCGCGCGGCAGCGGTCGGCCGCCGCCGGCGTTGACACCCGCGGAGCGGCCCCAGCAATCGGGCCCGTAGCCGACGAATTTCAGCGGGTTCTCCATGCAGTAGGCGCGGTTGATGAGCGCGATGGCGCGGTTGTTGTTGAAATAATTCGTGTAACGGTCGCGAAGGCCGCGCGGATCAAAGCCCATGAACGAGAAATGGGTGAAGAACAGGTCGGAACCGTTGCCCTCGCCGACCTCGAGCTTGATCCCATAGTAGGTGTTGCCGTTGAGGTAGTGGTCGCCGTCCGTGGTCCGGCTCCAGCCATGCCGGTATTGCCGGTTGCGCTCCGACTGGCCGGCCCAACCGGTGTGGTACAGGCTGGCGGGGACCGGATGGGTCGGCGACGCGATCGCCAGCAGGTAGATGATCATCGTCTCGTTCCAACCGATGAGCGGGTGGTGGATATGGAAGCCGTAATCCGGGGACCAATGCCAATAGAGCACGTCGCTGTCGGGCTTCTGGCGGTACCAGTCCCATTCCACCTCGCGCCAGAGGCGGGTGGCGGTGTCGCGGATCTCGCGCTCGGCGGCGTCGTCACGGTCGAAATACTGCCGCGCGGCGAGCAGGCCCTGGATGACAAACGCGGTCTCCACGAGGTCGCCGCCGTTGTCGTACTTGCCGAAGTACGGCCGGACCTTGCCGGTGCGCCCGTCGAGAAAATGCGCCCACACGCCGTGGAAGCGGTCGGCCTTGGCCAGGAACCGGCAGATCTTCAGCATGCGCGCGGCCCCCTGGTCGCGGGTGACGAACTGCCGGTCGGTCGCCACCAGCAGCGCCATGATGCCGAAGCCGTTTCCACCGGCGGCGATCAGGTTCTCGTCGCCCGGCGTGATTTCCGGCGCCATGCCTGCGTTGGGATGCCCGGCCTCCCAGTAATAGCGGAAACAACCCTCCTGCACCATGTCGAGCAGCGCGTCGTCCGTCAGCGCCTGCGTGGTGGCAGCCACGGACGGCGCCGAGAGCGGCGATTCGTTGCCGGCCATGTCGAGGGCGCTGACCTTGTAAACCGCGGCGTGGCCCGGCTGGCCCGTGAAATCCTCGAAACGCGTCCAGGCGTTCCGCTGCGTGCCGACGGGGATGAACTCCCCGCCGTCCAACGAGCGGTAGATGCGATACGACAGCACATCGGGCGACGGGCTGCGCTGCCAACTCACGTCAAAGTGCCGCTCATAGGCTTTCGCCGCGAGGCCGGTCGGGGCGGAGGGTGGCTTGGTGTCGGCCTCGCCATCCTTGATGATCATGAAATCATCGAGATACAGCGTGTGCTCGATTCCGTCATCGAGACCCTGCGTGAACGTGATGCTGGCGGTGTGGCCCAGGCGGAATTCGTTGTCGTCGGTCCCGTTGTAAAGCGTGTCCGGCTTGCCGAAGGAAAGCTTGATCCGCACCCACTTCCCGGCGGGGATGCTTCCGCCCTCCTTGACCAGCAGCAGCGCGGGCGTGCCGCCTTGTTCGCGGTCCTGAAGGAACACCCGCGGGGAGTTTGCGGCGGTGATTTCCGAGTCGGACCAGCACCAGAAGGCGAGCGTGTCGCCTTCCCGCTCAAATTTTCGCCAGTCGCGGTCCCGGTCTTTCAGCATCATCTGCCAGTCGCCGCCCTTGCCGGAACGCCACTGCAGCCGCAGCGAATTGGGCGGGCTGACGAAATGGTCGGTCGCAACGGGAAACCGCCCGTCGGTCACCGCGAGCGTGCTCGGCGGCACGATGTACGCTCCGCTGTGCGCATAGCCGCCGCCGGCCGGGCTGTTGTCGAAAATGACGTGTTGGTCATAGCTCGGCGCGGCGGCCGCCGCGAAGTTGACCAGAGCGGCGAACAGGGCTGCGGCCGGGAGGAAAGATGCCGGGATTCTCGGATACATGGAGCTGGGGTGGGTTGAATTTGTCAGGGGCCGGCCACGCGGCGCGGCGGACGCTGCGATCGGGGCGGAAAAAGAGGGTAACGCGCGTGTCAGTTTGGAGTGCGCCGCCCGAAGTCGTCGCCACAAACGACGGCGCCGGAGCTGTCCGGCGACGCACAGGGGTAGAGTCGGCAACGATTCTTTTTAGTTGCAATGCAAATGTTGTCAAAAGGAGACTTTGCGGCTCCTTACCCCTTAATTTCCCGGCTTCGACCGGTCGCAGCCCGGGCATCCCGTCGCATGAAACTCCTTCGCCTCAAGGCACCGTCGTTCAAATTTGTTTCACTCTGCAATGGCCTCGTCCTGGCGGTGGCGGCCCAGGCGGCCGCCGGCCTCCCGCCCGCCCCGGGGCCGAACTTTGCCTCCCCACAGATCGAGGCGCGCGTCGACGCGCTGCTGGTCCAGATGACCCTCGAGGAGAAGGTCGGCCAGTTGAACCAGCTTTCGTCGGGCAATGTCACCGGACCCGAGCAAAGCGTCGGGAACAGCGGCGACCTCATCAAGCAGGGCTTCGTCGGCAGCATCCTCAACTCGACCAAGGCTGCCGAGACCAACGCCCTGCAGAAATCCGCGGTCGAAGGCTCGCGCCTGCACATCCCGATCCTCTTCGGCCTCGATGTGATTCACGGTTTTCGCACGCTTTTCCCGATCCCGCTGGGGCTGTCGGCGAGCTGGGATCCCGCCCTCGTCGAACAGACCGCCCGCTTCGCCGCGCAGGAGGCCTCGCGCCAGGGCGTCCGGTGGACTTTCTCCCCGATGATCGACATCGCGCGCGATGCCCGCTGGGGACGCATCGCCGAGGGGGCGGGCGAGGACCCCTATCTGGGATCGGCCTTCGCCCGGGCCTATGTCCGCGGCTATCAGGGGCGCGACCTGGCGGACCCCGCCTCCGTCCTCGCCTGCGCCAAGCATTTCGTGGGTTACGGCGCTGCCGAAGGCGGGCGCGACTACAACACCACCGAGATCTCGGAGCGGACACTGCGCGATGTCTACCTGCCGCCGTTCCACGCGGCGGTGGATGAGGGCGTGGGCACGCTCATGTCGGCCTTCAACTCGCTGAACGGCGTGCCCGCCAGCGCGAACGCCTTCACCCTCACCGAAGTCCTGCGCCACGAGTGGAAATTCCGCGGCTTCGTCGACAGCGACTGGACCGCGGTCCAGGAAATCATGGTGCACGGCGTGGCCGACGACAACCCGACGGCCGCCCGCAAGAGCTTTCTCGCCGGCGTCGACATGGACATGCAGAGCAACCTCTACCTGCCGTACCTCCCGGCTTTGGTTCGTTCCGGCCAGGTCCCGATGGAGCGGCTCGATGCCGCCGTTCGCGGCATCCTCCGCGTCAAGTTCGCCCTCGGCCTCTTCGATCATCCCTATGTGAAGGAAAGCCCCGAGGCGAAGCCGGCGGACAATCCGGACGGAATCGCGCTGGCCCGGCGGGCCGCCGAGGAGTCTTTTGTCCTGCTGGAAAACCGGCCCGTGGCCGGTGCGCCCCTGCTGCCCCTGGCCGCCGCGCCCGGCCGAAAGATCGCCCTGCTCGGTCCACTCGCGGACAGCGCTGGCGACATGCTCGGCTGCTGGACGGGCGTGGCCGACCCGAAGGACGCCGTGACGCTGAAGACGGCGCTGGCGGAGCGCGCGGCGCGCGACGGCATGACGCTTTCCGTGGCCGAGGGCACGGGCCTCGCGGGTGCCAGCGATTCAGGATTTGCCGCGGCGATCGCGCTGGCGAAGAAGGCGGACGTGGTTGTGCTGGCGTTGGGCGAGAGCGGCCGGAGTTCCGGCGAGGCCTCGGCCCGGTCCACGCTCGATCTGCCGGGCAACCAGCAGCAGTTCCTCGAGGCGGTGGTGGCGACCGGCAAGCCCGTTGTCCTCGTCCTTTTCAGCGGACGTCCGCTGGCGATCGCGTGGGCGTCGCAACACGTTCCCGCGATCCTGCAATCGTGGTTTCCGGGGCTGCAGGCGGGGCCGGCGCTGGTGCGGACCCTCTTCGGCGACGCCAGTCCGGCGGGTCGGCTGACGGTCTCGATGCCCCGGTCGATCGGCCAGGTGCCGATCTACTACAACACGCTGAACACCGGACGGCCGCGGAGCGATCCGATCGGCATGGATGGCCGCAAGCCCGACCCGTATTATGTGACCGGTTATCTCGACGAAAAGAACACGGCGCTTTATCCCTTCGGCCACGGCCTGACCTACACCACCTTCGCCTATTCCGCGGCGTCGGTGAGCGCGACGTCGATCAGTGCGCAACAGATCAACCAGGCGGGGGCGGCGTTGACGGTGAGCGCGGAGGTGCACAACACCGGAAAACGCGCCGGCATCGAAACGGTGCAGCTCTACATCCGCCTCCGCGGCACCAGCGTCGCCCGACCCCAGCGCGAGCTGAAGGGCTTCGAGCGCGTGCCACTGGCGCCCGGCGAGAGCCGGCGCGTCGAGTTCAAGCTTGGGCGCGACGAACTCGCCTTCTGGAACCTCGAGATGAAGGACGTGGCGGAGGCTGGCTCGCTCTATGTCTGGGTTGCCCCGGACAGCGCGCACGGCGAACCTGTCAAGGTCGAGATCACGGAGTAGGGCGTGACCCCTGGAACTGTCGGCGGTGGGTGGAAACCGCCATTGCGGTCGGGGCCGTTGTCGCCAACGGCCTTCGGGCTCGGCGATTGGTGACCGATGGGGACATCGGTCCCCACCCAGGTGCGAACGCGCATCTCGTCATCGGCGGGAGACGCCGCGACCCCGCTGCGCATGGATGCGCACCGCCTGATGACGTCCGCGAGCCTCGTCGCCGGCGCCATTAAAATCGTTGTTGGTCGGTGTTCCCAGGTATTTGCAGGCCTGATGGTTCCGGCTCCGCGAATACGCAGTGAAAAAGCCCGTTCGGCGGGTTTTAGGATTGAAATGACAACAGTTGCAGTGTTTAGCAGGACGTCTTCCCCCGCCTCCAGCCGCTTCGGCCGCCGCTGGGAGCCAACCCAAGCCTGCCCTCCAGCGTGCGCATCATGCCCTTTGCCTGTTACCGGACCGGTTCGTCATGGTTCCGGCCGGCTGTTTTGGCGCTTGGCCTCGGCCTGGCGCTGATCGGGCCGGCGCCGGCCACGGCGCGCACCGGTGAGCCGTCCGCGACAAAGCGCGCCCTGAGCCTGGCGCCGGACGACGAGGCATTCATCGACGAGATGCAGCGCGCGGCCTTTCGCTTTTTCGTCGAGCAATCGGATCCGCGGACCGGACTGGTGCGCGATCGGGCGCGGGCCGACGGCTCGCCGAGTTCGGGGAAGGCCAGCATCGCGGCCTCCGGATTCGGGCTGAGCGCGTGGGCGCTGGCGGTGGAGCGGGGCTGGGTCGACCGCCCGACGGCCCTCACCCATGTGCGCTCGGCGCTGCATTTCCTCGCGGAAGAGGCGCCGCGCCGCCACGGCTTCTATTATCATTTCATGGAAATGGATTCCGGCGCGCGGGCTTGGAATTGTGAGCTTTCGCCGATCGACACCGGGCTGTTCCTGGCCGGGGCCGTCATGGCCCGCGAGTATTTTGCCGACCCGGAGATCACCCAGTTGGTCGACCGCATCTACGGCGAGGTGGACTGGAACTGGTTCCTGAACGGCGGCGAGACGCTCGCGCTGAGCTGGCACGACGAGACGGGCTTCTCCCGTTTTCACTGGGAGAAATATTCGGAGCAGATGATGCTGAGCCTGCTCGGCATCGGCGCGCCGGAGCGCCCGTTGCCGGCCGGCTACTGGCAGGCGTGGCTGCGTGAACCCGTCGGCACCTACGGCGCCTATCACTACATCCAGGCGGCCCCCCTGTTCGTCCACCAGTTCAGCCACGCGTATGTCGATTTTCGCGGCGTGCGCGACGCCTACGCCGACTATTTCAAGAATTCGGTCCTCGCGACCCTCGCCCAGCGGCAATTCTGCATCGACCTGCGCCAGGAGTTTCCGACCTGGGACGGCCGCCTGTGGGGCCTGACGGCCTCGGACTCTGCGACCGGCTACAAGGCCTGGGGCGGACCGCCGCGGACCACGGACTACAACCAGCTCGACGGCACGATCGTTCCCTGCGCCGCCGCCGGTTCGCTGCCGTTCACGCCCGACGAGGCGATGACGACGCTGCGCTACATGCGCACGGCGTACGGCGACCGGATCTGGAAGCGCTACGGCTTCGTCGATTCGTTCAATCCCGAGACGGGCTGGGTCAATTCCGACGTCGTCGGCATCGACCTGGGCATCAGCCTGCTGCAGGCCGAGAACGCCCGCACGGGTTTCGTCTGGTCGATCTTCATGCGGGCGCCCGAGATGCAGGCCGCCTTCAACCGGGCCGGGTTTGTTTCCACCAACCGCGCGCTCCCGCGCACGGATCGCGACCGGCTGCGCGAGCTGGCGGCGAACGCGTGGGCCCTGGTGGCGGCCGAGCCGGCGCGGGCCGAGCTCGCCGGCCTGCAGCTCTCCTCGATCATTGCGGCGCGCGCGGTGGGGCTGATCGATGGCGAGACCGCGGCGGCGCGCGCCTTGGCGCTGCTCAAGTCCGGGCCGGTGCCGAAAAGCGAGCAGGGCCTGGCCCAGTTTGCCGCGGGGCTGGTGACGCTGCGCCAGGCGATCCCGCGTTTGGACGCCGAGGCGACGAAGCGCCTCGACGCGATCGACTGGAAGGTCGTGGTGCCGGCCTCGGCCCAGCTCGGGGCCCTCGACCGGCTGGCCATCTTCTTCCAGGTCGCCACCGGCGCGCGGCCGGTCCAGGCGTGGACCCAGTTGACGCGTACCCCCGTGAAGGAGGGCCCGGTCTTCGTCCTGGCCCCCGCGCGGGTGAGCGACCAGCTCCTGCCCGGCCTGTGGCTCGACGAGCGGAACGTCATCAACGGCGCCTCCGCCTCGCAGCTGGCCTATGCGCGGCTTCTGGCGGAACGCGCCGCCGGCGCGCGGGGCGACGTCCTGACCACCGCGCTGCTGCTGGAACATTTCCCGGCCGAGATCGCCGCGAGCCTGGCCGCGTCCGCGCTGCCCGCCCGCTGGCTGGCCGAGGCCGCGCCGGGCGATCGCGCGGCCCTGTTGGTCAGCCTGGCCAACCTCCTGGCGGCCGATTGCATGCGCGAGTGGTTTCAGCAGGACCCGCTGATCAAGGCGGGCCGCGCGGCGATCCCCGAATTCTCCGCGGCGGCGTTCGGCCCCGACGATTCGGTCTTCTGGCGCTACGAGCTCGGCGGGCCGCCCAAGGTTCCGCCAGAGCGGCGCGCGGTGGCCGTGCGCGGCACCGTCGCGCGGGACCAGTGGAACTGGACCTCCGTCAGCGGCCTCGAGTTCAAGGACTCGCTCGCCGACGTCCGGCCCGGCGACCCGGCGCTGTCAATGCGCTTTGCCTTCACGTGGGACAAGGACGCGCTGCATTTCCACGCCGAGGCGACCGACACCCCGATGGGCTTCGCGTCGCCCGCCGGTCCGCGCGGCGTCGAGCTTTTCGTGAACCCGCGCAACGACGGAATGGTTTGGGACGGGCCCGACGACTTTCATTTCAACTTCAAGCCCGACGGTCCGATGGAGGAATGGTTCCATCGCCAGCCCGCGACCGCCCGTGTGCGCCTCACCAAGACTGGCTACGTGGTCGAGGCGGACATCAGGTGGGCCACCCTCGGCGTGACCCCGCGTCCGGGCCTCGAGCTGGGGATCGCCCCCGCCGTCGTCGCCGAGGGCACCAAGGAATGGGATCCGTCCCTCAAGCTGGCGTGGCGGTTTTATCAACGGCCCGACGACCGCTACGGCCTCGGCGTCCTGCG